>Ga0187894_10000090_pt1 | contig 113609 bp, 104 predicted proteins | sample GBC1701081metaG_FD_136650 | JGI IMG/M metagenome (GOLD analysis project Ga0187894, IMG submission 136650) | White microbial mat communities from a lava cave in the Kipuka Kanohina Cave System on the Island of Hawaii, USA - GBC170108-1 metaG ... | reverse complement strand
GAAGTCTTGGAAGTCTTGGAAGTCTGGGAAGTCTGGGAAGTCTGGGAAGTCATAAGAATTTACTCGACTTCCTAAACTTCCTCGACTTCCTAGACTTCCTCGACTGTCTCGACTTATTTCACGCGTTCCATGTAACGAGCCTCAGCGGGGTTGACGCGGATCTTTTCGCCCTCGACGATGAATGGCGGAACTTGTAATGTAACGCCGTTTTCGAGCGTCGCCGGCTTGTTCGAGTTCGATGCGGTCGCTCCTTTTAGCACCGGTTCAGTCTCGGTGACCGTCAACTCCATCGACGCCGGCAGCGTCACGCCGATCGGGTTGCCGTTGTAAAACTCGACCTCGATCGTGAGGTTCGGCATCAACCATTGCGCCGAATCGCCAAGCTCTGCCTCAGTCAACGCGACCTGCTCGTAGGTCTCGTTGTTCATAAAATGATGATGAGTGCCGTCCGAGTAAAGGTAATCCATTTTGTGCTGTTCGAGCACAACGCGCTCCAACGTGTCGTTCGAGCGAAAGCGAAATTCGAATGAATTGCCCGTTAGCAAATTGCGCAACCTCGCCTGAACCATCGCGCGCAAATTGCCCGGCGTGTGATGATGAAACTCCATCACCTTGACCGGCGCACCCTCGTGAAGTATCACCATCCCTTTTCTAATATCGTTTGCTGAAATTGCCATAAAGCTCCCTTTCGGAAAGCACATAGTCTAACCAAGAAAGTGAAAAAGTGAAAAGGTGAAAAAGTGAAAAAGCTAGTCGAGTAACACGACGCACTTTTTCACTCTTTCACTTTTTCACTCTTTCACTTTTTCACTCTTTCACTTTTTCACTCTTTCACTTTTTCACTCTTTCACTTTTTCACTCTTTCACTTTCAAAGGTGGCGGCTCTTCACCCTCGGCCGGGTAGCTGCGGTTGATCGATTTATAAATATTTATGATCTGCTCGATCCACTGTTTTGCTTCGGCGTTTGATGGATCGTATTTCAATGTCCGGCGATAGTCGCCGAGCGCCGATGCGTATTGACGTTTTTCGGTAAGGGCGGTCGCGCGTTTTAGATACGCCGTGCCGAGTGTAAGTTTTAGCTTTTCGTCGGCAGGTTTTGCACTGAGTGCTTTTTCGGCTGATGTGACCGCAGCGTCGTATTCGCTTGTGTCAAAAGCATCGCCGCTCTGCGTCCATTTCGAGCCTGAGAGAGGCGCGTTTGACGGCATTTTGTTTTCGGACGAATGAGCGATCGCTGTCTGCGCGCGTTCGGGCGAAGAGTTAGCTGCCGGCGAACTTGAATTTTGCACGATCGGCGTCGGCGAATTGTTGCAGCCGACCGCCGTCACAGTAAGTAAACTAAAGAATAGAATTTTCTTCATAATCATTGGCACTATCCACTAACCACTTTCAACTATCCACTGAAGCGACCTGACAAATTTCTTACAGTGGATAGTTGGCAGTTCATCGCGGATGGTTATTTCTTATCAATAATCATTGCCACTATCCACTAACCACTTTCAACTATCCACTGAAGCGACCTGACAAATTTCTTACAGTGGATAGTTGGCAGTTCATCGTGGATAGTTATTTCTTATCAATATACGGCCGAGCCTGCACGACGTAAATGCGGCTGCCGATGATTCCCCACTCGATGTCTTGTTCCGTCTTACCGCCGAATGCGCTGCGAATCGCGATCGCGGATTTTGCAAGCGAGCGTGCTTGCGCGTCGTTTAGAACGCGCTTCGTTGCGGTTGCGGCGCATTTGTCGGCGGTGATTTTCAGATCGCCGTTCTCGTCAAACGCCAACGCATTCTCTTGTTGCGAAAGCGTCATCACGATCACCGAGTTCGACTTCGGATTAAAAAGTATCTGTTCGGGTATGCCCGTGTTATCGACGACCTTCGAGTTGTGGCCGCACACCGCGCTGATATAAACGGCATTTTTGCTGCGCTCGTCGAACGGATCTTTTGTGATCATCACGCCGCCGCGTTCCATATCGACGCCGACCTGAACGAGCGCAGACATGTAAACGTCGGACTGGCTGATGTAATTTCGCACGCGCGCCTCGTAAGCTTGAAAGTTCCAGATCGACGCCCAGACGCGTTTGACGCCTTCTATAAGTTTGTCCTCGTCGCGGACGTTCGCAGCGCTTGAATAAAGACCGGCACCGCTAAAATTCGGCAGGTCTTCGCTGTTCGACGAGCTGCGGATAAAGGCGGGTTTGCCGCCGAGCTGCGTTCGCCATTTGTCGATGACCTCGCGGCGAAGAGCGTCGTCGAATTTGGCGCCTTGAATTTGTTTTCGAAATTCATCGAGCTTCTGCCGCCGGTAACGCGGGTTATGAACGAAGTCGAGGTCGTCCATCAATTCGGCGATTCGCTCGTCAAAACCATGAGCGCGCATAAATTTGTCATACCAGTGATACGGTATGGAGAAGCCGTCGGGAATCGTCACGCCTGCGACACGCTTTGCGATCATCTCACCAAGATTCGCGGCTTTTGCACCATAACGCACGCTGTCCGTCTTTCGCATCTCGCGCAAACTCGCCAGCCGCGTCGTCTTTAGATCGACGGGCGGAATCTGTTCGTCCGGCGATTTAAATACTTTCTTGACGTCGTCCAAACTCGCAGGTTCGAGACTGTAATCGCTGAGGTTCGCTTCGAGACGAAACACGCGCGTGTCGTATTCGCGAAACAAACGATCGGCGTCCTTGATGTAAATATTCGGGATGTTCCAGCCTTTTGCGAGCACGTTGATGTGCGACAGCGGCGACGAGGGCCGCGCGACGATGATGCCGCGAACGGGCGGTAAACTCAGCGGCAATTCCTTTAAAACGATGATCTCATTACTGCCGATCTCAACCGTGTCGTCGAGTTTGTCGATGATGTGAATGCGACCGACGGCATTGCCCGTGTTGAGCGCAAGATAAACTTGATTGCGGTTGAGCTCGTCCTGCAGCACGCGGTCGATGGCGAGACCAGCAGACGCGTCTTCTTGACGGATCGAGTTCGGTTTATAAAAAACTTTTTGGAAAAATGTTTTCGCGATCGTCTCGTTCGCCGTTTTGATCATCGCGGAGGTCGCGAGATCGCCTTCCCACAGTTCCCAGGTAAATTTCTCGACCGTCTTTTGCCACGCGATCGTTCCGACGATAAATCGTCGATCTTGGTCGATGTAAACCGGCTTAAAAACATCCGCGCCGCGCGGAACTAAATATGTCGCGAGCAAAAAATCTTTATGAAAGCGAAACTTTTGCGAATTGACGAAATAAATTTTGTTCGACGCACGGCGGTCGATCACAAACATGCAGTGCGGCATCGCATACGGAGTGCCCTGATGATAGGTGCGTGCTATCGAATCGAAATCCGCCTGCGTTACGACTCGCGGCAGCGAATTCTTTTTCGAATCCGGCCGCTTGTCCATCGCGCCCGCAGGTTCGCGCGTCGGCGTTGGCTTGCGCGACATTTGAGCGTGTGCGACAAATATCGGAGCGATCAAAGCGGTCGCCGACAACACATGAAATATCTTCAGAGATCTCATACTTGATCTAGTGAACTGTAACACACGCTTTGGTAGTAAGTGTCAGTAGCCCGCACGTAAGTAAGGGCTCAATGTGGCCAAAAAGAGCCCTTACTTACGTGCGGGCTACTGACACAGAGCTAGTTTGATGCCGCGCCCGAACCTGTGCGTTTGTCGGAGAAAAGAAAGTTGTTGCGCAGATTCAACATGTCCGTCTCGTCTTTTATCGAGATGCCGAGATCACGGATCAAACCATCTTTCAGCCCGTAGATCCAACCGTGAATCGCAAGCTCCTGTCCGCGCGCCCACGCATCGCCGACGATCGTCGTCTCGGCGACGTTGAGCACCTGCTCGGCGACATTCAGTTGACAAAGTTTGTCGAGACGCTCGTTTTCGTCCGTGATCGTGTCGAGCAACTTCGAATGCAGATTCGCCGTGTCCTGAATGTGACGCAGCCAGTTGTCGATCAACCCGTGATGAGCACCGTCCATCGCCGCCTGCACGCCGCCGCAGCCGTAATGACCGCAGACGATGATGTGCTCGACCTTTAAGCCCTCGACGGCGAACTGGATCACCGACAGACAATTCATGTCGCTGTGGTTTACGAGATTTGCGACATTGCGATGAACAAAAACCTCGCCCGGTGCCAAATCGACGATCACATTCGCCGAGACACGACTGTCAGAACAGCCGATCCAAAGATATTTCGGGCTTTGCTGTTCGGCAAGACCGGCGAAAAACTGCGGATCGCTTTCAGTCATCCGCTGAGCCCAGCGTTTGTTGTTTTTGAGAAGCTGCTCGATATTTCCCATCGACATCATTCTAGCCGCAATGACTATTCAGGCAAAGTTTCTTCTGTCTCTTCTCGTTTGTTTATACGTGTCTTTAGTCGAAATCTGTAGCTGAGAAAACCTGCCGCAATCGCAAACACGCTTGCCACGAAGACATAATCTTTATCACTGTCCGACCATAAAAAATAAGCGGCGACCACGACAAAGATCACCGCCACGATTTGAAAGATGTGTTCCATAACTAACCGGCCTTTTTCGCGACGCTCTCGAAACTTTCGCCGCGAAGGAATGCACCGACGGCTTGGAATAACCGTTTGATCGCTCGAAATACCTTTGGAAAAAACCACAGGAAAAACAGCGCGAAGACGATCAAGATGCCCGCGATCACCATTGGCGCGAACACCGCGAGCACGGTGCCGATCATTGCGATGCCGTCTTCGATAAACGACAGCGACCAATTCGACACGGGCTCGGGCGAGAAGTTTGCTGCAACACGCGCCGCGGCCTTAGTTCCGTGTGACGCGAACGCCAAACCGCCGCCAACCAGCGCCGCCGGAATCGTTATGCTCGAATCGAGTTGATTCGTCGCCGCATATGCCACGACCGCACCGGCCGGCACACGTATAAAAGTGTGCACGACATCCCAAACGCTATCGACATACGGAATCTTGTCGGCAAAAAATTCGACCAAGTATAAACCGCCCGCGACGCCGATGATCCACCAGTTATCGAGCACGTCGAGACCGCCCGGCAGCTTTGTCGCGCCAAACTTTTGCAGCAAGCCGAGTACGCTCACCGTCGCGTAAAGATTGATCCCACTCGTCCAAGCAGAACCGAGCGCCAAACTCAATGTAGAAAACCATTCCATGACTGACCTCCTTATCCTATCTCTCGGTCGCCGTCAGCCAATTTGAGGCCGAACGTGTGGGCCAGTGCTCTTTCTACGGCATCCATCGTAGGCAAACTCCCAATAACCTTGTGAATGAAGTGTGTGTGGATAGTTGCCAAATTATCTGCAACGATCACAGAGTCGAGCTGCAACCCGCTTTGGCTTCCTTCCGACGAATCGCGGCTGACTGCGACTCTGCTTGGATGGTGCGCGCGGGCAAGGTTACTGGTGATCAGGGCGACGATAATCTGGTGCAGCCCGGTATTCAGATCATCGTCCTGGACAACCAAGGCCGGACGTTTTTTTGCAGTTTTCAGATTTGAATCCGGGAATAGAGTTAAAATGACGTTCCCTTTTTTACATTTGGTCATACACGTCCATTTCAGGGCGCTCCCAATCCTCGGCAAAGGTGGAAAGTCTGGCGCGTGCCTCAGCAGCTTCTTCCTTGCTTATTCCAAGATCCTCAAGCTTTATACTGCCTTCTGCGGCGTGGCCGTGACCGTTCTCATCGAGAAAGGTGATGATCACACGCGACTCTCGTATTTCAGGCGGTGCTTCCAGCACTTCCACCTTTCCGTCTCGATAAATGCCCTCGACCGTTTGTAACATGCCTTTCTAACCTCGCGCCGATTCTAGCATAATTCTACGGCTCCTCTACCTCGCTTGTTCCGTCGCCGTCCTTTTTGAAGCCGAATTTCTCGAGCCTATATTGCAATGTTCTAAACGTCAGGCCAAGCAGTTTCGCCGACTTTGTTATGTTGTTATCGGTGCGTTCCATGGCCTGCATTATGAGGCTGCGCTCGACGTCTTCGAAGTTGACGCCGTCGGGTGGCAGCGTGAAAAGATCGCCTGACGAGCTGAAAGTTTTGCCGCCGCCTTGCGTCATTTCGGGCGGCAGATCGTCAGGCGTGACGGTGTCGTTCTCGCACAAAAGTATCGCGCGCTCGATGGCAGATTCGAGTTGACGGACGTTACCGGGATAAGAATAATCTTCAAGAATTTTGCGCGCAGGCGACGTGATAGTAATTTTGTGATTTGTGCCGCGAGTGTGTTTTTTTACAAAGTAATCGAGCAGCACCGGGATGTCGGTTCGCCGCTCGCGCAAAGCAGGCAGCTCGATCGACAGCACATTCAACCGATAATACAGATCTTCTCGAAAACGTTTTTCCTCGACCATGTGCGTGAGATCGCGATTTGTCGCCGTGACGACGCGAACATCGATGTCGATCTCACGCGTGCCGCCGACGCGACGAATCTGCCGCTCTTGCAGCGCACGTAAAATTTTTGCCTGTAGTGAAATGTCGAGTTCGCCGATCTCGTCTAAGAAAAGCGTGCCGCCATGCGCGATCTCGAACAAACCTTTTTTGTCCGACACGGCGCCGGTGAACGAACCTTTTTCGTGGCCGAAAAGCTCTGATTCTAAAAGGTTTTCGTTGATCGCCGCGCAATTTACGGCCTGAAAAATTTCGTTCGAGCGCTCGCTATTTTTGTGCAATGACCGGGCGATCAGCTCTTTGCCCGTGCCGCTCTCGCCGCGAATTAACACGGTCGAATTCGACTTCGCGATCTTAACGATCAGCTTTTTAACTTTGTCCATTTCAGGCGATACAGAAACGATCTCGGCGTCGAGAGTCGTGAGTTTTTTGAGCGCACGCGAAACGGTTTCGAGCAGCTTCTCGCTGTCGTAAGGTTTTTGCAGATACTCGAACGCACCAAGCCGCAACGCATCGACCGCCGAATCGATCGTGCCGTGCGCGGTCAGCAAAATGACGATGATCGATTTGTCGAAATCGGTAAGTGATTTAAGCAGATCGAGACCGCTCATGCCGGTCATCTTGAGATCGGTCAGCACGAGGTCAAAGTGTCTGTCCGCGACAAACTTCATCGCCGCCTCGCCCGACGACGCCGTCGTCACGTCGTAACCTTCACCCGAAAGGATCGTCTCTAAGATTTCGCGTTGATTCTTCTCGTCATCGACGACGAGTATTGATTTTCTAGCCATAATTTATTAGCCACAGAGGACACAGAGAACTCCGAGAAATACTTATTTAAATCTCAGTGTCCTCTGTGATCTCTGTGGCTCATCCCGCTTTTGGTAATCTTACCGTAAACTTCGTTCCTTCGCCCTCGCGTGACTCGACCTCGATCGTGCCGTTGTGAGTTTCGACGATCTTTTGTGCGATGGCGAGGCCGAGGCCGGTGCCGGTTTCTTTGGTCGAAAAATAAGGCTCGAATATCTTTGAGAGATTTTCGTGCGGGATGCCGTTGCCCGTGTCGGCGATCTCAAAATTTACAAAGTTGCCATCGCCCGACGGCAAGATCTTTATGTTAAGGTGGCCGCCGCTTTTTTCCATCGACTGAACGGCATTTATAAAAAGATTGTTAAAGACGGAGCGCAAAAACTCAGCGTCGCCCAATATCTGCGGCACGTTCTCGTGCTCGACGACGCCGATGACGACCTGTTTTTCAGCGGCCTCGGGCTCGATGAGGCGCAAACTGGCGTCGATGGCTTTGCGAGCGTCGGTCGGTTGCAGGTTTGCTTTTGCGGGTCGCGAGTAATTCAAAAAGTCAGATATTTGTTGGTTAATGCGGGCGACTTCGTTTTTGAGTTGCAACGTTAGCTTCTCGAAAGTTTCTTTGCGCTTAGCATCGTCGGGCGAGAATTTCGCACGCAAATGATCGAGCGTCAGATTTATATAATTAAGCGGATTGCGTATCTCGTGAGCGATGGCCGAGCCGAGCCGGCCAATGACGGCTGACTTCTCAGCTTGTTGAAGTCGCGTTTCGAGATCGCGTTTTTTCTCGAGCTCGGCGGCCATGTCGTTGAAGTTACGCGCCAGGCGTCCCATCTCGTCGGTGCGGCCGGCTTGCGGAACGCGGACAAGTAAATTCCCCTCGGCGATCTCGCGTGCAGCGTCGGACAAATTTGCGACAGGCCGGGCAAATCGCCAGACGAGCAGCAGAGTGATGAGCGACGAGACGAGCAAAACGCCGAGTGTGTAAACCAGTGGCTGGGCGGCGCGCCACGCTGCTTCGCCTTTTTTGCTTTGAAGCACGACCATCACATACCAGCGGCCCTGGCTCGTCTCGAGCGGCAAAGCGTGCGCCTCGCCGGTCTTTTCGTCCGACTGCGACGCGCCGCGATTTGGAAAGTTCTTAAGATCGTCGCCGAAACGAGCGGCACCGACGAGCGGCGGCAGGCCGGTGACTTCGCTCAGTTTTTTGTAAACGGTTTCGCCCTTGTCGTTAACGGTCGGCGTGTGATCGGGTTTGAGACTGTCGCGTATCTGCCATTCGCTGTCGATTATTAAAATGTCGCTGATCCGTTCGCGCGCCTCGTCGCTAAAAAATCCCTGCCCGTCGCGGTCGATGATGTCCTGAATATACTCGTTTGAAGTAATACTGTTGAAGCCGAGATTTATTCCGGCTACGAGCGTCTGCTCTTGACGTTCGCGAATTTCGTTGTTTTCTTCTTGTGTTCGCAGATTGAGGTAATACTGAAACCCGAGCGTCGCGATCAGCAGCAACGCGAGAATTACGAGTAGCCGTCCTCGAAATGTATTAAGAAATTTCATAGGGGCCAAAACAAATGGTTATAAAAACGTCTTGCACCACGATGAGTTGAATGTTATATTCTTGGTTGGTTTCTACGCAAACGTCGCGAGACGGCACACAACTTCGAACAAATCGGATACACTGCCGCCTCCTTAAATCAAACAAAAATTCTTCCCCGTATGAGGTAAACATGAGGTTAATGTTTTCGAAAAACTTTTTTGTCCGCGTTTTTTTCTCGCTCGTCGCGATCGGCTTATTATTCAGTGTAAACAACTTAGCTCAGTCGAAACGGTCATCGTCCAAGAAAACCGTAGCTAAGAAGACCGAATCGAAGGCGAGAGATGCCAAAAAAACCGCAAAGAAAGAAAAGTTAACCGCAAATAACCGCGAGAAGAATAATCCCAAAGCCAAAAAAGACACAAAAAGCAAAGCCGAGTCGAAAAGAGCACTCGCCGAGCGTCGCCGTATCGAGGCCGAACGACGCGCCGCAATCGCCGCCGAGCGCCGTCGTCGCGAACAGGCACGACGTGAAGCGATCGCACGCCGATTGGCCTTCGAGCGCGGTCTTCGCACCGAAACCGTTTCGAATATCGCAAATGACGTGACCGACGGCGAGGACCTCAACATTCGCGCGGCGGCCGTCAAAGCGCTCGGTTCGCGAGCGGGTTCTGTCGTCGTGATGGAGGCTCAGACAGGCAAGGTTCTCACTATCGTGAACCAAAATTGGGCGGTGCGCAGCGGCATCAAACCATGCTCGACGATCAAGCTGGTTACCGGCATCGCGGGAATCAACGAAAAAGTAATCGACAAAGACGGTTCGGTGAAAAACGGTCGCGGCGGTCGCGGTCTTGACGACTCGATGGCGTATTCGGGTAACGGATATTTTCAGCGTGCGGGCGTGCAGTTCGGCAGCCCGAAGATGATCGAGTACGCAAAACAACTCGGTCTCGGCGAGCCGACCGGTCTCAACACCGACGGTGAATACGTGGGCAAGCTTCCTCACGGTAACAACAATGCGCGCATTTACTCGCACGGCGACGATTTTGAAGTGACCGGTGTTCAACTCGCCGTCATGGTGTCGGCGATCACCAACGGCGGCAATCGAGTGCTGCCGCGTGTTCCGCGAAGCACGGTCGAGAAGGCGAAGTTTCAGCCGTTTTATCGCGCGAAGGTCGAAGTGCCGCAGCAGAGTGTTCGCCGCGTCATTCCCGGCATGATGGGCGCCGCCGAATACGGCACCGCTCGTCGCAATATGGATCAGACGCTTGGCGTCGCCGGCAAAACCGGTTCGTGTATTAGCAAGGGAACTTGGGTCGGACTGTTTGCGTCGGTCGCTCCGATCGAGCATCCGAAATATTCCGTCGTCGTCATCACGCGCGGCCAGCGCGAGCGCGGCAAATATGCCGCTGCCGTCGCCGCCGAGATTTATCGTGCATTAGGTTCGCAGATCGTCCGCACCGACCGCAATCTTGCTCAAACCGAGTTCGGCATCAAGCCTAAAACCGGTTCCGACCTGACGGCGGCCAAAACAGCCGACGCCGACGAGGAAGAAGATGACGAAACGACGAACGACGCCACGAACGCCAGCGGCGTGAGCGACGTTAATGATGCGTTGCTCAATAACGGCAACAACGTCATTGTTGTTCCAAGTGCACCGCGACCGCCCGTGAAAAAGCTCGTCACCAAAACCGGTGATTCCAAACCGCTGTTCCCGCCCGTCGTTATCACCTACGACAAAAGCGGCAAAGAGAAAAAGAGCAAAAAGACCAAAAAGCAATAACGTTGCCGTCTTTCGGTTTTCAGTTTTAACCCAGATTACGCAATAGGAGTTTTCATCCTATTTTTCTTCCTTTGCGTTCTTTGCGGCTTTGCGTGAAAAAATTTCTTTTATCTCACGCAAAGACGCAAAGAGAGGCAAAGAAATCACAAAGAAGAAAGCAAAAGAGAAATCATTAACTCTTTCTAATGCTTAATCTGGGTTTAAGTTTTCACTTTTCAGTTTTTTCGGAGGTCAGGCGTCATCCGGGATAAATTAGCCCGTTTTCGCCCGTCGAACCTAAGATTCGGCTTGACACGAGGGCGAATACTGGCAGATTATTGACCTTCAAAAGATTTCTTTTGATAGACCTTTGATGTTGAGATCGGCCGCCCGACGCGCGGGAAGTTTTAGCAACTTTTCGCGTGACCGTTTCATCTGACAACACGCCAAACCGCTAAGCTGCGGCGAGGGCTTTTGAGATTTAGAAATACGGCTTATCGCCGGAGGATTATGAACATGAAAACGATTTTTAGACTGATGAACACAGGCCTGATGCTGGCCGCTGTAATTGCCCTCGGCGCCGTCGCAGGCGTAGCACAAGACACTTGTAACGCGGACGAAGTTACGGCCGCGCAGGACAAGTTCGATACCGAATACAAAAAGGGCGTGAAAGACACAACCGCCCGCCGAGAAGCTCTTCGATTGGGCAAAGAGTTTATCGAGAAGTATAGTGCGAATTGCGAGATCGCAAAGGTTCGCGTCGATTGGCTCAATATCAATGTTCCAAAGAAGGAGCAGGAGCTAAAAGATTATGAAGCACAAGTCGAGAAGGACCGTGCAATCTCTCGCTTCAATGCCGGCCTCAACGCCAAAAACTGGGATGAGGTTTACGCGTCGGGCAGAGATCTGCTAAACAAATATCCTGAAGATTTTAGAGACATCGAGCTCATGCTCGCCACGATCGGTTTTGACGAAACCTACAACAAAAACAATCTCAAATATAACGACGAAGCTCTTAGGTTCGCCAAGGCTGCTATCGCAGATCTCGAAGCGAATAAGAAGTTCGGCCCCAAATACGGAGTTCCTAATGATTTTGTCTATAAGACAAAGGAAAACGCTCTCGGCTGGATGAATTTGATCGTCGGCTATCTAACTCAGGTGGGCAAAAAAGACAAGGTCGCCGCGGCGCCTTATCTTTACAAAGCTACGCAAACCGTTGGAGCCGATACCATGAAGAACCCGCTGCCGTATGAGTTTATTGGCGCGTATTACTTCGACGAGTTGAACAAGCTGGTCGATGAGATCAAAGCTTTAGAAGCATCGCAAAAGGACACTGACACTGAGGAAGTTGCAAAACAAAAGTTCGATGCGATCAAGGCAAAGGTTGCGTTGGCGAACGGCACAGCCGAGCGTGCGATGGACGCTTTCTCGCGAGCTTACACACTTGGCCAGGCTCAGGCTTACAAGGCCAAGATGAAGAAGAATGTCGAGGACGCGTATAAAGTTCGCTTTGGCAAGGTCGAAGGGCTCGATTCGTGGATTGCGGGCGTTGCCGCTAAGGCTTTCCCTAATCCGCTGTCGCCGATCACACCGATCAGCGATCCCGAACCGGCAAAAACGACCGTCGGAACTAACGTCGGCGTTGGAAACGGAACAGGCGTCGGTACGGCGAACGGGACCGGTGTTGGAACGGCCAACGGCACGGGCGTAGGAGCCGCGAGCGGAACAGGCTTGGGCACGCCGAAAGGCACGGGCACAATGACGACTACAACGCCAAAAGCCTCGACGACAGCTACGACGACCACAGTCGTCAAGCCGAAACCGGCTGCGAAAAAGCCAGCCAAAAAACGCGGCAATCGCTAAAAGCCGCAAGTCTAAAAATCGGCCGGACGTGTTATAAAAAAACGCGTCCGGCTTTTCTTTTGTTCGCAATCTTCTTAAAATCTGAATCCGATGTCGTCAAATCTTGGCAAGCTCGAGAGTGTGATCGGACACGCGTTTAAGGACGTGACGCTGCTGACGCGCTCGCTCACGCATCGCTCGTGGGCGTTTGAAAATTTACGTGGGCTTGACGAAGGCGCGATTCGCGACGCCGAGAACGAATCGATGGAGTTCCTCGGCGATTCCGTGCTTGGACTGGTCATTGCCGAGCGGCTTTACCTTTCGCATCCCGAACACGACGAAGGCGAACTGACGCTGATGAAGCATCATCTCGTGAGCACGGTGACGCTGGCTCGCGTCGCCGAATCGATCAAGCTCGGCGAATTCGTTCGCGTCGGTCGCGGCGAAGAAAAAACCGGCGGACGTAAGCGGCAGGCGATGCTCGCAAACACGCTCGAGGCCGTGATAGCGGCGGTTTTTCTCGACGGCGGTTATTCGGCGGCGAGAGTTTTTATCGGGCGAATTTTTGCCGACGAACTGCGAACCGCGACGCCCGCGGGCTCGATCGATTACAAATCGATGTTGCAAGAGTTGCTGCAAGCCGACAAATTAGCGGCACCGAGTTACAGCGTGATCGCGACCGACGGACCGCCGCACTCGCGAATATTTTCTGTCGAGGCGACGTGGACGACCGGCAAATCGCACGGCACAGGCAACTCGATCAAAGCCGCCGAAATGATGGCCGCCGCCGAGGCGCTGGCCATGCTGACAAACAAGGTCGGTGACTGAAGTTGCAAGAGGATCGCCACGAATGCACGAATAAGAGCAGAAAAAATCAGGCTTAACTATTCGTGCATTCGTGGCTATTTTTTCAAACCTGAAGGGCAAAATAAAGTATCATATCTATTCAAATTTCTATGAGTGATGAAGTAAAAGAAACACAGCTACCGGCCGCCGAGATCAAAACGACCGAGCGAAAAAAATCGACGATGCGCGAGTATTTTGAGTCGTTCGTCGTGACGCTCGTGATGGCAATATTCGGTATGACGTTTATCCTACAGGCCGTCACCGTGCCGACCGGCTCGATGCAGAATACGATCCTCGTCGGCGATTATCTGCTCGTCAATAAATTTATTTTTACGCCGGGCGGTCGCGATCTGCCGTTCTTGCCGCAACGCGAAATCCAGCGCGGCGACATCATCGTCTTTAAATATCCGGGCAACAAACTCTGTCCCGCCAACGACGAAAGGCACGGCTCGTCCGCGATTCCCTATCAGGTGAATTATGTAAAGCGTGTCATCGGTCTGCCGGGCGAAAAGGTTGAGTTTCGTAATAATCAGGTTTTTGTCAACGGCAAACCTCTGCCCGAACACCGCTTGCTCGGCGATGCACCGGATAATATCTCGGCTCTCTCTGTCAAAGAATTTGAGGAGCGGCGTGACGGTGAAACTTACAACGTCTATTACGAAAGCGAAAGAATGGATGCAATCAACGCCGGCATGGCTCAAATGAGAACTTCGTCAAATCCCTGCCAAGGCTATCAGTTCGGTGTTACCGGCAAACCGTCCGAAGTTCCGCCAAATCATTTTTTTGTCATGGGCGACAGCCGCGACAACAGCGAGGACAGTCGTTTCTGGGGTTTCGTGCCGCGCGATCTGATCGTCGGGCGTGCGATGTTCGTTTATTGGTCGTGCGATCGCGGTGCGTCGAACGGGAGTTTCTTCGGCTGTCTGACACACCCGCGTTTTGATCGCATCGGGAAGTTTGTAAAATAAATTCGCCTGTCGATGAAGATCACTTTTAGCGATGAAGTTGCCGAGGCCGTCGCAGATAACAAGCCGACCGTAGCGCTCGAATCGACCGTTATCGCACACGGTCTTCCCTATCCGCAAAATTTAGAAACAGCTCGCCGTCTCGTAGCGATCATTCGCGAAAATGGAGCGACGCCGGCGACGATCGCCGTCTTTGGCGGCGAATGTTTTATCGGTCTCGACGACGCGCAACTCAAAAGCCTCGCAACCGATAATAGTATTCGCAAAATTTCGCCGCGCGATCTCGCAATTGCCGCTGCAAAAAAGCTCGATTGCGCGACAACCGTCGCAACGACCGTGTTTTTCGCACATCGAGCCGGTATAAAAGTTTTCGCGACCGGCGGCATCGGCGGTGTGCATCGCGGTTTTGCGGCGGACATTTCGGCCGATCTGCCTGCGCTCGCAAAGACGCCGATCACTGTTGTCTGTTCGGGTGCAAAGATCGTGCTCGATCTGAGCGCCACGCGCGAGTGGCTCGAAACTCACGGCGTGACCGTTCTCGGTTGGCAATGCGACGAGATGCCCGCCTTCTATTCGCGCACGAGCGAATTACCGGTCGATGATCGCGTCGAGAATGTCAACGATGTCGCCGCGTGCGCTCGTGAGCGCGATGAACTTGATTTAATAACTGCGCTACTTGTCACGGTTCCCGTCCCCGCGCATTTTGAAGTCGAGCGTCACGAACTTGAAAAGATTCTCGACGACGCGTTAAGACTTGCGAGTGAAAAAAATATCTCGGGCAAAGCGACCACGCCGTTTCTGCTCGCGCAAATGTCGCAGCTCAGCGACGGCAAAACGCTCGCGGCGAACATCGCACTTCTCGAAAATAATGCACGCGTCGCTGCCGAAATTGCGTGCGCATTGCACCCCTAAACAAACTTTTCGGCGCTCAAAGCAACCGATCTCAAAACTCGCTGCATCTAGGCAAGTGAGGTTTAACGCGAGGAAACTCTTCCCGGAACATTCTTTTATTAGAGGCTGCTAAGTGTCTGGCTATACACGAGTTACGACGTGTGTCGCGGAGGGAGAACTATGTCAAAAAAGAGTTTTATCGATTCGGTGAAGGTCGGCTCGCCCTGCGGCGAAGACTGGGAAAAGATGTCTGGCAACGACCGATTGCGCTTTTGCACGCATTGCTCAAAGCACGTAAACAATTTGTCTGAGATTACGCGAAAAGAAGCGGCGCGATTCGTGCGCGAAGCCGGACGCGACATTTGCATTCGCTACATCGCTGATCCGGTTACGCGGCGGCCGATGTTTGCAAATCAACTTTTGCAAATTACCCGACGCACGCCGGGCCTTGCGGCCGGAGTGATGACCGCGTCGATGAGTCTGTCAACGGCAGCATATGCTCAGGGCGGCATCGCGCCGCTCGCAGTCGATTCTGCCGTGGTGCGCACCGATGCAAAATCGTGCGACGACAACATCGATAAAAAATCGAGAGCGACGAATCTAAGTAAGATAACCGGCACCGTCATCGATCCGAACGGCGCGGTCGTTGCCGGCGCAACGGTGACTTTATTCAGTGTCGATAAATCGATCAGCACGAGCACGAACGACGAGGGCTCTTACAAATTTGAAAATTTGCCACCGGGAACATACAGAATCGAAACCTCATCGCCGGGTTTTGTCACGAGTAAAACGGAAGTCGCCATCGGTGGCAAAAGCGACGCGGTCGCGAATTCGGCACTCGAGGTCGGCGGGTTCGAGGAAGTTGTCGAGGTCAAGCTCGACGTCGATGTCGTGAGCGTCGCTGTCGGCGGAGCGATCGCCGTCGTCGAGTATTCTTCTGAACTTTCGAAAGCGATCGCCGACGAGGATGTCGATCTTGTTCGCGAGCTGCTGGTCAAAGGTGCGAACGTAAATGAAAAAGAAGAAAGCTATAGCAAGATCACGCCGCTGTTCGTCGCCGTCGAGCAGGGCAACATCGAGATCGTTAAACTGCTGCTCGAATTCGGTGCGAAGGTAAACGCTCGCGACAGCGAAAAGCAGACGCCGCTCATGCGGCTTGACGATGACGCCACACCCGAACTTGTCGAACTTCTGCTCAAATATCGCGCAAAGATCGAGGCCGTCGATTCGCAAGGAAACACGGCCCTCATCATCGTCGCCGACCGTGTTAACGTCGAGGTGATCGAGGCTTTTATCGACGCTGGCGCCGACATAAACGCTTCGAATAAGGAAGGCAAAACCGTGCTGATGAGCGCCGCCGAATCGGATAATATCGGGGCTGTCCGCACGCTGCTCGTCGCCGGTGCAAACGCAGCGACACGCGACAACGAGGGCGACGATGCGTGGGAATACGCGTCCGATAAAAAAGTTAAGGCCTTGCTCGTCAGATACGGCGCGACGCCCCGGCTCGAAACGCCGGATGAAGATTCTTCCGAGGACACTGAGAATGACGACAAGCCGTAAAGTGCAACTTACTTTTGCGTTGCGATCCGTGAAACAAAGCAGTCGGGAGTGTCCTAAACTTGTAGTGGCCAATGACTTTTTCCTTTGTGTTCTTTGTGTCTTTGCTCGGTGCACTCTGTGATTACTTGCTGTTTTAATCACAGAGTTCACAAAGGCAGGACACAAAGGGCACAAAGGCTGATCACCACAGGATTAGAACTTACTAAGCCAGTCTTAAAAACAGAGACGGCTTTTTTCTTTTTTCGCTAAGTGATAAAATCGGCGATGTTTTAGGATTCTGGAAAACTCCTCTCAAAAAAAATTATGAGATATTGCCCGATCTGCGAAGCGAGTTACGACGACGAGACCATTAAGTTTTGCACAAAGGACGGCACGCCGCTTGTTGAAGAAAGCGAGCCGAACTTTGCGACGATGCCGAGCGAAGAAACTGACGACGAGATCGGACAAGAAACTGTAATTCGTCGGCGAGAAGACTTGACCGATGCCTCGACAAAGAGCGAGCGGATCGTCATTCCGTCGGTCGATGAGCCGGCGTCGCAGCAAGTTCGTACGCGCACCGCTCAGCCGTATTATCCTCCTCCACCGCCGCCCAATACCGGCAAAACGATCGTGCTCACCATTCTCGGAACACTCGCCGTGCTCGGATTCGGCGCAGGCCTCTTTTGGTTTTTGCAGGGAGAGCCGGCCTCGAATTTAAACGTCAACACGAACATGCCGAACATGAACGTAAATCTAAATTCGAACACGGGCTTTGATTCAAATTTTAATTTCAACACGAACGCGAACTTTGCGACGAACTACAACTTCAACACAAATCTAAACGCGAACATCAAAACACCGACACCGACCGCGACACCCAAACCGAGCCCGAGTGCGACAGCCAGCCCTTCGCCATCGCCAAGCGCAACCGCGACGCCGCAACCGAGTCCGTTAGCAACACGACCGGCAAACGTGCGTCCGACATTAACGCCGACGCCGCGAAGCGGACCTCGACCGCCGGGAAATAACAACTAAAGAATTATTAGCCGCAGATAAACGCAGATAACGCAGATAGGAAAAGATTCATATCTCGCGTTATCTGCGTTTATCTGCGGCTAAATTTCTGATGCGGCTTTTTCAACGGCGCGGCGAGGGTCGATGACGCCCCAGCCTTGGCGATCGACTTCGTAATTTGGGAGCCGTTCGGCGGTTGAGATGAGGATTCGTTTTATCTCGGACGGCGTGAGCTGCGGATTTGCCTCGAGCATCTGCGCGACGACGGACGAGACGATCGGTGCTGCAAAGGAAGTTCCATCGACATATTTGTAATGTTTTGTGATGACGTTTTCGCGAGTGAGTTTGAGCGTGACGATCTGACGAATGCCGTGAACCGGTCCGTCAAGCGCGGCGTCGAGTTCGGAAACGACGTTCTCATTATTCGCGATAATGTCGTGCACATCGGCGTCGGCGCTTTTGTCCAGCATCTCCAATAACTCAGCCTGCTGCGCGGTCGGCGTGCCCGGCAAGATCGGCGCCGGTATCCAGATCGACGAAGCGATGACCTCCGGCTTTTGCAAACCGTCGATCGTCGGGCCGTATGACGAGCGATACATGCCGCGCTTTGCGCGATTCATCGAGTTGTGATCGTCGAGACCGCCGACCGCAATGCACGAAGGCGCGCTTGCCGGTGGAAAAACCGGATGATCGCTCGTATGTCCGGCGTTGCCAACGGCGCAGACTACGGTGATTCCCATCGAAGAACACTCCTCGACGATCTGCGACAGCGGGTCAGTCAGATAGCTTTGCTCGTCATCGCCGCCGGCGGAAATGTTGACGATGCGAATATTATATTTGGCGCGGTTTTTTAAAACCCACGCGAGACCGTCGAGAATATTTTGCTCGGTGATGCGCCCCGTGCGTGCGAGTTTGACAAGCGCGACATCGGCGTCCCGCGCGATGCCGCGATAAAATCCATTCGACAAACTTCCGTCGCCCGCCGCGACAACCGACGTCATCATTCCATGCCAACTCGCCACATCGGGTTCGAGCAAGCTGGACAGATCGCCGTCACGGTCGAGCAGATTGCGATACGCGACGATGCGACCCTTGAGATCGACGTGCGGATAAAACCCCGAATCAAGAAACGCGATTGCCAGTCCCTTGCCGGTGAAATTTTCGTCGGCGTCGAGTCTGAGCGGTGTTGAAAGAACGTGCGAACCGTCTTTTTGCACGGCGGCGTCTTTGACGATCCTATCTTTAGCACGCGCAAAAAGTCGGGCACATCGTCCGCAAACTTCTTCGCAATCGGCGGCTCCTGGCGCATTTGCGCGAATAAGCTTTGCAAGATCGTCGGCGAGCAAATCGAGCAGCACAAACTCGCCGCGTGCGTCGCGCGAACACACGTCGCACGTAACGCCGGTGAGCGAGGCGTCAAAATTTTGCATGTTACCGGGCGGTGATAGCGATTCGTGCGGCGTCATCGTCGGATTTTAAGTTTTCCACATAGAGCAGTTAAAATCAATTTCGTTTTATGTCGCAAAAGAAGATCGGGCTCGCATTGTCAGGCGGCGGAGCACGCGGGTTTGCTCACGTCGGCGTGTTAAAAGCTCTCGTCGAAAATAATATTCCGATCTCGCATGTAGCCGGCACGTCGGTCGGTTCGATCGTCGGTGCGGCGTTTGCAGCCGGAATGTCGATCGGCGAAATCACCGCGATGTCGCGACGCGTCTCGTGGCAAACGATCGTTCGCCCGTCGCTCTCGCCCACGGGAATTTTGTCCAGCGCACCGATGGCCCGATTTCTTAAACGTGAATTGCCCGTCGAGAATTTTGAAGAATTGAAAATTCCTTACGCCGTCGTTGCGTGCGATTTTGCGAGCGGGCAAGCGAGCGTTTTTAAAGACTCGGGCGATCTGATCTTCGCCGTGAGGGCAAGTTGTGCGCTGCCCGGCGTATTTGCACCGCTCAAAAACAACAGCGGAAAAGTTTTCGTCGATGGCGGCGTCGTCTCGCAAATACCGGTCGAGGCGGTGCGCGAGATGGGAGCCGACGTCGTCATCGCCGTCGATCTGATAGGCTGCGGTGCGACATTTCGTGCAAATCCACGAACGGCGCTCGGCGTCCTCATTCAATCCGCGATGACTATGCTGCGACGCGCCTCACGCGCACAATGCGAACTGGCCGATCTTGTGATCACGCCGCAGATCGCACACATCAGACCGGACCGTCTGCGTGATCGAGACGAGTGTTTGCGACTCGGCGAAGAAGCCGCGCTTGCCGAGATCGATCGGATAAAGAAGCTGATCTAGAATTAACTTGCCTCTCAACGCTTGCGTCACGTCGAACAACCGTGCATCATTATTCGTGAGTTACCGCTCTCGCACATCGCAGACGATGTGTCCTGGGTCACAAGAGTTTTCTTCGACGCGTGGGTTACGGCAGAGTTGGTTGTTAGTAGGTATTGAGGCAGCTCGAGTCCGAGCCTTTTGCGAAACTTGATCTTTGGGGCAGACCGTTACTCCAAAAATAAACGATCACATTTCGGTGCTTCTCAGAGATCCTTGCAAAAGGAAAAGGTAAATTTATTTTTATGTCAATGAAACTTTATATCGGTAATCTTCCATTTCAAACTTCGGGACCAGATCTCGAGGAACTCTTTGCCAGCGTCGGTGCGGTCGAGTCGGCTTCGGTCGTCGAAGATCGCGAGACCGGCCGCTCGCGCGGTTTTGGTTTTGTCGAAATGGCAAATCAGGAAGACGGCGAAAAGGCGATCGCGGAACTTAACGGCAGCGAATTCGGCGGCCGCACGATCAAGGTCAACGAAGCTCGCCCGCGTGAAGATCGCGGTCGCGGTGCACACGGCGGCGGTGGTGGTTACGGCGGCGGCGGCGGACGTTCGAATCGCTGGTAAGGTCACAACCGCCTGCATCAGCAGGCGGCAAATACTTTTATAAAAAGAAACGAGGCTGTCTGAAAAGATGGCCTATTTTTTTGGAACAGCCTCGCCGCTGCTCTCTCAAGCTCTGTTCGAGTTTTTGTTTTAGATCGCAACCGGAAGTTCGATGGTGAAGGTCGAGCCTTTGCCTGGCGTCGATTGGACGCGGGCTTCGCCGCCGTGCAGTCGCGAGAGGTGTTTGACGATGGCGAGGCCGAGGCCGGTGCCGCCGAGTTCGCGCGAACGGGCCGTGTCGGTGCGGTAAAAGCGCTCGAAGATGCGCGGCAGTTGTTCGGGTGCGATGCCTTCGCCATCGTCGATGACGCGAATTTTATGAAACGAATCCGAACGCTCATGCGCGACCGCAATGCTGCCGCCCTCGCGAGTGAACTTGACGGCGTTGCTAAAAAGATTTGTCAAAATTTGTTCGAGCCGTCGCGAATCGGCAAAAACCGTAACGTCCGCACCGACCTGATTTGTAAAGGCGATGTTCTTCTTCGCGGCTTTACTCGTCATCGACGACCAAACTTCATCGACGAGCGGTGCGAGCATAAATTCCTTCGCCGCGACGACGATCTTGCCGGCCTCGATCGCCGAGAGTTCGAGAATGTCGTCGATCAGGTGATGCATCCGCTCGGCGTTGCGGCGAATGACTTCGAGAAAGCGTTTGTTATTTTCGCGATCGTAGAGGCCGCCGTCTTCGAGGGTTTCGACAAATGCGAGTATCGACGTGAGCGGCGTGCGAAGTTCGTGCGAGACGTTCGACAAAAATTCCTGACGAACCTTTTCGAGACGTTCGAGCCGCGTGATGTCGTAAAAAATTCCAATCGCGCTCGTGCGTCCCTTTTTATCGGCGAAACTCAGTGGCGTAACGCGCATATCGTAAACGCGATTGTCGCTGCGCACACGTATCTCGACCTTTGTCTCGGTGCTCTCGTCGCGGCGAAGTGCACGCTCGAATGCATAGCGGATCGTCTCGTTGTCGATCACGGCGCTCAAATGCTGCGAGTCAAAATCTCTTTTGCCTAAAAACACGCGCGCAGCTTCGTTAGCCGCCGAGATCAAGCCGTCATGCTCGACGAGAATGATCCCCTCGCGCATGCTGCCGATCATCTCGTTGAGCAGCAGACGCGACGAGCTTGCGGTGTCTTTCATGAGTGCTGTCTGATTCATTTCAAATCTAACGTGTGTTCTTATTGACAAGAGAAACGCAATGACATTGTACAACGTAGTCGACTTTCATCCATATCGACAAACATCCAACTCTCGATAAAGCAACGAAAAAAGTAGCCATCCGGTGAATCCGTTCCACGCGTAATGACGAAACAGCTAACGTCAACTTAATCAAGAGCGGCTTGTTTTCGGCGCATTTTCTCTTGTAACCGTATTGGTCAATACCAAGTTGAGTTTCACGAGATGCAAATCTAAGGCCACCTTGGTTAACCCCTTTACGGCAGTCGCCCCCCGCGGTCGTGTTGTTTTTGTAGCTTTAACTTTACCTTTCGGAGGATTTTATGAAAATGAACTTTGTAAAGCAGGCGCTCGCAGCCTCGCTTTTTTTGCTTTTTAGCATTTTTACTGCACAGACAGCGACGGCTCAAGCGTCCGCGACGGCATTTGCCGTAACCTCGACTAATTCGCTCGTGCGATTTCAGACATCGACGCCGGGAACCGTAACGACGATCGGCGCGATCACTGGTATGCAGGGCGGCGAGAATGTCGTTGGAATAGATTTTCGTCCCGCCACGGGCGAGCTTTTCGCCGTCGGCAGCAACAGCCGTCTATACGTCATTAACAGGACGACAGCGGCGGCGACATTTGTCGCTGGCTTATCGACGGCGCTCAGCGGAGCAAACTTCGGCGTCGATTTTAATCCGACGGTCGATCGCCTGCGGATCGTTTCGAACACAGGACAAAACCTTCGCGTCAATCCGACGAACGGAGCGACGATCGTTGACGGAACTTTGAACCCCGGAACGCCGCAGGTGACAGCCGCGGCATACACCAACAACTTTTTCGGCGCAACGACGACGACACTTTACGACATCGACACAGGCAGCGACACGCTCTTCACACAAAATCCGCCGAATAACGGAACGCTGGTTTCAGTCGGCCCGCTTGGCGTCGATGTCACGGCGGTGAACGGCTTTGATATTTCGACGGTGGACGGCACTGCCTATGCCGCGTTGACGACCGCCGCCGTGCTCACGAATCTTTACAGGATAAATCTTACGACCGGTGCGGCGACAAGTGTCGGTCTGATCGGCACCGGCACGGTGCAATACAGCGGTCTCGCAATCGAGCTCGGAGCGACGGCGAACTTTGTCGTTTATGGCGTGACGACCGCAAACGCGCTTGTGCGCTTTAACAGCTCGCGTCCGAACACGATTCTTCAAAATACGCCGATCACTGGTTTGCAGGGCGGCGAGATGGTTTTGGGAATCGACTTTCGTCCCGCGACCGGACAGCTCTTTGCACTCGGCAGCACGAGTCGGCTTTACACGATCAACACGGTTACCGGTGCGGCGACGTCCGTCGGACTGCTAACAACGACGCTTTCGGGAATGAACTTTGGTTTTGATTTCAACCCGGTGCCGGATCGAATTCGGATCACTTCGGACACGGAGCAGAATCTGCGAGCAAATCCGAATGACGGCACAAACCTCGTGGACGGAATGCTCGCCTACGCCGCGGGTGATCCAAACACCGGAGCCAATCCTAATGTCGTCGGCTCGGCATACACAAACAGTTTTGCCGGCACGACCTCGACCACGCTTTACAATATCGATTCGAATCTCGACATCCTCGTGACGCAGAATCCACCCAACAACGGAACACTCAACACCGTCGGCAGACTCAACGTCAACACGACGCAGGAGGTTGGGTTCGACATCTTCGCGGGCAACAACACGGCTCTCGCTTCACTGATAATCGACGGCGGCACAACCTCGTCGCTTTACCGGATCGATCTGACAACCGGTGCGGCGTCAGTGATCGGTCCGATAGGCGGCTTGGCGATTCGCGACATCGCGATCGGTCGGAGCACGGCAGGTGGTTCGGGAAGCGCAACGCTCGATTTTAACGGCGACGGCAGAACCGACTACGCATTGTTTAGAACGACGAATAACACTTGGTTTATAAGCCCGAACGCCGACGGCGCGTTCTTCGGCGTGCCGTTTGGCTTGAGCTCGAGCGACATTCTTACGCCGGGCGATTACGATGGCGATAACCGAACCGACATCTCCGTATGGAGACCGAACCAGGGCTTATTCTACGTTCTCAGAAGCACCGACTCAGCTGTGACGACTTTCCAGTGGGGTCTTCCCGACGACCAACCACTGCCGCGCGATTATGACGGCGACGGTCGCACCGACTATGCGGTCGCCAGGCGACAGGGTAGCGCACTCGTTTGGTATATCAACAACAGCTCGAATGGCAGCATGAGAACCGACATATTCGGGCTCGCAAGCGACGTTGCCGCACCGGGTGATTACGATGGCGACGGCAGATTCGATCTGGCCGTTCATCGTGGCGTGAACGGTGAGCAGGCGACGTTTTTTGTTCAGGGCAGCACGACGGGATTCACAACATATCAGTGGGGACTCGGCGGCGACCTCGTCGTGCCAGGCGACTACGACGGCGACGGTAGGACCGACTTTGCCGTCGTCAGAGCCGGATCGCCATACACGTGGTTTGTGCTCCGCAGTTCGGATCTTTCGCTTATAGCCACCAATCTTGGCACCAAGCCTGATTTCACGACACAGGGCGATTATGACGGCGACGGTAAGACGGATATTTCGATATGGGATCCGATCGACGGAGCATTCAGATATCGAAGCTCGGCGAATGCAAGCTCAATGCCGCAGTATCTGTTTGGTCTTAACGGCGACTATCCGGTCGCGAACTACAACACGCACTAGAGGGAATATGAACACGCATCAAGGAGAGGAATATGAAATACGCATTAAGAAATTTAGTAACGCAGATCGTCGGGCTTTCGATTTTGATGTCGATCACGATGATACCGGCACTCGCATCGAGTCACGGCGAAGCACCATTGATCAGCATGGATCGATTTGCCGACAACACCGACACATACGCTTTTCGAAGCGTCGAGTCGGGCCGCGAGGGTTTTGTGACGCTGATCGCAAATTACATTCCGCTGCAAGAGCCGTCGGGTGGACCGCAATGGTTTAGATTCGACGACTCGGTGTTGTATGAGATAAAGATCGACAACACCGGCGACGGTCTCGAAGACATCACTTATCAATTCCAATTTACGACACAGACGGTTCGGGGAAACACGGTTCTGGGACAATCCACTGTGAATCAGGACGCGGTCATCAGCAACCTGACCGACCCCGATTACAACATGCCGCAGGTGTATTCTGTGCGTCGCGTCGATCGCTCGACGGGTCGCCGCGGCCGCTTGATCGCGAGCGGAATGCGCACGCCGCCGGCGAATATCGGCCCGCGTGTCACGCCGAATTACGAAATGAATCTCGGACAGCCCGCGGTTTACAACATTCCCGGCGGCGGCAAAGTTTTCGCCGGCCAACGTGACGAATATTTTTACATCGATCTCGGCGTGTTCGACGCGGTCAATCTCCGCACGATCAACACCGGCGGTCCGGGCCTGTTTGTCGGCAACGGCGTAGATTCGACGCAAGGCTACAACATCAGCACGATCGCTCTCGAAGTGCCGATCCAGGACTTGACTCGCACTCGTGCAGTGCCGTCGGGCCCGACAGCATCGGACGCGGTTGTCGGTGTTTGGGCGACGGCAAGCAGACGCACGACGCGTGTCATCCAAAATGACGGGACTCGCATCACCGCAGGTGCGTGGCAGCAAGTTTCGAGACTCGGCAATCCGCTCGTCAATGAAGTCGTGATTCCGCTCGAGCTAAAGGACGCGTTCAACTCGCTGTCGCCGGTGAATGATGCGGTCGCCGCTCCGGCGGTGCTCGACCCCGAACTTCCGCGGATCATACAGATCGCGCTCGCGGCTTTCTACGGCATCAACATCATGATTCCGCCGCCGCCGCGAAACGATCTCGTCTCGATATTTGCGACGGGCATTCCGGTCAACGCGGTTACGGGTCCGAACTACACGACCTTTCTATCGGACGGCGTGCCGCACGAATATCTGCGTCTCAACGTCGCGATACCGATCACGCCGATCGCGAGCATGAATCGTCTCGGTCTGCTCGGTGGCGACGTTGCGGGATTTCCCAACGGACGCCGTCCATTTGATGACGTGACCGACATCGCGCTTCGCGCCGTGCTCGGCGGCACGCCATTCACGCCTGCGTTCAACATCGCGCCGAATAACGTCGTCGGCGACGGCGTCAGCGCAAATCCTGAAGGCCCATTGCTCACGCGCTTTCCATACCTGCTGCCGCCAAACGCCGGCAACACGCCGCGAACGTCGAACATCCGTCCGGCGAGCGGATTTAGCGAAGACAAGAAAGACGATCAACCCTAACCAGATTGGCTGACATTAGCGAGGATGTTTGAAAAGTCGGAATTGCCCGTTTGCGGGCATCAGAATTAAGCTCCATGCGTGAGCGTGGAGTCCGTATCAGGTCAGAAATCGAGCCAGTTTCGCGGGCGGCAGAGAAGAGTTAAAGCCTATGTTCATCGCATTTTCGCAGTAATCTGTCGCCCGCAAACGGGCTTTTCGCTTTCGAATGTTAGCTACATGCTCACGCATGTAGCTTAACTCTTTTGTCCGCAAAGCGGACAATTCAGACATCCTCTTTTTTTCTAAATTTACCGCCATGAATATTAAAAACTTTTTGCCGATCTTTTTACTTTCTCTCGTGTTTTCGGGCTGTGAGACAAATCAGGTTGTGGTTTCTGAAAATCTGCCGACTGCAATCGCTTCGCCCGCCGATGCGTCGATCGTGAAAGCTCGCGAGGCCGTAACCGCCGCGCCCGACATCGCGATCGGTTATACAAACCTCGCGGCGTCGCTGATGAAAAAATCGCGTGAGACCGGCGACTTCTCACTTAATCTCGAAGCACAAAACGCCGTAGCGCGCGCGCTCGAGATCGCGCCAAACGACGCAGCGGCTCGCAAGCTCGAAGCTTCGCTGCATTTGGCTAATCATCGATTTAAAGAGGCCATCGAAGCGTCGAAAAAACTTATCGCCGAGTTTCCCTCAGATCCGTTCGGCTACGGCGTGCTGTCCGACGCGTATGTCGAGACGGGCGATTACAAACCGGCGATCGACGCTGCGCAAAAGATGGTCGATATTCGTCCGAGCACGACGTCATACGCGCGTGTCGGCCAACTGCGCTCGCTTCACGGCGATCACAAAGGCGCGTTAGAGATGTTTACCGAAGCGGCGCGAATATCCAATCCCGACGACCAGGAGACGCGTGCGTGGTGTCTCGTCCAGCTCGGCGACGAACATTGGAAGCACGGCAAATATGCCGAGGCTGAAAAAGTTTATGACGAAGCATTACAGATTTTTCCAAACTATTTTCTCGCGAACGTTTCCAAGGGGCGTGTTCGCGCATCCGTCGGCGATCTCGCCGAGGCCGAACGCATTCTGCTCGAAGTCGTGAGCCGCGCGCCAAATGCGAACGCTCTGAAACTGCTTGGCGATATTGCCGCGATTCAGAGTGATGAAGCGCGCTCCAAACAGTTTCGCGATCAATATGAGGCGCTTGAGATAAAACTCGGCGACGCGGCCGATCATAACGGTTATGGATTTTTCCTGGCCGACAACGGAAAGCTCGATCAAGGAACCGCTCTCGCTCGGGACGAATACGCAAAGGAACCGAACATTAAATCTGCTCACCTGCTCGCTTGGTGTCACCTTAAAAACGGAAACATCGCCGACGCCGAAAAGCTCATCCGCGAAGCAATGCGTTTGAAAACAAACGACGCGCGGATGATGTTCCACGCCGGAATGATCGCTAAAGCCGCCGGTAAACAGGCCGAATCGACACGCTTGCTAAAATCGGCCATCGAGCTAAATCCCGCATTCGACCTGCTAAAAGCTCGTGAAGCAAAAGCAGCGTTAAACTCAGATTAAGCATTAGCGTGGTAATCGGCTCTTAAAAAACTATCCACTAACAACTTGTCACTATTCACTGAAGCGAAACATGTTTGCATAATCCGTTTATATTCAGTGGTTAGTGGATAGTGACAAGTGGATAGTCCTGGCATAAACCCGGATTACGCATTAGCGTGGTGATTGTAAGCTGAAAGACATTCATACACGGCTTTTCGGTGATAAATTCATTGCCCGGAACATTATTTGTTTGTTATAGTTTTAGACATAGCGGGATTTTTACCTAAGCTAAAGGCGCGTCAGGAAACGCGCCGAGGAGAAATTATCATGGGACGAGATTACGATAGAGAAGAAACAAGCGCGGCGACAAAGTTGACATATTTGATAGTCGGCGGCGGCATCGGTGCAATTTTGGCTTTGCTGTTTGCACCAAAATCGGGCGAGGAACTTCGCGGCGACATCGCCGACGCGACGCGTAAAGGCATCGAGAAAAGTAAAGAAGCCGCGACACAATTACAAGATCGTGCCGGCGAATATTACGAGGTCGGTCGCGAGCGAGCAGGCGAACTTTATCAAACCGCTTCTGAAAAAGCGGTCGAGCTGACCGAAAAGGCAAAGTCCGCGGCGGCCAACACGGCAAATCCGTTTACCGCAGCGATCGAAGCCGGCAAAGACGCTTACACGGCCGAAAAACGCAAAAACGAATCGAAAGCGATCACAGAAGGCCGCCCGACTTACGCGGTCGATGACAAAAAAGATAAAGCGTAATGAACACCAGCGACCCGCAATTTTGGCAGATGGTTTCGTCGATCGTGATCGCGATCTGTTTTATTGTCATGGCGATTGCGTTTATTTGGATCGCGGTTACGGTCAGACGCGTCGTCGCTTCGGTCAAAAATGTCGAGGCGCGCGTCGAACCGTTGATTGCAAAAGTCGATGCGATAAGCGTTCAAGGCCGCGAGATCTCGGTGCATTTTACTGAGATCTCGAGCAATCTTTCGTTCGCGACAAAGCAGCTTGCCGAAAGCACTGAGATCATAAAGGACGAAGTCGCCGAACTCCGCACGCTCGTCGGCCAGACCGCTCACACCGCCAAAGACAAGGTCGATATGGTCAGTAAATCCATCGATCGCACGCACGCACAAGTGCTCGACACGACCGAGTTCGTCAATCAAAAGATCGTCGTTCCGGCCCGCGAGATCGCCGCGATCATGGCCGGCGTCAAACGCGGCCTCGAAGTTCTCTTCGCACCGGCACCAAAACAGATCGACCGCGTATATACAGAAGAAGAGCTTTTCATCGGTTAACCGATAAGAAAAAGGCAAAAGGCAAAAGGAAAAAGGCAAGACCGGTTGATCCGATTTTGCCTTTTTCCTTTTTCCTTTTACCTTTGCGTCAGACGCCCGGCATTGCTTTCTTGAGCGGTTTGAGAATAAGTAGAAGAATTAACCCGACCGCCGCACACATTGCCGCAATGACGAGGAAGAAATTAGAATGCGACCAAACATCCCAATAGACGCCGATAGTTCCCACGAGATAATTGCCCGTTGCGGTGGCGGCAAACCAGCCACCCATCATCATGCCTCGCAGACGGATCGGAGCCACCTTCGAAACCAGCGACAAACCCATCGGTGACAGCATCAACTCGCCAAGCGTTATGACTGCGTATCCGATGATCAGCCACCATGGCGAGACTTTGCCAAAATCGCCGCCTGATATTGCACCCCAATACATGATCAAGTAAGCGCCGGCCACGAGGAACATCCCGATTGCCATCTTCATTGGCGTCGAGGGCTCTTTGCCACGCCTATCCAGACGGCCCCAGAACCAAATGAGTGGGAAGGTCAACACGATCACCCAAAATGGGTTGATCGCGTTAGAAATAACGCCGGAGACGTCGCTGCCATCGATTAAATTCAGTGTAAAAATATTGATCAGGATCGGCACAACTGCCGAAGCCCCCCAATCGGTATTGTCGTTTGCCCAGTACGTCCAGGTGGAGCCGTTCTGGTGAAACGCCATCCAGAAAACAACAACGATCGCAAAGATGACAATGAGCGCTGTTACTCGCGTCGAATCCGGTACGGAATCCATCAAAGACCTTGTCGCTGGCCGGAATGATGCTCCCTCATTTTGGTCGCTAACGCCATGAGGAGGGGCATCGACCGAGACAGCCGCAGTATCTGCGACTGCATTGGCATCTGCTCTTCGTGCCGCCGCACCGGTTCCCTCGTCAACATTCGCGATGTGACTCCTGAAAAAATGTAGGATGCCGACAGAAAGGAGCATTCCAAACGCAGCCACAGCAAAAGCGGCATGATACCCAACCCTTGTTTTCACGACTTCCATTACGATTGGAGCCAGGAACGCTCCGACATTAATACCCATGTAAAAAATGTTGTAAGCACGATCCTTGAGGTGGCTGTCTTCAGGATAAAGCTTACCGACCATCGCCGATACGTTGGGCTTGAAAAATCCATTTCCTATCACGAGGCAAACAAGAGCCGTATACATGACCCATTCAATGCGGAATGAGAGCAAGCCATGACCGGCCATAAAGAAGAGGCCGCCAATCATGACCGACTTCCTGTAACCCAAGGCGCGGTCAGCGATAAAGCCGCCGATCAGCGGACTAAAATACACAGCCGCGAGATAGATCGCGTAGAGGCGTGTAGCATCCGGCCTCGCCCACCCGAAGCCCGCTTCGGTATTTTGCAAGTACAACGTGAAAAGAGCCAGCATTGAGTAAAAACTGAATCTTTCCCACATTTCTGTTGCAAACAGTACATAAAGACCTTTCGGATGTTTCTCCGACGCTGCGTGAAGATTGCCGCCGGTTATCGTATCTGCATTTGCGCTCACAATAAATACCTTCCTTGTAAGATTTATTTTTCGAGAAGAGTTAGGCAAAATATAGCAGATAAAGGGCAGAAACACGAGCGTTACAGACAAATGGAACTATTTCAACAACTTGGTGATGAGGTCGAGCGGCTTTGGCGCGAGGCGAATTATGACGAGGCGAAGCTGCCGGCTATCGCAAAAGAAGCGCTTATTCGCGCCGATCTGCCGTCTAAACTCTCGGCGTGGGACGTGCTTGAGTGGACGCTCAAGCAAAACACTCTGCCGCCGCAAAGGGACGTGAAAGCGAATTTTGGCGACCCGCCGATCACGCTTTACATGGGGCAGCGTTTTCACATCGACGTCTATTTTTGGTTCGACGGCACGACGGCGACTCACCAGCATAGTTTCAGTGGTGCGTTTCAGGTGCTGCTGGGTTCGAGCATTCACAGTTGGTACGAGTTCGAACGCGATGCCGTGATCAACGCATATGCCGAGACCGGCACGATGAATTTGAAACTGTGCCAACTGCTCGAGGTCGGCGACATTCAGGAGATTTGGAGCGGGCGAAAATACATTCACTCGTTGTTTCATCTCGACCAGCCGTCGGCGACGATCGTTGTTCGCACGACGAATTCGCCGCTCGACATGCCGCAGTTTTCGTATCACAAACCGGGCCTCGCCGCCGATCCTTTTTTCGAACGCGACGACATTACAAAAAAAGTTCAGACGATCTCGGCACTCGTGCGGGCGAGTCGGCCTGACACGGACGAGCAGATCGCAAACTTGCTCGGCGCAAGCGACCTTCAGACATCGTTCCTTTATTTGTCGCATCTGCGCGGGCTTTTTCGCGGCGGTCACATCGCGGAGTTATTCAAACTAGAAGAACCGGGCGCGCGATTCATCAGATTTCTAAATCTTGTTATCGAAAAACATGGCGCGACCGCCGAGATCTTGCGCGAGGTTTTTGCTCACTTCGACATCCAGGACGAGATCGTCAACCGCCGGGCGTATGTCACGCAGCCCGAACATCGATTTTTTATTGCACTGCTGATGAATCTCGACAACCGCGAGCAGATCTTCAAACTCGTCAAAGACAAATTCGCGGACGCAGAGCCGGTCGAGAAAGTGCTCGATTGGGTTTTCGACCTCGCACAGACACGAGTCGTCGGTATCGAGGCGACAAACGCGCTTGGCATTCCCGACTTTGGCGAGGCCGAGATGTCGGCGCTCGAAGGGTTGTTGAATAATAAAACCGACGACGAGATCGCCGCCGGTTTTGCAGCCGAAAATCCAAACGCATCGCCCGACACGATTCAGACGGCCCTCGACAAAATCCGCTCGGCCGTGATCTTTCGTCCGCTGCTTTAGACTATCCACTTGACATTCATAACTATCCACTGAAGGAAAATGATTGCTTCAGTGGGCAGTTTGTAGTGGATAGTTGAAAGTGGATGGTGAACAATTGCGGTAAATTCGCGATTAAATTACACTAATTTCTCGTGCCCTTGTAGCTCAATGGTAGAGCACGCGGCTCATAATCGCTTGGTTGTAGGTTCGAATCCTTCCGAGGGCACCATTTCATCGCAAACATGTTAAAATCCGGTTCGATGACAGCGACACCCGCACTCTGGATTTCCTCAAGAGAGAAGCTGTATTTAAACTTTAAGGATAAGCTTGAGACTGCCCATCATTTGGACCGGAAAACGGTTAGCTTCCAGGCGAACAAAACACAACCTGTCTATCGGTGGTTCAAATACAAAGAGGGTTATTCGTCAACGCTCGTCAAGCATTTTCTTAACGAATATTCGCCTATGCCGGGTCGTTTACTTGATCCGTTTGCCGGAGTGGGAACTTCGCTATTTGCCGGACAAGAAATCGGCTGGGAAACGCACGGAATCGAAGTCTTGCCCGTAGGTGCCTTTGCTGTTAACGCTCGGAGCGCTATCGCTCGAACAGATGCGACTACTCTTAAAAATGCCTTTTCGGCTTGGCGGAAATTCAAAGGGCCGATCACCCGACAATTCGAACATCTTACCATCACAAAACACGCATTCCCGGACGTGACCGAGAACGAGCTCAACCTGTATCTAAGCTATTGCGACACGGTGGCTGACAATGACGTTAGAACTGCGCTTCAATTTGCCGCGTTTTCAATCCTCGAAAATATCAGTTACACCCGAAAGGACGGCCAGTATCTGCGCTGGGACTACCGATCAAAGCGAATTCTATCGGGCAAACCTTTTGACAAAGGGACTATTGCGAGTTTTCAAGACGCAATCGAGGCAAAGTTTGAGGAAATACTGATCGATGCATCGCATGATGCGACGTTGCTGCCGTTCGTTGATTCCGAAGTATCGTCGCAACAATCTCCGCAGGATATGAAGTTGGTCGTTGGGTCATGTCTGGAAGAGCTGCCGTTGATAGAGTCTGACACCTTCGACTTTGTAATTACGTCGCCGCCATACTGCAACCGTTACGATTACACTCGCACCTACGCGCTCGAGCTTGCTTTTTTAGGTCTTAAAGACGAAGACGTGCGTAAATTGCGTCAGACGATGTTGTCTTGCACAGTTGAGAACAAAGACAAGGTCGAATGGGCGCGACAGTTTTACGAGAGGATCGGTAGAGGACCGACATTCAAAACCGTCATGTCGGTCTACAAGGCATCCGAGGCTATGAACGAGGTCAACGTAATCCTCGAGAAATTGAACGTCGATGACAAACTTAATAACAAGAATATTGCGCGCATGGTACGCAATTATTTTCTTGAGATGTGTTTTGTCATTCACGAACTGGCTCGCATAACTCGCGTCGGCGGTCGTTGCGTGATGGTTAACGACAACGTTCGATACGGCGGCGAGGAAATACCGGCTGACCTTATCCTGTCCGAGTTTGCAGCGGCGTTTGGCTATAACGTCGAAAAAATTCTTGTGTTGCCGCGAGGCAAGGGCAATAGCAGCCAACAAATGGGAAGCTACGGTCGAACCGAGATCCGCAAGTGCGTTTATGTATGGCGAAAAGACTAAGAGGAAAACAGCTCACTGTTGAGAATCTGCTCACGCCAAGAGAAGAAACGCGCGCGGGGTTTGTGGCGATGGCACTCGAGAAAAACTCGATGGCGACCATTTATGTTCAAGAGGCAAGATCGTTAAAGAAAATTGCACTCGGCGTAGATAAACCAAGAGATCTCTTGGCCATTAAAGACATTCGTACCGGGCTTCTCGCAGCATATGGATTATCGGACAAAGCGCTGCGGCACTTGGATGAAACCGCCAAAACCGACGCCATCGTCGGACTAATCGAAAATTTTCTTGACCCGGCCGGGCTCGAGTTTCCAGATGAGCTTGTTTACCGGTATCTACTCACGAAAGGCGATGCGCTTGGCGGTCGTGCTCGTAACCTTGCCGGTGCACTCGGTGATCGAAAATTCTTACAAACTCTCATCGCGGTACTCAGTCTTGCCGGAATCAACTACGCATGGAAAGATCGAAAGACGAGCGCATGGATCCATGAACCTGTAAGCGAGATAAGCGCGCAAAGACCAATTAGCGCTATCTATTGGCATAAGGGAAAGCTCAATCGTTTACTACGGATGAATATATCGGTTCCTCTGATCCGAAAGAACGTCGACCTCGTCCTGCTTGACGCGAAACCTGAAGAAGTTGGTGCAAACGATAGAAGCATCTTGCTTCAGAACACGCGTTACGTAGCGCTTGGAGAGTTGAAGGGCGGAATCGATCCTGCCGGAGCCGATGAGCACTGGAAGACGGCGGACACAGCTCTGAGCAGAGCGAGGACACACTTTCAAAGTCAACGCCTGAATCCTCCGACCTTCTTTATTGGGGCCGCCATTGAGAGAAGCATGGCCGAAGAAATTATCGAGCAGTTAAAACGTGGTGTGCTACAGCAGGCGGCGAACTTAACAAACACGACACGGCTTACGAGCCTTTGCCAGTGGTTGATGAACCTGTAATTTTCTTAGTGACAACGACGCTCTATCAAAAAGAAAACGTATAGGTCACGCCTGGCCGGTTTCCACGGATCATCAAAAAAGAAAATGCGTGTGCGTCATTGATTGTGAACGTCGCGCTCGGATGAACCTTGACGCCGTCGAACTGAATCAGCGACGAGACGCGAGGGTGAAGTCTGATATTCAAACCACCGATGGCGCGAAACTTGTCTTCAAACGTCCCATAAACAACGCCGCCATACGGAGCGATCGGCAAACCAGTCCAATGTTCGAGGTCTTTGCTCGCGGTTAGATAAACCCGGATTACGCAATAAGAATTAACCACGCCCCGGAGACTCCTTGGTTAATTAGCAAACCCCTGTTTTATCAGCTCGGCACGCAACAAGAAGCTGCCGTTTGTCACGACGCGGTCGCCGACATTCAGTCCCTCGATCACCGGAAACTTGCCGTCAGTTGCATTGCCGAGACGCACCGATCTCACCGTGAAAACATTAGGTTTGTCGGTCGGCAAAAAAACCACCTGTCGATCGCTAATGTTTTGCACGGCCGGTGCGGGAACGGTCGGCATCGTCCGCTCGGCCATGCCCATCGAGCCAAAAGCGACATTAACATACATGCCGATCTTCAAGACCTGTCCGGGATTTTCGAGTTCGACACGAACCTGTGCCGTGCGCGTTTCCTGATTGATGTTCGGGTCGATATACGTGACGCGGCCGCGAAACAGCCGGCCCGGATAGGCATCGGTCGTCACGCTCGCGCCACTGCCCTCACGCACGAGCGAGAGATCCCTTTCATAAACCTGAGCGATCACCCAAACGTTCGAGAGATTGGTCACGCGCATGACCTCTTTATTCGCCTCGACGACCGCTCCTTGATTGATGTCGCGTTTGGTGACCGTGCCGGCGACGGGCGCCGGCAGAGAGAGCTCCGACGTGATCTGCGACGGCGAGCGAAGCGAATTTACGCGCTGCGGCGTGAGGCCGAAAAGAATAAGCCGTTGCCGCGCGCTCGCGAGTTCGGATTCGGCGGTTTGACGTTTGACCGCCGCTTGTTCGAACTCGCCGCGACTTGTTGGGTTTATTTCGGCAACTTCGACGGCACGATCGTATCTCTTTTTTGCTTCTTCGACATTGGCCTCAGCGGTTTTTAGCTTGGTCGTCGCCATTTCAAATTCTTCGCGGCTGACGGCGCCGATCTTAAGAAGATTCGCTGTCCGCGCATGATGCTTATGATGTTCTTCCAGTTCGGCTTTGGCGATTCTCAGACGCGCCAGCATCTGATCGACCTCGGTATTGCTGACGGGGCTGATCTTGACGAGTTTGGCGGTGCGCTCGTAGTTTTGCCGTGCGGTCTGTGCTTCGGTCTGCAGCGCCAAGTAGCGCGATTGTGCTGCGGCCAGTTCGTCGCTTAAAATTATCGCGACAGACTGTCCTTTTGCAACCGTTTGACCGAGCTCGCCGCTCACGCTGCGAATGACGCCGCCCAGCAGCGGGATGACAGGCGTTTCGTTGTAGGCGTTTGGCTGTACCACGCCGGTCGCCGACGCCGACATTGCCTCGCTCGAAAGCGTTTCGCCGACCGTCTCGAACACGAGGCCGATCTTTTCTACCTGATCGGGCGCGATCGTCAGCGTCTGCTCAGCGGCTATTCCCGACGCCGTTGAATCGGTATTGTCGCCGAACGAAACCGTTTGCGGAGTAGGAACGGCCATGCCCTCGTCCCTGCCGCGCAGATGCCAAAACAGAATGCCGCCCACGACAAGCAGGCCGATCACGCCCGCCGCGATGTAAAGCGGCTTGCGATTTGCGCCACTCGCTGTCGATTGATCTTCGTCGCTGATGTCTTTGTGATTTTTGTCGCTCATTTTCCCTTCAATGCGGCGGAATTGACCGCCCGCATGACCTCAATATTCGCAATGTAAGTTTCAAGCGCGGCGTTGACGAACTCGTTCTCGATATCCAAATACCGTCTTTCCTCGCTTAAATATTCGATCAGGCTGCGTGACCCGAGCTCGTAAGTTTGCCAGATGACCTGCAAATTTGAACCCGCTTGATCGCGAACGCCGTTCTGAAAGATCGCGAGCGCGCGAGCCGCGCTGTTATATCTCGCAAATGCCGACGCAACCTCGCGACGAATAGTCAGCTCGCCGAACTCGCTTCGACTCCGCGCCGCCTGCCGATCCAACAACGCGGCTTCTATTGCGTGCTGGTTGCGGTTAAGAACCGGCAGATCGAGCTCGATGCCAAATGTAAAGGAGCGGAAAACCGTGTCGATTGGCCGCAAGCCACCCGATTCGTCGATGCCGCTGAGCGGAAAGCCCATTCTAGAGCGTCGATATCCGCCCTTGATGCTGGCGTCTATTCTTCCCTCGCTTTTTAATTGCTCGATACGCGTGTCGGCGAGTTTTTCGATCGTTCGCACGCCTTGAAGATCGGGCCGCCTGAGCAGAGCCTGATCGGTTGAAAAACCAAGAGGCGGCAGCGGCGCGATCAGATCCTGAAATTCATCTTTAAGCCGCATCGGTTCCTCGGGCCGCATCCCGATCAAGTTGCGCAGCTCAAACATCGCGATTTCAATATTGCCTTTCGAGCTTTCGAGCAGCGCGTGCAGACGGTTCACCTCGACGAGCAGCATGTTTTGTTCGAGCGGCGCGGTTTTTCCTTCGGTGACGCGCGCCGTGACGAGATCGTAGCCCTGACGCGCGACCGTATAGGCTCTGTCCATGACGTCGAACTTCTTGATCGTGGCCAACGCCTCGCCGAATTTTGTGCGAACCTCAGCGGCGAGCAGGCGCTCCTGATTGGCAAGCGCGAATTCGCGAACCTCCAGCTCACGCTGCGCGACGGCGATGCGAGCCGCGCGGCGACCGCCGAGTTCGAGCGGCAACATTATCGCTGCCATTTGTTCGTTGTCCGCGCCGCCGATCAACTTTGCGCCGTCGATCCCGAGTCTTGGGTTAGGGCGCAGACCGGCCTGCTTGATCAGAGCTCGCGCGGATTCGACCTCTTTCCGCAGGGCTATGATCTCGCCGTTGTTTTCGAGGGCGAGTTCTACGGCTTTGTCAGAAGTCAGCCCGACGGCCGCATCGAGGTAACGAAGCGTCGCATCATTGGACGCGGTTGGCGTCGGCGACGGAACCGGCGTTTGGGCGGACGTGAATCGCGCCGCCGAGATGACGACAAGTAAAAATAGAACTAACTGATTTACGTTAGTGCGACTCAAGAAATTCTCCACGCGGCCCTACGCCGCCCTTGTGAACCAGCTCCGCTCCATGATGAGCTGCGATCGATACGGTTATCGAAGCTCCGACGAGCAAGATCACGACAACCGCTTCGGCCCACCATTTTCGCTTTGCCAGGAAATGTGAAACAGACTTGGCCGCGAGTGCCGCGAGTGAAAGCCACCATGTGTACTTCGCAAACAGCTCGTGTTCCTCGAAAAGCGCGCTGAGCTGTGCGGGCAGGTTCGCCGGATGCGCGTGAAACGTGTTCGACGAAAGCCAAACAGTCACCGTCCCGCACAGCAGCAACAACAATGTCGCGAAGCTGAATTCGTTTTTGTAAATGAAAAACGACAATATCTGAAACAACGCCGCAAAGATCAGCAGCACAATAGGAAAATGCACGACGAGCGGATGATAGTTGGGAAACTGTTCGATCATGGTCGTCCGTAAATTATCGTGCTGCATATTCATGTTTTCGTGATCGTGCGTTGGCAGCGGACGGCGTCGGCGTCGGTGATTTGTGATCCTGACCTTCGTGAGCCACGAGTACCAGACTCAGCAAAAACAGCGTCACCGATAACAAGACGCATTTTTTTATCTTCATGATCTGTTCTCCTTTTTTAGTTCACGCTCATGCAGCCAGTAAAAGATCACCGGCGTTATTATCAGCACATGCAGCAAGCTCGAGACCATTCCGCCGAGCACCGGCGCCGCGAGCGGTTTCATTACTTCTGATCCCGAACTCGTGCTCCACATTATCGGCAAAAGGGCGGCGACGACCGTCGAAACGGTCATTACTTTTGGGCGCAATCGCAGCAGTGCGCCGCTCTTGACAGCTTCGAGCAAAGCTTTTTTGTCAAAAGCCGCCCCAAGCTCACGCCGCTTTTTGGTCACGGCTTCTTCGAGATAGATGACCATAACGACCGCCGTCTGGACGGCCGTTCCGAACAGAGCAATAAATCCGACCCAGACGGCGACCGAGAAGTTATACCCGAGCAGCCAAACGAGAAAAACGCCTCCGGTAAGCGCGAATGGAACGGCCATCAACACGTGAGCCGCCTCGAGAGCAGAATGATAAGTTAAATAAAGCAGGCCAAAGATGACGAGCACGACAATGGGCACGACGAGCATCAGGCGGCTGCGCGCTCGCTGTTGATTTTCGTACTGACCGCTCCACGAGACGTAATAGCCCGGAGGCATCCGGACGGCGGCGACCGCTTTTTTCGCCTCTTCGACAAAACTGCCTACGTCGCGACCGCGCACATTAAGCAGCACCGTGCCGCGAAGCAATCCGTTCTCGCTCTGTATCATTGTCGCGCCCTCGACCCTGCTAATATCGGCAACCTCGGCGAGCGGAACCGTGCCGCCGCTCGTCATCGCGATCGGGATTCGTCCGAGCGCTTCAGGCGTGTCGCGAAACTCTTTGCCATAGCGCACACGGACCGGAAATCGCTGCCGTCCCTCGATCGTCACTGACAAGTTGGTTTCACCGATGCCTTTTTCTATCGCGTCCTGGATCACGCCAACGTCGATGCCGTATCGCGCGGCTGCCGCACGATCGATCTTAACGTCAATGTAGGACGAGCCGCCGATCTGTTCCGGATAAACATCGACGGCGCCGGGCACTTTCCTTACCGCGTCGGCAACGTGCCGCGACAGTGACTCAAGCTGCTTAAGATCATTGCCAAATATCTTGATGCCGACCTCGGTGCGGATGCCGGTCGCCAGCATCTCGATACGGTTAATGATCGGCTGCGTCCAGATGTTCGTGACGCCCGGCATGCGCAGCCTTTCGTCCATTTCGGCGATGAGCTCGTCCCGCGTGAGACCGGCGCGCCACTGCTGCTGCGGCTTGAGGTGAATAATGGTCTCATTCATATTTATGGGGGCCGGATCGGTCGATGTCTCGGCGCGACCGACCTTGCCGACCGCCCATTCGACTTCGGGAAAGGACTTAAGCATCTCGCCCTGTTTACTCAAGATCCTGTTGGCCTCGTCGATCGAGATGGCCGGGTCGGTGACCGGCATGAACATTACGTCGCCCTCGTTCAGCGGCGGCATGAATTCGCTTCCGATCCGCGTCGCTATCAGGAGAGCTGCGAGGAACAAAACGATCGCGACGGCGGCAGCCACGGCGCGATGCTTAAGCGCAAACAGGAGCGTCGGCTCATAGATGCGACCCAGATATCTCATCACGGGATTCGCTTGTTCGGAGTGCACCTTGCCGCCGATCAGAAAAGTACAAAGCACCGGCACAAGCGTGACGGCGAGGATCGTCGCTCCTGCCATCGCAAAAGTTTTTGTGAACGCGAGCGGATGAAACAGCTTGCCTTCCTGTCCGATCAGAGCAAACACGGGAATAAAAGCGAGAATGATGATCGCCATCGAGAAGAACACGGGTCGTCCGACGAGCTTTGTCGATTCGAGCACCGCGTGCCAAACGGCGGCGCGATCTTTCGGATCGATCTTGTTCTGCTCCATATATCTGAATGCGTTTTCCGTAACAACGATTCCCGCGTCGACCAGCACGCCGATCGCGATCGCGATGCCGGCGAGCGACATTAGGTTAGAGCTGATGCCCATGAAATACATGAAAAGAAACGACATCAGCACGGCCAGCGGCAGCGGGATCGTAACGATCAGGATGGAGCGGAAATGCGCGAGAAAGATGATATGGGCGAGCGTGACGAGTATCAGCTCCTCGATCAGCGAGCGTTTGAGCGTATCGGTGGCGCGCATTATCAGCTGCGTGCGGTCGTAGAACGGCACGATCCGCACGCCCTGCGGCAGACCGACTTGCAAAGCCTCGATCTTTTGCTTTACCGCGTCGATAACCTCGAGCGTGTTGACGCCGTAACGCGCGATAACGACGCCGCCGACCGCCTCTTGTCCGTTCTTGTCGAGCGAACCCGTACGAAATGCGTTGCCTAATTTCACCTCGGCGACATTTTTGACATAGATCGGCGTACCGCCCGACGAACCGATCATTATGTTTTCGACGTCCTCCATCGAGCCGATCAAACCGATGCCGCGAACGACTGCCCATTCACCGCCCTGTTCGACAACGTTGCCGCCGACGTTGTTGTTGGAACGCTGAACCGCCTCGACGACGGTCGATACCGGAATGTTTACGCCGCGAAGCTTATTCGGGTCGATGTCGATCTGATACTGCTGAACGTAACCGCCGACCGACGCAACCTCAGCAACGCCGGGCACCGAATTGAGTTGGTAACGTATAAACCAATCCTGCACTGTGCGTAGGTCACGCAGATTCATCGAGTCCGACTCAACCGTGTACCAAAAGATCTGTCCGACGCCGGTTGCATCGGGGCCGAGAGTTGGCGTGACACCGGCAGGCAATTGTTTTGTTACAAGGTTGAGCCGCTCAAGTACACGCGTCCGCGCCCAATAGAGATCGACATTGTCCTCAAAAATTATATTTATCATCGAGAAACTGAACGCCGAATTCGCCCGCACGGTGCGCACACCTGGCAGGCCCTGAAGGTTCGTCACCAACGGGTACGTCACCTGATCTTCGACTTCTTGAGGCGAACGGCCGGACCAATCGGTAAATACAATTACCTGATTGTCCGAGAGGTCTGGGATCGCATCGATCGGCGTCCGAATGAGCGCCCAATAGCCCGCAGCCGCCAACCCGATGTAAATCACGATGACGATGCCGCGGTTATTCAGCGACCACTCGATGATCCGATGAATCATGTTTCTCTATTTAGCAACCACCGGTAACACAAAAGAGCCTTTTCCGGCGGGGCCTTCGTAGGTGATCATGGCTTTCCATTCACCGAACATCTCAATATCGACCTTACCCTTATAAACGCCGCGTGTTCCGGTAGTCGTAAAGGTCGCCCCGTTATTCATCTCGGACATGCTGCCCATCGCCGGCATGCGATAGTTAAGCGCGACCGAGCCGACGTCAACCGTTTTACCGGAAGCGTCAGCGAAGGTCAGCGTAAATTCCTGCACTCCTTTTTTCAGCGTGCCGTCCGCGCTTGTAAGAGTTGCGGTCAGATTATTGCCCGCCGGACCTGTTGCAAACGACTTGCTCGCTGCCGTATCGCTCGAACCCGAGCTACACGCAGCGATCAAAACAAGCGAACCAAAAACCAAAATTGAACTAATAACAAATGTAAATTTCTTCATTCTTTTATCCTCTATTTGTAAATACGCAGCCTCATCAACCGACAAGGCGCAAAAATGCCCAACGAAACAGCAAAAAAGGGCGCAGTTCACCCAAAACCAGGCGCACTACTCCCTCGAAGCTAGATCAACAGAGCCTTGTGTCGTATGTAGATTGGTTGGTGAGTTTGAAGTGGGACTACGCGTGAAAACGTCTGAGGTGCCATCGGTGGCGTGCTCTTAGCCGGGAACAATTCCGCGATCTGTTCAGCGATCGACTTAGAGACGTTCACGCTCGACGGAGCGAAATTTGCTGAAAAACCCGATGATGTCGGTGCTGATTCCGAACAATTAACAGAGCAGCAGAGGCCGGACGCCATCGCCTGTGACGTCTTTTCGCCGCTCCTGGCTTTCTCGCAGCAGCTCATCATCTTGCCCGAGGTGGAATGCAGCGGCGTCCCGACCGCCACACCGGCGGTCAGAGCCAAAAGCAAAAATAGCGATGTCAGACGATTTGCCATCAGGTTTGAATATATGCCGCAACGCGCGAATCTGTCAACGATAATCTGATCGCTTTGATCGGAATGGTGCCATCAGGACGCCGTCGCTTCGGCTTCTTTGTTTTGAATGTAAAGTATCCGCGTGCAGCTCTCGCAGGTGATGATCTCGTCACCTTTTTTCACATTTACCTGAACCTGCGGACGAAGCTGCATATAACACGCACTGCAAGAACCGTTAACAACCTCGGCGACCGCAATGCCGTCGCGGCTGCGTTGAGCCATGCGGTCGTAAACCGATGCTAGACTTTCCGGCAAGGTTGCGAATGCTGTTGCCCGATGCGTCGTTTCGCTGTCGAATTCAGTTTTGTCGGCGGCGAGTTGAGTGTCGAATTTGCTCATGGCCGCGTCGCGTTTTGCATCGTGACTATTAATTTCATCCGCACGTTCCTCGAGTTCCTTATCGACGCCTTCGGCTTCGTCCATCGCTTCGACGATCTGCGTTTCAAATCCGGCGACCTGCTTTTGCAGCGCGTCGGTCTCGCGCATCGCGGTTTCGTATTCTTTTGAATTTTGCGCGTGTTTTAGATTACGTTCGGCGCGCTCGAGATAAGTTTTGTTTTCGGCGATCTGTTTTTCGAGATCGGCTCGCGTTGCGTGCAGGTCGTCGCGCTTCTTCTGAATTTCGCGTATAGAAAAGGCGTGCTGTTCAAACTCTTGTTCGATCTCTGCACGCCTCTCGTCTGCTGTGTCCAACGCCTCTTTTAACCGGCGAAGGTTCGTGTCTGTCTTTTGTAACTCTATTAATTTACTAAGCTCTGCTTTCACTTCCTAATACTCCCAAATCAAGGCTAATCTCGGAGTTTACCGCAAGTCAACCGGATTGCCAATGTGAAGCGGTTTCTTTGCGGCTAGGCGGTCAAAAAATCTTAACTCACGCAAAGACGCGAAGAACGCAAAGAAAGAATAAAAGAGCTTTCGGGCATTTATTCGACCGTGAGTTAACTCTTATCCTTCGCGTTCTTTGCGGCTTTGCGTGAAAAAATCTTATCAATCAGCACATCAATATGTCGTTCGATTACCGACGTATCGATACGTGCGTCATCGTCGTCGATCCAACGCGGCACATCGTCGTCGTTATGCACGAGGCGAATCGATACGCCGGCATTCGGCACTCCAAAATGCGTGATGCTCGCAACCGCGAGCGCTCCCTTTCGCATAATGCCGTGGATAGGAATGCGCGCCCAACCGGCCTCGATAGTAAGACATCTCACACCGTGGCGGACAAAAAGCTGCGTGCCGACCATAGTCGATGAACCGAGAGCAAACTCATGCGGCTCGACACGCTCGATCTTAATGTTCGGATTGTCACGCTGTGCGTCGGTCGCAAGCTCGATAAAAACGTCGATCAGCCACGCCACTCCGCGCGCCCTGATTGCGTCATTCGAGGCACGCAGGCGAAGATATTCGGCGACGTGGTGGCTGCCCCGTTCGCTCGCCTGTGCGCCCGCCTCCAACAGCATCTGCGACCAAATTGCATCGAGCTCGGTCATAAAAGCGAGAATAGGTTTGACGATGTCAAAACGCAATCCGCGTGTTATGATTTTGAAGTTCGTGGGAAAGTTTTTATGAAGTTGTTATCGATTATCTGCGTGCATATTTGTGTGCTCTGGGCCGCATCCATTCCAAGTTTTTCACAACCGGCAAAATCCAAACCGAAAGCACAACCCGACAAGCCGAAAGCTGTTTCGGCAAAACCGAAACCGTCGGCGACACCGCGGAAATCTAACGAACAAGCCGCGTGGGAACGGGCCGTCAATACCGAGGGCCGCGACGCTCGCATCACCGCTCTGGTAAAATTCAACACGGATTTTCCAAAATCTGCAAAGCGCGGCGACGCGGTGCTCACCATCGTGCTTTTGCGCATCGACGCCGGCAACGAAAAACTCGCGGCCGGCGAACTCGAAGCTGCCGCTGCCGCGTTTAAATCTGCCGCTGCGGATGCTCCAAAACCTCTTCCCGATCAGCTCTGGAGCGAAGCTCTATCGAAGATCGCCGCAAATTTGTATTTCCGAGGCGGGCGCACCGACGCCGTCGAGATTGAAAAAATTTTCGAGGAAAAAACCGACGGCAACTCTGCTCAGTTGCTCGACATTGCAAACTTTTACCTGACGATCGAAAACGGTGCCGATGCAAAACGCGTCGCTCAAAAAGCAATCGCGCTCAAACCAAATTCGTCCGTCGCATACCAAACGCTCGGACTCGCAAATCGCATCGATTTCGAACTCGAAGATTCGGCAACAGCATACGCAAAAGCGCTTGAGATCGAGCCGACATCGGCCGAGGCAAAACGCGGACTCGCCGAGATGAAACGCGCGCTCGGCAAGGCGGACGAAGCCGTCACGCTCTATCGCGAAGTGCTCGCGAGCAATGCGACCGATATTCCGTCCGAGACGGGACTCATACTCGCATTGTTCGAATCGGGAAAACGCACCGAGGCCGAAGGCGAATTAGCAAAATCGCTCGAGACAAATCCGGGCAACGTCATGCTCTTAGCCGGTGCCGCCTATTGGTATGCGGCAATCGGCGACGGTGCAAAGGCCGTCGAGTTGGCGCAAAAAGCGATCGAGAGCAATCCGCGTTTCATCTGGTCGCACATCGCGCTCGCACGCGCTCTTTTGCTGCAAGACAAGGCCGCCGATGCCGAAAAAACTTTGCTCGCGGCCCGGCAATACGGCAATTTTCCGACGTTGGAATACGAACTGGCATCGGCCCGGCTGGCTGCCGGTTACTATCGCGAAGCTGCCGACGCTCTTGCCGCAAGATTCTCGATCGCGGACGGCAAGGTTAGCACAAAGCTCGGCGGTCGCGTCGCGCGCGACGCGCAAAATTTTACCGAGCTCGTCGGGTTTGAAAGACGCGCGAGCATTTTTGCACCGAACGCCGCCGACAGTTCGGAGAATGCGGGGCGTCTCGCCGCACTTCTAAAATTTAAGCAGCTTCTGAGCGTCAAAGAGATCGACGCCGTTACAGTTGCGATCGCCGCCGAAGAATTTGCGGCCGGCAGCGATAAAAATGACAAGATGAAAGTGCATCGACAGGTCTTTGCCGCCTCGCAGCTTCTGGAAAAGAAAGCCGCTTTGCAAAAAGTCCTCGAACTTACACGGGCCGCAACCACCGGTGTGGACAACGGCCTCAATTCCGCACATGCGACCACGGCTGTGATGGCGAGCGAGCTTTACGAAAATCGCGCCATTGCGGCGATAAAAGGCGAGTACATCGTTTTTCCCGACGTGCCGCGCGCAACGCTGTCGGCGATTCTTAGAGGCCGCATCGAGGAGATCAGCGGCTGGGCGCAATACAATCTCGGTGCTGCCGACGACGCGGTCGTGCGATTGCGAAGGGCTGTGAATGTGCTGCCGGTCGATAGCGCGTGGTGGCGTTCGAGCACATGGCGTCTTGCTGCGGCGCTCGCGCTTGCGGGCAAAGATGCCGAGGCTCTCGACACATACATTAAAAGTTACAGGAGCTATGGGCGACCCGACATCTTTCGCTACAGCGTGATCGAAGCGCTTTATCGCAAGGTCAACGGAAACACCGATGGACTTGCAGATAAGATCGGACCGAAACCTGCACCGCAAATTTCAACAGAGACTCTCGCGCAAAAGGTCGAGCCGACAGCGACGCCGACGCCTGAAATTTCACCGACGCCAACGCCCGAGGTAAAAACCGAAACGACGACAGAAATAAAAACCGAGCCGACCGCGACACCGACGCCAATTTCCGAAGTCTCGCCGACCCCGACAGCGGAACCGACGCCGACGCCGACGCCGACCGAAACTAAACCGAAGGACTTCTTTCCGCCGGTCGTTATCACAATCCCCTCGTCTGAGAAAAAGACTGAAAGCTCGCCTTCGACCGAGCCGAAAACTGAAGTTAAATCGTGCAAATTGACGGTCAGCGAGGAAACGATAAATTTGCCAACGGGCGGCAAAAATCTCGCGGTGATCGTGGGTCTCGAGGACGATGCTGAATTCGAAACGGTCGAGGCCGTGTCATCGAGTCCGCAGGATGTATCGGTCAGACGCGAGCCGATCACGGGTGTAAAGACGCGTGCGATCTTTGTGCTGCGTACGGTAAGCGACCGCGTCGGCGTTTATCAGGTGACGTTTGTTATGCCGTGCGGAAAGCGATCGATCACTGTGAATGTTCGCTAGACGAGCGTCGACGTCGCGCCTTGCGCTCGGCGGCGACGGGAACGGTTGCGAGCGCGGCCAACATCAAAAAGAAAAATGTGTTCGAGTGTGTTCGCAGCGGAAAGTCGAAAAAACTGTGAACCACGATTCCAAAACAACCGGCGAGCGCACCGACGGCTGCACTTTTTCTGAAACCGGTTTGTGACAGAATCATCGCAATTCCCTTTCTAAACAAAACGAAAATAAAAACCACGACACAGACGAGGCCGACGACGCCGGAATCGGCGAGCGTCTGCAGATATTCGTTGTGCGCCTGTTCGACGCGCAGCACGCCGTTCCATGTGTCGTATTTTGTAAACGCGACGCCGAATGCGTCAAAGCCCGCACCGACGATCGGATGATCGAGGAAAATTTTCAACGCGACCGGCCAGAAGTGAAAACGTCCGCTCGAAATATCGACATCCGCCCGCACTGCACCCGTACCGCGAAGCAACTCTTCGTTGCCGCCGAGAAAAAGTGTCACGCTAAAGATCACGACGATCAAAGCAAGACCGCCCGCCGCCACCGCGATCTTTTGCGTTGCGCGTGACGAGTCATTGGCTGATTCATCCGTGTGATTCGGCGTAAGAAGACGAACCAAAATCACAAACGCGAGCACCGAAACAAATCCGAGCAGCCCGCCGCGTGAGCTTGTAAATCCAACGGCCGCACCCATGATCACGACGGCGAGCACGAGCAAGATCGTTCGTTCACGCGTGCGTTTTGCGCCAAACAAAACGCCGAGCGTGACTCCGCCGGTCATCTCCATAAACGCCGCGAAGTGATGCTGATTTACGAACGGCCCGAACGGTATCGCCTGCGGCGTGCCGCGCAAACCGTAGATGCCTTGCGGGTTTGCGAGCCACTGCAAGATGCCGTAAAAACCGAGCACCGCACCGAAGACCACGACGAACCAAACCGCTTTCTTCATTCGCTTTTCGCTGTTGATAAACGTCAGACATGCTGCGAAAAATACAATGTAAACGATCAGCCTGATGACAAAAAAACGCGTTGCGCTAAAATTCAGCGACGCGACGGATGCTATAGGCAAAAGCTGCACGACACCCAGTGCGGCGAATGCGGTGAGCGGAAGTAAAAGCATCGAGTTATTTATCGGCAGACCGCCGCTTCGCCACGCTTCGGCGAGCCAGAGCAAAATTATCGCCGCCCAAATCGTAATGATGATGATCCACGTCGTCTCATCGACCGCACCGAAAATGATGGCGCCAAGCGCCGGGACAAAACACAGCAGAAAAAAGATCGCCGAACTCAGCCGTGACGATTTTTCGCCGATGGAAATATCTTCGAGAGCGATCATTTTATAAACGTGTTAGTGAAAATTCGTCGAGACCGAGCGTGCCGGTCACGGGACACGCCGGGCCGTTACAGCCTTCGCGACGCAACTGTATCCTGACGCCATCGACGTCATTCGGCATTACAAATTCCACGCTCAACGGCTTCCATTCGTTTGTCGGCGACATCTCGCCCGTCATGCCGAGCGGTAAGCCCGTCGCGGGATTGATGATCTCGACCTTTAATCTGGACGCCGTTTTTAGCGCATAAATATAGTAAGCCTCGAGCCGGTAACGTGCCTTCGGTTCGACGGCCACAACCTGCGAAACTTGCCGAAAGTGCGCCGTCTCGAACGTGTTGAAAACCATCCAAAGACCGTATCTGCCGCTGTGTTTTTGCGTTTCGCTCAGACCGACCTGCGGCTCGTTGCCCTCGCCGATCTGCCATTCGAAGCGACCCGCATCTTTTAGTTTCACGCCGCGCTCAAAACCCCCGTTGACGATTTTTTGCCGAAGAGGTTTTTCAACGTCGCCCTCGATCAGATCGGCGGTAATGTGCGTCGCATAGCGAAATTGATTCGCACCGACCATTTGCTCGATGAGCTGTTCGCCGAGTTTTTTGTGCTTTGTGATTTTCAGATCGCTCGGCAAGCGATTCCACGCGGCGAGAGAATCGTCGTATCTTTTTAGCGACGCAAAAACCGGAGCGAGCGCCACGTCAGACGCCTCGCCGCCACCGAGCATCTCGCGCACTCGATTCGCGTCGCCGTCGAAAATCTGCAACGCAAAAACGGCCGCCGGGCCGGAATACTGCGGGTTCGACGCCGCAGCTTTTGCAATGAATGCGAAACCATCGTCAATACGATTCTGCCGGACGAGGAAGTTACCAAAAGCCCATTGCAGGTGCGCGTAGTTTGGCGCTAATTCGTGAGCACGCTGAAAGGCCGTCTGAGCGCCGTCGCCGTCGCCGCTGCGGCTGCTCGCCCGTGCAAGGGCGAGCCACAAACGGTAATCGTCGGGCGAAAGCTGCGCCGCGCGTTCATACTCGACGAGTGCACGCTCGACATCGCCGGGTTCGAAACTTTTTTCAAGCCCGACCGCCAACGCATAATGCGCATCGGCGTCGCTCGGCGAAAGTTCGGTGAGCCAGGCGGCGATGATTTTTGTTTCCGGCAGCCGCGCTTCGAGATGCGTGGCAATAGCAGTTGCAAAATTCCACTTAATAAAAACCCAACCCGACCACAGACAAACTGCGCCGAACGCGACAATGACGATGCGAGCGATATGCTTGTGTTTGATTTTTAGAAGCTTTAGCGACAAAGGTTTAAAGGTTGCGGGTCGTTACAACAGATCGACCGGCTCGATCTTGAGCAGGGCGCGTTTTAGGACAACGTCGTTGTCGTTACAGATCTCGCGAACGAGTTTCAACTTTTCCGGCGGCATCCGGCGGGCCGAGATCAGAATCTCAGCGACATCTTTTTGACGGCAAAGCTCGGCGAGTTTGCCGTTACCGTCGAAAACTTTCAGACCGTGAATGACCTTGTCTTTTTTCAGCGGATCGTCGTCGATAAAACCCACGGGCAGATAATTCCATTCAGGATTGTTATTTAATTCTCTCAAGAGCATTTCGCCGCCGTCACCCGCGCCGTAGATCAAAATTTTACGCCCGTCGCCCGCAGCCGGCATAGGTAAAACCTGGCGAATAACGCGAAACGCCATTCGGCTGCCAACGACAGCGAGCAGCAACAAAATTCCGTCGAGGATAAAAACCGTGCGCGAAAAACCTTGAAAACGATAGATCAGCAAGATCGCCAAAACGCTCAACGCCGAACCGAGCACGACGCCTTTTGTAAACGTGATCAGGTCGCCGATGCTCGTGTATCGCCACAACCCTCGATACACGCCGACGACAAGAAACGCGCCGAGCTTGATCAATATCAACAGCGGCAGCGTCTTTAGAAAAAGATCCCAGTTGATCGAGTCTTCGAACGAATTGAAAAGTATCGCCCACGCCGAATAATAAGCGAGCGTGATAAGTAACGCGTCGAGAAAAACCTCGAAGATGCGGCGTTTGTGCGAGACGTTGACGAGAAATGCGAAGACGGCATTCTCGCTCGCCGCCTGTTCGTCGTTCTCGCCCTCGTAAACTTTTACCTTCGACAAAAACACGCCGATGATGACGAGTGCCGTGATGAAAAATGCGATCAGCGCAAAGCTCTTGATCTGTCCGACCTGGCCGACGAGCAACGCCAGCGAACCGGCGGCGAGCGCAAAAGTGTAAAGCATCAGAACGGCTTTGCGTTCCGACAAACCAAGTGCGACGAGCCGATGCGACGTATGATCGCGACCGCCCTGCGATGCCTTTCGCCCCCACAGTTTTCTCAAGACGGTTACAAATGTCGTGTCGAAGATCGGAACAAAAAGTATCATCACCGGCACGGCGAGAATCGCGACGATTCCGCGCGAACGTCCGCCGACCTGATTGAGCAGCACCGAGCTCGACAGCAAAAAACCTATGAACATCGATCCGCAATCGCCCATAAAGATCGACGCCGGATTAAAGTTGAAAATTAAAAAGCCGACAAGCGCGCCGATCAAGGTTGCGACGAGCAGCAGTTCGGCGGTCAAACCGTTAGCGGCAAAATTCATCGCAAGCGAAAACGCAGCGATCGCCGAGATGCCCGCCGCGAGACCGTCCATATTGTCGAGCAGGTTGATCGCGTTAGTGATGCCGACGATCCAGAGAACCGTGATCCAAATATCGACGACCGCGTAACCCGTGAGCGGAATCGTCAATCCCGACAAAACGAGAATGCCCGCGCCGATAAGTTGGCCGATCAATTTTTGATAAGGCCGTATGTTGAGAAGATCGTCGAGAAGCCCGACGGCGAAAAGCAGCGAGCCCGCGGCGATCACGATCAGCGATTCGCGCGTCTTTGGCACGAACGCAAAATACACGGCGATCGTCGCGACAAAGATCGCGATGCCGCCGAGCATCGCCGTCGGCCGTTTGTGCCAGCGGTCGGATTTTGGCTTTGCGACGAATGCGTATTTGACGGCGAACGCCCTCACGAGCAGCGTCGTCACAACCGACAGCACAGCGGCTACAACACCGATAAATAAAGGGTTTTGAAGAAAACCTTCCATCGAAAAAACTTTCTTTTTGGGTAACCTACGAGCTAATTATCGCAGAAATAGCCACGAATGCACGAATAACTTGGATTAGTTTTTTCCTGCTCCTATTCGTGCATTCGTGGCTTATCTCTTGCCGTCACCGAATGTTTTGCGAGCAGCATTTGATAAACTTCGGCGATGTCGGCAACCATTTTTTCGGTGCGAAAATTCGGATTGACGTGACGACGACCGTTCTCGCCAAACTTCTCACGTAGATCTTTGTCGCCTAACAAATGAGCAATTCGATCTGCCAATCCGTCGGAATCGAACGCTTTAACGAGGTAACCGGTTTTGTCGTCGATGACGACCTCAGGCGCGCCGTCGATGTCGAACGACACGCACGGCTTGCCCATCGCGAGCGCCTGCGGCAAGACGCGTGCGAGGCCTTCGCGCAAACTTGTGTGAACGACGACGTCCATCGCCGAGATCATTTCCGGAATTCGTGTGCGGTCGATCAAACCTGCGAAAACAAAATTATCGAGAATGCCGTAGCCGCGAGCACGCTCCTGAAGATGTTCGAGCAGAATGCCGTCGCCGATAAGAAAGAAGCGCACGTTTGGAACGCGGGCGACAATTTCAGGCGCCGCGTCCATCAGTTGATCGTGACCTTTTAGAGGAAAAAGCCGAGCGATCTTGCCGACGACCGGAGCATCGACAGGAATATCAAATTCACGCCGCACCTTTTCAGCATCGAACTTTGCGTTCAAAAACCAATCGAGTTCCATGCCGCTGTAGATAGTGCGAAACTTCTCACGCGGCGCGATGCCGGCGGCGATGGCTTTTTCGGAAATAATGTCCGACACGCTTATAAAAAAATCGGTGATTGGTGCACAAATTTTTTTCGTGAGCCACCATGCTCGATTTACGAGCCACGGTTGATAGTCGTGAAAGACAAGACTGTGCAGCGTGTGAACAATGATCGGAGTTCCCGCGAGCCATGCTGCGATGCGCCCGAGCACGCCCGCCTTTGACGAGTGTGTGTGCACGATCGTGTAGCGGCCGCGTTTTATGAGTTTGTAAAGTTTCCAAAACGCGACGATATCCGAGAACGGATTGATGCTGCGTCCCATCTCGGGCAGCACAATTAGATTCGTGTCCCTGCGCGCTTGCGAGAGAAGTTCGCCTTCCTTTCCGCGATCGACGCCGGAAACAAAATCAACGTCGTATTCCGGCATCGCGTCGAGACCAACGACCGAGAGCAGCGTGTTCTCCTGCGCGCCGCCGACGATCATTCGCGTGATTATGTGCAGCACGCGAATCGGTGGTTGTTTATTTTCAGATGAAGATTCTTCCAGGTTGGACATCAAACATCGGCGACGACCAAGTAGTCGCGATCGAGGTAAATCATTTCGTAATTTGTCACGCCGGATTGTGCGAGAATGTCGCGCACTTGGCTCTCGGTATAGAGAAAAAGCGGCGTTCCCTTTAGCCAAAATCGCACGCGTCTGAGCGGCACACGCCACTCGACGGCTTTTGGAAAGCTCATGATGAGTTTGCCTTTTGTCATCTCGCGCATCGCTGTAATTATCGGCACCGGATGCTCAATGTAGTCAAAAAATCCGTTGCCGGTGCACACGTCGAACGGAGCATCAGTTTTATCCAGATCGCCTGGAAAACCTCCGACGACGAATTCGCATTTATCACCGACGCCTGACTCGACGGCAAGTTTGTCGGCGATCTCGATCATCGCTTTTGCAAAGTCGATGCCGATAACTTTCGCGGCTCCATTTTGCGCAAAGGCAATGCAAAATCGGCCTGAGCCGCAGCCGACATCAAGTATTTTTTTGCCGGCGAGCGGTTGCAGCTTTTCGACATTTAGTTCGAGACGCTTTTGCACGACGCCGCGCCAATAGTCGTCGACAAATCGTTGTAACCAACCTTTCTTCTCTCCGTAGATCGAATCGAACCGCGCGGCGTCATCGTGAAAATGATCGCGAACTCTCTCCTCAACCGTTTGTGTTCCATCGTTAACCATAAACTACAAGACAATCTTAACGCAGAGGCAATCGATCAAATCAGAAACTCTGCGTCCTCAGCGATCTCTACGTTATATCCTAACTTATTCCCAAAACCTCTTTCATCGGCGCGAGTTTGAAGTCGCGCAATAATTTTTTCAACCGCCGCTCGGTCGCACCGAGATTAAAATAATGCGTCAGCGCAATGCGTCGCGGCACGTCGATTCGCGGATGATCGGGGTCGAGCTCCCACGGATGCAGATAAAACGTGACAGGCTGACCGCCGCGATTCACTGATTTTATCGCCTGCTTTGTGAGTTGATACGGATAAATCCGAAAATACGCGCCGCCGGAAATCGGCATAGTAAAGCCGGGCAGCTTTAACGTCGAGATCGGAAACTCAACGAACTCGCAGCTTTCGCGCTTGATCGTATATGGAAATCGCGGTGCGTCGGCGATGCCGTAGCGATAATTCAGTATCGGAAAAATGCTCGAGTCGTATTTCACGCCGAGCTCGCCTAAGATATCCAGCGCCCAAAGCGAATCTTTTGTGATCGAGAAAAAGGGCGCTCGATGGCCGAGCACTTTTTTCCCTGTGAGATTTTCCAAATAACCGATCGCACGCGTCAGTTCTTCTTTAAAAAGCTCGGGCGGCTGATTATAGATCAACGTGTGCGAAAATCCGTGCGTGCCGATCTCATGGCCCTCGGCCTCGATTCGTCGGACAATCTCAGGATGTTTTTCGGCGACGTAACCGAGCATAAAAAAAGTCGCTTTGGTATTCGCTTCGTCTAAAATCTTTAGCAGCTTATCGCCCGCAAACTCAATACGCTCCTCAAACTTGTCCCATTCCGAATACGGAATTTCGAGACCTTGATACCAGTCTTCAAAATCGATGGTGAGCGCGTTTGTAATTGGTTTTGTTGACATTTTTGCTAAAGACGAGCAAATTCTTTTTCAGATATTCCAGCTTGTCTCAAAATACTTCGCAACGTTCCGCTCGCGACTTCGCGATGTTTCGGCACAATTGTCGTCAAAGTGCCCAGACTCGTAGTTTTTGCAAACTTAATGTGGCTGCCTGTTTGTCCCGCTTCGTAAAAATCCGGCTGCAAGCAAACGTCTTCGTACCTCGCGAAACAGCAGCGGCTTCATCAAGCAACCTCGAGCTCAAGAATGTGAACTTGCGGCAAAACAGTAGCAACTGGCGGTGAGTAATATAAATTCAAAGCATCGCGCAAATTTTCGACGGCTTCAGTTTCAGTCAACCCCTGAGAAGCAACGTCTACATCCAGACACTGAGCGATATGCCACTCTTCCTCACGCGTAATTACGTATCTTAGATCCTTCTTCATAACAACCGTGTTACAACAAGCTCAAATGGCAACCGGCGAATCGGCCGCGCCTCGGCAAGCGAATTGTCGAGCGGCGTCCAATCATGCGACAGTGCGGGCATATCGCTGCCGGTTACCAAGCTGTTGAGATCATTTTACCACCAAGCCGACAATTATGACTTAAAACCTACGGCCGTCCAAAATGACGTCGTGCTGAATGTTATGTTTTCGAGGCCCGAGCGCTCCATCATTGCGCGAATCTGATCTCGCGAAAACCGCTTTTCGAGCCGTGTGCCAAAGCGGTCGAGCGCGTCGTTCCGCATAACGTAAAAGCTGTTGTTGCGGTATTGTGAGAGCGGAAACGCGGCGACATTTGCTCCAAGCTTTTCTAACAACAGTGCCGTCCGGGCAAGTGGCCAGTAAACCGTCGCGGCAAAAAACTGACTGACAGCAAATCGCAAACCGTGCGGCAGACGGCAGATCACGCCGCGAATCGCGTTACTGATTTGCCAGATCACACGAAACCACGCCGGGCGATTATCGAAATTGTAATAGAGATACACTAGAAACGGTGCACCGCGCTTTAGTTTGCTCACGCATTCGCGCAAGCCGGCTTCTGTGTCGGGAATATGATGCAGCACGCCGAGACTGTAACCAAAGTCACAACTCGCATCATCGAGCGGAATGTTGTCGGCACTCACGAGTTGGAATTCACAGTTTGATGCGCCGCCGAGATTTCGTCTTGCGACGGCGAGTGCGTCTTTACTTGGATCGAAAAGATAAAGTTTGCCAACGCGCGGAGCAACGAGTTTTGCCCAGCGTCCGCTGCCGCAGCCCAGATCGAAACCGACAGCGTCGGGCGTCAATTTATCCCACGGAAAGATGTTGAAATAGTTTTCAAACATCCGATCAAGCTCGTCGCTTGTAAGAGCCGACTGATCGAAGCGCGACCATTCATCGCCAAAACCGGCGACGACTTTGTTGTCGATGTTTGTCGTCATTGCCGGTCGATAAAACGCTGGAACCAAAGTTCGAGCATGAGCAGAGTCCAAACCTGAAACGAGTGATCGAATTTGCCATCGATATGTTCATCGACGTATTGACGGATCTTTTCGCCGCGGATGACGCCGCGATTCAGAGCTTTGTCTGAGAGCAAAACGTCGCGCAAAAAATATTTCATTTCGCCACGCAGCCAACGTCCGACCGGAACGCCAAAACCCATCTTGCGACGATAAATAACTTCACGCGGAACGAGTTTGGCGGCGATCTTCTTGAGCAGCGACTTTGTGCGAAAGCGGTTCATCTTTAAGCTTTCGGGCAAGCTTGCGGCGAACTCAATGACGTTGTGATCGAGGAATGGCGAGCGTGCCTCGAGCGAATTCGCCATCGAGGCGATATCGACTTTGACGAGCAGATCGTTCGGCAAATAGGTCATTTGATCGGTAAGCAGTGTCGCGTCGAGAATGCCCGATCCGTTTGCGCGATCGAACCAACGGTCGAGGAACTCAGACGCGTCCTGATCGGCGACCGCGCGCGCAAATTCCGATGTGTAAAGCTCTGGCTTTAGCGCCGGTTTGAATGTGGACATCCAGCGAAAGTAGCGGTCATTGCGGTTTTCGTTTGCAGAGGTTAAAAACCGCTGCACGTCGCGAACGCGCGTTTTTTTAAGCTCGGATGTCGGCAGCAGATTCACGGGCGCCTCGATAAACGCAGCGCGCAGAGCACGCGGAATTCGCCGATACACTTCCGCGATCTCCATCGCCATGTAACGTTCATAGCCGGCAAAACTCTCGTCGCCGCCGTCGCCGTTGAGCGCGACGGTCACATGTTTGCGCGTTTCTTTCGAAACATAATAGGTAGGAATCGCGGACGAATCTGCATAAGGCTCACCGTAATGCTCGACGAGCGTCGGCAGAATCTCAAGCGCGTTTGGGCGGACTATAAATTCGTGATACTCGGCGCCGACGTGTTCGGCGACACGACGCGCGTATTTGAGTTCGCTGAAATCCTGTTCCTCAAAACCTATCGAAAAAGTTTTGACAGGCTGCGAGCTTTCCTGCGCCATCAGAGCGACGACGGTCGATGAATCGACGCCGCCAGATAGAAATGCTCCGAGTGGAACCTCGGAGATCATTCTGAGACGCGTCGATTCGCGTAAGATGCGTGTCGTCTCTTCGATCGCTTCGTTTTCGCTGATCTTTATCTTTTTTGAAAAATCGGGCAGCCAATAGCGCTGAGTTGTGATCTCGCCGTCTTTCCATTTCAGCCAATGACCGGGTTCGAGTTTGCGAATTTGCTTGAATGCGGTTTGCGGCGCCGGAACGCATAGATACGAAAGATAGCTGTCGATAGCCTCGTAATCGACCTCGCGTGAGATCGACGGATGCTCAAGAAGAGCCTGAAATTCCGAGCCGAAAATGAGGTCGCCATTCGACTGGTATGAGTAGAGCAGAGGTTTTTTACCGACGCGATCGCGGGCGATAAATAGCGACTTTTCGCGCTCGTCCCAGATCGCAAACGCGAACATTCCGCGAAGGTGTTGCAGACAATCTGCGCCGAATTCGTCATAAAGATGAAGCACGGCCTCAGTGTCGGATTTTGTGTAGAGCTTGTGGCCGCGAGCGATCAGATCTTCGCGCAAAGATTGGTAGTTGTAGATCTCGCCGTTGAAGACGAGCCACTTCGTTTTGTCCGTGTTGTGTATCGGCTGCTGTCCGCTGGCGAGATCGATGATCGAGAGACGACGCATTGCGAGACCGACGTTTTCGTTTACATAAAAACCGTCTTCGTCAGGTCCACGATGAATGATCGCCGCGTTCATACGTTCGAGAACGTCGGACGCAATGGCCGAGCCGTTAGCATTTACAAAACCGGTAATTCCGCACATCAGGTTTTATTCAAGACAGGCCGCCCGCGAAGCCGTTCGTCGATCTGACGCCGCCGAGCCGCGCGAGCGAGGCGCTCATTCTCCTTCCGCTCTTGATAAATGGTGAAGCCGACACCGACAAAAATATAAAGAAACACTTGTATCTGCGTCCGCTGCCGATATGCAGTGCCGACATTTCCCTGAAAGATCGAATACGCAATCGTGACCAGCAGCGTAAAAAGCAATATCGGAAAGGCGGTGCGCAGCCGCCTTCTAATAGTGTAAAAAAGTCCGATGACGATAAGCGGGATCATTGCCCACCAAATTAAAACTTCGGGTATCGTTATCGATTGTCTGAGATTCGCCGCCTCCCAGGGAAAAGGCGCGAACATCAGATAGGCAAAGCCAACCGGCAAATGGGTCATCGCTCCTTCAAATGTCGAGACGTCGGCATCTACGCCAAAACCCGAACCGGCTTCTTTGAGATCGCTGCGGCTAAGTTGTATGCGCTGAAGATCGGCAAAGTTGCCAAGCTCGATCGTTGCCCGCTGGCCAGGACCAAAATACGTCAGTCCTACGCCGACAACCAGGATGATGGCCAGCCTCACAAATAGAGATTTTGCCGATTGCGTGATACCGACGATAAAGCTGCCGACGACCGCAACCAGCACCATGTAAAAAATGTAGAAGCGGAGCGACCCAATGCCGAATAACGCAAAGATCAATATAGCGAGCGGCCCATATCCAAATTTTTTCTGTAGCCGAATGACCATTGTCATTGTCAGGACAAGACAAAAAACGAGCAAGCCGTCTTTCAATAACTGTCCCGACCAGATGACAAAGGCCGGCGAAAGAGCAACCGCAAATGATGCGATCTGCGCAACCTTAAGATTGTTGTAGATCATTCGCGAACATGAAAACACGATCGGGGCGGTAGCCGCACCGATCACTCCGCAAAACGACTGAGCAATAAAAATTTCTTTTCCGAATGTCCAATAGATCGCCGCAACGAGATAATTCATTCCCCAACCGGCGCCGCTTGCAGGGTTGTTGAAATAGAGTAGCTGCTGTGTCGGTTGCGAAAGCCCGAGCCACACATCGACCCAATCGGAACCGTGACTATGGTATGCGGTTGCGTCGCCGCCGAAGAACTCGCGCAGACTCAGAGAATGAATAAAGACGCCGAAAAGTAATCGAGCAGCCAATCCGATCAGAAACAGCCTCGTGATGAAATGTTTTTGATCGGTAAATTGTCGAAAGATGGCGGCGAAACCCGCCGACAGCGCGGCGATAAACACAACGGCGACCAGGCCCTCCGGCACGCCGACCTGCAAGATAATCAGCGCTCCCGTTGCCACAAGTAGTATTGCTATAAATTTATCGAGCATAAACTACGGCTCTCGATTTTCGTCGCGGAGCACGAGGTTGTTTTCCAGCACAAGCGCATCAAAATTCGAATTGCGAAATGTGTTGACCGCGTCCTGCGGCGTGCAGACGATCGGCTCCTGCACGTTGAACGACGTGTTGAGCAGCATCGGTATGCCGGTCAGCTTTTTGAATTCGTTGATCAGATTCCAGTAGCGCGGATTCGCATCTCGACTGACCATCTGCGGACGTGCCGTGCCATCGACATGAACGACGGCCGGAATTTTATTTTTATAATCTTCGGCGACTTCGATGACGGTGATCATAAACGGATCGTGATGTTCGACACCAAAAACTTCGGTGCCGTTTTCCTCATGCATCGACGGTGCGAGCGGGCGAAACCATTCGCGTAATTTTACCTTGTGATTCAAGATCTCGCGCATGTCACGGCGTCGCGGATCGGCGAGAAACGAGCGCGCGCCCAATGCACGCGGTCCCAATTCCATTCGACCGTTGAACCAGCCGACGATCGCACCGTCGGCGATCATTTTTGCGAGACGCGGCAGCAACACACTGTCGTCGAGAGTTTCGTATTTTAAATCAGCATCATCGAGAGCGGCGCGACATTCGTCGTTTGAAAATCCCGGACCGAAATAAGCGTGATTCATAACGAATTTACGCGGCTTGTTTAGCAATTGATGCCATACATAATACGCCGCACCAAGCGAGCAGCCCGCATCGCCCGCTGCCGGCTGGACAAAGAACCGTTTGAACGGCGTCTCATGAAAAATGCGGCCATTCATCACCGAGTTGAACGCAACGCCGCCGGCCATGCAGAGATTTTCTTCGCCGGTCATCTCGTGAATTTTTTTGACGAGATACAACGCAGTTTCCTCAAGCGCCTTTTGCGCAGAGCATGCGATGTCCCAGTGATGCTCGCTCAGCTCTTCACCTTTTTTACGGCCGGGGCCAAGCTCGCGAACAATGGTGTCTGGAAATTGATAATGTTTCGCCAGATGATGATCGAGCACCTTGATATTAAACTTAAAATCACCGCGTCCGTTCGTCGTCAAAACTTTTTCGCGAAAAAAATCGACATGCTTCGGCTTGCCGTATGCGGCGAGACCCATCACCTTCCACTCGTCGCCCGCGAACATGTCAAAGCCGATATAGTTCGTCACCGCCGAGTAAAACTGGCCGAGACTGTGCGGCAACTTTATACGTTTTAGAACTTCAAGTTTGTTGTCGCGACCGCGAGAAAAAAGCGTTGTCGTGTCTTCGCCCGTGCCGTCCCACGTGAGGATCGCGGCTTCACGATAGGGCGAAACAAAAAATGCGCTTGCCGCGTGCGACTGATGATGCTCGATGTAATGAAACTTAAAATCGCTCGCCCCGAAATGCTCACGCAGTCGCTTTGGATGACGAAACATGCCGAGATAAGAGTCACTGACCTGTGTAAGCCCGCGATCGGCGCGCGCCTTAAACATGTCACGCGAGATCAGCGCGGAGCGCGCAGCCTGCATCGCCTTGTGACGCAAGATCCACGGCTTCCAATAATGACCGACATGCTCGACGTCCTTCAAAGTGATGCCAGCTTGATCGAGACAGAATTGAATTGCGTGATATGGAAATCCGCTGTGATGCTTTACGCGCGAGAAACGCTCTTCCTCGACAGCCGCGATCAACTCGCCGTCCTTGATAAGCGAGGCGGCGGAATCTCCGAGTGTTGTCAAACCCAAAATATACATTAGTAATCTATTCCGCCAGCGGAAGTCCGCCCTCGTACAAAGCCTCAGGGTCGAAGTCGGCATCATTGGCCCAGGCGACGCTATTAAAACTGACGCGAACCGTTCGAAACAATTCGATATCCTTGAGTTCACGAAAAATACCATTGTCTAGATACGGCTTCATGTCGAAGACCTTCTTCTCTCCGGTCTCGAAGGTCAAGACCAGTTTGTAATCGTCTCGCGGCTCGACATTTTTTACTGAAAAAGTCGGCATAAAATTATTTTACTAAACTCCTCGCGGCCAGCTCGGCTGTCGCCGCATCGACCTTGTCATCGGCTTTCTGATTCCCCAGCCATTCGAGCAATTCGCCGAGACCTTCTTTGAGAGAAACGCGTGGCTCAAAACCCAGCAGGTCGCGCGCCTTTGAGATGTCGGCGATGCAATGTCGAATATCTCCGCCGCGATACTTGCCGACGATTTCGGGCTTGATCGATTTGCCGAGCCCGTCTGCCAGCAAATTTGCGACCTGCACTACCGACATAGGGTTTCCGGTGCCGATGTTTATCGACTGATAATCGCCCTTATCCGTTTCGAGTGCCATGAGGTTGGCCCGTGCGATATCTTTCACGTTTACAAAGTCGCGCGTCTGATTGCCATCCTCGAAAACCAACGGTGACTGATCGTTCATCAATCGCGACGAAAATATCGCACATATTCCGGTGTATGGATTCGAGAGCGACTGCCGTGTCCCGTAAACATTAAAATATCGAAACGCGACCGTCGGAATCTTGTAAGCCCGACCGACCGACAAACAATATTGCTCCTGCACCTGTTTACTCGCGGCGTAAACCGAGGTCGGAAAGAGCGGCTTGTTTTCGCGCGTGCCCGTCGGTTCAAGTTCACTGCCGCAAGCTGCACAATTGTAATTCCATTTATGTGCATCGAGCTGTTCGTCCGTGCGCAGAAATGGATTGACGTCGATCTCGCATGTCGAACACCGATACGCACCCTCGCCATAGATCGACATCGACGAAGCGACGAACAGTTTGCGAAATTGCGACGGTCGCTTGACCATCTCTTCGAGAAGGACGGCCGTGCCGAGATCGTTCGCTCTCACGTAACGGGCGATCTCATACATCGATTGGCCGACGCCGACCTCGGCCGCCTCGTGATAGACGACATCGATGCCGTCGAGCGCGTTTTTAACCGCGTCGGCGTCGCAGACATCACCCTTTATAAACTCGGCCTCACTGTTTAAGTGCGCAGGGATCGCACCGCCGTGAACCTGCTCGACGAGCGAATCGAGAATGCGAACTTTGTGACCTTGTTCGATCAACGCATCGACAATATGCGAGCCGATAAATCCCGCACCGCCCGTAACTAATACATTCGAATTTCCCATAAAACAGCCAGTAAACTAGCGCTTTCGCGCAAAGCACCAAATTTCATTTCCTCGTTTAAGTTTATCGGCTATATTGCCGACAGCCAAAAACATCGTCAGCCCTAAGCTCTCCAGTCTTTGCTTTAACCCTTTTGGTTCGGGCATCACGTTCACACCGCTGATCGTTTCCATAGTTACTACATCAAAACCCGTCTTATCCAGCGCGGTGCGCAACGATCTCGGAGAAAACCCGACGACGTGAAACGGCGAAAAGGTCGGACTCAGGCTAACGGTCCACTCTTTCGTATAAAAGAGCTTTACATAAAAATTTCCGATCAAATTTACCAGCGATGTAACCTCGTTCGGGACATTGATAACCGCAACGCCGCCGGGAACGAGTGCCTCACGGGCGCGTTCGAGCATGCTCATAGGATCGTATAGATGCTCGAGCATCGCCAGCATAAAGATCGCATCGTATTTCTCGTCAAGATATTTACTCTTTTCAACAGAGGAAAACTCGACATCAAGCCCGTTCGTCCGTGCTTCATTGATAAATATCTCGGTCATTTCAACGCCACGCACATCCCATCCTCGGTTACGAGCACCCAACAAGAAATCACCGGCTCCGCACGCGGGCTCTATCAGCCGCCCTTTGCGTCCGAGTATCTGTTCAACCCGTTCGGCAAGTTCGGCACCGTATTCTACTTTCCAGTCGCGGTTATGCTTAATAAAATAATCGTCTTCTTGTTCGTACGGATTAGACAATGGTAAGTGGGTCGGGTTCGTATAATACAGCCCGCATTCGCGACACGAGACGACCCTGGTCGCGATGCCAAGTTTGTCGCGATGAAAATCACCGCCTCTGTTTCCGATGAATTTATGTCGCTTCTCAGAGCATAAAGGGCAGGACGACGCCTCAGCGCGCCACTCTATGCCGTTCGTTTTACATTCCGTCAGACTCATCGCTGCGTAATCATCTCTTCTAAGATCGCCGCTACGCGCGGCATTTGAGCTTTGATCGAATATTTTTCGACCGCCGTTTTGCGGGCCGACTCACCCATCTTTATTCGAAGCTCACGATCCTCAATTAATAGTAACAGTCGATCAAACCATTCCTCGTCGGTGTCAACCAAAAAGCCGTTGACGCCATCCTCGATCACGGTGCTGTTCGAACCCATGCGCCGGGCCACGACCGGCAGCCCGACCGCCATATACTGAACCGTCTTAAGATAGAACTTCCATGGGTTCCATTCCAGATCGAGCAGCGGGACGATGCCAATATCACATTCCTGCAAATTCGTGATCTCAACCTCAGGCGACCATCGACGCTGATCCAGCCTGACGCCGTCTATCGCGGTTTCACCGTTAGCCACGACGCGAACCGGCACATCGCGGCCTGCCTGAAGTCTGCGAAGCGGTTCGGCTATCGAATCAAGATTTTGCAGAGTGCTGACGCTGCCCGTCCACACGATCTTCGGCGTGTCGTCATCGGACTTATCGTTAGGTTTATAGACTTGGGTATCGACAAAGTTCGGCACGATCGAAACGGCAGGGTTGTATTTTCTGGCATAGTCGCCGATGAGATCGTTGATACATATCACGCGATCCGCCATTCGAAACAGCGAGTGCGTCTTTCTCGAAAATTTCAGCAAGCTCATCCAACCGTTCACCGGGCTGCGATATGGCAGGAATACAGGATCGTCAATGTCATAGACAACCGGAACTTTTAACCGTCGGGCCAGTCGTTCGATTATCGTCGGGCCTATCAGTGCAGCTTCACGATAGATCAGCAGGAGATCGCATTTAGGTTTTCTCAATACGTTTTGCAGTTGCTGTCGGTAGCTGTCGATCAAGCCAAAAATCTTTGACCGATAATTTCCGCTCTCGTAAAGCACATCGTGCAGAGAGTCGCTCTCAAAAGGATAAAAATCAACCTTCCACCCGAAACTGCCGAGTTCCCTCGACCATGCCTCGATGCGTAAACGTTGTCCGGGCGAAACGCCCAGACGATTGGGTACAAATGCGGCAATTGTCTTCATTTTCGGAATTCGCGGAGCGGATATTATCTGTTAGGAGGTCGCTCCGGCGGCGCCGATCTCGAGCCATTTGGGATGATCGAGCGTCCACTCGATCGTTTTTGTCAGACTGTCCTCGAAGGATTTCGGATACGTAAAGCCCATCTCCCTGAGCTTCGTCCCGTCGAGACCGTAGCGAAGGTCGTGACCCGGTCGGCTTGAGTGAAAATCGACCATCTCGTGATTTAGCGGTTTGCCGAGAACGTCGGCGATAAACTTCGCCATGTCGAGATTTGAAACTTCTTTTTCTCCGACGATGTTGTATTTGTCGCGGTTCTCGCCCTTTTCGAGCAAAAACAAGATCGCCTGCGCCACGTTGCGTGCGTGTATCCAAAACCGGCTGCCCGATACCGTCAGGCTGCTGTCGGCGTGAATATAAACTTTCTCACCGGTGAGGACGGCGCGGATAACCTTGGGAATAAATTTTTCGGGATGCTGACGCTCGCCAAAGATATTCATCGTGTGGCCGATGATGACCGGCGTGCCGTATGTGTTTGCCCACGCGAGACAAAGCTCTTCGCCGCCGGCCTTTGACGCCGAATACGGATTTGTCGAGTTGTAACGATCCCACTCTTTGTAGCCGTTCGGCACGAGATCGATGTCCGCAGGTCCAAAAACTTCGTCGGTTCCCATGTAAAACATCTTCTTCAGGTTTTTACACTTACGAGCGAATTCGAGCATGTTCATCGTCCCAAGCACGTTTGTGCGAACAAACGGCTCGGGGTTATCGATGCTGTTATCGACGTGAGTTTCGGCACCGAGATGCAAAATGTGATCGGCGTCGCCGAGTTCGTCGAGCATGCCGTCGATCACCGGCAGCGTAAAATCGTGCGAAAAATGTCGTATCCGTTTGTCGTCGTAACAATCGACCTCTTTCAGCCGTTCATAGCCCGTCGAGGCATAGGACAAACGGTCCATAATGTCGATATTCCAATCGGTGTTTTTTAGTAGAGCCTCGGCGACGTGATGCCCGGTAAAACCGTTACCGCCGGTAAGAAGAACCTTCATAATGCTTCCAAGTTCGCAACTTGCGCGCTTAGTAAGTTATCACAGTGAGCGGGTGTATGAATAGCGTGGGATGATCTCTCGCGGTCGTTGGTGGCGTCCTAAACTTGTGTTGTCCGATGACGTTTCCCTTTGTGCTCTTTGTGTCCCGCGCTCGGTGCACTCTGTGATCACTTCCGGTTTTAATCACAGAGTTCACGAAGGCAGGACACAAAGGACACAAAGGGCACAAAGACTGACTTCTTTGCGTCCTTTGCGGCTTTGCGTGAAAAAATTCTTTTATCTCACGCAAAGACGCAAAGAACGCTAAGAAATCACAAAGAAGAAGCCAAAAAGAGAAATCATTACTCTTTTCTAATGCTTGATCCCGGATTACGCGATAGGAGTTTTCATCCTATTTTTCTTCCTTTGCGTCCTTTGCGGCTTTGCGTGAAAAAATTCTTTTATCTCACGCAAAGACGCGTTAGAAGATCGAGCCGCGAATGCACGAATAATTCTGACGTAAAAAGTTTATTCTTTCGCTTTTTACGTAATTTGTATTCGGAAAATTCGTGCATTCGCGGCTATTTTTTTCTTAATGCGTAATCCGGGTTCAATCAATGCCCAAAATCCGCCTGTAAAGTTTACGGTAACGCACACCGCCAACCGTTTCGAGGTCAAAGATGCGGTGCGCAGTTTCTCTGCATCTCGTCGAGATGTCGCCCATCTCGAAAACCGTCTTCAAGGCATCGATATAAGTTTCGGACGCGAATTCGTCGATCAAAACACCGACGGAGTTTTCGTCGATCAGTTTATCGACATCGCCGACGCCCGAGTTTGCGATGATCGGCAGACCGGCGGCGAGATACTCGCCGATCTTTGTCGGGCTGGAGGACTGCTTAGAGTAGCATTTTTTAATAAAAGACACGGCCACGTCACCCGCGACGATCTCGAGCGCGAGCTGCGACGGGGCGACGGTTTTGACCGCAAATTCCGTGTCGTCAAAACCACGCCGCCGCATGAGATCGGCGACCTGTTCCACGCTGCGTTGGGTGAGAACCAGGACGAAAGTATCGGCTCGCAACTCTTTGGCCGCGCTAAAAAGGTCCAACATCTCGTCCGTGAGATACCAGCCGCCGAGCGAGCCGACGTAAACAACGACGAACTTATTCGCCGCTCCGAGTTTTTCGCGAGCAAGCTCACGCGACCGGTCTGGCGCAAAACGTGCAGCGTCGATGCAGCAGGGAATGACCTCGACGGGTCGCCTGTGTTTATCGAATCCGTTTTCTTTAGATTCGGGAAAAAGAATTTCGCGCGCCCTTTCCGTAAGCACGACAAATCCGTCGGCTTCTTTCAGCAGCCATCGCTCGATGCGCTTTGCCGCGCGATAAAGCCAACCATTCTCCGGCCAAATACCGGCGTCGGTGTATTCCTCGGGAAAAAATCCCCGAATGTCGAAAAGTATCTTCGGTTTGTTACGGCTCAGCTTTCGTGCGAGCGTCGCCATCAAGGCCGGCAATTGAACGCGGGCATGCAGGATGTCGTAGTTTTCGCGCTTCGAGAGTTTTCTCACGATGCGTGTACCGTTTACCACATCGAAAAAAGTCGCCGGCACGCTCGGCCATTTGTGATAACCGGTCGCATGCCAGGTGATGCCTTGCTCCGCCAGTTTTTTTCTTTCGACTTCGATCTGCTCGCTTGACCATGTCCTTTTAAACTCAGGCTCGAAGGTCAGCAAACTCATCTCGATGCCGTCCTTCAAAATTTCTTTCAAATACGGAATCACCTGTGTCTGCACGAGCGGCTCGCGCAGTCCGAAATAACAAATGTAGAGGCTTTTTGTCACGCAATGTCAGATCAGCCGGTCGAGGTTGTCGGCGTACCATTTGATCGTGTGCGAGAGGCCGGCGTCGAGATCGAACTCGGCTTTCCAGTTCAAAACTCGTGCGGCCTTTTCGGCGCCGAGATATTGTTCGTCGATCTCGCGTGCGATCTTTGTCTTGAGCAAAATATCAGGCTCGACGACGCCTTCTTTGCCGGCGAGACGGATGATTCGCCGAACCAGATCGAGCATTTGCACTGGCTCGCCGCTGCCGAAATTAAACGCCTCGCCCTTTGTCGTTTCGATGTTTTCCGCGAGCAACAGATACGCCCTCGCAACATCATCGACGTACATAAAATCGCGCTTCGGCGTGCCGTCGCTGCGAATGATCGGATCCTCGTTTTTCAAAATTGAAACGATCGTGCCCGGAATTATTCGCGACATGTTCATATCGCCCGGCCCGTAGATATTTGCAAATCGCGTTACCGCGACCGGCGTGTCGTATGTGTGCGCGAACGAGCGCGCGATGACGTCGGTGCAAGCCTTTGACGCGTCATAAGGAAACAAGCCGTTGAGCGAATAGTCTTCGGTGTAGGGAAGTTTGTCGTGCGTGCCGTAAGCTTTGTCGCTCGACGCAACGACGACGCGGTTGACGGTTTCGCCGATCCGGCACGCTTCGAGCAGAGAATACGTCCCGCGAATATTTGCCTCAAACGTCGAGAGCGGCGAACGATTTGCGGCGCCGACGAGCGCCTGCGCGGCCAGGTGAAACACTGCCTCGACCTCATACTCATTGACGATGCGCTCCATCAACGCAAAATCCTCGAGCTGTCCGTTGATCACCGTCACACGCGAACGAATATCGAAAAGGTCGAGCGAATTTGCCTTAACCGAATCGCGTTGCAGACATACGACCTTCGCGTCCTGCTCGACCAATTGCCGCGCGACGTGCGCGCCGACAAAACCCGTCGCGCCGGTTACAAAACAAATTTTATTTTTCCAAAATGACATAAAAAGTAGCCACGAATGCACGAATAAATCAAATCATATATGTATATTTCTTATTCGTGTAATCGCGGCTTATTCCTCACAAAACGATTCTCCGATGGGTCAATTTTATCTCGCCAAAATTTACTATAAGAGCAAGCTTGTTTCCCGATACTTTAAGGTAATTTATCGCTTGTGCAACATGCTCATTCGCTATTCCGGCCATTCCTTTTACTTCAAGAATAATTTTGTCGAACACAACAAAATCTGCGTAAAATTTATGTGGCAACACAGTTCCTTTGTAGTTTACAACGTATTCCTTTTCTCTCTCGTAAAGGATTCCTGCTCGCAGGAATTCAAATTCTAAAGCGTCCTTGTAAACGATTTCAAGAAATCCTGCACCAAGATTGTTATGCACCTCCATGCAAATTCCAATAATCTTGTAAGCCTCTTCTTTGTGAATCAAATCCATGAAGAAATCGCCACGAATGCACTAATAAATCAAATCATATATAGATATTTCTTATTCGTGCATTCGTGGCTTATTCCTGTGCGCGAAGAATTAGCCACGAATGCACGAATAATTATTGCCAAACTTTCCAATCGGCTGATGAGTTCCAGATCTCGTTAAATTCCATATTGTCTTTGAGCGTGTCCATGCACTTCCAAAAGCCGAGATGTTTGTAAGCGATCAGCTCGCGCGTCGCTGCTAATTTTTCGAGCGGCTCGCGTTCGAGAATTACGTCGTCGTCTATGTAGTCAAACACTTTTCGATCGAATACAAAAAAACCGCCGTTGATCCACTCTTTCAAACGCGGCTTTTCCTGAAACTCGACAACCGCATCGTTTCTCTCATCGACTTTCATAATACCGAAATTCGAGTGCGGATGAACCGCCGTCAAAGTAGCAAGTTTGCCGTGTGACGCGTGAAATTCGAGCAACTTGCCGATATCGATGTCGGCCAAACCGTCACCATACGTCACGCAAAAAGTATCGGTGTCTATTAGCTTCTCGATAAGTTTTACACGACCGCCGGTGTTCGTATCGGGTCCGGTATCGACAAACTCGATCGTGCACACATCGCCGTCGCCGAGATCGATGCGGCCGTCGTCGTTTGCACTTTTCAGAAAATGTTCTTTAATGCTATCGCCAAGATGACCGAGGCAGAGGACAAAATCGTCGAGCCCGTGAGAGAGGTAAATTTTGAGCAAATGCCACAATATCGGCTGGCCGCCGATCTCGATCAAAGCTTTTGGCACCGCCCGACCGTGTTCGCCGAGTCGCGTGCCGCGACCGCCGCAAAGAATAACAGTCTTCACCATTTCTATTTTTCTATGAGGAAATTTCCGATCGCCAGCGCATCGAGACCCGAGCTGTAAAATGTGCGCACCGCGTCGCGAGGCGAATTGACGACGGGCTCGCCCTTGAGATTAAAGGACGTATTCATCACAACCGGCACGTCGGTCTTCTCGCCGAAACGTTTTATCAGATCGTAGTAAAGTGGGTTGACATCGCGGCGAACCATCTGCGGACGCGTCGTTGTGTCAACGTGAACTACAGCCGGGATCAAATGCTTTTTCTCCTCGCGCACGGGAAAGGTCATTATCATAAATGGTGCATACACGGCGCCCTCGAGATACTCGTCAGCGGCTTCTTCGAGCATCGACGGTGCAAACGGGCGCCAACCGTCACGATATTTTACGGCGGCATTTACCTTGTAAAGCATCTCTCGGTCACGCGGATCGCCGAGTATCGATCGCGCACCCAGCGCGCGAGGTCCCCATTCCGCACGGCCCTGAAACCATCCGACGATCTTGCCGTCGGCGAGCAGAGCTGCGACGCTCTCGATAAGTTCTTCGCGAGTGAGTTTCGTGTATTTGACCTTGACGATGTCGAGCGCCGTCGCGATCTCGTCATCCGTAAAGCCGAGTCCCCAATATGCGTGCGGCATCTCACGAGGGGCGAGTTCGTGACCGAGTTTTACGTAACCCATGTAGGCCGCACCGAGCGCACCGCCGGCGTCACCGGCGTTTGGCTGGACAAAAACTTTATCGACGAGGCCGGAACGAACGAACTTACCGTTCATCGTCGCGTTAAGCGCGACTCCGCCGGCGAAAACGACATTGCGGCATTTTGTCATTTCGAGTGCGTGTCGCAGATAAGAAAAACCGAAATCTTCGACCAGTTTTTGCAGATCTGCGGCGACGGATTTGTGCCAGTCCTCGATTTCATCTTCTGCCTGTCGCGCCTTGCCGAGCCAGTCGGTGAGCGCCTTGCAGTATCCCATTCCAAATCCGACACTCGGTCGGCTGATGCGACTAAAATCCATTCGCAATTTCTCTGCGTCGGTAATATCGTCAAATGTGCCGCGCGGTGTGCCGTAACCCGCGAGACCCATCAACGAACCCTCGTCGCTGAGTTGTAGAAATTTGTGAATTGCCCAATACACCTCGCCGATCGAAAAATCATTCCGTTCCTCGAGGATCGTGAGTTTGCCATTCTTACCGTGCGAGATCGTCGCGCTCAGGCCGTCACCGCTGCCGTCCCATGTTACGACCGTCGCTTCGTCGAACCCGCTTGCATAATAAGCCGACGCGGCATGCGAGTGGTGATGATCGATGCAAAAGAATGGCTTGTCGTCGATATTGGTTTGAAAGTTAACGGCGAATCCCGCTTTTTGACTCTCAACTTCCTGCCACGGTTTGAGCGATTGATCGAAGAATACAAGCCCTTTTTTGAAGCCATTCCGCGACCGGCTTATCGTTTTCGTAAAACCGTATGCGAGCTTTTTTACAAGGGTATTGCTGACGGCGATCCATCGATCGATCGCGAGATAAGGGTCGTTAGACCACGCGATGGCATCGACCCGATCCAGCGTGATGCCGGCCGTGTCGAGACAAAACTTTACGGCGTTATACGGAAAGCGTCCGAGCGCGTACTTAACGCGGATGAACCGCTCTTCCTCTGCCAGAGCGACGATCTCGCCGTCCTTTAGCAGTGCCGCCGCCGGATGATGTGCGTCACTCGATGCGGCACTATTTTTGCCGCTTACACCTAAAACGTAAACAGGTTGTTTCATTCAGATTGATTATAGAGCAGTGCGTGCATCGCGGTAAATCTCGGCGTAGAGTTCCTCCCATTCGCGGGCAGTCGCAGAAGAGCTGAATTTCGTCGCCGCGTGCTCGTATGCATTGTCGCCCAGCGTTCGTCTGAGATCCGCGTCCTCGTATAATCTCATCATCGCCGAGGCCAATTCGTCGGGCGAAAGCGGATCGATGAGCAAGCCCGTCTTGTTATCCTCTATAACCTCCGCAAAAACCTCGATCTGCGACGCAATACACGGCAGCCGCTTGAACATCGCCTCGACGAGCGCGACCGGCAGCCCTTCGAACAGAGACGGGAAAATAAAAACGTCTGCAAGCGCGAGCAACGCGCCGACATCGCCGCGCCGTCCGAGAAAGCGAACTTTTTCGTCGATGCCGAGGTTGCGTGTGGCGTCGCGCAACTCGCTTTCCATGCTGCCGACGCCGGCCAGCAGCAAAAATGCGTTCGGCGCTTTATCCAAAATCTGTCTGAACGCCGCGAATATCGTTTTGTGATTTTTCTGCGGATCGAGTCTGCCGACATTCAGATATACAAAGCCATCGGCCGGCAACGCCAACTCGTCGCGAAGATTTGCTTCATCCGACTGCCCGGAATCGAGCACCTGCGGATCGACCGAATTATAGATCACCTTTATCTTGTCGCCCGCAACTCCAAAATTCTTTTTGTAAGAGTTTGCGACAAAATTTGAGCATGCGACAAAGTATGGATCGGTCATCCATGCGGAAATCTTGTCGATCGATCTCAAAACTCGAACCTTACGCGAGTTCCAATTCGCGTGATGAATCGCATCGGGTTCGTAATCCGCCAACTGCAGCGATGTCACGATCGGGATGCTGCTATGAAACGCGGCAAGCCGCGCCGATACGTTTGCATCATAAAGCCACGTGTGAATTACATCCGGTTTTTCGTCGGCGATAACGCGGCGAAATGCGGCTCGTGTCTTTATAAACGGATGCTTGTTGCTTAAATTAAAATCGATGACCTTGTAACCGGCCGAGCGAATCGACGATGCAAAAAAAGTGGAATCGTTAATCACGCAAACAGTGTGATCGACTCGTTCTCTTTCGGTTTTCGTAACGAGATTAACGAGTTGTCTCTCTGCCCCGCCGCTCGATAGCGTGGGAATCAAATGCAAAATTTTTATCGGAGGCATTTTTTTCTCGCGATCGTCATTTACACCGTTTCCTCTAGTCTCGTCGGCAGACATACATCATCATGTTCGCGGCTGCGACGCGAAAAAATTTGACACCCAAACCGAGAACCGGAATCGAAGCGTCTTCGCATACGACTAGTCGTTTTAGTAGAGAAGTGTCGGGATCGACTGACAGATTTTCAAGATCGATCTCATCAAGTTTCTCGTCTTTGGAAGATGAATATTTAGCAGTAAACTCGCCGCTGCCGTTCGACCCGAGAAAGGGGATGTCATACAGTCCCCAGAGCACCGCGTAACCCTGAGTTTCGACGACACGCAGGCCTGCCGCATGCAGCATCGAAGAAAATTCTCGACGCGTATAAGCGTATTGAAAAAAATTCTTGCCACCGTGAGCGTCCGCTTTCTCACGTTGCGATCGCTCGACGATTCGCCATTCATCTCTCTTAAACGGCGATAGAAGTTTTCGCAGCGGGCTGTAATACGGCACGCTGATCATCAGAACGCCGTCGTCTTTTATAACGCGACACGCTTCTGCGAGCGACGCTTCGGCACCGCCCTCGAAATGCTCGACGACGCCGCCCGAATAATAAAGATCGAAAGTTTTGTCGGCGAAGGGCAGACGCGAGACATCGCCGCCGCAGAGTTTGACGTGCGGCTGTCGGACGTGCAGCGTCGCCAACGCGTTCTGCGCAAAATCGACGCCGATCACGTTGAAGCCGCGTGCCGTGTAATAGCTGACGTAGTTCCCCATGCCGCAGCCGCCTTCGAGCATGAGAGCACCCGACGTGAGATATTTTGCAAACAAAGGTCGCAACGGATCGACGGCGCAGAATCTGACGGATTCCGTAAACGCGAGCGATTCCCAATTCCCTTCCCAAAAATCCGGCGAGCTGCCCGAGTGCTCCTGCGTGTGATACATCTTCAGCATTTACGTTTGAATTCTGGCGTCAGCGAAGATTCGATACGAATAAACGCGTTCTGTTGAGCGACGCTCTGAAAAGATAGGCTACAAAAGCGCTTGTCGATAAACAAATCAGTAATGCGATTAACGGCGCTTCAAAAAATACATATACGATTAGGCCCGCGACACTCGGCAAGACAGCCGTGACGACCCACGAGATCGCTATTTTTTCGCTACGTCTCAATAAAACAGCGAATGTGAAAACACTGATAAAAAGAGCTGCAAATGACGCCCAGGCGCAGCCGGCAAGTCCGTATCGCGGTATCAAAATAATGTTACCAATGATGTTTACGATCCCTGCCAGGATGGCGGCCCACATCGAGATGTAAGTTGTCAAGGTCGCGTTTGAGAGTGCTCCGTAACCGGTGATGACCGGAATCGCAACGACCGATGCCGTCAATAAAATCCACAACGGCAGAACTGAGGCTGCGAATTCATTTTTAAAAACTACCGGAATCAACAGATGTGCGACGAATGCAAGAGCGGTGCAAACAATGCCCCAAACGAGAGCAACACTCGGCAACACATTGCGAAAATAGTTTTGCAGACGTTCATGCCCGGCTTCTTTTAGCAGCGTGACGAACAGCGGCATCAGTAGCGCGTTTGCAAGCGTCGGCATCTGTAGAGCGATGCCGCTGACCTGCATGGCGAGCGAGTAAATGCCGAGATCGCGCGTCGAGAGAAACTTCGAGACAAAGATCGCATCGACATAACTGCCGGCAAAATATCCGACGAGCGAAAACGGCAGGAGCGGAATCGAGTAGGCGAGCACTTTGCGCAAAAATTCGCGGTCGATGTCGAAACGAGTGAAGATAAAGTGCCTTAATTTAAAGAATCCTAAGACGATCATCGCCACCGGTGCGACGATGTAGCAGAGCATGGCTTCGAGCGGTCTCAGGATCTCTGCGGCGGTAAGCGCAAAAATTCCCGCAAAGATCAGCAGTCGCTCGATCATTTGCAAAAGGCCCTGAACACGCGGCAGCTTTGCCGCCTGCAAACTCATCTGAACGTGAATCCAGATCGCCGTTACGGCGAAATGAGCGAGCACGAGCCAGAAACTTTTTGCATCGAGTTTTAGCCAATCGGCGAGCGGCGGGAACCAAAGATACGATAGCGCTGCGACGAGAGCGAGATTGACAAACAGCACGATTGCGCGCACCCAAAACGTGCGCGAGATCTTTTGCGTGTCGATAAATTCATCAACGCCGAAACGCACGACCGCCGTACAAGTCCAATTTACAAAAACCTGTGCAACCTGCGACGCGGCGATGATCGCGATGATTCCGCCATAGCCTTCCGAGCCTATATGCCGCGTGATCAGCCAAACGGTCGCGAACGAGAACGCTGCGCTCAAAATCTGATACGCGACCAGCGATGCGTAATTGCGCGGCGCATTGCGAATGTCCCAAGCAGAAGTTTGTCGCCCGGAGATCGGTGAATCTAAATTTACGTCGGGTGTCACGCTGAAAGTTTATCCCAGATTAAGCATTAGAAAGAGTAATGATTTTTCTTTTTGCTTTCTTCATTGTTTTTCTTAGCGTCTTTGCGTGAGATAAAAGAATTTTTTTCACGCAAAGCCGCAAAGGACGCAAAGGACGAAAAATAGGATGAAAGCTCCTATCGCGTAATCCGGGTTTATTGATTTCGAAATCGACGGGTCAACGGAACCGGTCATGCGTTAAAAAAATCTCTCACCGCATCGGCGATGCGATCCTGTGTCGCGGTTTGCATCTCGGTGTGGATCGGCAGCGAAATAACCTCGCGGCAAAGTCGGTCTGCCGTCGGCAGCGAGAGGCCGTGAGGAACAAGAGTCTTAAATGCTTTCTGCTGCTGAAGCGGAACCGGATAATAGATCATCGACGGGATGTCGCGTTCGGCGAGGCTTGCCTTCAGCTCGTCACGTCGGCCGTCGGTCACGCGCATTGTGTATTGATGAAAAACGTGCGTCGAATGTGTCGCGCGAACCGGCGTTCTCACGGATTCGATCTCGGCGAAGGCAGCATCGTACTTATCGGCGACCGCGCGTCTCGCATCGCAATATTCGTCGAGGTGTGCGAGTTTCACATTCAGGATCGCCGCCTGGACCGAATCGAGGCGCGAATTTACACCGATCGTCGTGTGATAATACCGCTCGGACTGACCGTGGTTGGCGAGGATGCGCATACTCGCGGCAAGCTCGTCGTCATTGGTAAAGATCGCACCGCCGTCGCCGTAGCAGCCGAGATTTTTTGACGGAAAGAACGACGTGCATCCGACGTGGCCGATCGTGCCCGTCTTTTTACTCGAGCCGTCGGCAAAGATGTAATCGGCACCGATCGCCTGAGCGTTGTCTTCTATACAAGCGATGTTATTTTTTTCGGCGATAGCCATGATCGGCGACATATCGCAGCTCTGACCGAACAGATGCACGGGCACAACCGCCTTTGTCTTTGGCGTGATTGCCGCCTCAAAGATTTCAGGCGTGAGATTGAACGTTTCAGGATCGACATCGACCATCACCGGCGTCAGTCGCAAAAGACCGATCACTTCGGCCGTTGCGACAAACGTAAATGACGGAACGATGACCTCGTCGCCGGGCGTTAGTCCGAGAGCCATCATCGCGATCTGAAGCGCGTCCGTTCCGTTAGCACACGGAATTACATGCTCGACGCCAAGATATTTTTCGAAACTCTTTTGAAATTCAACGACCGGCGGGCCATTGATAAAAGCCGTCGATGCAATGCACTCAAGCACCGCCGCGTCGATCTCGGTTTTAATTTTTTCATATTGACCCTTGAGGTCGACCATCTGAATGGGCTTCATAGACTCAAAACCATCTTCTCACACTTCGACAATACTCGTCGTATCGGTCGCCAAAAACGCGCCGCAGTCGCGGCTCTTCGTGCAGAATGATGAAAAGATTAAAGGCGAGAAACACTACCGCAGCGTAAATCGCCAATGCGATCGATCGCCAAAAGATCGCTTCGCCGATCAATAAAATCATCGCGCCGACATACATCGGATTACGCGAATAGCGATACAAACCCTTTGCGACAAGTTGCTTCGTCGGGTCGAGCGGTGAGATCGTCCCTTTGCCCTCGGTCGCAAATCTTAAAATACAATTCAGCAAGATGCCCGTCCCGACTATCATCAACGTCGCACCGACGACATCCAGCACAGTCCACTGCTCCGGCAAAAATGCTTTGCCAGAATAACTCAAGATCAAATACGGAACCAAAACCGTCACTATGCCCGGTTGGAGAATGGTGAAAAGAAGGTTTCTGAGTAGTAGAGATAACATTTAATGATCGTGCTTAGCCGCATCAGGCAAATTTCCGTGATAAATCTCGCTTCCTTTATCAACAAACTCCTTCGCCTTCTCAGCCATTCCGACGGCTAACGCTTTTTCTTCTTCGATATTTTGCTCTTTGGCAAATTCTCTAACATCCTGCGTGATTTTCATTGAGCAGAAATGCGGTCCGCACATTGAGCAGAAGTGGGCGAGTTTGGCACCTTCGGCGGGGAGGGTTTCGTCGTGAAATTCTTTGGCGATGATCGGGTCTAAAGCGAGGTTGAATTGGTCTTCCCAGCGGAATTCAAAGCGGGCTTTGGAAACGGCGTTGTCGCGGATTTGGGCGGCGGGATGACCTTTGGCAAGGTCGGCGGTGTGGGCGGCGAGTTTGTAGGTGATCACGCCGTCTTTGACATCTTTTTTGTTGGGCAAACCGAGATGTTCTTTCGGCGTAACGTAGCAGAGCATCGCCGTTCCGAACCAGCCGATCATCGCCGCACCGATTGCCGACGTAATGTGGTCAAAGCCGGGAGCGATGTCCGTCGTCAGCGGTCCGAGCGTGTAAAACGGAGCTTCGCCGCAAACCTCTAACTGCTTGTCCATATTCTCTTTAACGAGGTGCATCGGGACGTGACCGGGACCTTCGATCATCGTTTGCACGTCCATTTCCCAAGCGATTTTGGTCAGTTCGCCGAGTGTTTCGAGTTCGGCAAACTGTGCTTCGTCATTCGCATCGGCAATCGAACCGGGACGCAATCCGTCGCCCAAACTAAACGCGACATCATATCTCTGCATAATCTCGCAAATTTCTCGAAATCGGGTGTAGAGAAAACTTTCTTCGTGATGTGCCAGACACCATTTCGCCATGATCGAGCCGCCGCGTGAAACGATTCCGGTCGTGCGTTTCGCTGTCAGCGGAATATACGGCAGGCGAACTCCGGCGTGAATCGTGAAATAATCAACGCCTTGTTCGGCTTGCTCGATGAGCGTGTCGCGGTAGATTTCCCAAGTCAAATCTTCCGCCTTGCCGTTCACTTTTTCGAGTGCCTGATAAATTGGAACTGTGCCGATCGGAACAGGCGAGTTCCGCAAAATCCATTCCCGCGTCGCGTGAATATTTTTGCCCGTGGACAAATCCATCACCGTGTCCGCACCCCACAAAGTTGACCAACGCATCTTTTCGACCTCTTCTTCGATCGATGATGCGATCGCACTGTTTCCAATGTTTGCGTTAATTTTGACAAGAAAATTTCGCCCGATAATCATCGGTTCGCTCTCCGGGTGATTGATGTTATTCGGAATAATCGCCCGCCCGCGAGCGACCTCTTCGCGGACAAATTCGGGTGTAACAAACTTTGGAATCGAAGCCCCAAAAGATTCGCCTTTGTGCTGATGAAAGAGCGAACTGCGGTCGTCTATGGCGGAAACGCGATTGTTAAGGAGCGTGTTCTTTTCGTAATCTCCGCGTTTGACACGCTCCCTCACGGTCGCGTTTCTGCATTCTTCTTCAAACGCGATTTTTCGCCCCAAATTTTCCCGAATCGCCACATATTCCATCTCCGGCGTGATAATTCCTTGCCGTGCATAATACATCTGCGAAACATTTTTGCCAGCCTTTGCACGAAGCGGCGTTCTTGAAAAGAAGGGGAGAGGGGGCGACGCGGCGACGCGGCGATTTTCGTCCCCGTGTCCCCGTGTCTCCGTGTCTCCGTGTCTCTCACATTCCTCGACATCGCCACGCCCGATGATCCACTCACGCCGCAAAGTCGGCAAACCTTCGCGGACATCTGTTTGAATGCCTTCATCCGTATAAACGCCGCTCGTATCATAGACGCGAACCGCCGGATTTTCTTCGAGTTCGTCCTGCATATTCCGCGTCGGACTCAAAGCAATCTCACGAAACGGCACGCGCAACTCGACGCCTTGCTGATTTAACGTATCGCCGTTTGTTGAGACATAGATTTTTGTCGAATTTGGAAATCTGATCTCGTCGCTCGTGGGCTCAGATGACTGACTGCTGACACTTTTGTCGATTGCTAACTGTTCTTTCATTGTTTTTCTCCCTTCGTCGGTATTATCCGCATCAGGTTTTAGGGTAATGTCCGATGACAACTCTCAGCCACGATGATCGCGGCTCCCCTGAAAATTGGATTGAGTTCAATTATAAGTCAAACGCATTATTTCTAAGAAATACGCATTTTGACTTACAACTTTGATTTAAGAATTGTATACTAATTGTCGGACAATGTTGGCACACGGATAAATTTGCACATAGAGGTTTAACATGCATAAGCTTATCTTAGGAATCATCGCAGTCGCATTCATACAGATCGGATTTATTACTTTTGTTGCGCTGGACACTGCGTCGGACAACGCTTCGAATATTGTAAAACCGCCCTTCAGCCCGTTCGGGAATACGGTCACGGTTGCCTCGCTCAGCGATGAAGACTTTAATGTTGGAGCTTCTGACGTGGTTAGTGATCGCCAATTTTCACGCGAAGTGCGTCGTAGCCGCTACATTCGCACACGCGTGCGCTCGCCAAAAAAAGTTTTGAAAACGCCGACCCAGCCGTTCGTGCCTGGGCAGATCATCATTACCTACGCGGTATCGAAGCCGTATAAATTTATCGACCGCGAGCCGTATAAAAATGTCGCAGTCGTGGACAACTCGGTCGTAAACAAGCCCGAGATCGCAGAGCAGCCTGTGACTAAAGTCGAAAAACGTGATGACAACCCGCTCGTAAACATCGTCAAGAAACCTTTCGGCTGGATAAAGGCGCTCGGATCAAAACTGAAATAAGAGGCCCTGTTTTTCCCAAACTAATTAAACCCAGATTACGCATTAGGAAAAAAATAGCCACGAATGCACGAATTTTACAAACACAAATTACGCAAACTCAAATAAGTAAACTTTTTACGTCAGGATTATTCGTGCATTCGTGGCAAATCTTCTAACGCTTAATTCGGATTACACTTTAACGTCATATAGGTTTATAATAGCCAGCAATACGGAGCGATTTGTAAAATGTTGAGATTGTCAGTGAAAAAAAAGATTTTAATCTCCGGCGTTTTGGTTGTTTTCCTTCTCGAAGTCGCGTTCGGAGTTCACGTCGCCTTCCAGCGTCGATACGAATCGGGCCTAATTGCGCAAAAAAGAAAAGTCGAAGAAGCGTTACCTGTCGTTAAAATCGATCAGCCCTTTCCCGAATTTGCGCAACTGAATCGTGACGACCGGTTGTTTGAAAGTCAAACCGAAGAAATTGCCGACATTGCAACGATCGATTCGAGAAAAGATTTAGATCGAACAATTACGAACGTTGCCGGTGACGCTAAAAAGAAAACGAATCGCAAGGTAAGTCGAAAGAGTGTAAAAACGCCGATCGGCTCTGAGAGCGCGATCGCGTACAATGCCGGCAAAGCGGACGAATTTAAAGCACAAACTGACGGTAATAAATCAGTCGCGACAAACCTCGAACCGCCAACAGCGATCTCAACTGAGACCGGCGCAGAACCGGAACCTTCGATGTCCGAAAAGAAATCGCTTTTGGCAAAAACAGCGTCGGTCATCAAAAAACCTTTTGGTTGGATAAAGACGCTTGGGTCGAAATTAAAATAACTGCGAGAACCCTAAAATATTTGAAAGACGGTCGAGCGTTTACGACGATCGTCTTTTTTCGTCTCACAACTCTTTTGTAAGCCATCAAACATTTGCCGGTTTCGTCATCGACTAGAATTCGAATTTGCTAAAGTTCGTAGTATTGTGGCTTTTATGACAAGTTTTATAATTAAAAGACTCGGCCTCACGCTCGCGGTGTGGGGCTTTTTTGCATCGAGCGTGGCGTGTTCGCCGCCGCCGGGTTTGGCGGAGAATGCAGTTGTCGCAACGGAAGGCAGCGATGTGAAATTTCGCGTCGAAACTTTTGCGACCGGCCTGCAAGTGCCGTGGGGTTTTGCGTGGATGCCGAACGGCGACATGCTTGTGAACGAGCGGCCGGGCCGCGTTCGCATCATAGAAAAAGGCAAATTGCGCGCTGAACCGGTCTTTACCGTTCCCGATGTCGAACCGTCGAGCGAGAGCGGTTTGATGGACATTTCGCTGCATCCTGAATTTGAAAAAAACAATTTCGTTTATCTCGCCTACGCTTACCGCAAAGACGGTAAACGTGACAAGGTCGTGCGATATAAATTTATCGACGGTAAATTGACCGAGCCGAAAGTTGTTATCGAAGACCTGCCGTCAGCGCCGAATCACGCCGGAATGCGCGCGCGCTTTGGACCGGACAAAAAACTTTACATCACGGTCGGCGACGCGACGAATTGGGACCTCGCTCAAAACAATATGTCGCTTGCGGGAAAAACTTTGCGCCTCAATGACGACGGAACGGTGCCGAGCGACAATCCGTTTGTCGGCAAGCAAGGTTATCGCGGCGAAATTTTCTCGACCGGTCATCGCAATGCGCAAGGTTTGGCGTGGCAGCCGGGAAGCGGATTGATGTTTCAGACCGAGCACGGGCCGAGCAGTTTCGAGGGTCGCGGCGGCGGCGCGGACGAGGTGAACATCGTCGAGCGCGGAAAGAATTACGGCTGGCCGACGATTTGGGGAACTAAAACGCAGGCAGGTCTCGAAGCTCCGCTGCTCGAATATTCGCCTGCATGCGCGCCTGCTAGTGGTGCGTTTTATAACGGCGACAAGCTTTCGGGATTTAAGGGCAATTTTTTCTTCGGCTGTTTGCGCGGCACGCGAATGATCCGCGTCGTGCTCGACGGTCGAAAGGTTGTAAAGCAGGAGAATCTGCTTAACGGCACATTCGGCCGCATCCGCGAGATCGGCGAAGGGCCTGACGGCTATATTTATTTTTCAACTTCGAATCGCGACGGTCGCGGAACACCTGCGCCCGAGGACGATCGCATCATACGCATCGTTCCCGAAAAACAACCTTGACGCAAGATTTCCGACAGCGTTGCATTCAACAGATGCGACAATTTTCTCCCGACCAACTTTTATGAAAACAAAATTATTTATCATCTTTTTCTTCGCAGCTCTCGCAATGCTCGTTTCGGCGCAGACGCTGAAGAAACACAAACCGAATACGACCGCGAAACCCCAGACCGAGCAAGCACGCATTCCCGGCGAGTTGATCGGCGAGACCGACAACATCGTTATTCCTGCAAACGTCAAAGCAGGAACCGCGTTTGAGGTCACGATCAAAACCGGCGGCAGCGGCTGTTCGAGTCAGGACAGCACGAGCGTCGTGCTCGGCGAAAACAGCGCGGACATCTTTGTTTATGATCTGACGAGTGCGACCAAACCCGGAACGATGTGCACTATGATCTTCAAGCAGTTCGATCACAAAGCGCGGCTGACGTTCGCAAACAAGGGCGAGGCGGTCATTCGCGTCTGGGCTCGCACCTCAGGCGACGCTCCGATGGGCAAACCCGTCGTCATCGAGAAAACGATCACGATCAAATAACCTTACCGCTCGCGTTTTTCTTTTAAGTGTTTTGTAGTGTGTTCGGTCACTGACGCGAATTGCATCGATGCCGGCGGAAGTTCGAGATCGCCGGTGCTGCCGTCGAGATCGAGACGGCGTTGGCTGTCGGCGTCGGACGAGTGGTTGTCGAATTGCTTTTTCGGAACGGTGAAAAGTAAGCCGTTCAGTAAGAGGCCGAGGCCGATGAAGAAGCAAACGACTCCTCCGAGACCCAGGATAAATATAAGATCGGTGTCTCTTTGATAAACCAAAGCGCTGAGTAAAGCGACACCGCCGGCTGCTCCTAATCCGATTGATCCAACAACCATTCCGGCACGAACGCGGCGAAGGCGTTTTTCTTCCGGCGACTCGAGAAATTTTTCGATCTCGGGCAGAACTTCTTCGGCGAAAGTCGACCACTCGGACGCGCCTTTGAGGTCGCCGATCTTGCCTGCGATCGAGCGGCCGATCTGATCACGAGCCGAAATTGCCGACGCGGTTATTTGATCGGGCGATTCGACGGCGGTGCGCACACGCCTGAGGTCGGCGCCGCACGCGCGGCAAAATTGATTTGCCGATATTTCTTCAATTCCGCAGCCTGGACAGAACATAAGTCTAAATCAGTAACGAACCCGCGCCCTCGCAAGTTCCAGTCGTCAAACTCGTTGCAGAAGCCCGCACGAGTAAGGGTGCCGTCGAGTGCTGCGGGAGCCCTTACTACGTGCGGGCTTCTGCAACGGTCGTCCGCAACTACTCGGACTCGAGCAACTTCTTTGCTTCGGCAAGCTCGGCACGGTGTTCGTCCGTCACAACAGGATAGTGCAGATCGAGCGATTCAAGTTTTTGCACGATGACCTCTGAAACGGCGAGACGCGTAAACCACTTTTTGTCCGCCGGAATAATGTACCACGGCGATGCGGCGGTCGATGTGGCTTCGATCGCCTCGGCGTAGCACTTCATATAATCGTCCCAATATTTGCGCTGTTTGACGTCGCCGAGCGAAAACTTCCAGTTCTTTTCCTTCTCCTCGATACGCGAGAGAAAGCGCGCCTTTTGCTCGTCTTTTGAAACGTTCAAGAAAAATTTCACGACGTGAATTCCGTTGTGATACAGATGATCTTCCCAGTCGCGGATGTGCTTAAAGCGATGCTGCCACACGTCCTTGTCCGATTTGACCGACGGCGGAAGCTGTTGTCCCTGCAAGATGCCGCTGTGAACGCGCACGACAAGAACTTCTTCGTAATGCGAGCGGTTGAAGATGCCGATTCGCCCGCGCTCGGGCAAAGCTTTTTGACAACGCCAAAGAAAATCGTGATCGAGTTCTTCGCTCGACGGCTGCTTGAACGAAACGACATGACAGCCCTGCGGGTTAACGCCGCTCATCACGTGCTCGATAGCGCCGTCCTTGCCCGCCGCGTCCATCGCCTGAAAAATTATCAGCAGCGCATAAATGTCCTGTGCATACAAAACGTCCTGTAGTTCACGGAGGCGCGCAACATTCTTTTCAAGTGCTTTCACCGCATCCTTTTTGTCGGTATAATCGCCCGTGAAATCTGTCGGGTGAATTTTGAGATCGACCTTTGAGTTTTCGGCAACGCAGAATTTTTCGATTTGCATAATTCGGAATAAGTTATAAGTGAAAAGTGCAAATTGATAAGTCCCGACTTATCACCTATGACTTTTCACTTATAACTTATTTTGAATCAATAGCACGTCCTGTATGAAAAGGCTATCTATACTAATAATTTTCTTCACCTCAACTATCGCGCTTTCCGCGCAGGTGAAGCTCGTGCCGCAAAAAGTCACGTTGAATAATGGCAAGTCATTTAATCTGAATCTGCCCGCCGAATTTGAGATCATTCCGGCTGCCGAAGGTCTGAAGCGCGTTCGTTTTTTTGCAAAGTCGCCGGACGGACGCATCTTTGTGACCGACATGTTCAATCTGACGGACAACACGAAAGGTGCAGTTTATATTCTCGACGAATGGAACGCCGAGACAGGCAAGTTCGGCAAGGTGATTCCATACATGACAGGTTTGAGAAATCCGAATAGCTGTCAGTTTTATCGTGACGCCGACGGACAACATTGGTTTTATCTCGCCGAAACCGACAAGGTCACGCGGCGTAAATTCACGCTTGGCGAAGAGAAGCCGAACGATAACTCGCCGCAGACGCTCGCGACATTTCCCGATTACGGACTGAGTTACAAATACGGCGGTTGGCATCTGACGCGCACAATCGCATTCGGAGCGAACGGCAAACTTTACGTTTCGGTCGGCTCGTCGTGTAATGCGTGCGTCGAAAAAGAAAAAGAGCGCGCGAGCATCGTCGAGATGAATGTGGACGGTAGCGGCCAGCGCGTCATCGCCCGCGGGTTGCGCAATGCGGTTGGCTTGCGCTGGTTCGGCAAAGTTTTGTTCGCGACAAACCAAGGCAGCGATCATCTCGGCGACGACCGACCTGACGAAACTTTTTACGCAATTCGTTCAGGCGCCGATTACGGCTGGCCATATTGCCACTCGAATAACGGTCGCATCTTTGCCGATCCGAAATTTAAACGACGCGGCCAATGTGCGGGAGTCACAAAACCATACGCGCACTTCCCCGCGCGCTCGTCGGCGCTCGGCTTCGATTTTTTTAACGACGCCGACTCACCTGCTGTTATTAAGGACGCGTTTCTCGTCGCGCTTCATGGCTCGACAAACAAAGACACTGGTCACGGCTACAAGATCGTCCGTCTGCGCAAAGGGCAAAAGCTGCAGGATTTTATCAACGGCTTTTTGTCAAAAGGCGAAGTCCTTGGGCGTCCGTGCGACATTCTAAAACTCTCACCCGACTCGTTTCTTTTCACCGACGACAACAAAGGCATCGTGTATCTGGTGCGAATGAGGTTGGAATCGTCTGCGTAAGCGAGTGGTAAATTCTGCAGAAAATGCGGCTTTGCCGCTCGATGTGCGGAAAGGCTTCGCCTTTCCGGAAAGTCTGGTTTTGTTTTTGCGGCTAAGCCGCCGATCATCCAACACTAGCTGTTTCGGCGGCGGAGCCGCATAGGGTCATTACAACCAGCGTCGGAAAGGCAGAGCCTTTCCGCACATCGATGGGCATAGCCCAAGTCGGTGCCGGTGGTTCTGACACGCGCCTGCGTGCTACGATAAATTCGGTTGTTTATGAATATCGGAATTACAGTTTATCCGACATACGGCGGCAGCGGGATCGTTGGCTCGGAATTAGGTCGCGATCTGGCCGAGCGTGGGCATAACGTGCATTTTATTTCGTCCGTGCTGCCGACGCGCCTCACCGAGTTGAATGAGCGAATTCACTTTCACGAAGTCGAAATGATGGCGTATCCGCTCTTCGAGCATCAGCCTTACGATCTCGCGCTCGCGACAAAAATGGCGACCGTCGCACGCGCCGAGCAGCTCGATCTGCTGCACGTGCATTACGCGATACCTCATTCGATCTCGGCTATCTTGGCTCGCGAGTCGATCAAGCAAAAACGCTACGTGCCCGTGATTACGACGCTTCACGGCACCGACATCACGCTGGTCGGTGCTGACAGATCGTATTTACCGATCACGCGTTACGGCTTGCAGCAGTCGGATGGCGTAACCGCCGTGTCGAAATTTTTAAAGCAGGCGACGATCGAGACATTCGATTTTGACGACATCGAAGTCATCCCGAATTTTATCTGTGCACAGCATTACAAGCGTCTCGACGACTCGCCTCTTCGCAAGGAACTCGCGCCAAACGGCGAACGTCTGCTCGTGCACGTGTCGAATTTTCGCGCCGTAAAACGCCCTGTCGATTGTGTTGAGATTCTCGCAAGGGCGCGCGCCGCCGGCGAAAATGCGCGGCTCGTTATGGTAGGCGACGGACCCGAACTTTCAGCCGTTCGCTATCGCGGCGAACAGTTAGAGATGAACGGCAACATCAGCTACGTCGGCAAACAAGCGAACATCGCCGACTATCTCGGCGTCGCCGACGTGTTTCTGCTGCCGTCGGAATTAGAGTCTTTCGGTCTCGCCGCTCTCGAAGCACAAGCGTGCGAAGCGCCGGTCGTCGCTACGCGGATCGGCGGCATTCCCGAGGTCGTGACCGATGGCGAAAGCGGCTTTCTTAGCGACGTCGGCGACGTAGAAAAAATGTCGAATGACACGCTGCGGCTTCTGCATGACGAAAACCTTCGCCATGAATTCGGCGAACGAGGCCGCACACTCGCAATCGAACGCTACTCGATGTCGAAGATCATTCCGCAATACATCGCCTACTACGAGAAGATCGTGAATGCCGGAACGCAGGCTGCCAGCCTGCGTGTGTAAATCACTAACTGTTTTCGAAAACCAACGCACGCAGGCTGGCAGCCTGCGTTCCGACAAAATGCTGAAGAACTATTTTCACAACCGCGAACGCTATCTGGCGATGTTGAACGACAATCGCGCGCCGCAGCAGTTTGCATGGGGAACCGAATTCGTAACGCAAGACGCAAACGGTGACGATCCGCGAAGCGTGCTCAAGCACGAGTCGGCGAAGATCATTGCAAATTCGGACGAGTATTTTGCCGCACCCGAGAACATTGATTTCAGCCTTGATAAACGGCTTTATCCGTCAAAAGGCTCGCTCAGTGCCGAGCAACTTAACGGCGAGATTCCGCAAGTCGAGCTGCCGATATTGAGCTGGCAAAGCGCGGTCGAAACAATTTCGACAGAGAACAACACGGCTGTCGCGGCGTACTTTCCGCACCAAGACAAGCGCGCCGCCGTCATTATCCTGCCGCACTGGAACGCAAAGGCCGGCACATATATCGACCTCGCAAAATTTTTTAACAAGGTCGGCCTCTCGGCTCTGCGCCTTACGATGCCGTATCACGAAGAGCGTATGCCGCCCGAGCTCGAGCGGGCCGATCATCTCGTCTCGCCGAATGTCGGCCGCTCGCTGCAATCGATCAGACAGGCCGTCGTCGATACGCGTGCGTGCGTTCGTTGGCTGAAAGAACAAGGTTACGAACGCATCGGCATCGTCGGCACGAGCATCGGTTCGTGCGTCGCATTTTTGTCGCTTGTTCATGATCGACAAATCGACGCCGCCGTGTTTAATCACGTTTCGGGATATATGGCCGACGTCGTCTGGCACGGCCTTTCGACGTATCACGTTCGCGAAGGTTTTGGCGAAAATCTCACGCTCGACGAGCTACGCGAATATTGGCTGCCCGTTTCGCCGATGGCTTATATGGACAAACTCGCGCTCCTTCCGTCTCGGCCGCAACGCTACATCTACACGCTTTACGATCTGAGTTTTCCGCTCAACCTTTCACGCGACGTGTTCGCCGAACTCCGCCGCCTGGGCATCGAGCACAGCGAAGTCAGTATTCCCTGCGGCCACTACACACTCGGCGAAAAGCCGTGGAACTACATCGACGGCTACAAGATCATTTCGTTTTTGCGAAAGCATTTACGTTAGCCGAACAACTTCGCGCTCTCACTTTTACATCAAATCGGTGCTAAAATCATGTCATTCTCTTGATGAGTCCGGTCGCAGAAAAATATAGAGCCACGATCGATGAAGCAGTCGCTCATCTGATCTCGCGTGCGGAAAATGCACGTGCTAATACGGCTGAGAATGTCAGGCCGCGAATCGATGCGGCGGTTCAGAAATATCTTTTTGCGGGCGAACACGCGCCGGCACATGCTGAGATCAAAGAGTTTATCGACGACATACGGGCCGACGATCTGTGTCTGATCATCGCGTGCGAACGCGGCGACGAGCGCGCGTGGGAAGATCTGGTAGAGAATTTTGACTCGACGGTGAAGTCGGCGGCGAGAAAGATCTCGTCAAACACAGAGGACGCTGATGATCTTGCATCGTCGATCTGGGCCGAGCTTTACGGCCTGCGAACGGACGCCGACGGTAATAAAAAGAGCAAGCTCGCATATTATTCCGGCCGAGGCTCGCTTGGCGGCTGGCTGCGCGCGGTCGTGTCGCAGCTTGCGGTCGATCAGTTTCGCAAAGTTTCGAAGTTCGTTCAGATCGAAGAAGATCGCGAGTTCGAGAACCTCGCCAGCGAGGCCGCGCTTAGCAGCAACAATCACGGGCCATCGCACACGGCAAATCCCGAAGATCTTTTTAGCGAGGGCCAATCGTCGAGCGATGTCACCGACGCACTGTCTGCCGCGATCGCCGCACTCGCCGACGAAGATCGGTTGATCTTAAAAATGTATTACTTCGACGATCTTAAATTAAAGGACATCGCGGCGACCTTCGGCTATCACGAGGCGACCGCAAGCCGCAAACTTACTCGCGTTCAAACCGAGATTCGAAAAGCAGTGACACGCGAACTAAAATCACGTCACGGCTGGACAGAAAGTGAAGTAAAGAAACATCTTAGCGACACGGCTGCGGGTTTAGGCGTGAATTTAGAAACGATGTTTGCGGTGTTGACTTTGGCGGTGTTGGTGCAAGATTTGTGGCTTTGAGGCGTTCAAAAAACGGCGGAATAAGCCACAGAGAACACAGAGATAACTGAGATGAAGAAAAGGGAAATCAAAAATGAGTATTGTTCGAAAGCATATCTGGTTACCTCATCTTTCTCTGTAAACTCTGTGGCTAACTAACGATGGAACTGGAATTCGACAAGGAAATTGACGCGATTTTGCGGCGAGCTAGAGGCGGGACGACTGCTACAACAGTCGGCGAGCATCTCGACGCCGACGTGATTTCTGCGTTTGCCGAGGGTGCGTTGCCGCAAGCGTCGCGACCGGTTTACACACGGCACCTCGCTGATTGCGACCGATGTCGAAAGCTGCTTTCGCAGGCGATCACGATGAACACAGCGGCGGTTTCGGCGGCTGATGAGGCCGCTTCTTCTGTCACATCTGGCGGCGAATCTTCATCGTGGTTTAGTAATTTGTTTCGCGCACCAAACCTCGCGCTTGCGATGGGCGCGCTCGTGCTGACATTCAGCGGCGTGCTCGGTTATCTCGTTTTGCGAAATCAGCAATTGGAGCCCGCGATGGTTTCACAATCCGACACCGAGATGCAAAAAGGCGGACCGTCCGCAGGAATCGAAGCAAACGAGACGATGGCGAATTCAAACGGCTCTGCGTCGGCGGCTAATGTCGCAGCAAACGCAGCCGCAAGCAATGCTATTGCGGAGTCGGTAACGGCGAATAATTCTACTGCATCGCGTTCGCAGGAGAATTTACCAACCGTCGGGAGCGATGTCGAAAAGTCCATCTTGCTTGATGGCGTAACCGCCGCCGATCCTAAACCCGGTGACGCGCCTCCGCCAGCCGCAACCACCGACACAACCGCTGCGAGAGAAAGGGATGCAAAATTGAAAAGCAACGATAAGGAAGCAAAAGATGAAAACGTTTTGCTTGGCGGCGTTCGCCAGGAAACGGAAGATCGTCGTGCGAGCGGCAACGTTTCGACAGCAAAGAAAAAAGACGGCGGGCCGACTCGCTCTGCCGGGCCGGTTCAGTCGTCGCCACAAACCAATATTCAAACCTACGAAATGCCGGTGACGCGCAACGCTGGCGGCAAGAAGTTCACTAACCGCAACGGCGCCTGGTACGACACGGCATATCGCGGCCAGGCGACGACAAACGTCCGCCGCGGCACCGACGCTTACAAAAATCTCGACAGCGGCCTTCGCTCGATCGCCGACAGCCTGGGCGGCACCGTCGTCGTCGTTTGGAAAGACAAGGCCTACCGAATTCAATAAAAATTTAGCCGCAGATTACACAGATACACGCAGATCAAAAGCCAGAATCTGTGTGTGTCCGTGTGCATCCGTAGCTAATTTTTCTTTAGAATAACCTTATGAAAAACATCATCGTCCTTATCGCTCTGTGTCTCTGCGTCTCTGCGGTTCAAACCTTTTCTCAGAAACCAAATCCTGAAGTCGCAAAGATGGTCAAAGAAGTTTCGGCGAAGAATATCGAGGCGACGATTCGCAAGCTCGTGTCGTTTGGCACGCGGAATACTTTGAGTGAGCAGGATAATCCGACACGTGGCGTTGGTGCGGCGAGAGATTGGATCTTCGCTGAGTTTCAAAAGATCAGCGCGGAGTGCGGCGGCTGTCTCGATGTGCAAAAGCAGTCATTTGTCCAGCCAAAAGCGAACCGAATTCCTGAGCCGACGACGCTGACGAATGTGTTTGCAGTTCTAAAAAGCCCGGTCGTATATCCACGTCCGGTTAGATAGGTTTGTAGCTTTCCTTTGCGTTCTTTGCGGCTTTGCGTGAAACAAAAAGAATCTCACGCAAAGACGCGAAGAACGCAAAGAAGAAGTTAAGAGTTGGCGTCGCAGACAACTTTAATATTCATTTCCGCACCGATTTGTGGTAAAAAATTAACACGCTTGTTTTAACTCGCCCCGCAGGTTTACAGCAATACGAATATCGATGAAGAAGTTTTTACTAATATTTATAGCGGTTGCATTAGTGTCGGCTGCATTTTTTTACGTTCGCACGATCGAGGCTCAGGCAGAGAAAGAGTTGTCCGAGTTTCAGGTTCAGAGTCTTGCGGAGGCGGCGATCGTTTCACCTCATCTGGTCATCAGTCAATTTCAAACCGGACGAGCATCTCCGAATTCTAACGACGAGTTCGTCGAGATTCACAATACCAGCTCCAACCCGATCGACTTGAACGGTTACCGCCTCGTCTATCGCTCGCAAAACGGTCAGAACGATGTTGCAAATCCTTTTGCGGTTTGGACGAGTAGCACGATAATTCCTGCCGGCGGTTTTTATCTTGTCGCGGCTGTGAGTTACGACGGCGCGACGCCAGCGAATTTGACCTATGATCCGACGACATGTCTGTGCTCGATGGGCGGCACGGCAGGCGGTCTCGCGATCAGACAAGGGCCGAGCAATACGGGTGTAATAATTGATTCGGTCGCGTGGGGAACCGTCACTAACGGCTTTAACGAAGGAACGTCCACGACGGCGCATCCGGTCGATGCCAACGACAACAGTAAAACGCGGCTGCAAAACGGCTGTCAGGACACCGATGCGAATGCGAACGATTTTGCGACGTTGACGCCGTCGGCTCCGCGCAACGCGGCGAGTTCGACGGTAATGTGCAGCGGCAGCGGTGCGAATCTTTTCGCCGCGATCAATGCGAACCCGACTTCGGTCACGCCGCCTGCGACAACGCTGCTCACCGTCACGGTCATTCCGGCGACGACTCCGCCGAGCACGTTTATTACAGTTGTCGGCAATCTGACCGACATCGGCGGTTCGTCGAATCAGCCGTTCTTCGACAACGGCACGAACGGCGACACAACGGCCGGCGATAATGTTTGGTCTTATCTCGCGACGGTTCCAATGGGCACGACCGGCGGCATTCACATCGTCGCGGCGGTTGCCGCGGATGCGCAGGGGCGAAACGTTCCGCTCACGCAGAACATCATCGTCAATGGTCCGCTAGCCGGCGACGATCCGCTGCTTTTCGGCAACCCGTCGATGGCGACGAACAATGTCGCAAACGAAAATAATTACCTGATGCAAAAGCCGCAGTATTCGCTCTCGTATAACCGTTCGCGTGCGATACCGAATTGGACGGCCTGGCGGCTCGACAGCACGTGGATCGGGTCGGCGAATGACGGCGATTTTGATGTCGATACCAGTTTGCCCGCAGGATGGTATCGCGTGACGCCCGACGATTATAACGAGCCGGTTTACGATCGCGGCCACATGTGCCCGGCGGGCGATCGCACGCGGACTCAGCCCGACAACACGGCGACGTATTTGATGACGAACATGATTCCGCAGCACCCGAACAACAATCAGGGGCCGTGGGTCGATCTCGAAAATTATTGCCGCACGCTCGCCAGTCAGGGCAACGAGATGTATATCATTTCGGGCGGTCAGGGCACGCTCGGCTCGATCGGGAATGGCGTGGTCGTGCCGGCCTTTACCTGGAAAGTCGTGCTGGTGCTGCCCAACGGAAACAACGATCTGCAACGTGCGTCGGCAAAAACGACGCGCGTCTTTGGCGTTATCATGCCGAATACCGCGCAGAATCAAAGTACGCCCTGGCGAACGTTTCGCGTGACGGTCGATCATGTCGAGGCGTTGACCGGCTACAACTTTTTCTCCGAAATACCAAAGATCACGCAAGAGATAATCGAGCGGCGTAAGGACAGATTGTAATGAAAAGTAACGTTCGTGTTGTGAGACGCATCGCTTTGCTCCTCACGGTTTTGGTCGGTTTTGTTTCGTTCGCCTTTGCGCAGAAAGATTATGCGATCAATGCGATTCAGGGTTCGGGCGACGTTTCACAGCGCGAACGCGAACACGTTCGTGTTACCGGCGTCGTGACGGCGCGCGTGAGGAACGGATTTTTTGTTCAGACGCCTGATGACAAGATCGACAGCGACGCGACGACATCGGAAGGCGTTTTTGTGTTTACAACCAGCGAGCCAAGCGGCGACGCGACGATCGGGAATCTTGTTTCGGTGTCGGGCACCGTTGACGAATATCGCCCGCGTAACGAGCCTAAGAGCCTGCCGATCACGCAGATAAAAATGCAGCGTGATCGCGACCGCATACAAATCATCTCAAAAAACAACGTTCTGCCGAAACCTATCGTGCTGACGGCGGCTGATTTCGCCGCGAACAAAACGTATCAGCTCGAAAAATACGAGAACATGCGCGTGACCGTGCCTGAGATGACCGTTGTCAGCCCGACCGACGGACGCGTCGATAACAAAAACAACACGGCGGTGTCCGACGGCGTTTTTTACGGCATTCTAAAAGGTTTGGAGAAGCCGTTTCGCGAGCCGGGCTACGACGTTTACGATTATCTTTTCATGGACGAAAAGGAAAGGAACGAGCTTCGTAAAAAAGCGCCACGGCTTGCGCTCTTTGACGCAAACCCGCAACGTCTGCGCATCGAGAGCGCGACTCAACTTGGCGCTCAAGCGATAAACGTTCCCGCGCACATCGAGCTCAAAAACGTCACGGGCGTGATGTATTACGGCCGCCAGTGCTACTCGATTTTGATCGATGTTGACACGAGGCCTTCGGTGTCGAGCTATCCGAAACAGATTAATATGCCGCCGATCGGCGAGCGACAATTCTCGGTCGCGACAATGAATCTCGAAAATTTTTTTGACGATCAGGACGACCCCGACATCAAGGAAGACATCGTCACCGCCGACTCATTCAACGCGCGAATGAAAAAGATCTCGCTCGCCGTTCGCATCGTGATGCAATCGCCCGACGTTATCGGCGTGACTGAGGTCGAGGGCTTGAACGGTCTGAAACGTCTCGCCGAAAAAATAAATGCCGACACCGAGACGTCCGGCAAACCAAACCCGAAATACGAAGCTTATGTCGAAAAAGGCAACGACGGACGCGGCATCAACGTCGGGTTCCTCGTCAAATCTTCGCGCGTGACGGTGATCGAGACAAAACAATTCGGCAAGAACGACAAATACAAAAACCCCGACAACGGCGAAGACGATTTTCTTAACGACCGCACACCGATGTTGCTGCGGGCGTCGATCACGGACGCGAAGACAAATCAGCCGTTTGAGTTTTCCGTTGTCGTAAATCACCTGAAATCGTTTCTCGGCTCCGACGACCCAAAGAGGCAGGACGGCGTGCGGCTGAAGAAAAAACTGCAAGCCGAGTTTCTCGCAAAATTTGTTCAAGAGCGACAAAAAGCCGACCCTAAGGCGAAGATAATTCTCGTCGGCGATTTTAACGCTTACCAATTCAACGACGGCATCGTCGATGTCATTGGCACGATCAAAGGCAAGACGGCCACAAAGGACGAAGTGCTAAACCCATCCGAAGATCTCGTCGAGCCCGACATGATAAATCTCGTCGATATGATAGCCGCCGGCGAACGCTATTCCTATCGTTACGACGGCAACGGCCAGGTACTCGACCACATTATCATTTCGCAATCGCTTGCCAATCACGTTCGCGGATTTGGCTTCGCACGTGTCAATGCAGATTTCCCCGAAGCTTTTCGCTCCGATGAAACCCGCGCAGAGCGTTACTCAGATCACGACGCTGCCGTCGCCTACTTCTATCTCGACGAAGCTCAACCAAAGCCGACAGCGACCCCACAATAATTTAAACTTTTTCTAAAATGACTTCAGCAACTGCGTGTTCCGACGTGTGTGAGATCGAGATGTGAACTCGATTTGCGCCGGTTTTGTTCAGCAGCCTCTCAGCTTCACCGGTGATGTTTAACGTCGGCTCGCCATCGGTATCTGTTACGACCTCAATGTCATGCCACGAAATCTTTCCACGCCAACCTGTTTTGAGCGCTTTTAAAAAGGCTTCCTTTGCGGCAAAACGTGCGGCGTAACTTTGCGCGGCAGCGACGCCTTTCGATTCGCAATACTCGCGCTCGTTTTGCGTAAACACACGCTCGACAAAACGCGGAGTTCTGGCGATGGTTTCACCGATGCGATAAACTTCAACAATGTCGATGCCGATGGAAACGATCATAAACGAGTCGCGAGTCGCGAGTGGAGAGTTGCGAGTCGATGACGCTGAAACTTTAGCAAAAAGCGGATTCGTTTGGCGAGAACGCGACGGTGTAAAAGTGCTCGTTTGCCGGGCGCTTGAAGATGCAGGTTTTGTAAACGGCTTTTCGACGCGCGTCGGAGGAGTTTCGCCTTTTCCTCAGAATAGCCTGAATTTAGCGGGTTTCGACGACGACGCGGCTGAGAACATTTACGAGAATCGCCGACGTTTTCTCGCTGTGTTTGGTGGCGATCTCGAGCTTGCACTTGCGTGGCAAGTTCACGGCGACACGATCAGAATCGTAGAGACAGTTGACGACATCGGCGATTCCGAATCTCGTGCCGATGCCGTGATGTCGGACATGCACGGAGTTTTAGCTGCGGTGAAAACCGCCGATTGCGTTCCGGTTTTGATCGGCGACCCTGAGACAAGCGCGTTCGTCGCGGTTCACGCAGGATGGCGCGGAACGGTGCAATCGATTGTAAAAAAAGCTGTGGCAAAACTGAGCGAGATTTACAATGCAATGCCCGACAACATGATCGCTGCTATCGGCCCGGCAGCTTCGTGCAGAAGTTACGAGATCGGACAAGAAGTCATCGAACAGTTTGCGGCAAATTTTAAAACAAGCGAAAAATATTTTTCACCGACGCGCGAAGGTCATGCTCTGGTCGATCTTCACGCTGCGAATCGCGATCAGCTTATCGACGCCGGTATTGAAGAAAAAAATATTTTCATCGCTCCGTTTTGCACGATGGAGCGCGGCGATCTTTTCTTTTCATATCGTCGTGAAAAGCAAGACTTTGGCAAGACAGGCCGATTGTTGTCGGTGATCGGTCGCCGTTAGATCACGCGAGCCGTCAGCGTGACGCGTTTTGTTTTTGGCGGATAGCAAACTTCGTCTGTGCAGGCTTGGTAGCGAACCGTCACGTTTACGCGCAGCGTCGAACCGTTGAAATTGGCCGGCACGGTCACCGGAAAAGTAAAATTCGTGCGTCCCTCGTAAACGTTGATAGCATTTTCAGAGAATCCGAATTTACGGTTTCGCCCGCGTGGATAAGTGACCGCTCCGATACGCACGCCGCTGGCTGATGCACGCACGTTTGTTGCAATTGCATATTCGCTGCCGGGACGACTCGAATTTACGTGCAGTCCACCCGGAATGCTCAGCACGACGGTCGCACGAGCCGCTTTGCCCTTTGTCACCGTGCCGTTTGCGATCGAACCGCTGATAGATTGTGCGTTTGCAAACGCGGCAAACAATAAAATTGAACTCAAGAATAACGTGGCTTTACAAAATACTTTCATCATAAATTTATTTTAACTCAAAGCTGTCAAACATTGCTTCGATGTTGAGCATAAAGTCTGGGGTTGTTTCGGCTATCGACTGAAGCGTAAAAATAAAAAGCTTTCCGTTTCGCTCCGCTAACTTCGATCTGACAATAAAATCGATGTCATTTTCGCATCGTCGCCGTTCGATAATGCGGTAAACAATTTCGCCGCTCTTCTCGTTGCGGTTATCGCTGGTTTCGCCGCCGGACATCAAAATTTCATTAGCGGCATCGTTGACCGACACACCGATTCGGACAACAACAGTAACAGTTGCCATGCGAATGTTGCCCGAGCCGCCGCCGCCAAAGTCTTTTGAATACGACTCGAAGGCAAACTTCGAATCGCCATTTATCACATTCAAAAAACCGTCGGGTTTTTGAATCACAAAATCATCGGTCTCAACCGTCTCGGCCTCAAACGCCCGCGCCGCACTGCGTTTTATACGCGTCGAAGCATAAACCATCAACGCGACGAGGATCAAGCCTGGTATAAGCAATTCCATATTCAAAACTTAAAAAGTTTAAAAGTGAAAAGGTGAAAAAGTGAAAGAGCGGTTCGAATCCGAAACATACCTTTTTCACTTTTTCACACTTTCACTTTTGTAACTTTTTTCCTCCATCGCCGCCAGTTGTCCGCAAGCCGCGTAAATATCACGACCGCGAGGCGTGCGAATATAGGCCGATATGCCGCGAGATTCGAGTATAGATTTAAATCGCTCGACACGAGTCATAGAAGAGGCGCTGTAATCAAGCTGCTCGGCGCCGTTGTGCGGGATCAAATTTATTTTTACACGCGACAGTTGATATTGGTCGAGTAACTCAGCAAGTTCGTTCGCATCGGCGTCGCCGTCGTTCACGTCGCCGAGCATCACATGCTCGAATGTAAATCGCTCACCGCGTCGCAGACTGCCCTCAAACTCTTTCGCAGCCGTCATCAGCTCACCCAAATTCCAGCGTTTGTTTATCGGCATCAACTTATCACGCAGCTCGTCGTTCGCCGCCGAAAGCGAGATCGCGAGATGTGGGCGATCGACGAGCGTTGCAAATTCGTAAATCTTCGGCACGATGCCCGCGGTTGAAATTGTCACTCGATTGGGCACGATGAACAAACCTTCTTCGTCCGACATTATCTCAAGAGCAGCGATCAAATTTTCAAAATTCAAGAACGGTTCGCCGGCGCCCATGCCGACGAGATTAGTGCCATGCGGCGTTTCGCCGCCGATGCCGTAAACGTCATTGAGCACGATAATTATTTGTTCGACGATCTCGCCGACCGTGAGATTGCGAAGCAAACCAAGTTGCGCCGTCAGGCAAAAATCACACTTGAGCGGACAGCCCGACTGTGACGAAAAACAGATCGTGTCGCGGTTTTCGCTCGGCAAAAAAACCGTCTCGACAGGATGTCCGTCGGCGGTTTTCATCAAATAACGTCGCGTGCCGTCTGTCGAGACATAACGCGATTCGACCGTGAGACGCGAGATAACTACAGTTTCTTCGAGTTGCGTGCGAAACTTTTTCGGCAGATCGCTGATCTCGTCAAACGAGCGCAAACGCCGCTGATGCACCGCCTTGAAAACCTGCGTCGCACGATACTTCGGCTCGCCGAATTGATGAACAAATTCTGCAAGCTGCTCGCGCGTGAGACCCGTAATGTGCGTCTTCAAAATCACGAAATCATTTTATCGCATCGCGCCCTGATACGCCTCTTTGCGATCTTTGCGTCTTTGCGTGGAAAAAAACTATCTCACGCAAAGACGCAAAGAACGCAAAGAAAACCGTCAAAGCTTACTAAGCAAAACCCACACGGCCACTGAACTTTGCTTTTCTTTGCGGCTCTGCGTGAAAAAATCTTATCTCCCACAAAGACGCAAAGACCGCAAAGAGCTGGTCTTGAGGATCGCGTAGATTGTAAACTCAGAAACAAGTCGAATGCTCATTAGGGTTTCTTACAAAATATTTCTCGTCTCGCTGATGGCGTTGCAGATCAATTTCCTTTCGTGTCGGCGAAATGAATTTGTAGAAGAAAATGCTTTATCCGGCAACACGCAAGTCGATTCTACACAGTCCAACTCCCTGCTGCAGTTTGGCAATCCTTCAAACGCGCAGACCGGTGACGATAGCGATAACTATCTTGTAGTTCATAGTTCACACGTGCTGTCTTACAACAACAGCCGCGGGACATTGAACTGGATCGCGTGGCGAACTCGGCGTGCAGATCTGGGCGAGAGTCGTGAGCGGCCTGACTTTGAAACGGACAAATCGCTTCCGCCAAACTTCACACGCGCGCGTTACTATGACTATTCGGGCAGCGGTTATCAACGCGGTCATATGTTGCCTAGTGCCGATCGTTTTGGCGACGCCGAGCTGAACAACGAAACTTTTTTGATGACGAATATCGTTCCGCAAGAGGGCGATCTGAATGAATTCGCTTGGCAAAAACTCGAATCGCACGCACGCAAACTCGTCTATCGCGGCGGCGAAACTTACACGATTGCAGGCGTTTATGGCGATAAAGAAAAGTTGAAAGACAAGGTCACTGTGCCGACAAACTGTTGGAAGGTCGTCGTCATATTCCGTCGCGGTCAGAGCGTGAACGCGATCAAAACCGACACCGAGATCATCGCCGTCGATATGCCGAACATCGATGGCATCAACAATGTTCCGTGGCAAAATTACGTCACGACGATCGACGCGATCGAGGCGCGCACCGGGCTTGACCTGTTTGACCTTTTGCCCGACGATGTTGAGAACGCGATCGAGGCTCGACGCGCAATAACCTCCACTCAAAAGGGAGCGTATTAACTTGCATGAAAAAAATAATTACAATTTCGCTGTTTATAATTTTGGCCACTGCTAATATTTTTTCGCAAAGTCCGAAAGAAGCCGATCCGAAAGACGTCGCGACGCTCGACGCGATAATGAAAGCCGTTTATGAAGTGATCTCCGGCGACGCCGGACAGAAGCGCGATTGGGATCGATTTCGTTCGTTGTTTCACAAAGACGCGCGACTGATACCGACGGGGACAAACCCACAAACCAAAGTCGTCAGTGCGAACGCTCTCTCACCGGATGATTACATAAAACGCTCCGAGCCGTTTTTCGCGAAAGAAGGTTTTTATGAAAGCGAAAAGGCGCGCCGCGGCGATCTCTATGGCAACATCGCGCAAGTTTTTTCAACTTACGAAGCGCGACATGCGAAAACGGACAAAACACCTTTTCTTCGCGGCATCAACAGCTTTCAGCTACTAAATGACGGCAAGCGTTGGTGGGTGATGACGATCTATTGGCAAGCCGAGTCGCCGGAAGTTCAGATTCCGAAAAAGTATCTGAAGAATAGTAATTAAGACACGAAGATGAAAGCATTGATCCCGCTAGAACGTGTTGAAAGACGAATTTTATTGATTCGCGGTGAAAGAGTAATCGTCGATTCTGACCTTGCTGAGTTATATGGCGTGTCGACAAAGGCCTTTAATCAGGCTGTCAAAAGAAATCTGGACCGCTTTCCCGAGGATTTCATGTTTCACATGACCGCTGAGGAGAAGGACTATGTGGTCACAAATTGTGACCACCTCAGCAAGCTAAAGTTTTCTTACAATTTGCCTTATGCCTTTACCGAGCACGGTACGTTGATGGCAGCTAACATACTAAATAGCGAAAGAGCTGTGGAAGCGAGCGTGCAGGTAGTCCGTGCGTTTGTAAAACTCAGGTACATGCTTGCCTCAAACGCGGAATTGGCGCGAAAGGTAGAAGTTCTTGAAAAAAAGTATGACGCAAATTTCAAAATCGTTTTCGACGCTATCAAAAAGCTGATGATGCCGCCAGTCTCTCCAAAAAGCAAAATTGGTTTTGTAGATACAAAGAAGAGCAAATAGTGCCCGAACGGTTATTTCAGCGAAATTCTGCGCTCGCACTCGCCGCGATAATTATCGTTGCGACAATAATGCTTGCGTTGCAGGGTCGCGTACTGTGGTGCGAGGCCGGTGATTACTGGCCGTGGTCATGGACGGTAATGTCGCGACACAACTCGCAGCACGTGATCGACCCTTACACTTTCACGCACATTTTGCACGGTGTTTTGGAGTTTTGGCTGATCGGTCTCGTATTTAGCCGAGTGCCGCTGGCGTGGCGATTCGTCATCGCGATCTTTATCGAGAGCACTTGGGAAGTCGTCGAAAACACGAGCTACATCATCAACCGCTATCGCGAAGCGACGATCTCGCTCGATTATTTTGGCGACTCGATCATCAATTCGCTCGCCGACATTTTGGCCTGCGGAATTGGTTTTGTCGTCGCAAGAAAACTCGGATTTTGGAAATCGCTGGCTTTATTTATCGCGACTGAGACGATCTTGATTTTTACGATCAGAGATAGTTTGCTGCTGAATATACTCATGCTTCTTTATCCGTTGGAATCGGTGAAACAGTGGCAATCTGGCATGTGAGTTTTGTTCTGTCGCCCGTTTCACGGGCTTAGTATTTTGTTGTAATCAAAACCCCAGGTTTTGCTTCGCTACACCTGGGGCTAAATTCCGTCGCTGCTCCGCAGCTTCAGTTGATCCCAGATTAAGCATTAGAAAAGAGTAATGATTTCTTTTTTGGCTTCTTCTTTATGATTTCTCAGCGTTCTTTGCGTCTTTGCGTGAGATAAAAGAATTTTTTCACGCAAAGCCGCAAAGGACGCAAAGGAAGAAAATAGGATGAAAATTCCTATTGCTTAATCCGGGTTGATTTAATTTTTTTTATGTTTCGTGTGTTTCGTGTGTTTCGCGGGCAATCTTTATCTTTCACCGCGGGCGGCTTCGACGTGAGATTCAAGATCGACGGCGAGTTTTCGCGAGCCAGGCTGATCGAATGTCTCGATCCAACGCAGCGTTTCATCTAAAATTCGCAGCTGATATTCGCTCCAGTTTGGTTGGCCTGCGACTGAGCCGAGCTCGCCGTTGTAATAAGCCGTTCGCGGTGGACGAACTTTATCGGTCATCGCGGTGTCGACCGAGAGACAGATCGTCGGAATTCCACTCTCTTCGACGACGCGAGCGATGATACCGAGCGTCTGATGACACAACCGCGATGCGGGAATTAGAAGCGCGGCCTGAACGTCATAACGATGAAGCCGTTCGGCGATCTGCGGCGCGAGTTCAGTCGCGACACGTTCCGCGTTTGGAATATGACTGCTCACCGACCACCACACGTTATTTAGGCTCCCGATGACAGCGTTTGCCTGATATTCGAGTAATCGATCAACCGGAATCTGCGCGTTGCGATCTTCGGTGACGGCTTTTGAATCGTAGCCTTTTGCGGTAAATCGTAAATCGCTCGCATCGACCTCGATCGGAATCTCGCGATAATTAAGATCGCCGTCTTTTGATTCGAGATCGAACGGCTCGGTGCCGTCGATGTAAGCACCGGCGGACGAAATTAGACCAAGGTTCATCATCGGCAGCGCACGGCGCACAGCCGTAAACGGCGCGTGTATGTTTTCGACAAACGGATAACCGTGCAGTGCATCGTTTGCCGTCCAACGCGCAAACCGCGTCGCAAAATCATTTTTACTTTCGATAATCTGCATAAGATCAAACTTTGAATTCTTTTGAAAAATCGTAAACGTCGCCGCCTGCGTTCGTCAATTTGTCGAACTTACGATTCGCGATAATAAAAAACGCGATTAGCGCGGCGGCCATCGCGACCAATAACGTCCACTCGGAATACTGATGCAGCATGTTGAATTGAATTCTCAGCGGATCGTCTGCGGCGATTTCGTCTATCGGGCGTCCGATCTGCGTGCGGATCGACGACAGCCAAAAGCCGATCACAAACTGTCCAATCGCACACGCCGCACCGATTATCAGCAGCAGAAACCGCTCGACCCACAACCAAAATTTACTCAACCGACCGCTGCCGACGAGCGACATTACGATCAGCAAAATGGCGATCACCATTCCGCCATAATTTAAAATTGCGAGATTACGATTTACGACTGCACCGGCGAGTTCACGCTGTTCGATGACGACAAACGCACTTTGCGCGACGCCGATAAAAAACACGGCGGCACCCAGCCAGATGGCAAGGATAAGAAGACGAATTTCGGAGAAGAATTTCATAAAGTGTTGTTATTATCCTGCTTTTGCGGCGAAAGGGCAAAAGGTCGCTGCCCGTGATAATCTGTATCGGACGCTCGATGACACTCGATCTCAAAACTGTTTATGACAGGCTTTACGAATATTGCGCCGCGCGCGAATTCGCCGGGCACGACCCGTTTGACGCGCTCAACAGCGAGATCTTCCAATCGCTGCCGCTAAAGAATCTTCGCTTTTTCCGGCTCGCTTTTTTGCAGCTTGTAAAACGCTCGCCGGTCGATCTGCGCGTCCCTTTGCGTGTAAAAGAAGGCATCAATCCAAAGGCTCTTGCGCTGTTTGCGCTGGCCGAAACGTCACGCTTTCGCGAGAACGGCGACGAGCGTCACGCTGCGAACGGAAAGTTGCTGCTCGACAAACTTTTGCGTCTTAAGATCACGGGCAAAACTGCCGATGATGAACGTTGGGGTGCATTCGGTTATAACTTTGACTGGCAGTCGAGATATTTTTACGCGCCGCGTGGCACGCCCGCGATCGTTCCGACGGCGTTTGCATCGCAGGCTTTCTATGAAGCGAACGAATTATTTAATGATGAACGTTACTCAAACGCGGTCGATGAGATCGCTGTATTTGTCGTCAACAAACTCAATAGGTTTATTGAAACCGATGACGAAGTTTGTTTTAGCTACACACCTGTCGATCGCAGTGTGATCTACAATGCGAGTCTGCTCGCGGGCGAATGTCTCGCACGAGCGACGATGACGAAGCACAACGAAGGTTATTCGCGTTTAGCAGAAAAATCGTTGCGATTTGTGTTGCACAGACAGCGCGCTGACGGCGCTTGGGTTTACGGAGCGAGCGGCAAACAGTCGTGGGCAGATAATTTTCATACGGCTTACATTCTGCTGTCGATACGAAGAATTAGCGACGCGCTTCGCATCGATGACGAAGCGATCGCAACCACATTCGAGCGCGGATTCGACTACTGGCTGGCAAATTTTTTTCTCGATGACGGCACGCCAAAATATTATGATAATGAGGTTTATCCGATCGACATCCATTCTGCGGCAGTTGCGATTCTTGCGATGAGCGAGCTTGGCGAGACCGCAAACGCACGTCGCGTCGCGACATGGACGTGCGCAAACATGCTCGACACCGACGGCTCGTTCTATTATCAATCGCGCGCGAGTGGTGTTGTAAAAACGCGATTCATGCGATGGTCGCAAGCGTGGATGGGTTACGCGCTGGCGCGGTTTTTAGAAGAACGATCCGAACAAACTGAAAAGTAAAAACTTAAAACTGAAAATTACATTCAGTTTGTTCCGATCTGATTTATGGAAGGCGAGATCAAAAATTTTTGGCAGACGCATCCGTGCGGCGCGCAGTTTGTCGGCGATCTCAGTGACGAGAGCCGTGCCGAGTACGAAGATTTTTTTCAGCGTTACGATGAGTTTCGATATGCGAAAGAAGGCCACATACTAAAAAACCTCGATGCAATAGATTTTGCGAGAAAGCAAGTCTTGGAGATCGGTCTCGGGCAAGGTGCCGACGGCGAGCAGATCGCGCGACGCGGGGCGATTTACAACGGTGTCGATCTGACTGACGAAGCCGTGAAACGCACATCGATGCGCTTCAAATTGTGCGAACTGCCGTTTGAAAAAATTGAACAGGCCAGCGCGCTTGCCCTGCCTTTTGATGACAATACGTTCGATATTGTGTTCAGTCATGGCGTGCTGCATCACATTCCGGAGATCGGAGCTGCTCAAAAAGAGATCGCCCGCGTGCTGAAACCTGACGGCAAACTCGTTGCCATGCTCTACTCAAAATGGTCGATGAATTATCTTCTGTCGATCTCGATCGCGAGGCGTCTGGGTTTGATCGCGATCTACGCTCTCGGACTAAACCTAGGCGGCATTTATGGCGAGCATATCGCCAACGCCCGTAAAATGGGCTTGTCGGAGTATCTTGCGATGAAAAACTTTATTCACGTCAGCACCGACGGAGCGCACAACCCGTACTCGAAGGTTTACGGACGCAGCGAGATCGAGCACGATTTTACAGAATTTGAAACGCTCGAAACTCACAAAGAATTTATGCACGCGCCGCCGCTGCCGGTTAGCCGTCTGCCGCTCGCGAGCGTGCTCGGCTGGCATTTGTGGGTGACAATGCGGCCCAGGAAATGATTTAACGCAAAGACGCGAATATGCAAAGTCGCAAAGAATACGGGATAAGTTTATGAAGGCACGTCAAAACAAATCGGCCCTTTGCGTCTTTGCGCCTTTGCGTTAAAAATCTCTTATGTGCGGAATCGCCGGCATCATCTCTCACGAACCCGAATCGCGTATCGGCGCGATGCTCAAATCCATCGAGCATCGCGGCCGCGACGACGAAGGCATTTTTGTTTCTGCGCAATTTGGCACCGAGAGACTAAAGACATGTCTTGGTCATCGTCGGCTATCGATCATCGACACATCGCCCGCCGGTCATCAACCGATGCGAAGCGACGACGGACGTTTCGCGATCATTCTCAACGGCGAAATTTACAATTACAAAGAAATTAGAAGCGAACTAGAAGCAAAAGGCGAGCGTTTCTCAACCGAGTCCGACACCGAAGTTCTTTTAAAAGCATTTCGCCTATGGGATGTCGATTGCCTCGACAAACTCAACGGCATGTTTGCATTCGCCGTCTGGGACGACGTTGAAAAAACTCTTACGCTCGTGCGCGACCGCGCCGGTATTAAGCCGCTTTATTACGCGCGGGTCGGCGGCAATTTTGTTTTCGCCTCTGAGATCAAGGCGATACTCGCGACCGGCATCGTTAACACCGAGATCGACCTCGAAGCTCTCGATCAGTTTCTGACATTCCTTTGGCCTGTGCCGCCGCATACTCTTTTCAAAAATATCTATCAACTTTTGCCTGGACATTTTTTGAAATGGAAGGCTGGAGAAATTTCGATTCACGAATGGTGGAACATCGATTTTTCGGCTGAGGAAGACGGAGAAAACGAGAGCCGCTGGACGGAGCGAGTTTTTGAAACGCTTGATCGCGTGACCAAACTTGAGATGATCGCCGACGTTCCGCTTGGGGCATTTTTGTCCGGCGGCGTCGATTCTTCATCAATAGTTGCGCTGATGGCAAAACATTCAAAACAAAGGGTTTCGACGTACACAACCGGTATTTCAGCGGCTGATCTTGCTTACGACATCATTCCCGACGACGTAAAATGGTCACGAAAAGTCGCCGAGACTTTGCCTGTCGATTATCACGAAACATTGTTGACGCCCGATCTCGCCGACCTTTTGCCAAAGCTCGTCTGGCATCAGGATGCACCCGTGATCGACATGGCGATACCAACATATCTGATCTCGCAGCAGGCTCGCGAAACGCAAACCGTGATGCTCTCGGGCATGGGCGGTGATGAAATTTTTGCAGGTTATCCGCGCCAAGTTGCAATGAAACTCGCCGGCGTGACCGATCTCGTTCCGTCGGCGGTTCGCAGGCCGCTGATGAAAATGGTTGACTCGTTGCTCTACGGTGGACTGCGCGGGCCGCTGATGGCGCCGATGAGAAATGCAAAAAAGTTTGCGCGCTCGGCGGCGGCAGATTTTGAAGATAGATATCTCGGTTTTGGAACTTACTTTACTAGTGAAATGAAACGCGAACTGTATGCCGATGATCTGCGCGACACGACGGCAGAATTTGACGCTTACAAATATCACCGCGCACATTTTGCAAAATGTCGTAACGCGTCGCCATTAAATCGGCTGCTCTATGTCGATTTCAAAACATTCATGCCGGCGCTAAATCTCGACACGACTGACAAACAATCGATGGCCGCTAATCTCGAAGTCCGCGTGCCGTTTTTGAACAAAGAGCTTGTCGAGCTGTCGGTTAAGATTCCGACAAGTCTTAAAATAAAAGGACTTAAGAGAAAATACATTCTAAAAAAAGCTGTCGAAAAGATTCTTCCAAAAGAGGTGATCTGGCGTAAAAAAGCCGGCTTTGGCGCTCCAGTCAGATCGTGGGTTCGCGGCAGTTTACGTCCGATGATCGACGATTTATTGTCAGAAGAAACTTTAAATAGACGCGGCATCTTTAAACCCGCGGCCGTAAAAAAATTAATCGACGTAAACCAGTCCGGCCGCGAAGATCGCAGCCTCGAAGTTTTTCAGTTGCTAATGTTCGAGATCTGGATGCAGCAGTTTTTTGATAGCAAAACTGAATAGCTGCTTTCGAAGTGTTAAAATCACAACTTTATGAAAGTGCCTTTTGTCGATCTTAAGGCTCAGTATCTGAGCATCAGAGACGAAATCGATGCGGCGATCACGGAGGTCGTCGAGAACACGGCTTTCGTCGCGGGCAAATACGCCGCGCGCTTTGAGAGAGAGTTTGCCGGATACATTGGCGCGATAAATTGCGTCGCAGTCGCAAACGGCACCGACGCGATCGAGATCGCACTCGCGGCATTCGGCATCGGCGCAGGTGACGAAGTGATCGTGCCGGCGAACACGTTTTTTGCGACAGCCGAAGCCGTCGCTAACGTCGGGGCCGAGGTTATTTTTGTCGATTGCGAGCCAAATTTTTACAACATCGACCCGAGCAAAATCGAGAAGAAGATCACCGCGAAAACTCGTGCGATCATTCCTGTGCATCTTTACGGATTGTCTGCGGAAATGGACGCGATCATGCAAATCGCCCGTAAACACGGTCTGAAAGTGATCGAAGATTGTGCTCAGGCGCACGGTGCGAAATACAAAAACAAAACGGTCGGCACGTTTGGCGATGCCGCAACTTTTAGTTTTTATCCGGGCAAAAATCTCGGTGCGTATGGCGACGCAGGTGCGATCGTGACAAATGATTCGTCGATTGCCGAGCGATGTCGGCTCATCGCAAATCACGGACAGCCGTCGAAGTATCGTCACACAATCGTCGGGCGAAACAGTCGAATGGACGGGATTCAGGCGGCGGTTATGTCAGTAAAATTGCGCCATCTCGACACCTGGCTCGACGCTCGTCGGGCGAACGCCGCTCGATACAATTCGCTGCTCGCCGACACCGGAATTGCACTGCCGACGACAACGGAAGATCGAACGCACACTTATCATCTTTATGTGATTCGCGTTAAAGATCGCGATGCCGTCGTCGCAAAACTTAGCGAGTGCGGCATCGATACAGGATTGCATTATCCGACCGCGTTGCCGTTTCTCGAAGCATATTCCGACAAAAAATTTCAGCCGTCTGATTTTCCGGTCGCTCACTCTCAGATGAGCGAGCTGTTGAGTTTGCCGATGTTCGCGGAGCTGACCGACGAACAGATCGATCATGTCTGTCGCGAATTGGCAATTGCAGTTTCGCGCAGTGCGGCGGCGTAGCCGCGAGATATTTTTAAACACCGACAGAAAAGCAGAGCTTTTCTGCAAATAGAGCGGCGAAGCCGCAAAACTTTTCTCTTGAGCAATTGTATTTGGATAGACCTCGATAATTCGCCGCACGTGCCGCTCTTTGCGCCGATTATCAGGCACTATCGCGAGCGCGGCGTCGAAGTGATTTTGACCGCTCGAGATCATTCGCAAACGATCGAGTTATTAAATCTGAACGGTTTTGACGGCACGTTTACTGTCGTCGGTCGCCATTATGGTAAAAGCAAGATCGGTAAAATTCGCGGTCTCATCGCGCGTGCGAAACAACTCGCTGCTAACATCAAAAAACATGACAAGCGAATCTCCGTCGCCATCAGTCACGGTTCGCGCTCGATGGTTCTGGCGGCGCGTTGGCTGAAAATTCCTACCGTGACGATGTATGATTACGAATTCACAGAGACGCGCATCTTCAACATTTTTTCTGACAAAGTTTTGATTCCTGAGCGAATTCCGGATAGCGTTCTTAACGAGATCGGGTTGCCGATCTACAAACGCGTGAAATATCCGGGCATCAAAGAAGAGCTTTATGTGAGCAGTTTTACGCCGACGCCGAATTTTCGCGAAACGTTTTTTGCAAAACATGGCACGAGCGACGACAAGGTTCTCGCCGTTCTGCGCCCGCCCGCGACGACTGCAAATTATCACGATGCGCGAAGTGAACATTTACTAAACGCGATCACTGATCAACTGCTTTCATCAACTGAAACTTTTACAGTAATTGTTCCAAGGACTCGCGAACAAGCGGTTGAAATTCGTGAACACATAGCCATAAGCCCTGATTTTGTTGCCTCTTACGCAATTCTCGACGAAGCGATCGATGGTCTCGATCTCATTCACTCAGCCGATCTCGTCATCTCTGGCGGCGGGACGATGAACCGCGAAGCGGCGCTTCTTGGCGTTCCGGTTTACAGCATTTTTGCCGGACGACAAGGAGCGCTCGACAAAGAAATGGAGAGCGAAGGTCTTATCAAGTTCATTCGAAATGCGAGCGATCTCGCAAAGATCAAGCTCGAACGCCGCGCGGCCACGCCGGTAAACGTCTTGACCGATCGCGTGGAAAAATTTGTAATAGAACAAATTGATGGTTTTCTCTGATCGGATGATTTATCTCTTTGGAATAACTGATTAATTCTTTGATACACCTAACAGTATTGATCGATTTATTCGGAATAGATAAGAGATAATAGATGTCAACTGATAGATCTATCATCTAAAATCTATCACCTATTATCTATTTCGAATTAAAATTCATTCTTTAAGTGGTTTTCAAAGCACTCTGAAAGCTGATGCTGAAAAAATATCCGGCATACAAATTTGTCCTCGCTGGTTGCGATTACGCTCTGCTGCTCACGGCGTGGGCGACGGCGATCTGCGTTAGGTTTTACGAATTAAGTTGGGTCGAGTTACTTTCGCGTCCGCTCGTGCGAACACAAGGCGCGCTGATCGTTGTTTATTCGCTCGTTTGGATCGTGATCTTTCAGCACTTTGGTTTGTACAAGCTCGATTATTTCATGTCGTTTGGCCGCCAGGTAATTTCGATTTTCAAGTCGCTTGTTTACGGCTTACTTGGGTTGATATTGGTCACATTCGTCGTCAAACGTCTTGATTTTGTTGAGTCGCGGCTTGTGTTGGCGATGTTTGTCGGGATTAGTTTGGTTGCGATCATATTGTTTAGGACACTTGTTTTTAAGCCGCTGTTTTCGTTTGCGTCGCAAAAAAAGATAATTCGCCGAAAAGTTTTAATCGTCGGCGGCGACCGAACTGCAAAGGCCATCGCGGCGCAAATCGATGAAGACGATCGTCACGGTTTTGAAGTCGTCGGTTTTGTAAATGACGAACTATCTGTAGGCGAACGAGTTTTTGAGAACTTAAATAATGTCGGTCGTTTGAAAGATCTCAACGAACTTGTCGAGCTGCAAAACATCGACGAGATCATCATCGCCGAGAGCGAAGTGACGCACGCGCATCTGCTCGACATCATCGACCGCGCGCAAGCGACGCGCGCCAAAGTGCGGCTGGTCTCAGAGCTTTATAACATCATTCCCGAAAAAGTTTTGCTCGAAAAATATCTTGGCGTGCCGATCGTCAAGCTGCCTCAGAATTACGAAAACTCGCTCTTCAATGTTTACAAGCGCGTGTTTGATGTTGTCGCGACAATTATCGGTCTGACATTGCTCGCGATTCCGTTTGCGATATTGGCTCTTGTAATAAAGCTAACGTCAAAGGGGAAAGTTTTTTACAGCCACACGCGTATTGGCAAGGACTGCAAGCCGTTTGTTTTCTATAAGTTTCGCACGATGCACGAGGGCAACGACGACGCATCGCATCGTGCGTTTGTGAGCGATCTGATCGCCGGTGAATCAAGTAACGGCACGATAAAAAAGATCGAGAACGACCCGCGCATTACATCGATCGGACGTTTTCTTCGCAAGACGAGTCTCGACGAGCTGCCGCAATTATTCAACGTGTTGAAAGGTGACATGAGCCTCGTCGGGCCGCGGCCTTGCATGCCGTATGAGCTAGACGAATATCAGGATTGGCATCGTCGTCGGCTGTCGGTAATGCCCGGCTGCACGGGTCTGTGGCAAGTCGCCGGAAGAAGCGCCGTCGATTTTAACGACATGGTGATTCTCGATCTTTTTTACATCGACAATATGTCACCGCTCATGGATCTGCGTATAATTTTTAGAACGCTGCCCGTGATGTTGTTCGCTCGCGGTGGCCATTAGTTGTCGAAACGCAGGCTGCCAGCCTGCGAGTCTGATCACTTTTTTCACACGCAGGCTGGCAGCCTGCGTTCCGACTTATGAAAGTTGTGGTTATCGGCGCCGGTTATTGGGGGCCGAATCTGATTCGAAATTTTTTATCGCTCGACGAGGTCGAGTCTGTTGCCGCGTGCGACACAGACGACGCGCGCTTAGCGAAAATGCGAAAGCAATTTTACGGCATCGAGACTTCCGCAGATCACAAAGAGGTTATTAGCCGCAGCGACATAGACATTGTGGTGATCGCGACGCCGGTTTCGACACATCACGAAATTGCTAAGCTTGCGCTTGAGAATGGCAAGCATGTCTTTATCGAAAAGCCTATGACCGCGAGCGTCGCCGAAGCCGAAGAGCTGATCGAGCTTGCAGAGAAAAAAAATCTAAAACTATTTGTCGATCACACATTCATCTACACCGGTGCAGTGCAAAAGATGAAAGAAGTTATTACTTCAGGTCGGCTCGGTGAGATCTATTATTTCGACTCTGTGCGCGTGAATTTGGGTTTGTTTCAGCACGATGTAAATGTAATTTGGGATCTTGCTCCGCACGATCTTTCAATTTGCGATTACTTGCTCGATCAGCAACCAAAGGCTGTTTCGGCGGTCGGCAGTTGTCACGTCGGCAACGATCTTGAGGACATCGCGTATCTCACGCTCGAGTTTGAAAACAACTTGATCGCGCACTTTCACGTCAACTGGCTCGCGCCGATGAAGATTCGCAAAACTTTGATCGGCGGAACAAAATCGATGATCGTTTACGACGACAACGAGACGAGCGAGAAGGTAAAAATTTACGACAAAGGCATCGATGTGACGACACGTGAGGGCGTTTACGACACGCTCGTGCAATACCGCACCGGCGATATGCTTTCGCCTAAACTCGACCAGACCGAAGCCTTGGCCGCAGGCACGCGGCACTTTATCGATTGTGTTTTGAATAATAAAACTCCGCTGACCGACGGGCGTGCAGGTTTGAACGTGGTACGAATTTTAGAAGCTTCCGGCGAGTCGATAAAAAACGGCGGCAAGCTGATAGAGTTTTAGCCATTGCGATCTTTGTGTCTTTCCTTTGTGCTCTTTGTGTTTGTGATGTTGTTAAAAACACAAAGGCCACAGAGACAGGACACAAAGGCCACGAAGAAAAATAAGAAATGGCAACAACCTTTACTGACGAATATTTAAGAGAGAATTGCATTCGCCTAAATAACGTCACGCTCGGCGACGACGTGAAAATTTATTCGTTCGTTAACGCTTACGGTTGCGAGATCGGTGACGAGAGTCGCGTCGGTGCGTTTGTCGAGATACAAAAGGGCGTGAAGATCGGGCGACGATGTAAGATTTCGAGCCACTCGTTTTTGTGCGAAGGCGTGACGGTCGAGGATAACGTCTTCATCGGCCACGGCGTGATGTTTACGAATGACAAATTTCCGCGCGCAACAAACGAAGACGGTTCGCCGCAAACTGAAGAAAATTGGACGGTGATTCCGACGATCGTTCAACGTGGCGCGAGCATTGGCTCGAACGCGACGATCATCGCCGGCTTGACGATCGGCGAAAACGCAATGGTTGGCGCCGGAGCGGTCGTCACGCGTGACGTGCCGGACAATGCGACTGTTGCCGGCGTTCCTGCCAAATTGCGATGAACATCGCATCCGCACTTACAAAAGCAAGTGAAAAACTGCAAGCTGCCGGCATCGCCGAGCCGCGTCGCGAAGCTTCATCGCTGCTCGAATTTGTTCTTCAGCAGAACTCTGCTTACCTCATCGCGCATTCCGACGACCAACTTGCCGCAAATCAAAAGATGATTTACGACGCCTGTATCAAGCGGCGCGCGAATCGCGAGCCGCTGCAATACATCACCGGCCGATGCGAATTTTGGCGTCTCGAATTTGAGGTTACGCCCGACGTTTTGATACCGCGACCTGAGACAGAGGTATTGGTGGAAGCTGCGATAAACTTTCTCTCAAAAATTGAAAGTCCTCGATTTTGTGAGATCGGCATCGGCTCAGGCTGCATCGCGTTGTCGATATTGCATTCGGTAAAAGCGGCGACGGCGATCGCGACGGATGTTTCGGCCTCGGCTTTGCAGATCGCCGCTCGTAACGCTGCCAAGAATGGCGTCGGTGAACGACTCGCTCTGCGCGACGGCGATCTTTTTGGCGACATCGACGAGAAATTCGATCTGATCGTTTCAAACCCGCCTTACATCCCTGACGGTGAGATCGAAAATCTACAGCCCGAAGTTCGCCGTTTCGAACCGCGCGTCGCGCTCGCAGGCGGCGAGGACGGACTTGATGCGATAAGGCGAATAGCCGCCGATTCTCGTCAGTTTTTGAATTCCCGCGGTGTTTTATTGTTGGAGATCGGTTTTGATCAAGCTGCGAGAGTCGCAAAGCTTTTTGAGGTTGACGATTGGGAAGACGTTCGGTTTTTACACGATCTGCAAAACATCGATCGCGTTGTGAAAGCGACTCTCAAATGACGACCAAAATTCGCTTGCCATTGAGGTTAAGTGGAGTTACTATGGTCATACAACAGCAATAAGGGTTTGAAAATCAACGGTTCTGGCGAAATGCGACGGGTTTTGAGTCGCAGCTTCAGTGAAAATCTTTTCGATTTGGAGGTGAGACACGTGAAAGGTTCAATGAACGGTCTTTTGGCTATTGTTTGTTTGGCAATTGCGGTGGCATCGTTTTATTTTTACCGACAAAACGCCCGGACGATACTCTTGGTGGCATTTGTCATTTTTGTGATCGGCACGGTGGTTTTTGGCGGAATGTTTTTGTCGGGTCGCGTCAATAAGACTGAGGATATACACATTACGGAATAGCTCAGTGCAAAAACATTTGAGTTTCTGGTGGCGAGAGTTGTTTGTTATATCGCCCGATCTTTAACGGTCGAACTGTATTCGGTTCGATCGTTTTCTTATGTATGCTACAATGTTGACTAAAATGTAAGGTTTTGTAGAATCTACGTTTCTGAGTTGTAAAAAAATGCCAAAGATCGCTGACATACAAGAGACGCCAAATCCCAACGCCGTGAAATTCATTCTAAAAGAGCCTGTCTCGCACGGCACTTCGCACTCTTTTAAATCTGCTGCGGACGGCGAAGACAACAAGCTTGCGAAATCTCTTTTCGACATTGGCAACGTCGTATCGGTCTTTTATATGGACAAGATGATCACGGTCGAAAAGACGGATGACGCCGAGTGGGACGAGATATTGCCCGAGCTTGCGGTGCCTATTCGTGCGGCCGAGGCCGTCGCGGTTTCAAACGGCAACGCGAAAAGCGCGGCGGCAAAAGTCGGCGGCTCGATCGGAGCCGCAGCAAGCGATGATCCAAAACTTGCTGAGATCGAGGCCATTCTTGACGAAAGAATTCGCCCATATCTCGTCGGCGACGGCGGCTGGCTCGAGGTGCTTGAACTTGCAGACAACCAACTCTCGATTCGCTACGAAGGCGCCTGCGGCAGTTGTCCGAGCTCGCTGACCGGCACGCTGATGGCGATCGAGAACATGATCAAGGACGAGATCGATCCTGAGATCACGGTTGTTGCCGTTTAGTCTTTCGACCATCAGTGCCCCCTTCCCTATTTCACTAAGCACGCTAGATTATCGTTGTCACGATCTCGCGGACGAATTTCGACGATGTCGTATCGCGGATAGATGTTCAATGATTTCAGGCAAACGCTTTTGCCAACCTTGTCCCAGACTCAAAGTGAATTCATCCTCTGTGTTAAGCCGATCGATTCGGACTCCGTCAAACTGTGGATCAACCAAAAATGTTACATAGGCATTGCTGCCGACGGGCGACCATGTCGATTCGATTAGCCACATCTCGTCCGCCCACCACTCAAGATTTTGCTCTATGCTCGCAATACGCCAGCCGTTTTCTGAAAGTTGGCTGAGTAACTCTGCTCGTTGAGTCTGCATAGTTGGAAACGTCAAATTATCGTCGTCACGATCTCGCGGATCGAGCGCCCAAGTTCGCGGTCGTTACGGGTAATCAACCAGCTGTAGGCCGTCTATAAATCTGAAATCCTTTTTGTTAATTGTCCCAAGAGCGAGCTTATGCACCAAGGCTGTTGCAGCGATCAAAGCGTCCGGCATTTCCAGCCGATGGCTCAGACAGTATGTCCCAATAAGAGACGAGGCTCGCTTGGAAACGGCCTCG
>Ga0187894_10000089_pt1 | contig 113817 bp, 86 predicted proteins | sample GBC1701081metaG_FD_136650 | JGI IMG/M metagenome (GOLD analysis project Ga0187894, IMG submission 136650) | White microbial mat communities from a lava cave in the Kipuka Kanohina Cave System on the Island of Hawaii, USA - GBC170108-1 metaG ... | reverse complement strand
GCTGGTCGGGCCGCGTCCCGAGATTCCCGAGATGCTGCCCTACTACACGGACGAAACGCTGCGGAAGTTTGCCGTCCGGCCGGGCGTGACGGGCCAGGCGCAGGTATCTGGCCGCGGACATCTCACTTTCCACGACACCGTCGCGTTCGACGTGCAGTACGTCGATGCGCACGGCTTCTGGACGGACGTCCGCATCCTTGTCTTGACGCTGGTGCGATCGCTCCAGCGCCACGGAGCGTTCTGATGACGACGCTGCTGACTGGCCGGCGGGTCGCCGTCATCGGTGCGACCGGCTTCATCGGATCGCACCTCGTCGAGCGGCTGGTCGCGGACGGCGCCGAGGTGCTCGCGATCGCGCGAACGCGCGATCGCCTCGATCACCTGTCCGCGGTCCGGCACGCCTGCGCGGTCGCGCTGTGTGACATCACCGCCGGCGCGCACGTGCGGCGGCTGCTGCACATGTTCCGCCCGGACACCGTCTTTCATCTCGCGGCGCATCCCGATGCCGCCGAGAGCTTCGCGCACATGTCGACGTGCCTCCAGGTGAATACCCTCGGGGTCGTGAACGTGCTCGACGCTGCCGCCGAATCCGGCGCGCGGCTCCTGGTGTTCGGGGACTCGTGCAAGGTATACGGCAACAGCGGCGTGCCCTACGGCGTCGCCACGCCCGCGCGGCCGATCTGTTCCTATGCCGTCGCCAAGGCGGCGGCCTGGCAGCTCTGCCTCGTCGCCGCCGCGTCCAGCCCGCTCCGCGTCGTCGGGCTGCGGCCGACGTTCGTATACGGGCCGCGCCAGACCTGGAATCTCATCACCTACATCCAATCGTGCGTCGCGGCCGGGCGGCCGGTCAGCCTGCAAGGCGGATCGCAGACGCGCGATCCGCTCTATGTCGCCGATGCGGTCGACGCCTTTGTCGCGGCGGCTTCCCGGCCAGAGGCGCACGGCCAGGCCATTCCCATCGGCGGCGGGATGGAGATCTCCGTCGCCGACCTGAGCGATCGCGTGCTCGCGACGCTCGGGTCTTCGCTCCGTCCGGTCATCGGCGGGGACGCGCCGCGCCCCACGGAGATCTGGCGCAGCGTCTCCGACAATCACGACGCGCTGGCGCTGCTGCGATGGCGGCCGCGCGTCACGCTCGCGGACGGGCTGCGGCGCACGCTGAACGCGTCCGTCGCGATGTCACCGCTGACGTCGCGAGATGTTTCCCGTGACGCCGACACGGATCACGTAAGGGTCGTCGTACCATGAGTCTCGCTCAGCAGTATCTCAAACGGATTCCGCAGTACACCCGCAACGCGCGGCACGCATGGTCGGTCGTGCGGCACGGCACGCACCGGAAGTGGGCCAATCTCGCCCGTGTCGAAATCGAGCGCAAGCTGCGTCGGATCGAGTTGAAGGGGCACCCCTACCTCCTCATCATCGATCCCTGCAACTACTGCAACCTGCGCTGCCCGCTGTGCCCGACCGGTCTCGGCACGCTCGGACGACCGCAGGCCATGTTGTCGTTCGAGCACTTCCAGCAGTTCTTCGATCCGCTCGCCGACCACCTGTTCGAGTGCTACATGCACAACTGGGGCGAGTCCCTGTTGAACAAGAACGTCTTCCGCATGATCGCCCACGCGCAATCGCGGAACGTCGGCACGAATCTCAGCACCAACTTCTCCGAGACTTCGTCCGATGACATCGACCAGCTGCTCGACAGCGGCCTCGAATATCTGATCGTCTCGCTCGACGGCACCAGCGCCGAGTCCTACGGCGAATACCGCCTGCGCGGCAAGTTCGATCGCGTCATGCACAACATGAACGAGCTGCTGCGCCGCCGGCGCGTGCGCCGGCTCAAGACGCCGCGCGTCGAGTGGCAGTTCATCGTGATGAAGCAGAACGAGCATCAGGTGGACGAGGCGGAGCGTCTCGCCAGACAGATCGGCGTCGACCTCCTGCGGTTCATTCCCGTCGGCATGCCCATCGACCATCCCGATCGCCGGGCCGCGGCCGAGAAGTGGTATCCGGTCACGGTGAAGGGGCGCGAGCATCGACCGGACGATGTCGAGCAGCAGTTCGGGCAGGCGAACAAGCCGGGCCCGTGCTTCTACCTGTATCGGACGATGGTGATCAACCCGGACGGCGGGGTGTCGCCCTGCTGCGTCGTCTACAAGAAAGACACCGACTTCGCGCAACTCCCGGGCGACATCCACGCGATCTGGAACAACGAGCGCTATCAATCCGCACGCGCGCTGTTCTCGCCGCACAAACCGGCCGTGCCGCTGGTCACCACCTGCGACGGGTGCGACATCTTCCAGAAATATCCCGCCGTTCTCCCCGCGCCGCCGCTGGCGACGCGCATGTCGGAAGACTAACGATGCGTCTGCTTGGACCTGTGTTCGATCGTTTCTCCCTGTCGTCGGCCACCCTGTCGTCTGCCGTCGCGGGACGCACTGCCGCGAGTCCGCTTGGACTCTCCATGATCGCCGCAACCGCAACCGCTGCCGGCACGGCCGGCCGGCTGGACGCGTCCGACGTCGTCCGCGCGCGGCCGGCGGAATCGCCTCGTCCGGCGCCACCGCACGCCGACGCGCTGCGGCTCGCCGTCCATCTGCGCGCCGCGATCGACGGCGCGACCGGACAGAGCCTGCTGCTCTGCGGCGTGCGGCCGGCGGCGTCTGTCCGCCGGCTGACCTACGAGATCGCGCTGGCCTTTGCGCACGTGCAGCACGTACCCGTGCTTGTCGTCGATCTCGAACCGGATGACACCGCCACCGGCGGCCTGCGCGGCCTGCTGCCCGAGATCGATCCAGCCGCATGGCCCGATCTTGGCGACGGCCAGCGGCCGGCGGTGGCGGTGGCATGCATCTCCCGCCGCCGGCAGCGCCGCGGCTATCTCACCTCGGTCGACTTCGGCCGCGACCTCGCCGCGTGGCGCGCCGCCGCCGGGATCGTCCTGTGCTGCGCCGAGCCGCTGCCGGACTCCGTCGACACGCTGGCCGTGGCGACGCAGTGCACGGGCACCATCCTCGTCGTGCCGGCCAAGGGTGCGGCCATCGACGCGACACGCACGGCCAGACAGACCTGCACCCGCGCCGGCGTCCGGCTCCTGGGATGCGTGATCGACGACACACCGGCCGCACGCCCGGCGCGCGGACGGAAGGGAGCCTGACATGACGCGTGCAGCCACATCCCTGGAGGCCTCAGCATCGGAATGTCTGACGTCGGAACGTCTGGCGACGCAGGCGATCTTCGAGATCCCCGTCTGCGCCGCCGGTCTCGGCGCCATCGTCAACACGCCGGAGAGCGCGGCGCTCATCGACGGCGTGCGCATCCAGCCGTACGCGCTGTGGCCGGACGACCGCGGTTACTTCCTCGAAGTCCTGCGCACGGGCCAGGGGCTCGCCGCCGACTTCCCTCTCGATCGCACGCAGGTCTCCGCGACCGTGAGCTATCCCGGCACGATCAAGGCGTTCCACATCCACCTGCAGCAGTGCGACTGCTGGGTGCCCGTGGGCGGCCTGCTGCAGGTCGCGCTCGTGGACCTCAGACCGGACTCGCGCACGTATGGCGCGAAGAACACGCTGTACGTCGGCCACTTGCGGCCCTGGCAGGTGCTCATTCCGCCAGGGGTCGCGCACGGCTACAAGGTGATCGGCGACGCCGCCGCGCTGCTGGTGTACGTCACCAGCCGCTGCTACGACCCGCGCGACGAGGGGCGGATCGCCTGGAACGATCCTCGAATCAACTATGACTGGAGCTGTCAGTACAAATGAACTGCATTGTCACCGGCGGAGCGGGGTTCATCGGATCGGCCTTCGTCCGACTCGCTCTCGCGAGCGCGCCGCATCTTCACATCACCAACGTCGATAAACTGACCTACGCCGGCAATCTCGAGAACGTCGCGCCGGTGTCGACCGACCCGCGGTATCGCTTCGTGCGGGCGGACATCTGCGATCAGTCCGTCATCGACGCGATCGTCGCACAGACCCGGCCGGAGGTCGTCGTCCACTTCGCGGCCGAGTCCCACGTCGACCGCAGCATCCTGAATCCCGGCGCGTTCGTGGAGACGAACATCCGCGGCACCTGGACGCTGCTCGAAGCCGCGCGCCTGTACGGCGTGCGCCGCTTCATCCATGTGTCGACAGACGAGGTCTACGGCAGCCTGGACGATCCGTTCGAAGCGGACGAGGACTTCCCGCTGCGCCCGAGCAGCACGTATTCGGCGTCGAAAGCAGGATCGGATCTGCTCGCGCTCTCGTATCACCGCACCTACGGCCTGCCAGTGATCGTGACGCGCGCGTCCAACAACTACGGTCCATATCAGTTTCCGGAAAAGCTCGTTCCGCTGATGGTGTCGAACGCGCTCGCGGGACGCCCCCTGCCGGTCTATGGCGACGGACGGCAGGTGCGCGACTGGTTGTACGTCGACGACCACTGCCGCGCGCTGCTCCGTCTCATCGAGGCGGGACGGCCCGGCGAGATCTACAACATCGGCGGCAGCGCGAGCCTCACGAACCTCGAAGTCCTGTCGCACATCCTCGACGCTACCGGCGCGTCCCCCTCGCTGATCCGGCACGTCGCCGACCGCCCCGGCCACGATCGCCGCTACGCGATCGGCAGCGACAAGATCCGGCATGACACCGGCTGGTGCGCGCTCACCGGATTCCGCGCGGGCCTCGACGCCACCGTCGAGTGGTATCGCCGGAACAGCGCCTGGGTGGACCGCGTCCGGACCGGCGAGTACCAGCAGTTCTATCAGCGGAACTACGACCAGCGCCTGTCCGAACTGTCGCGGCTGCGGCCGTCCTCCAGTCCGACGCCGTCCAGTTCAACACCGTCCGGTTCGACGCCGTCCGTCTCGCCGGAGCCCGGCAAGGAGCTCGTGCAGTGAAGGGCCTGATTCTCAGCGGCGGCAAGGGCACGCGGCTCCGGCCCATCACCTATACGAGTGCCAAACAGCTCGTGCCCGTGGCGAACAAGCCGGTGCTCTTCTACGGCCTCGAAGCGATGGCCACTGCCGGCATCCGCGACATCGGGATCGTCGTTGGCGACACGAAGGACGAAGTGAAGGCGGCGGTCGGCGATGGCTCGCGCTGGGACGTGGCGATCAGCTACATCGAGCAGGATCAGCCGCGCGGCCTCGCGCACGCCGTCGCCATCAGCCGCGAGTTCATCGGCGATCACTCCTTCGTCATGTATCTCGGCGACAACCTGCTGAACAAGGGGATCGCGCCGATGGTGGACGAGTTCCGGCGCGATACGCCCGCGGCGCAGATCCTGCTCGCGAAGGTGCCGGACCCGCAGATGTTCGGCGTGGCGGAGCTGTCGGGCGACCGCGTCACGCGGCTGGTCGAGAAGCCGAAGGAGCCGAAGAGCGATCTCGCGCTGGTAGGCGTGTATCTCTTCACGCCGGACGTGTTCGAGTCGGTCGCACGCATCCGTCCGAGCTTCCGCAATGAGCTGGAAATCACCGACGCCATCCAGGACCTGATCGACCGCGGCCTGCTCGTCCGCCCGCGCATCGTCGACGGCTGGTGGAAGGACACGGGCCGCCTCGAAGACATGCTCGAAGCCAACCGGTTGATCCTCGATACGTTCGTCCGCCGCGTGGACGGCCAGGTCTGTCCCGAGTCGCGCATCGAAGGCACGGTCATCATCGAGCCGGGCGCCGTTATCCGCCAGTCGCTGGTCCGCGGCCCCGCCATCATCGGCGCGGGCGCGCGCATCATCGGGTCGTACGTGGGTCCGTTCACGTCGATCATGAACAACGTCGAGATCCGCGATTCGGAGATCGAGCACAGCATCGTGCTCGAAGGCAGTCAGATCGCGGACATCGGCACACGCATCGAGGACAGCCTGATCGGCAAGAACGTGCGCCTGCACCGCATGCCGATGAAGCCGTCCGCCTATCGGTTCATGCTCGGCGACAATTCGGAGGTCGGCATCCGATGGTAGCGGCCGATGGCGCGGCCGGATCGGGCGAGGTCGAGGAACGCAGCCGTCCGGGATGCGACCGCCGACCGCGGAGCGTTCGAGGCGATCTCGTTCGCGTCGCGCTGCCGAAGGCCGCCGCCGGCGCGCTGCTGGTCGGCGTCAATGTCGCGGTCGCCCGCGTCCTGGGACCGGCGTCGTATGGAACGTTTGCGCTGGCCCTGACGTGCGTGTTGCTCGTGGACGCGATCGCGGGACCGTCGCTCGATCTCCTCGCGCTGCGCGGCGCGACGCCGGACGCCATGCCAGCCGTCCTGCCGATCGAGCGCATGCTGCTGCGCCTGAAGCTGATCGTCGCGAGCGTCGGCGTCGCGGCCGCGATCGTATTGGGCACGCAGATCGGACCGTGGCTGGGGGTCGCGTCCGGTGACGGTCGTCTTCTACTGCTGGCGACGGCCTGCAGCGGCGCCGCGCTGTTGCTGTTGCGATCGGCGCAGGTGCGGCTCCAGCTCGATCACCGGCTCGCCCGCTACGGCGTCAGCGAGCTGCTGTACGCAGGCGGCCGCGCAATGCTGATCGCGATCGCCCTGGCGGCCGGCCTGCACGCGCCCGTGTGGCTCGTGGCGACCGGCGCGCTGTCGGCCGCGCTCGCGGCGACGATCGCCTGGCCCGCCGTGTGGCGCACCGCGGCCGCGCGCACGCCGCTCGACCCGGCCGTGCTGAAGACCGCGAGCCTGACCGCGCTCACGTGCGGCGTCGGCACGATCGCGGCCCGCGTCGATCCGTTCGTCCTCGGCGCGGTCGCGTCCGCGGAGGACGTCGGCCTGTACAGCGCCGCGCTCATCGCCGCCACCATCGTCGAACTGGCCGGCGCCTACGCCGCACCGGCGCTGGCCCCGCGCCTCATGCCTCTGTGGCATCGCCGCGCGCTGGCGCCGTTCCTCGTTCGCGTGCAGACGATGGCCGCTCTCGCGGCCATCGCGATGCTCGCGGCGGCCTGGGCGATCCTGCCCGCCGCCGTCGGCTTCGTCCTGCCAGCGGCTTATGCGGGCAGCGGACATCTGGCGCTCGTGCTGCTCCCCGCCGGCCTGGCGGGACTCGTGATCTTTCCGGCGGCGCTGAACGTGATCCTGATGCGCGCCCCGCACCTGTTCCTGTGGATCGACGGCGTCAGCCTGGCCGTGCTGATTCCCGTGTGGGCCTGGGCCGCGCGCGAGCATGGCGCGCTCGGCGTCGCCTGGGTCACGTCGACGTGGCGCGTCGCGAAGGCGGTCATCGTGTCCGTCGCCGCAATGCGTCTCGCGCGCCTTTCGCCCGCGCCCGTCCTGTCTTCAGCCTTCACCGGCGCACCGCTGGCCGCCAGCGTCACCGCGCCGTCCGTCACGGTACCGAGATGACACAGTCCTCCTTTCTTCCGCTCGTCTTCATGTGCGGCATCGCGCTCTTCGGAGCCGCAGCCACATCCGCAACTGTCTCCGCGCAGACGCCGGCCACGCCGGCGGCCGTGCAGATCGCCGCGCCCGCCGGCGCGTCGAGCGATGCCGCCTATCGCCTCGATGTCGGCGACGCGATCGAGATCCGGTTCTTCTTCAACCAGGAGTTGAACGAGTCCGTCCAGATCCGGCCCGACGGCTTCATCGCCATGCCGCTCGTCGGCGACGTGCGCGCCCAGGGGCAGACGCCGTCCGCCCTGGCGGACGACCTCGCGAGCCGGTATCGCGGCGTGCTCAAGCAGCCGGCCGTCACCGTCCAGGTGCGCAGCTTCGCGAACCGCCGCGTGTTCATCGGCGGTGAAGTGGCGAAGCCCGGCGTGTTGCCGCTCGTCGGCGTGCAGACCGCGCTCGGCGCGATCACCGAAGCGGGCGGTCTGACGCAGCGCGCCGTCCGCGGTCACATCCTCCTCCTCCGCCGTGGACCGGACGGCACGCCCGAGACGCGCCGCATCTCGCTGAAGGCACAGGCCGGCCAGGCGCCCGAGGCCGCGAGCCTGCAACTGCAGCCGCTGGACGTCGTGCTCGTCACGGAGTCCGCCATCGCGAAAACGAATCGCGCGGTGGACCAGTACGTCCGGCAACTGGTGCCTGGACTCCTGACCTTTGGCTTCACGTATCTGGCGAACGACACCGTCGCTGGAGCAATCCGATGAGCGCGCCCGATCGATTCTGGGACGACCCGGGCGACCCGCTCGGCGGCTTCCGCGTCACCTGGCCGCAGGTGCGGCGCCTGCTCCGCCGCCACCGATGGGTGATCGCCGGCGTCTTCGCGGCGACGGTCGTCGGCGCGTATGCCGCGCTGAATCTCATGACCGAGCAATACGAGACGCGCGCGGCGCTGCTCGTCAAGGTGGGCCGCGAGAATCTCGACGCGCCGCCCAGCGCGCGCAATTCGCTCTTCAGCACGGGCCTGCGCCGCGAGGAGCTCGTCACCGAGGTGCAGATCCTCACGTCGGCCGATCTGCTGACGCAGGTCGTCGACGAGATCGGCCCCGCGGCCTTCACGCCGGTCCGCGTGGTGCCCGAGACGCTGTTCGGCAAGGCGAGGTTCTACACCAAGGCCGCGATCCGCGCCGTGCGCGATCAGTACCGGGACGTGCTGTTCGCGCTGGATCTGAAGAAGCGGCTCGACGATCGCGCGCAGGCGATCGCGCTGCTGACGGACGATCTGATCGTCGAGCCGGGCAAGGACTCGGACGTCATCCACCTGCGGCTGCGGCTCGCCGATCCGGCGCTGGCCGTGCGCATCGAGGAATCGGTGATCCAGAAGTACCTGGCGCGGCGCATCCAGATCCGCCAGCCGCTGGGCCTGCGCGAATTCCTCGACACGGAAGCCACGGGACTCGGACAGGCGTTGACGCAGGCGGAGCAGGCGCGCGATCAGCTCAAGGCCGCGGCCGATCTGACGGCGCCCGCGGAGCAGAAAGCGCTGCTGCTGCGCCAGATCCGCGAGGCGACGGCGCAGCGCAATCAGGCCCGCAGCGACGCCGACGCGCTGGCGCGGGAGATCGCGGCGGCGACGCGCCTGGCGGCCGGGGCCACGGACACGGTCGACGTCACGAAGGTGCAGACCGCCAATCAGTCGCGTCAGATCCTGCGCGAACGATTGACGAAGCTCGAAGCCGACCGCGCGCACCTGCTCACGACCTATCAGGCGGACGCCGCGCCCGTGGCGAACGTCGATGCCGAGATCGGCAGCCTGCGTGCGCTGCTCGCGGGCGAGGGTGCGACGGAGGTCGGCTCGACAACATCGCAGTTGAACCCGTTGCGGCAGCAGCTCCTGGAACGGATCCAGACGAACGAGGTGCGCCTCGAAGGCCTGCGCGCGGCCGTCGCCACCCTGACGCAGCAGCTTGGCACGTACGCGCGTGAGCTGGCGCGCGTCGAGGCGGGGGACGCGCGGCTGAACGTCGTCGAACGCGACCGCCAGATCGCCGAAGGCCACTACCTCGCGATGATCAAGCGGCGGCAGGACGCGGACTTCGCCTCGGAGCTGGACCGCAACCGCCTCTCGAACGTCACCGTCGTCACGCCGCCCCAGTCGACGCCAGAGCCCGTCTATCCGCGCAAGCTGTTCATGATGGCGATCGCGCTCGCCGTCGGCCTCGTGCTGGGCATCGCCGTCTCGCTGCTGCGCGAATGGGCGGCGGATGACATCGACGATCCCGCGCGCCTCGAAGCCGCGACCGGCCTGCCGCTGCTCGGCATCGTCCGGTTCGGCGATGCGGCGGATCGGAGCCTCGCGTGACCGGCCGCGCCAGCTTCGGACGCCTCTGCGCGCTTGCCGCCGCGTCCGCCGGCGGACCGGCCGTCGTGGCCATCTCGGCGCTCGCGTCGCCCATCGCGGCCGCGGCCCTCGCGGGCGGCGCGCTCCTCGCGACGGCCATCGCCCTGTGGCCGGTCGCCGGGCTGCTGCTGTCCGCCGCCGTGGTTCCGCTCGAACGCATCGGACGCCTGACCAACGATTCGAGCATGTACACCTTCTCGCTGATGCGCGCGATCGGCCTCGTGACGCTGGCCGGCATCGCGCTGCACGTCGCGATCGGCCGGCGCCGCGTCCACGTGCCGGCGCCGCTGCTGCTGTACGGCGTCTACGTCGGCCTCGGCCTGCTCACGCTGTCGCACACCACGGACTGGACGTACGGCGTCCGCGCCGCCTCCGCGATGTTCGGCAATCTGCTGTTCCTGTTCGTGACGATCACTCTCGTCCGCACCTCGCGTCACGCGACGTGGGCCGTCATGGCGTGGCTGCTCACCACCACCGCCATCGGCCTGTTCACCGCGTATCAGTGGCACAACCCCGCCTCGATCGTCACGGAGAACCGCTTCAACACGACCGGTGAACGGACGCAGGACGAGCGCTTCGCGACGGTGCTGTACGACACGTCGGAGTACGAAGTGCTCGACAGGACGCCGCGCGCCCTGGGATCGACGTCACACCCGGCGGTGTACGGCATCAACGTGATCCTGGCGCTGCCCTTCTACGCGTACGTGCTCCGGCTGACGCGCGGCCGCTGGCTGCGCGCGTGCGTCGCGGCCGCCGGGCTCGTGGCCTGCTACAACGCCGTGCTCACGAACACGCGCGCCGTCATCGTCACGCTGCTGGTGACGCTGCTGCTGATCGCCCTCACCGGTCTGATCCGCGTGCGGCTCCCGCTCGTGGGCCTCGCGCTCGTCGCGTCGCTGGCCCTGATGCCGTTCGTGCCGTCCGCGCTCTACGACCGCGTCTTCGATCCGCAGAACTACCGGCTGGGTCGATCCGAAACCATGCGCGCGCGGCTGACGTACTGGACCGAAGGCGTGAACATCCTGCAGGACCACTGGCTGCTCGGCATCGGCATCGGCAATCAGACCGAGCTGCCGCGCCGGCTGCGCGACCGGATGGACATGCCCGACAACTCCACGGTCCACAACGAATATCTCCAGAGCCTGCTCGAAAGCGGCCTGATGGGCTATCCCTGGCTCGTCGCGTTCATCGCGGCGCTCTGGATCCGCTGCCGCCGCGGCCGGCGTCTGCTCGCCGCGCTCGGCCGCCCGGACGAGGCGTGGCTGATGCAGGCGTGCTTCGTCGCGCTGCTGTCGGTGCTGTTCTTCGGAACGCAGGTGGATGTCCTGCACTTCCCGCTCAAAGGCTGGTGGTTGGTCATGGGCCTCGCCATCGTGCTTTCGGATCATGCACGCCGCGCCTGGGAGGCGCGCGCACTGGAGGCGACGTCATGACGCGCTACGACCTGTCGATCATCTTGATCAGTCTCAATTCACGCCGGTTCCTGAACGAGTGCCTGGACTCGATCAACGCCAGCACGCTCGGCCCCTACAAGGCCGAAATCATCGTCGTCGACAACCACTCGACCGACGGCACGCTCGATCTGCTGGCCGTGTCCTGGCCGTCAGTCCGCGTCATCGCCAATCCGACGAACGTCGGCTTCTGCCCCGCCGGCAACCAGGGCGCCGCGGCGGCGCGCGGGCGGTATCTGCTGTTCCTCAACGACGACACGGTCATGATGCCGCGATCGCTTGAGCGGCTGATCGCCTGGATGGATCGGCATCCCGAAGCGGGCATGATCGGCAGCCGGCTGCTGAACACGGACGGCACGGATCAGTTCTCCTCCGGACGCAGCTTCACCAAGCCGATCAATGCGATCTTCGGACGCAAGTCGATCCTGACGCGGCTCTTCCCGCGATCGAAGTGGGCGCGCGAGTACCTGCGATCGCACCAGATCGCGTCCACGGCGCCGTATGAAGTGGATTGGCTGTCGGCCGCCGCGATGCTCTCGCGCCGCGAGGTCCACCTGGAGGTGGGCGGCCTCGCGGAGGATTTCTATTACTTCCACGAGCAGGTCTACTGCGCGCGCGTGAAGCAGGCGGGCTATCTCGTGCTGCTGCATCCGCAGTCGCGCATCATCCACCACGAAGGCGTCGGCAGCGGCGTCCGGACGCGGCGCGTGCGGCGCCGGCACATCACGGCCTTCCACAAGGCGGCCTATCGCTGGTTCTGCCTGCACTACGCGCTCGGCCCGCTGCATCCCGGCCGCGCGCCGGCGGCGTGCGCGCTCGCCGCGCGGGCGGCGCTGCTGATGGCCGCGGACGTCCTGCGTCCCGATCGCCCGCTCGCGGCGGTCCCCGAGACGAACCGACCCGAAGGAGGCGTGGCGATATGAGTCGCGTGGCGACGCTGAATGGATCGTCGACGAAGATGGCGGCGGACCTGACGGACGCGATGCCTGAGATGGCGGTGGTGTGTCCCTTGTGCCGCGGGCGGCTGGACGCGTCCGCGGCGGAGTTGCGCTGCCGGAGCTGTCACGCGCGCTATGGCTACGAAGGCGGCTTTCCCGACCTGATTCTCGGCGGGCGGTTCGATGATGCGGACGATGAGGCGCGGACGACGTATGAGGAACAGACGACGGCGCATCTGGCGACGCACTACCTGATCCCGCAGCTTCGGCGGGAGCTGTCGGGGATCGTGCGGCCGCGGGTCCTGTCGCTGGGCTGCGGCTGCGGGGCGGACCTCGATCTCCTGGTGGACGCGGGCTTCGACGTCTTCGGCATCGACTGCGGCAACCGCTCGCGCGTCTGGCCGCGGCGGCGGCATCGCGATCGCTTCTTCCTGGCCAACGGCAAGCACGTGCCGTTCGAAGACGCCTTCTTCGACGCCGTGTACTGCGGCTGCGTCTTCCCGCACGTCGGTGTCGACGGCGACAGCACCATCGTTCGTCCCGACTACTGGGAAGAGCGCCTGCGCATCGCGCGGGAGATTGGCCGCGTGCTGCGTCCTGGCGGCTGCGCGATCGTGAGCAGTCCGAATCGCCGCTGTCCGATCGACATCTTCCACGGCCGCACGCCGGATCATCCCTATCCGCGGTTCAACCCGCCCTCGAGCCGCTTTCTGCTCTCCGCGGGCGATTATCGCGCGCTCTTCGCGGCGGCCAACTGCGGCGACGCGGCGCTGCTGCCCGTCGCCGGCTACTGGGGATTCCTCCGGATGAAACAGCACTGGCGCGGCCGCGTGCTCGCGTGGCCGGTGGAAACGATCTTCCAGGTGCTCTCGCAGCCGTCGTTCTCGCTCCTGCGCGGCTCGCCGGTGAATCCGTGGATCGTCATGCGCTTCCGCCGCAGAGCGACCGTCCAGACGGAGGTCGCGTGATCGCCTGTCGCGGAGCGTCTCACGCCTCACGGCGATGGACGTCTCCTGGATGGACGCGCCGGGTCGTGCTGGCCGCGCTGGTCTCGACGTGGCCGATGGCGGCGGGGTGTGGGGGCGCGCCGGCCGCGGCGCCGGCGGCAGCGCCCATGAGGGCAGGCGCCTACTTCCCGCTCGTGGTCGGGCATCGCTGGGAGCTGCGCGCGGCGGACTTTTCGGATCGCATGGTCTTCGAAGTGACGAGCCGTGATGGGGACGACTTCATCGTGCGATGGATCAACCCGTTCGTGCCCGGCCTCCGGTTCCGCTTTGCCGCGCGCGGCGATCGCATCGACCTTACGGGGCTCGATGTCGGCCGCGGCCTCGGCCCCATCCCCGCGGGCGTCACCTACTTCGACTTCTCGAAGCGGCAGGACGAAGGATGGACGAACGCCACGGGCCGCTTCCGCGTCACCGCGGTCGGCCAGCGTGTCACCACGCCGGCCGGGACGTACGACCAGGCGATCGACATCGAAACCACCGACACCGACGGCCAATCGATGCACTGGACCTTCGCGCCGAACGTCGGCATCGTCCGATGGGGCCGCGGGCGCGACGCCTATCTGCTGACGTCATTCCGCGAAGGCCGCGCGACAGAGCCGCAGGCCGCCGCACCGCAAGCTGCGCCCCCCCCCGCCGCGCAGGCCACCGACGCGCAGGCCCCCGCGCCGCCGGAGCGGCTGCGCCTGCTGACCGATCACCGGCTGCGCGTGTCGCTCGACGCCAATCCCGCCGGCGCGGAGAGCGCGCTCGATGCGTACGCGCGGGCTGTCGACGCCGGCCTTGGCTTCGTCCACCTGGCGCCGACCTGGACGGAGATCGAACCGTCGGACGGCCGCTTCCGGTGGCCGGTCATCGACCTCCGCTCCAGCGTCGCGGAGACGCACGGTCTGCCGATACACCTGAACCTTCGTGTCATCGACTCGGGCCGCCGCGGCACGCCCGCGGACGCGTCCTGGTCCTTCGGCGATCCGCGGCTGGCCGATCGACTCATCGCCGCGCTGCGGGCGATCGCCCAGCGGACCCGAGGACGCGTCCGCTGGATCGCGATCGGGAACGAAGTCGACCTGTACTTCGCCTCCCATCCGACCGAGCTGCCCGGCTACGTGCAATTGCTGACGCGCGTACTGCCGGTCGTGCGCGAAGTGTTTCCCCAGGCCTGGTTCACCGTGAACGTCACATTCGGCGGCCTGTCGCAGCTCGATCGCTATCGCGATCTCACCGATCTCATCGACTGTTACTCGTTCACCTACTACCCGCTCAACGCGGACTTCACGATGCGCGCGCCGCGCGACATCCTGGACGATCTCCCGCGCATGGTCGCGGCCGCCGGTCAGAAGCCGGTGATCCTGCAGGAGATCGGCTACGCCTCCGCCGCACGCCTGAACAGCTCCGAACAGCAGCAGGCGGACTTCGTCACCCACGCGTTCGCGGCCCTTCGCCAGCATCACGATCGCGTGATGGGCGCGGCGTTCCTGTTCATGTCCGATCTCCCGCTCTCGACCGTCGAGGACCTCGCGATGCACTACGCGCCGGATCACCGTGACAACTTCAAGGCCTATCTGGCGACCCTCGGTCTGCGAACGACCGCGGGCGCGCCCAAACCCGCGTGGGACGCCTTCGTTCGCGAAGCGCGCCGCGTGAATGCCGAGGCCACCCGATGAGGCGGCGGTGCTCCTTCTTCCGGACCGCGCGGCGCGCGCCGCTGGCGATCGGGGCGCTCGTGATCGGGGCGTTCGGGGTCCACGCGTCCGCGCAGACGCCCAATGAATGGCGGCCCATCGGGCCGACGTTCAGCACGGTGCTCGCGTTCGAGCGGGATCCGCAGACGCCGTCGACGCAGTTGGCCGGCACGTACTTCGGCGGGCTGTATCGCAGCACGGACTTCGGGTTCACCTGGACGCACGTCCCCACGGACTTCTCGACGCGATCCGTCTTCACGCTCGCGTACGACCCGCGCCAGGCGCAGATCGTCTACGCCGGCACCTTCCAGGCGGGCCTCTTCAAGTCGACCGACGGCGGCACGACCTGGACGGCCATCAACACCGGCCTGTCCGATCTCGACATCCAGGCGGTCGCGGTCGATCCGTTCAACTCGGCGGTCGTGCTGGCCGCGACGTCCAACGGCGGCATCTTCCGCAGCACGAACGCCGGCGCCGGCTGGACGCGCGCGGACGCGGCCTCGCCTCCGCTGCGCGGCAAGGTGCTGACGTTCGACCCGACACGCAGCGGCGTGGTCTACGTCGGCACGATCGGCCAGGGCGTCTACCGCAGCACGGACGCCGGCGTCACGTTCGCACCGTTCAACGCGGGCCTCTCCGCCACGAGCAGCATCTTCTCGCTCCGGTTCTCCCCGTCGGCGGATCGCACGCTGTACGCCGGCACCGATAACGGCGCCTTCACGCAGGTGGACGCGGAGGCCGCCGCCGGCGGCTGGACGAACATCACTCACGATCTGCCGTCGGCCCTGGTCAGCGATCTGCTGCCGCATCCGACGATTCCGCACCTGTCCATCGCGGCGACGCAGCTCGGCGTGTACGTGATGCAGAGCGATCGCGTCCCGAATCCGCACTGGGTGAACTGGCATCCGCAGGCCACGCGCACGCTGACGGCGGATCCGACCGGCACGGTCTATCACGCCGCCAGCCTGCACGGCGGGCTCATCACGACGTCGAACTTCGGGGTGACCTGGCTTCCGGCGAATACGGGGATCCAGAATCTCTTCGCGGGCGCCCTTGCGTTGACGAACACCGGCGGCGAGCGGCGGCTCTTCGTCGGATCCGATTTCGCGATCCACCGGTCGGTGAACGGCGAGTTCGACGTCATGACGGAGCTGAGACAGGCCGTGTTCGATCTGCAGGTGGACCCGTCGAATCCGCAGACGATCTACGCCGGCACCGAGCGCGGCGGCGTCTTCAAGAGCATCGACGGCGGCGCCTCCTGGGCGTCGGCGTCCGAGAACATCGTTCCCGCGCAGATTCTCGACGTGACGCAGGCCTCCGACGGCGGACGACTCTTCGCGGCAACGACATCGGGCCTCTACAGCAGCGACGACAACGGCGCGCAATGGACGCTGAGCAACACGGGCGATCTGTCGTTCATCCTCAGCATGGTCGCGGACCCGACGCGCGCGCCGATCGTCTACGTAGGCGGTCCGGAGGGCCAGGTCTATCGCTCGGGCGATGGCGGACTCTCATGGATCCGCGCCGCGAACGGCCTCCCGCGCGAGTCCATCATCCGCCTGGCCATCGCGCCGTGGGAGAAGACGTACGCCATCACCGCGTCCGGCGCGCTCTACGCCTCGTCTGACGACGGCCGCAACTGGTTCAGCACGTCGACCGGCGTCTCGCACCCGGCCGTCGCGCTCGCCACGGATCCGGTCCGGGCGTGGGTGCTGTACCTCGCGACGAGCGGCGGCGGCGTCTACAAGAGCGAATCGAGCGGCTTGCAATGGACGCCGCGCAATCAAGGCCTCGGATCGTCGTTCGTCTTCTCGGTCGCCGTCGATCCCTCCAATCCCGCGCGCCTCTTCGCGGGCACGGATCACGGCCTGTATCGCTCGACCGACGAAGCGGATCACTGGACCGCCGCGGGCGCCGGCCTGCCCGCCGGCGCCGTCACGCAGATCGCGATCGATCCGTCGAACGGTCAGCACCTCTGGGCCAGCATCGAGCGCGCCGGGATCTTCCGCAGCCAGGATGGCGGCGCGACCTGGACGTCCGCGAACGGATCACCGGCGAATGGGCTGCCGACGGCCGGCGTCGTGCCGGTGGTGCTCGAGCGCGACACGAGCGCGACGCTCTTTGCCGGCACACCGGTGAACGGCATCTATCGCTCCGACGATGGCGGGACGTCCTGGCGGCGCAGCAGCACCGGCTTGACGTTGTTCGTGCGCGGGCTGGTCATCGTGCCGACCGAGCAGACGATCTACGCCGGATCGCTGGGCGCGGGCGTCTTCAAATCGAACGACGGCGCGGCCACCTGGTCGTCGGCGGGCCTGAGCGATCGGAACATCTTCAAGCTGGCGCTCGAACGGCACGGGGCCGGCGCGATCTATGCCGCGACGTCCCAAGGCGTCAGCCGCAGCCTGCCCGAAGGCGGCGACTGGGTGAACCTCGGACAGAAAGCCGCCTTCGTCTATGCGATGACAGTGGACCCGCGCAACCGGCTGCGCGTCTTCATCGGGTCGACGGCGGGCAAGGTCTATCGCAGCAACGACGCCGCCGAAACGTGGGCGAACGTCTCGACCGGCCTGCCGCCGGGCACCGTTCTGGCGCTCGCGATCGACGGCACGTCCGGCACGCTCTTCGCGAGCGTCGAAGGACACGGCGTCTATCTCAGCACGAATGATGGCGAGCGCTGGTCGGCCCTGCCGGCCGGCGCCTTCGGTACCGAGACGGTCGCCGCGCTCGCAGTGGATCAGACGGGATCGGTGTACGCCGCCACGCTCGGCGCGGGCGTGTTTGCCTTCCGGAACGGCGCGTGGCAACTGGCCAACAGCGGCCTCACGAGCCGGCACATCGCGCACATCGCGGTCGCGAACGACGGCGTGCTGTACGCGTCGACGCTCGATGCGGGCCTGTTCCGCTCGACCGACGCCGGCGCGTCCTGGCAATGGGCCAGCAACGGCCTCACGACCAGCCGCGTCTCGTCCGTCACGCCCTCGCCCGTGGATGCCGCGGTGCTCTATGCGGCCACGCCCGACGGCGTCTTCCGCTCCGCCACGCGCGGCACGACCTGGATCGCCGTTCACGCGGGACTCCAACGGATCGCGGTGCAGCATATCGCCGTCGATCGGTTCAATCCGCGGATTCTGTACGCCGCCACGAACGGCCGCGGCGTCTATCGCTCCTGGAACGAGGGCGCGACCTGGGACGCGTTCTCGACCGGCCTGCTGAATCGCGACGTCCGCGCAGTCGCGCAAGGCTTCACCGCGGGCACGATCTACGCGGCGACGCTGGGCGGCGGCGTGTCGAGAACCGTGTCGCCGACGGGTCCGCCGTGGATCGACGCCGCGGGTCCGGCCGCGGTCCCGTTCTGGACGGGCGGGACGACACCGCACCTGGTCGATCCGTTCGCGCTCGCCATCGCCGTCGATCCGTCGATCGCGAATGTCGTCTATGCGGCGACGGCGGGACAGGGCGTCATGAAGAGCACGAACGGCGGCGTAGACTGGACCGCCGCCAACAACGGCCTGGAAGGACTGTTCCTGCTGTCGATTGCCGTCGATCCCCAGCATCCCGGCACGGTCTACGCCGGGTCGTCCAGCCACGGCGTCTTCTACTCCACCAACGGCGGCGGCGCCTGGAAGCCGCTGAATGCGGGCCTCTTCAATCACACGGTGACGGCGCTCGCCATCGATCCGACCGATTCGACGCGGATTTTCGCCGGCACCGAAGGCGGCGGCGTGTTCGCGAATCAGGTCGCGCTGGCGCCGACGACCTGCACGTACGGCGTGTCCGCCGGGACGATCGCCGCCGGCTCCGGATCCGAAACGGCCACCGTCGCGGTCAGCACGCAGCCGGGCTGCGTGTGGCGCGTGGATAGTGGCGCCGAGTGGATCACGGTGGACGGTCCGGCGCAGCGCGCGGGCAGCGGCAGCGCGACGCTGGCCATCGCGCTCAATACGAGCGGCGATGCGCGCAGCGGCGTCAGCGGCGTCGCGGGCACGCCCGTCGTGATCTCACAGGAGGGACAGACGCGGCTGTTCCGCCTCACCGTGACGAAGACCGGATCGGGCGCGGGCCTCGTCTCCAGCGACTGGACCGGCATCTCGTGCGGCGAGGATTGCCAGCAGCTCTTCACCGACAGCTTGCCCGTCGCCTTGACCGCCACGGCGGCGCAGGGCTCGCGCTTCGTGCGCTGGGAGGGCGACGCCGAGTGCACGGACGCCGCGGTCGTCATGACGCAGGACCTGTCGTGCGCGGCCCGGTTCGACGCGACCGGCGACTTCGACGGCGACGGCCTGCCGGATCTGTGGGAAGCGCAATTCGGTCTCGACCCGGCGTCGCCCGCGGGCGATGACGGCGCGGACGGCGATCCGGATCAGGACGGACGCAGCAACACGCAGGAGCTGTCGAGCGGCACGCATCCGCGCGGCCTCGTTCGACGCTACTTCGCCGCGGGCACGACGTCGACGACCGCCCGCACCGAGGTCACGCTCTTCAACCCGGACCCGGTGACGGCCCGCGTGCTCGTGCGCCTGCGCCGCGCCGACGGCACGGAGGGAACCGCGTACGAGTCCCTCGCCCCGCTGACGCGCCGCACGCTGGACACACGCACCGTGACCGGGTTCGCGGCGGCGGAGTTCTCGATCATCGTCGAGTCCGACGCGTTCCTGGCCGTCACGCGCACGATTCGCCTGGATGCCCCCTTCAGCAGCCTGGCGGATCTCGGCGCGCGGGCGCCGTCCGACACCTGGTATCTCGGCCCGGCCACGATTGGCGACGACTTCCAGGTGCGCTACGTGCTCTTCAACCCCGGTCCGTCCGCGAGCATCGTCGATCTGACGATGCTCCCGCAGCCCACGGGCACGCCGATCCAGCACCAGGTGACGCTGCCCGCCGGCGGACGGACGTCGATCGACGTCGGCACGCTCGACGCCTCGCTCTCGCAGACCGATGTCGCCGCCGTCGTGAAGGCCAGCACGCCGATCGTCGTCGAGAGTCAGGAGTGGCTGGGCGAGCGATCGGTGTCGAGCGGTGTCGCGGCGCCGGAGTCCAGGTTCCTCTCCTATCTCGGCGAGCTGCGCACCGGACCGACCTTCGACACGACGATCTCGCTGTTCAACCCGACCGCCCAGGCAGGCGAAGCGGTGGTGACGTACGTCGGCGAGCACGGCGAGTTCGTGCAGCGCACGCACAGCGTCGGTCCGTTTCGCGGCGTCAGCGTTCCCGTGCGCGATGAGGACGCCTCCCTGGCAGACGCGGCGTCCGCGGCCTTCATCGCGTCGCCGAACACGCCGATGGTCGTCGGACGAACGACACGATGGCCGGGCGGACAGCCGTCGGACTGGTATGAAGCGCACGGCGCAACCGGCACGCCGGCGCCCCTGCTGCGCTGGGCCGTCGCGCGCGGGACGGTGGGCGGCGCCGACCACAGTCAGAGCGACCTGGTGGTGACCAACGTCACCACGTCGCCTACGCAGGTGCGCGTCACGCTCGTCTTCGGCGACGGCACGACGCACACGAAGACCTTCGACGTCGCACCGGTGCGGCGGCGGACCATTGCCATCGGCGCGGACTTCCCGCAAGCCGCGTCCGGTCCATTCAGCGTGATGGTGGAGAGCGTGCCGTTCGACGGCAACCGCGCCAGACCCATCATGGTCGAACTCTCGACGTACGACAGCCCCGACGGGCGGCCGTGGACCGCCGGCAGCAGCGTGCCCGGCGAACCGATTCCGCCCGAAGAGCAGTAAAGCACGAACCGTCATGAGCCTTCAGACACATCAGACAGCATCCGCGGCCGCGGCGCGCACCTCGGTCGCGCCGGCGGCGTCGCCGGCCGTATCGGACACCGGCGCGGCGACCGGGCCTCAACTCGTGCGCCGGCCGATCCCCACGCGTGCGGGACCGATGCGCGTCGCGCATCTGATCCACACGATGGCGTACGGCGGCGTGGAGACCGCGCTCATCAACTGGATGAAGACCTTCGATCGCGGCGCGGTCCAAGCGCATCTGATCTGCTTCGCCAATCCTGGCGCGACCGAGCGGCCGTTCGTGGACGCCGCGGTGCGCGCCGGATTCGCGACGCACCGCGTGCCCTGGAGTCGCTGGAAGCCGATCTGGCGCGCCGCGCGCGCGACGGCGGCGTTTCTGCGCCGACATGACATCGAGCTGCTGCACTGCCACAACGCGTACGCCGATGCGGTCGGCCTGCTGGCCGCGCGCTTCGCGCCGGTCAAGACCGTCACGACCGTGTATGTGTGGAGCGAGGTCGGCGCAAAGCGACAGTTGCTGCAGCGGCTGGACGAGCGCCTGTTGCCGTACTTCGATCAGATCACCGCGCACTGCGAAGCCGCGCGCGAGGACACCGTCCGCCGCGGCATCGCCCACCGGGCCGCGATCCGGCTCCTGACGTGCGGCTTCACCGACCGCGTCGCGCTGCTCACGCCGGACGACCGGCGCCGGGCGCGCGCGGCGCTGGGTGCGTCCCCGGACGACACGATCCTGATCAACGTCGCGCGCTTCTGGCCCGAAAAGCGTCATGACGTGTTGATCGACGCCTTCTCGCTCCTGCGCGCGCGCGAGCCGCGCGTCCGTCTCTGGCTGCCGGGCGTGGGTCCGGAGGAAACGCGCATCCGCGAGCTGGTCAAGGCGAGGGGACTCGATGACGCGGTGCGCTTCCTCGGCTTCCGCGAGGACCTGCCCGAGTTGCTGGCGCTGGCGGACCTGCAGGTCCATGCGAGCGACGAGGAAGGCGTGCCGCTGGCGATCCTCGCGGGCATGGCCGCGGGCCGGCCGATCGTCTCGACGCGCGTTGGCGGGATCGCCGAAGTGCTGGTCGACGGCGATTCGGCGCTGCTCGTGCCGAGGCGGGATCCTGCCGCCCTGGCGGACGCCGTCACGTACCTGATGACGCATCCGGCCTGCGCCGAGGCGCTGGGCGCGTCCGCGCAGCGGTTCGTGGAAACCGACTATTCCCTCGCGGCGGCGACGGCGCGTGTCGAGGCGCTGTATGCCGAGGTGCTGGCGCGATGAGGATCGGCATCTTCGTCCTGATGGCCGGACGCGAGGCCGGCGGCCCCGAGACCTATGAGGTCGAGCTGATCCGCGCGCTGGCGCGGATCGATCGGCGGAACGAATACATCGTCTACTGCACGACACCGGCGGCCGTCGACGCCATCGACGTCGTGCAGGACAACGTCACCTATCGCGTGCTGCGCCCCGCCGTCCGCGCGGTCAGCGTCTCTCTGACGCTGCCGTGGCGGACGATCGCGGATGGCATCGACGCGCTCCACGCGACGTTCACGCCGCCGCCGGTCTTCACCAGGCCGCTCGTCTTCACCATGCACTGCTTCAGCAACTTCGCGCGCCCGGACTTCTACTCGCCGCTCGTGGCGTGGCGCCTGAATCAGCTCATGAAAATCGGTCTGAAGCGTGCGGCCCAGGTGCTCTGCGTGTCGGGCAGTGTGCGCGACGAGGTGCGGCGGGCCTTTGGCGTGCCAGACGACCGGTTGTCGGTCGTCCACAACGGCGTCGGCGCGCACTTCGTCCGGACGCCGGCGGACGAAGCGCGGCGGACGGTGCGCGATCGATTCGGGATCGACTATCCGTACGTGCTCTTCGTCGGCAAGCTGCAGGCGCGGAAGAACGTCCGGCGGCTCGTCGAAGCCTTTGCGATCTATCGACGCGAGACCGGCAGCCCCGCGCGTCTGCTGCTCGCGGGCAAGGCGAACCAGACCGGCGACGGGCTGGATGACGTGATCGCGCGCCTGGGCCTGCGCGATCACGTCGTGCAGGCCGGCTACTTCCGTCAGGCGGACCTGCCGCTGCTCTACAGCGCCGCGCGGCAGTTTGCGTTCCCGTCCCTGTTCGAAGGCTTCGGCATTCCCGTCATCGAGGCGATGGCCTGCGGCACGCCCGTCGTGACGTCCACGGTGACCTCGCTGCCGGAAGTGGCCGGCGACGCGGCCGTCCTGGTGGATCCGACGTCCGTGGAGGCGATCGCCGAAGGCATGGTGCGCATCGAGCGATCGCCGGCGCTTCGAGACGACCTGATCGCCCGCGGCCTGGCGCGGGCGCGGCACTTCACCTGGGCGCAGTGCGCCCGCGCCACGCTCGACGCCTACGAGCGTCTCGCGGCCGCGTGAGCCGCATCCAGCTGGTGGTGATGATGGCGGTGATGATGATGACGCGATTCCTGACGATCTGGGTGACGGCGGCGTCCCTGGTGCTGGCGTTCGTGGTCCCTGCGTGCGCGGCCATCGAAGCCGCGGGCGACGTCGTGTCCACGCGCGTGGGCGCCAGCCTGGTCGACTTCGTGCTGACCGGCGGCGCCGTCGTCCGCGTGCAGGCCATCGACGCGGACATCATCCGCGTCCGCCTCGCACCGGCGGGTTCCTTCTCCTCCTTCGCGACTCCCGCCGTCGTTGCGGACGGCGTCGCGACTCCGACCGCCGAGATCCACGACCTCGCGGACGTGACCTACGTCGTTCTGCCGCGGATCGTGTTGATGGCCACGAAGCAGCCATTCCGCACGTTCGCGTGGCGGCCCGACGGATCGCTCGTCGCCGCCGATCTCGAACCGGCGTTCCAGTGGGACCGCGCGACGGGACTCGTGTTCACGGACAAATGGGCGCCGCCGGACGAACGATATCTCGGCCTCGGCGAGCGCGGCGGTCCGCTGGATCGACGCGGACGCCGGTTCGCGATGAAGAACGTCGACGCTGGCGCCTACGGCGAGCTTGCCGATCCGCTCTACGTCAGCATCCCGTTCTATTGGGGCGTCCGCGACGGCCAGGCGTACGGCCTCTTCCTCGACAACCCGGCGGTGCCATTCTTCGAATTCGACACCGACGCCGCGGGCCGCGTGCGCCTCGGTGCGATGAAGGGCGACCTCGACTACTACCTCATGGCCGGCCCCGCTCCGCGCGACGTCGCCAACGCCTACGCGCGGCTCACCGGCTTTCCGCAACTGCCGCCGAAGTGGACGCTCGGCTATCAGCAGTCGCGCTACGGCTACGTCTCGCAGGAGCAGATCCTGAACGTCGCGAGAGGGCTGCGCTTCGTGCAGGTCCCGGCGGACGTCCTCTACTTCGACATCGACTACATGGACACGCTGCAGATGTTCACCTGGAACCCGCAGACGTTCCCAGACCCCATTGCGATGAACGCGACGCTCGGCGAGCTGGGCTTCCATCGCGTGAACATCATGGAGCCGCTCGTGCTCACGGTCGATCGTCTGTGGGGCACGTTCGCGACATCTGGATTCCTGCTCACGGGCCCAGACGGCAAGGCGCTGGTCAATCAGATCTGGGCGGGCTTGGTGAGCTGGTTCGACTTCACCCGGACGCAGGCGCGGCGGTGGTATGTCGATCACCTCAAAGCGTTCCTGACGACAGGGATCGACGCGGTGTGGAACGACCTCAACGAGCCGGCGCAGAACCACATGCCCGAGGCGATCTACGCCTATGACGGCCAGCCGCGCACGGACCTCGAAGCCCGGAACGTCTTCGCGCTGCACCAGGCGCAGGCCAGCCGCGACGCGCAGCTCGAATTGCGGCCCGACACGCGGCCCTGGCTGCTCTCGCGGGCCGGCTATGCCGGCATCCAGCGCTACGGCGCCAACTGGGGGGGCGATCAGGAATCGACGTGGGACGCCATGCGCGTCAGCGTGCAGATGCAACAGAGCATGACGCTCAGCGGCCAGAACCAGTACGGACACGACGTCGGCGGCTTTCTCGGATCGCCGTCGGCCGAGCTGTTCATCCGCTGGCTGCAGCTGTCGAGCTATACGCCGCTCTTCCGCAATCACGCGATCAACACGTCACTGCCGCGCGAACCGTGGGCCTTTGGCGAGCCGACGCTGTCGACGTCGCGCGAGGTCATCAGCGAACGCTATCGCCTCATGCCGTATCTCTACTCCGTGATGGAAGACGCGTCTCGCACCGGCACGCCCGCGCTGGCGCCCGCGCTGCTGCACTTCCCCGCGGATCCGCTCACCGTCGATCGGGACGACACGTTCATGCTCGGGCCGTCGCTGCTGGTCGCGCCCGTCCTGCAGGAAGGCGCGACGAGCCGCGCCGTCTACCTGCCGGCCGGCGCGGACTGGTTCGATTCGACTACGGACACGCGGCATGCCGGCGGCGGTGTCGTGACTGTCGACGCGCCGCTGAGCACGATCCCCGTCTTCGTGCGTGCGGGCGCGATCATCCCGAAGGGACCGGTCACGCAATACGTCGACGCCGAGCCGCTGCGCGATGTGCGGTTGCATCTGTATCCCGGACCGGCGGCCTCGTTCACGCTGTATGAAGACGATGGCGTCAGTCTGCAGTATCGGAGCGGTGCGTTTCTGCGCACGGAGATCGGACGCGAGGATCTGGCTGACGGCATGCGCTGCGAGATCCAGCGCAAGGATGGCGCATGGACGCCTCCCGCGGGACGTCATTGGTGGTTCGAGTTCCATCAGACGGCGCGAACGCCGACGGCCGTCACGGTGAATGGCGAGGCCGTACCGCAGGTCGCGTCCGAGGCCGCGCTGTGGGGCGTCGCTCGTGGATGGGCGATCGCGGGTCGACGCGTCGTCGTTCGCGTGCCCGACGCCGCGACACGTCTCGCAACCACCGTTCACTACTGATCGACGCGTGATCCACGCTGGTCGCTCGACAACCGTGTGCGTCACCGTCATGCCTCTTGCCCCAACCAGAAAGGACAACGTGCACATGGAATCGTACTCGCGCGTGGGACATCCACGCGATCGCATCGCGGCGATGCTGACGACCCTCATCATCATCGCGGCGGCCATCCTGGCGCCGGCCGCCGCGGAAGCCTCCACGTATATCTGGAATTCGCCCAACAGCGGCTCGTGGACCAACCCGGCAAACTGGCAGCGCACCGAAGGGCCGCTCGGCCTCGGCTACCCGAGCAACCCCGGCGATGTCGCCAGCTTCACGCGTCCCTTCGGCGATGCGATCATCATCACTATTCCGGCTGCCACCACGGTCACCGTGGGCAGCATCTTCGTCAACACGGATCACCTGATCCATATCGTGGCGCCATCAGGCGGCCGGCTGATTATTGACAACAACGGACCGTCGACGCCGGCCATCCTGGCGGCCCACACCACGACGAACCTCACGGCGCCGATCCAGCTCCGGTCGCCGCTGGCGGTGGTCACCCAGCACCCGTTGACCAGCATCAGCATCGGGCGGATCGAGGAAAGCGGAGGACAGCAAGTCCTCATCAAAAGTGGGCCCGGCCGGCTGACGTTCGGTGAACCCTGCACCTATACCGGCGCAACCGTCGTCCAGGAAGGCACCGCCGTCCTCACGGCTTCCAACCGCATCGTGCGCGGCGACCTTGTGATCGGCGACGGTCAAGGCGCGGCCCGCTCGGCTGTCGTCCAGATTTTCGGCGCCGGCGATCAGATCGCCGACGACCGCGGCGTCTTCGTGAGCGTCGATGGCCAGTTGGTCATGCGGTCGCAGATCCCGGAACGCATCGGCGATCTCGTGGTGAACGACGGCGCCGTCGACTTCTCCCACCCGGACGCCGGCGGCGTCCTGACGATGCGCAGCCTGTCCATGACCGGCGGCCGCCTGGAAGCCACGGAAAGCGGGATGTTCGTGTTCGACGGACCGGTGACGGCCGCGTCAAGCGCCGCCGGACCGGCGCTCCTCCGCTTTGCGCCAAGCGCCGGCGGCAATGGCGGCACGATCAATCTGCTGAGCACGACGCGCACGTTTACGGTGAACGACGGACCGGCGGTGGTGGATCTGGAGATCGATCTGCCGATCTTCGGATCGGGGCTTGCGGGCATCGTCAAGGACGGCGCCGGCACGATGCGCTTCAAGGGCTCGGTCTCGAACACCTATCCCGGCACGACAGAAGTCCGGCGCGGCCGACTCGAGCTCGCGAGCTTCAGCACCGCCGTGCCGCGCGATCTGGTGATTGGCGGCAGCAGTCCGGCTGAAGTCCTGCTGACGCGCAACAACACGATCGCCAGCGGCGCGGCCGTCACGGTGGCCGCGGACAGCCTGCTCACCGGCAGCGCCGTGTCGCAGACGGTCAACAGCCTCAGCATCAACAACAGCGGCCGCGTCCAGTTCGGCAGCGTGGCCGGATTCGGCACCTTGTCGGCCTCGTCCCTGTTCATGACGGGCGGACGGCTGACGCTGCAAGGCTTCGGCCGGTTCGAGCTCTCCGGCAGCCTCCTCGCGAGCTCGACGTCGGCGCAGCCGGCCACGATCGACGGCAACGGCTCGTTCGCGCTGACCACCGCGGATCATTTCATCGCAACGACGGATGGACCGCAGACGATCGATCTGCGCCTGGATGCCCGCATCACCGGCGCCGCGGCCGCGCGGCTGTTCAAGGCCGGCACCGGCGTCGCGCAGTTCGGCGGAACCAGCACCTATGCCGGCGCGACAATCGTCAACGAGGGGGCGCTGACGGTGTCCGGCTCGTTCCCGGCCAGCACGCTGACCGTGGCGGGCGGCGTCCTGTCCGGTACCGGCACCGTCGGCGCGGTGAAGGGCGACGTCGGCGGGACGATCGCTCCAGGCCCGCTGCCAGGCGCGTCCGGCCGGCTTCTGAGCGGGTCCGTCCTCTTCGTGGCAGGCGCGGCGTTCGTCGTCGAACTGAGTCCGACGCCAACGGCCGACCAGCTCGCCGTCGCGGGCACCGTGAATCTCAGCAACTCCACGCTTGTCGTCACGGCCGGCAACGCCACCGCTTCGTCGTTCACGATCATCGAGAATGACGGAACCGATAACGTGATCAGCAACTTCACGGGTCTGCCGCAGGGCGCCACGGTCACCTCGACCGACGGCCGGACGTTCACGATCTCCTACTTCGGCGGCAACGGGAACGACGTCGTGTTAACGGCCGCGCCGGCGCAGACGTTCTTCCTGACCACCAGCGCAACGGGAGATGTCGTCGACGATCAGATCGCGATCGCGAACCTGAACACGGCGGACGCGCCGATCAGCGTGACGTTCCTGCACGAAGGCGGCCGGACGATCGTCGAACATCGCACCGTGCCGGCACATACGCGTCAGACGCTGGATGTCGCACGCATCCCCGGTCTCGAGGACGCGACGATCTCCGTGCAGGTGACGTCCACCAATGGTCTGCCGCTCGTCGTCGAGCGAACCACGTTCCAGGACGCCGCCACCGGTCACACCACAGCGGCGGTGACGCAGCCGGAACGCCAGTGGGTGTTCGCCGAAGGCGACCAGGGACTCTTTGACACGTCACTCCTCATCACCAACACGAACGCCAGGCCGACGATGGCCACGATCACCTTTCTGCGGGAAGGCGACGCGCCGATCGTCAAGCAGGTGCCGGTCGGTCCGTTCACGCGCAAGACGGTCTCGGCGGCCGACTATCCCGACGTCGCCGGTCGTGCGTTCGGCATCATCGTCGACGCGACCCAGCCTGTCTTTGCCGCGCGGGCGATGGACTTCGCGCCGCTTCCGGACGGCACGCGCGCTGGCCGCACGGTCACGACGGGGAGCGCGGCGCCATCGGCCTCATGGGTCCACGCGGACGCCGCCACGGGAGACGACGTCAACACGTTCATTCTGCTGAGCAATCCGCAGCAGACCGCCGCACACGTCAAGCTGCGGTATCTGTCCTCGACCGGCGAGACGATCACGCGCACGGCGACCGTCGAGGCGCAGCAGCGTCTGACCGTGGACCTCACCAAAGACGTCGCGGGCCTCGACCGCGCGGCCGTGTCTACGGTGGTGCAGGCCGATGTCCCGATCGTCTCGGAGCGCTCGACGTACTGGGCCGGCAAGGCGAAGGGCGCCGGCTTCGGTGAAGGGCTGACCAGCGCGGGCGCGGCCAAGACGGGGACGCGATGGGGATTCGCGGAAGGACGCATCGGCGGATCGCGTGAGTTCGAGACGTTCCTGCTGTTCGCCAATCCGTCAACGCGGGCGGCGCAGGTCACCGTCACCTATCTGCCGGAAGGTGGCGCACCGATTGAGAGGACCTACGCGGTGCCCGCGTCGAGCCACTATCGCGTGGATGTGACGAGCCTCGTGCCCGAGTTGCGGGACGCATCGTTTGGCGCGCGCGTCGAGGTGACGAACGGCGTCCCCGTCGCCGTCGAACGCTCGATGTACTGGAACGCCGACGGCCAGATTCGGGCCGGCGGCGCGAATGCCGTCGCGACGCCGCTGCCGTAGCACGACCGGACATCGCGATCTGCTGGTGTCTGCCCTTCGGACGCGGCCTCGATCACGGGGCCGCGTCCGTTGTTCGTACGGGCGTGCTCACCACTGCGGCCCGCCTGAGCGCGTCTTTACGGCAGGCAGACACGCGCGAACGGCGTCCGTGTTCGTTCTCGCACTTCCGAACAGTTCCAGATCCAACTTGCCGCTACGCATCTCGTCGATGCTTGCAAGGGGAGGATTATGCAGTCCGCGCGTTTTTCGATCGTCACTGCACCACGGAAGCGATAGCGCCGCTCCGTTCCTCTCCATCCGCCAGGACGCCGCGACACATCTCGTCACGCCGGCTCACTACTGATCGACGTATCGGTCGACGTGCGCGGCCTGCACGGCCGCGGCTGTCGTTCGTGTCCGCCTGCTCCCCAGCGTGAGAAAGGACATGTGAGATGGACTCGTGGATTCGTCTGGGCCGCCGGCGTGGCAGCCTGCTCATCACGCTGACCGCCATCCTGACGATCGGCGCGGCGCTCGTGACGCCCGCCTCGTCGGAGGCGTCGACGTATATCTGGAACTCCCCCAATAGCGGGACCTGGAACAACCCCGCGAACTGGGAACACGTCTCCGGACCGGTCGGCGCCGGATTCCCGAATGGCAGCGGCGACGTCGCCAGCTTCACGCGTCCATTCGGCGACGCCATCATCGTCACGATCCCCGCCAGCGTCGCGGTCATGGTGGGTCAGGTCATCATCGACACCGATCACTTGATCCACATCGTGTCAGGAGGCGCCGGCGCCCGCCTGATCCTCGACAGCATCTTCTTCCCTCCCGAGATCAGGGTGGGCAGCGTCGGCAACGTGACGGTGCCCATCGAACTGCGCCGGCAATCGGTGGTCATCGGACTCCGGACGTTGAGCTCGTTGAGCCTCGGGAGCGTCTCGGAAGCCGGCGGCTCATTCGGCATCGCGAAGATCGGCGTGGGGCGACTGACATTCGGTGAACCCTGCACCAACACGGGCACCACGACCGTGGGCGGAGGCACCGTCGTCCTCACCGCATCCGCGCCGATCATTCGGGGTGATCTCGTGATTGGCGCCAGCACCGGTCCGGCCGGTCCGCCACGAAACGCGATCGTCCAGATCTTCGGCAACGGCGACCAGATTGCTGACGACCGCAAGGTCACAGTCCGGTCCGACGGTCAACTGATCGTGCGCACGACGATCCCCGAGCGCATCGGCGATCTGATCGTGAACGACGGTGTCGTCGACTTCTCGCATCCAGACCCCGGCGGCCGGCTCGCGATGCGCAGCCTCACGATGACCGGCGGACTCCTGGAATCCATGCAGGGCGGCCAGTTCGCACTCGAAGGCCCGGTCATCGCGACGTCCAGCCAGAACGGACCGGCACTCATCCGCCTCTCGCCCAGCGGCGCGGCCGGCAGCCTCGATCTGGTCGGCACGGTGCGGCGTTTCACCGTCAACGATGGCGTGGCCAATCAGGACCTGATCATCGAGCTCCCCATCGTCGGCACTGGTATCGCCGGCGTCCTCAAGTCCGGGTCCGGGACGCTTCGATTCAGCAACCCCATCGCGAATACCTACGCCGGCCCCACACTGGTTCAGCAGGGCCGCCTCGAACTGAATGGCACCGCCATTGGCGTGCCGCATGACATGGCGATCGGCGGCGCCGTCAGCGATGCCGAAGTCGCGATCCTCAGCAGCAACACGATTGCCAATGGCGCGATCGTCAACATCGGGCCGGAAGGCCTGCTGACCGCGGCCGCGCCGTTCCAGCACGTCAGCCAGCTGCACCTGGAAGGTGGACGCATCGCCATCGGCGGCCCGGGCTCGAATCCCAAACTCTCGATTGCCCGCCTCTTCATGACCGGCGGCCGGATCACCATCGGCGGCGTCGGCCGCCTCGATCTGGGAGACCAGCTCGTGGCGACGTCTACCGTCACCCAGCCCGCCATCATCGATGGCCCGGGGATCGTCGCGCTCCTGCCTGGCGATCACCTGATCTCGACGCCCAACGGTCCGCACGCGATCGATCTGCTCGTCGAGGCCCGCATCATGGGCGACAACAACGCGACCCTGACCAAGGATGACACCGGCACGGCGCAGTTCGGCGGGACGAACGGCTACAGCGGCGCGACGACCGTCTTCAGGGGCACGCTGTCGGTGTTCGGAACGCAGCCTCAGAGCCCTATCACGCTCAGTAGCACGCTCGCCGGCATCGGCACCGTGGGCAGCGTGAAGACCGCTGACCTGCAGCCGACCATCGCCCCCGGGCTGCTGCCGAACGAGACCGGCCGGCTCTCGACCAAATCGATCACGCTGAGCAACATCACCTCGTTGCTGGTGGACCTGAACGGCTCCTGTGTGGGCTGTTTCGACCAGCTCGCGGTCACGGGCACGGTGACGCTCGCCAACGCCAAACTGATCGTGAACACGACGGAGCCGCTGACGCAGTCCGTCATGATCCTCGCGAACGACGGCACGGATCCCATCAACGGCACCTTCACGGGCCTTCCCCAGGGCGCCACGCTCCCGTCCACCGGAGGTCAGCTCATCAAGATTTCCTATCTGGGCGGCGACGGCAACGATATCGTCCTGGCTCCCGTCGTGCCCCTGAACTACTTCCTGACCACGAGCGCCACGGGAGCGGTCGTCGACGATGACATCGCGATCGCGAACCTGAATGCGAACGACGCGCCGATCACCGTGACCGTCCTGCAGGCAGGCGGACAGACCGCAGTCGAGCATCACACGGTCCCGGCCCGGACGCGGATGACACTGGACGTCGATCGCCTGGCCGGTCCAGACGAGGCGCCGATCGCGGTGCAGGTGACGTCCGACGAACGTCTGCCGCTCGTCGTCGAGCGCACGTCGTTCTGGGATCGCGTGGATGGCCACACGGCGCGTGCCGTCACGCAGCCAGAACCTCAGTGGATCTTTGCCGGAGGCAGTCAGAGCGCCTTCGACACGACGCTGCTGCTCACCAATACGAACGCCAAACCGACGATCGCGACGGTCACCTTCCTGCTGAAGGACGGCAGGCCCGTCGTCAAGCACGTATGGATGGACGCGTTCACGCGCAAGACCCTCGCCGCGAGCAGCGTGCCCGAGCTCGCGGGACGCGCGTTCGGCATCAGCGTCGAGGCGACCCAGCCGATCTTCGCCGAGCGCAGCACGTCCTTCGGCCCGCTCGTGGACGGCACGCCAACCGGCGGCCACGTCACGAGCGGCAGTCTCGCGGCGTCGACGTCCTGGGCGCACGCGGATGGTGTCATCGGTGACGGGGTCAGCTCATTCATCCTCCTGAGCAACCCGCAGAGCGCCGCCGCGCATGTGACGCTCCGCTATCTGTTTGACACGGGCGACGCAATCACGCGCACCACGACCGTCGGGCCCCAGCAGCGTCTCACGGTGGATCTGGGTGAACTCGCCCGCGCCGCGAACATCGCGGCCTCGACATCCGCTGCCGTGTCCACGGTCGTGGAGGCGGACGTGCCCATCGTGTCCGAGCGCTCGACGTATTGGGCCGGCAAGAATGGTAGTTTCACGGACGGCTACGCAACCGCCGGCGCGACCGCGACCGCCACCCGGTGGGGCCTGGCGGAAGGCCGCGTTGGCGGCGCGCGCGCGTTCGAGACCTTCCTCCTCTTCGCCAATCCGTCATCGCAGGAGGCGCAGATCACCGTCACGTATCTGCCGGAAGGCGGCGCCCCGCTCGAACGGACGTATGTCGTGCCCGCGGCAAGCCGCTTCAGCGTCGACGTGCGCAATGTCGTCCCCGAGCTCCAGGACGCCATCTTTGGCGCACGCATCGACGTCACGAACGACGTGCCGATTGCCGTCGAGCGCTCGATGTACTGGAACGCCGACGGCGTCCGCTCCGGAGGCACGAACGTCGGCGCGACGCCACTGCCCTAGCCAGCGCGCACGCCGCCTCGCCTCTTCACGGACGCGGCCCTGTCAACCCCGAGGGCCGCGTCCGCCGCGATCTCGCGGACCGGAATCGCAGACGCGCGCGAAAGCGTGTCCGGGAGAGGAACGATGTCGGAGGATGCGAAACGGGAGGGCGTGCGGCGGCGTTGAGGGGATCACGCGCGCCCGCGATGGGCGCGCATGTCAGGCATCGAGGTTCAGGGCTTCCGAAACGTGGCCATCTCGGTCTCGACCACGGCGACGGTCATCCGCTTGCGCTTGTCGTTGACCCAGACGTGCAGGATCTTCTGTGACCGCTCGGGCAGTCCGCCGAGGACGCGGTCGCGGGCTTCCAGCGTGTGCTGACGGCAGCCAATCATCACCTCGTCCCGCGCCGCCGCGATGGCGGTGTGCTTCGCGCCGGCCGCCGCGAGCGGGTTGGTGCGTTTGGCCATCTGGCCCTGACAGGCGGCGTCCCGCGCCGGCTGCTGCTCGGCCTCGCGCATGACGACTTCGAGCTCGTCATCGGGAAGCGCCAGGCTGGTGAGAATCCGCTGCAGATTCTTCGGGTTCGCCATCGCCAGATGGTTGAACAGCGTGCGCCACACCCAATGTTCGGGAATCTCCGCGCCCTTCAACTCCACCGTTTTCGGCGGAGGCGGATCCGGCGCCGCGAACCCCGTCATCGGTCTGCTCAGCACAATGCTCGCGATCAGCATCGCGGCGCCACAGGCAACGCCTCTTCTTCCATGCCGTCGGCTGCTCACGTCCTGCTCCCTTCGCCGCACGCGTAGTGTCTGGATGAGCGAGTGTAGAGGGGCCTCCGTCTCCACGTCAACCGGAACGGCATCATTGTTCGAATGCCGGCAAGACGGCGCTGTGACACGACGTGTACACGATTCGCGCCGTCCAGCCGGGACCCGTCAATGAATGCACAGACACAGGGTCGGGTTCACGCTGACGCACTGTCCCCCAGAGGCGGAACATCCCACGTTCACGCAGGCCGTGCCCGAGCGCATGCATAGCGAGCTCTGTTCGAGCGGCCGCGTCCCGGCGGTCAGCCCGGACACCACGAGAAAGGTCAGGAGCAGCGAGGAACGAAGAAGTCGGCGAGTCATGACAGTCCTCCCGGGATAAGCGTCTGTTCGGCTCGTAACGGCGTAATGCCCAGTGTAACCCGCCTCCCCGGCCGTCCATCCACCGGTCCAAACCATCCGTCCGCCGGACGTTCCGTCCTGATCGTTGACTTGTGGTTTGGCCGTGACGCGCTTGCGTCGACTCTCGCATGGCGCGATGACGACACAGCCTCACCAGAATCACCGGCCATACGAGCGATGGCAGGTCGCCGTGCTCGACGCGGCGGGACGCGTGTTGGCGTCCCGCCACGGCGCCGACTGGATGCTGCCCGTGGTGGACGTCCAGCGCGGCATGCGTGTCGCGCCGCAGATCGTCTCGGCGCTCGCGGACACGTATGCCATCGACGCCTTCTGTCTGACCGACATCGATGGCGCCGATCGCGCGTCCGGGAATGGAGACCGCGCCGCTGGTCCGGCCCCTGGTTCAGTCGTGTCGCGGACGATGCTGGCTGATCTCTGCGGCGCGGCATCAGCCAACGGCCGATGGATTGACGCGGACGCCATCCGCCTGTGCGATGGGCGGACGCTCGCCGACGTTGCGGCCCAGTACCGGCGTGCGGGCCGCGAGACGGAGCAGCCTGGCTTCTGGCCGCGGCTACGGCAGTGGGCAGACGAAGTTCTTGCGAACGACGCGGACGGAATCGACGCGTCGCGCCTGACGGGTCGGCGGACGCAGTGGACCGCGGGACGCGGCTTCTCGCTGGTCCGGCTCGACGCGACCGGCGCCGCCGTCTGGTTCAAAGCGGTCGGGGCGCCGAACGAAGCCGAATGCGGCATCACCGCGCGGCTGGCCGCGCGGCATCCCGCTCACCTGCCGCACGTGCTGGCCGTTCACGATCGCTGGTGCGGCTGGTTGACCGAGGAACTGTCCGGACACTCGCTGCGATCGACCGGCGATCCGGATCGCTGGACGCGTGCGGCCGTCGATCTCGCGCGGCTTCAGATGCACGAACGCGGACGCGCGGCCGAGTGGCTGAACGCGGGATGCGTCGACCTGCGCGTGAACACGCTCGCGCGCCAGGTGGACGACTTCATCCACGGCATCGAGCCGATCTTCGCGCGTCAGGAGCGGACGTCGCTCCCGCGGCTCGGCGCGACGGAGCTGGTCGCAACCGCGGACGCGCTTCGCCGCGCGCTCGACACCGCCGCGATCCTGCCGGACACGCTGGTCCACGCCGACCTGAATCCGGACAACATCTTCTTCCGCGGCCCCTTCCGCAGCCCCTTCCGCGGCGGGAGCGCGGTGTTCCTCGACTGGGCCGGCACCAGCGTCGGCTTCCCGTTCGCCGCGCTCGAGAATCTCCAGGGACACCTGCGACGCGTCCAGCCGTCGCCCCAGACCACCGCTCGAGCCGTCAGCGATGCGTACGCGGACGCGTGGACGGACGCCTACGGCGCGAATGTCGTCGCGCGGGCGCGGGCCGTCGCGCCGCTGCTCCGATACGCCAGCCTCGCGATGCGGTCGGCCGGATGGCTTCGACATACCGCAACGCCGTCCATACGCGAACCGCTGCTCCGCAGCCTGACGCGCAGCATGTGGCAGATCGTGGTCGCGCCGACGCCGGCGCCAGGTCAGTAGGCAACCGCGATGTCTCAGCCCGCGATGTCTCAATTCAGGGTCCAGAAACGATACCTCCTCGCGTCGCTGCTTGCGCTGACGCCGATCGTCGTCCATCTCAACGCAAGCGCGGCGGTGGCACAGACCGCGTCGACGGCGTCGCTCAACGGTCAGGTGGTCGATCAGAGCGAGGCCGCGGTCGCGGGCGCAGCCGTGACGCTGACGCAGATCGACACCGGACGATCGCGCCAGTCCATCACCGATCGCGCCGGACGCCTGTCGTTTCCACTTCTGCCGCCAGGCGCGTATCGCCTCGACGTGACCCGCGACGGCTTCGAACCGTCCCCGCTCGCGCCGCTCACACTTCAAGTCAACGACGAACTGGCCATCCGTGTCGTCCTGCGCCTGGCCGGCGTCGCGGAAACCGTGAGCGTCGCCACCCAGGCCTCGCTCGTGCGTGACACTGCATCCGTGTCAACCACGGTTCCGCAGGCCCTCGTCGATCGCCTCCCGCTGAACGGACGCAATCTCCAATCACTCCTGCTGCTCACGCCCGGCGTCAACCTCAGTCCCGTCGTTACCCAAGGCGCGTCCGGCCAGTTCAGCGTCAACGGCCAGCGCGCCAGCGGCAACACCTTCATCGTCGACGGCGTCAGCGCAAACGTCGGCGCCGCCGGCAGCGCCCTGTCCGGCGAAGGCGGCTCCGGAGCGCTACCCGCGTTGACCGTCCAGGGCGGCACCAGCAGTCTCGTCTCGCTGGAAGCGCTCCAGGAGTTCTCCGTGCAGACGTCCACCTACTCCGCGGAGTTCGGCCGCTCACCCGGCGGACAGGTGTCCGTGGTGACCCGCTCGGGCACGAACACGCCGCACGGCACGCTGTTCGGATCCTTCCGCGATGATGCGATGGACGCGGCGGACTTCTTCGTCAACCGCGGTGGCCTGCCAGAGCCGCGCCTGCGTCAACAGCAGTTTGGCGGCGCATTCGGCGGACCGGTCAGGCTGGGGACGTTCTACGACGGGCGCAATCGGACGCACTTCTTCCTGTCACACGAAACGCTACGGCTCGAACAGCCGCAAGCCATCAGCACGACCACGATCTCGCGCGCGTCGCGTGCCCAGGCGCCCGCCGCCATCCGTCCGATCCTCGACGCTTATCCGCTGCCGAACGGACCGGATCTCGCCGGCGGACTTGCACGGCTCGACGCCAGCTATTCGACGCCCTCGCGCGAACGCGCCACGAGCGTTCGGCTCGATCACGTCCTCGGATCGCGTCAGACGATCTTCGGCCGCTACAACCAGGCGCCCTCGTCCATCGACGAACGGGACGGCAACGTGCCGAGCGTCGTGCGCAGCGAGGAGCGCGACACCCACATGCTGACGCTGGGAACGACGGCGACGCTGAGCGCGTCCGCGTTGCTGGACGTCCGCTACAACTTCAGCAAGGTCGAGGCCGGCACGGTCCGGTCGATGGATGACTTTGGCGGCGCCGTGCCGCCGTCGTTCGATGACCTGCTGCCGGACGTGGCGGACGGACGCGGCTACGTCAATGTCAACCTCGGTGGCTCGGCGCCCGGATTCGCCGTCGGCATCGACGCGCGGAATCGCCAACGCCAGCATCAGCTCGTCGCGACGCTGACGCGCGTCTTCGGCGCGCACACGTTCAAGACCGGACTCGACTGGCGGCGGCTGCGATCGACGTTCGGCAGCGATCGTCCGTCGCAATATCGCCCGACCTACAACTTCCTCGGTGTCGCCGGCGCGCTGGGCGGCACGCTGGGCAGCGGGTTGATCAACGTCCGGGAGACCGCGCGGATCGACTTCGACAATCTCTCGATCTACGCGCAAGACGACTGGCGTCCGCACACGCGCGTCACGCTGAGCTACGGTCTGCGGTACGAACTGAATCCGGCGCCGCAGGGCGTGACGAGCGCCGAGCAGCCGCGGGGCCTGTCGGTCGTCGAACCGCTGGCCCAGGTGGACCTTGCGCCGTCGGGTGCGCCGCTCTATGCGACACGCAAGACCAACATTGGTCCGCGTGCGGGCGTGGTGTATCGGCTCAAGGACACCCCGGCCTGGACGACGACACTTCGCGGCGGCTATGGGCTGTACTTCGATCTCGGCTACGGCGCGATCGCCAACGCGGCGAGCGCCTTCCCGCTGCTGCGCACGAAGCGCCTGAGCGCGGGGACGCCGTTCCCCCTGAACGCGGCGAGTGCCGCGCCGCTGCCGCCGGATGCGGGACCGCCGTACGACCTCGTGCGCGGACTCGATCCGGACATCCAGGCGCCGCGGACGCATCAGTACAGCGTCAGCGCCGATCAGCAGCTCGGCGGCGCGCGCACGCTGACCGTATCCTACGTTGGCGCCGACGGGCGCAAGCTGCTGCGGCAGGAGACGATCAATGCGCCCAACGCGGCGATCGGCATCCTGCAGATCACGACCAACCGGGATCGATCGACCTACGACGCGCTGCAGGTCCAGTTCCTCGACCGCGATCTCGCCAGCCTCACCGTGCAGGCGGCGTACACCCTCTCCTCGTCCACGGACACGTCCTCGTCTGCCGCGCTTTTCCTCCTGCCGGCCGAACGGTTCGATCCGGCGCAGGATCGCGGTCCGTCCGACTTCGATCACCGGCACGCCTTCTCGGCGGCGCTATCGTGGACGATACCGGCGCCGCGGGGTCCCGCCTGGTGGCGCGCCGTCGGCGGGAGCTGGGGACTCGACGCGATTGTCCACGCCCGCTCCGGCACGCCCTTCACCGTAACCGGCAACCGCCAGACCCCCATCGGCTTCGTCGCGCTTCGGCCGGATCTCGTCCCTGGCGCGCCGCTCTGGCTCTCCGACGCGTCGGCGCCAGGCGGCCGTCGCCTCAACCCCGGCGCGTTCATCTTCGGACCCGACGCGCGGCAAGGCTCGATGCCGCGCAACGCGCTACGCGGGTTTCCGTTCTGGCAGATCGATCTCGCCGTCAGCCGGCGTCTGCCGCTGTTCCGATCGCTGAAGGCCGACCTGCGCGCCGAGGTGTTCAACGTGCTGAACCATCCCAGCTTCGCCAATCCGAACGCGAACCTCGGCCTGGTGACGCCCGCCGGCACGGTCGCGCCGCCCGCCGACTTCGGCGTCGCCACGCGGATGCTGCGCGGCGCCTATCCAGGACTCAGTCCGCTCTATCAGGTCGGCGGTCCGCGATCGGTCCAACTCTCGGCACGCGTGCGCTTCTAGCGAGCGATCACACCGTCACCCGTCAACCGTCGGCGTCACCCATCGGCTCTCGAACAACCACTGTCAACCATCACGGATCAGCGAACGATGTCGTCAACCACGTCCCTGCCTGCTTCGACACGACAACTGGAGGCCCGATCACCCATGACACCGAGACACGCCGCACGCCGCCTGCTTTCCATGCTGGCTCTTGCCCTCGCATTCACGCTCGTCAGCGCGAACGCGCACGCAACCGGACGGTTCACGTCCCTCGACTTCCCTGATGCGCAGTCGACGACGGCCAGCGCCATCAGCACGCTCGGCCAGATCGTCGGCTGGTATCGCGTGAACGGTGAAACACGCGATCACGGTTTCCTGCTGTCGTTCGGCCGCTTCACGACCATCGATCCTCCAGGCAGCCAGCACACCCGCGCCTTCGGCATCAACCTCCGGGGCGACATCGTCGGCACGTATCGCACGGCGGACGGCGTGGATCACGGCTTTCTGCTGCGCCGCGGCCGCTACGTCACGATTGACGCACCGAATGCCGAAGGCACGGCCGCCTTCGGCATCAACGCCGGCGGCGACATCGTCGGGACGTTCGATGACGGCGAGGAGCACGGATTCCTGCTGAGCGAAGGCACGTTCACCACGATCGAGATGCCAGACGCCGAGGAAACGCCGGCCGCGAACAGCATCAACGGCGAGGGCGAGATTGTCGGACGCATCGTGTCCGGCACGCCGGAGATCAGCAAGGGCTTCCTCCTGAGCGGCGGCGAGTTCACCGAGATCGCGGTGCCGGGTGCGTCCTTCACGACGGCATTCGGCCTGAACGGTCGCGGCGATGTGGTCGGCCGTTACCTGCTCGGCGGCGTCACGCACGGATTCCTCTTGAGCCGCGGCGTCTTTACCAACGTCGACGTCCCGGGCGCCGTCTTCACCAGCGCCAGAGGCATCAATCTCTGGGGCGCCATCGTTGGCGAGTACCGCGACGCGGCCGGTCGAGTCCACGGCTTCGTCAAGCACTGAACGGAGGACTGGCGATGATCGCGGCACCGCGGACAGGAGCATCGCGGACGAGCGCGTCCATGACGGGCGCGACCGAAAGACGAGTGAGTCCACGCGTCCGTGTGTGCCTGACGGGCGATGGCGGCGTGCTGATGGACGTCGAGCGCGACCGGATGTACAGCGTCGATCGCATTGGCGCGTCCATCCTGACGCGGTTCGCGGCCGGTCAACCGCTGGAGACGATCGCGCTCGACCTGTCGAACGCCTACGAAGCGCCGGTGTCGGTGGTGCGGAACGATGTGCGGCAGTTTCTCGATCGCCTCGAACGGGACGGCCTGATCGAACATCGCGAGATGACGGCTGACGCCGAACGAACGGCGTCAGCCACGACAGCCACGATGCCGTCAACGCCGGGACCGCGACCGGCGTCGCGGCCGCTACCCGCACCGTCCCGCCGCAGGCTCGTCGGCCACGCCGTCTGGCGCCTGCTGCGCGTCGATCTCGCTCTGCGGCTGAAGGGATTCACACATCTCTATCACGCCATCGCACAGCATCCCATCGGCCCGGTCACCGCGCCCGACCGTATCGTCATTGACGTCCGCGAGGCGGTGGACCGTGCGTGCGCCATCTATCCGCGGCAGGCGCTGTGCCTTCAGCGCTCGGCCGCGGCTACCTGGCTGCTGCGCGATTACGGCGTCCCGGCAACGCTCGTTGTCGGTGCGCGGAAACATCCCTTTCGCGCGCACGCATGGGTCGAGGTTGACGGCACCGTCGTCAACGACAAGCGTGGCGTGAAGGACTACTACCAGGAACTGGATCGCCTGTGAAGAGCCTCGCCTGCACCGGCAGAGAGACGCTCGGCGAGGACGCGCGGATCGCGTCACCGGACGGACACTGTCTGTTCTGGGACGGCCGCCTCGACAACCGCACGGAACTGCGCGCGAATCTGGGCGTGGATCTGGACGAGCGCGGCGACACGGCATCCTCGGACGGCGCGCTCGTCATGGCCCTCTGCCGGCGCGACGGCCTGGCGCGAACGCTGCCGCGGTTGATTGGCGACTGGGCGCTGGCCTTCTGGGATCCGCACAGCCGCCAGTGGTCGCTCGCGCGCGATTTCGCGGGCGTCCGGCCGCTGTATTACACGCGGACACCGGACGGCTACCGCTGGTCGTTCACGCTGGACGCGCTGTTGTCCGCCAGCCGCCATCCCCGTCCGCTCGACCGCCGCTATCTCGCCGGCCTGTTCTTCCTCGGACCGGATCCCGCGGCGACGCCCTACGAAGGCATCGAATGCGTGCCGCCCGCCCATGTCGTCACCATCGAAGACGAACGCGTGCACTGTCAGCCGTTCTGGACGCCACCCACCGGTCGACGCATTCAGTATCGACAGGATAGCGACTACGAAGAACACTTCCGCGCGCTCGTCCGCGAGGCCGTGCGCTGCCGGCTGGACTCGACGCAACCAGCGTGGGCCTTCCTGAGCGGCGGCCTCGACTCGTCCAGCATCGTTTGTCTCGCCGACGATCTGATCGCGTCCGGCGACGCCCGCGCGCGCACGCTGCACACGATCACCTACGTCTTCGAGCCGTCGCCTGTCACCGGCGAACGCCGTTTCTGTGCGGCCGTCGAACGGCGGCGCGGTCAGGACAGCCACTATCTGGAAACGACGATGTATCCGTATCTGCGGCCGCGTCCGGGTGATGGGTCGCCGGTGCCGTACTTGTTGGACGGGTCGATCGCGCTGGCACAGGCGCAGAAGACGCTGATGCAGCGGCTGGGCGGACAGGTCCTGCTGTGCGGCAGCGGCGGCGACGAGCTGCTGGGCAACTCGCGGCGCGGCGAACGCGTGCTCGCGGATCGCCTTCGTCACTACGAGTGGCACGCGTTCGGACGCGGCCTGCGCGAGTGGAGCGTGTCGCTAAGGCGACCGGCGTTGACGCTGCTCGGCCAGACGCTGGCGTCCGTCCCACGGCGACGAGTACGGCCGTTTCCATCCGGGCCACCGCCGTGGCTGGCGCCGGCATTCCTCGACGTCATCCGCGACCCGGCCAGCGTCACGCGCACGCCCGCGCTGCGCGACTGGCCCAGCAGCCTTCGCTCCGTCGTTGCGCGCACGGCACAGCAGGATTACCGATCGCTGTGCGGCTGCGACGTACGCTATCCATTTCTCGATCGGCGTCTTGTCGAGTTCTGCCTCAGCCTGCCTCTGGAACAACTGACGCGTCCCGGCGAAACGCGATCGCTGATGCGCCGGTCACTGCGCGGTATCGTCCCCGAAACCGTCCTCTCGCGGCGCAGCAAGAATCTGCCCGCGGAACCCATTGGCGCGGCCGTCGATCGCGAATGGGAGCGGCTCACCCGGCTGTTCTCGCGTCCGCTGCTGGAACAGTACGACCTGGTCCACGCTCCGGCGCTCGACCAGTCGCTCCGCCGCGCACGGCACGGCACGGAGAAGTTTCTCGGCCCGCTGCTGTGGGCCATCGTTCTCGAAGAATGGCTGCAACAGGCGTCCGCGCGGCAGTGGCTGCTGCCGCCGGCGTCACGCCAGGCACATGAGGCCTGGCTGCAGCTCAAGCGTGAAGGGCACGTGTGAATCCAGCCCTGGAAAGGAGGTGAGCGAGATGAAGTATGCATCCCCGGATGTCGTCACGATCGGCAAGGCAACGGAACTGATCGAGGATCTCGGACATAAGTTCTCGAGTGACATTCCCGATAGCGCGGATCTGCCGTCGGACGGCGACTACGAAGTCGACGAGTAGATCCCACCGATGCGGGACGGCGACGCGCGACCGTCCCGCATCGGCGTTTTCCTGGAGCGTGATGCACCGATGAATCCGCAGTTACCAGCCACCGCCGTTGACACCGGAGCCGTTGATGACAGATCCGTTCACGAGGGATCGGGCGAGCACGAGGCGATGGCGTTCGATGTCGTACACGGCATCCGCGTGGACGACCCGTTCCGCTGGCTCGAAGATCGCCAGTCACCCCGGACAGACGCGTGGCTGACGCAGCAGATTGTCCAGGCGCGAGCGTATCTGGACGCGTTGCCCGGACACGACGAGCTGTACGCGGACGCGTGGCGTCTGCTGTCCGCGGAAGTTGTCGAGGCGCTGTGCCTCGGCCGCGAGGCGACGTTCTTCCTGCGCCGCGCGCCCGGCGAGGATCAGGCGAGTCTGTGGATGGACACGCCGGGCCAGCCGGGGCGGCGGCTGGTCGACGTGCAAGAGATCGATCCAAGCGGACGTACGTCCCTGGAGGTGCTGGCGGTCTCGCGGAACGAGCGCATCCTGGCGTTGGCGATGAGGAGCGGCGGCAGGAACGAGTACGGGGTCGCGTTCGTCGACCTCGCGTCACGCCAGATCCTGCCCGACCGACTACCGTCCGCCGAGTATCGCGGCGTCATTCCACATCCGGACGGCAGCGGCGTCTACTACGCGACGCCGCATCGCGGAACCTGGCGCATTGCGTGGCGCGCCTTCGGGCGCAAGACGAAGCAAACAGAAGAAACGGCAGAAGACCAGACCGTATTCGCGCCGGGTGGAACGGGTCCGCTCAAGCTGGGACTGTCGTTGAGTCAAGATGCCAGATATCTCCTGGTGTTGACGGCGCGGAGAGGACCGCCGCGCAAAATGGACCTGCATGCGCTGCCGCTGGCTGACCTCGGCACGTCTCGCCTGCTGCTGGGCGACACCGATGCGTTCTGCGGAGCCGTTACCGTCAACGGCGAGCTCTATGTGCTCACACATGACAACGCCAGTCACCGCAAGGTGATCCGGATCGCGCTCGATGCGGCGGCAGACGTCGGCGCGGCCGAGAATGACGAAGATGCGCGGACGGTGGTGTCTGAATCGGAGGCGGTGCTCCGAGGCATGGCCCGGACGCGCGACCGCCTCCTGCTGCTCGCGTCCGTTGACGGCCTGGACGAGATCCGCGTGCTCGACTGGAACGGGCGGCTCCTGCACACGCTGACGCAACCGGAAAGCAGCAAAGTCGTCCATCTCGCCACGCATCCGCAGCGGCAGGATTTCTTCTTTGCGGTCGACTCGTGGCAGCAGCCTCGGACGATCGTCCGCTACGACCCGGGCGCCGCAGGCGGCGCAACCATCTGGTGGCGGCGAGCAGCGCCGATTGACGCGGAGACGTTGACGCTCGAACGCTGCACGTACGTCGCGCGGGACGGCGAACGCATTCCCATCTCGCTGGTGCGCGCGCGAGGCAGCGCCGCGGCGCCTGCGCCAACGCCCACGCCCACGTTGCTGTTGGCGTACGGTGGCTACGGCTCGACGCTGATCCCCGCGCTGAGCCTGCGCGCGGCACTGTGGCTGTCGGGCGGTGGTCAGCTTGCCGTGGCTGGCATCCGGGGCGGCGGCGAGCATGGCCGCCGCTGGCACGATGCCGGCGCGCGCGAACAGCGGCAAACCGCCATCGACGATCTCCTCGACGCCGCCGACTGGCTCATCGCCGACGGACGCTCGTCTGCCAGACAACTGGCGCTAGCCGGCGCGTCGCATGCGGGCACGCTGGTCGCCGCCGCGATGACGCAACGGCCGGACCGCTTCGCCGCCGTCATCTGCACGATGGCGCTGCTCGACCTGGTGCGCTTCGAATCGTCTGCCTACGGTCGCTGGTCGGCGCAGGAAGTGGGAACGATAGCCGATGCCGCGCAGTTCCGGGCGCTGTTCGCGTATTCGCCCTATCACCGCGTCAGGAATGACGTCGCGTATCCGGCGGTGCTGTTCGTGTCGGGCGATGAGGACACGCTGATCGATCCGTTCCACGTCCGCAAGATGACGGCGCGTCTGCAGCAGACCACGAGCGCCGGCCGTCCCGTGCTGCTGTCGTACGACGAACGGCGCGGCCATCGCGGACAGTTGCCGCTCGCGGCGCGCGCACAGACCCTCGCCGACCAGATCGCGTTCCTCCGCACGCACACCGCCGCCACGGGCACAACCGACATGGGAATCCGACCGTGATTCAGGAACTTCGTCTCGCCGCCCGCCGGCTCCACGGGAACCTGCCGTTTACGCTCGTCGCGGTGCTGACGATTGCGCTGGGGATTGGCGCGAACGTCGCGCTCTTCAGCTTCGTTCACGCCTTGCTGCTGCGTCCGCTGCCGTTCGCGGACGCCGATCGTCTCGTCAGCCTGTCCTCCATCGTTCGCGGCGAGGCGCGCAGCCTGTCGTTCCAGGACGTGAACGATCTGCGTACCGCCAGCCGGCACATGGCTGACATCGCGGCATACGACGAGGGCGGCCACTACAATCTGGCCGGCGGCGATCGGCCGGAAGACGTCCTGTCGACGCGCTGCACGCACAATCTGTTTCGCGTGCTCGGCGTCGCGCCGCTGTTGGGCGCCGCGTGGACCGATCAGGAAGACCGCGCCCGCTACACCGAAGTGCTGCTCAGCCACTCGCTGTGGCAGCGCTATTTCCACGGCGATCCGGACATCGTTGGCAAGCAGATCACGCTGGTTGACGTCCCGTACACCGTGCGCGGCGTCATGCCTCCCGGCTTCAGTTTCCCGTCCAGCTCCGAAATCTTTCGCTCCTGGGGCACCACCACCGTCTCCCAGAGTTACGTCAACCGTGCGAACCGCGGCGCGGCCGTCGTCGCACGACTCCGTCCCGGCGTGAGCCTCGCCGACGCGCAGATGCAACTCGACGCCGTCGCACGCCGGCTCGCAGACGACTACCCCGCTACCAATCGAGACGTCCGCTTCGTCGTGCGGCCGCTGCGCGAGCTGTATGTCGGCGACACGCGGCCGTATCTGCTGCTGCTCAGCGCGGCGGTCGGCCTGGTGTTCCTCGTGGCCATCGCGAACGTGACGACGCTGCTCTTGATCCGCGGCATCGAACGCCGCCGCGCCGTGGCCCTCCAGCGCGCACTCGGCGCGTCGACGTGGCAGGCCGCCCGGCCCGTGCTCGCCGAGAGCCTGCTCGTCGCCATGATCGGCGGCGCGTTCAGCCTCGTGTTCGCGTACGCCCTCCTGCGCACGCTCACGACCGCCGTCCGCTGGGGCATGCCTCCGTGGATGCAGGTCGGCATCGACGGACCGGTGCTTGCGTTCCTGATCGTCTTGACCGTGCTGACGGGCGTGCTAGGCGGCATCCTGCCGATGCTGCGGGCAACGCGCGTTGACTTGAACGAGTTGCTGAAAGCCGGCGGCCGCGGCACGCTGCCCCGCGCACGCCTGCAAACGTGGCTCGTCAGCATCGAGGTCGCACTCGCCGTCGTCCTCCTCATCGGCTCCGTGCTGTTGACCAAGAGCTTCGTCCGGCTCGCCCAGGCCGATCTCGGCTATCGCACCGAGAACCTGTTGACGTTCCGCCTGACCGTGCCGTGGAAACGCTACGGCCTCGAAGGCACCATCCGTTTCCACCACGATCTGCTCGAACGCCTGCGACAACTGCCAGGCGTCGAAGCCGCCTCGCTCAGCACGGACTCACCGGTCGCGGAGCAACTCGCGCCCATCAATCCGCTTCGCGTCGAGGGACAGTCCGTCGCCGATCAGGATGCCAATCCACGCGTCTGGGTCCGCAGCGTCAGCCCCGGCTATCACACCGACCTGCGCATCCCGCTGCTGCGCGGACGCTTGTTCGACCCGCAGGATGAGTTGACTCGTCCGCCCGTCGCCCTCGTGGACGAGAAACTGGCGGCGCGCCTCTGGCCCCATCAGGATCCCATCGGACGCAAGCTGCAACTCTGGCCCTCGCTCGACGGCACCCGCTGGCTCACCGTCGTCGGCATCGTTGGCAACGTCGGCATCGGCGGCCCCACCGTCGAACGCGGTCTGATGGTCTACACATGCGCCCAACAACTCGTCGCCGCCGGCGCGTATTACGTCCTCCGCACACGCGGCGATCCGTACGCCCTCGCACCCGCCGCCGCACGCGCCGTGCAGAGCCTCGATCCGCAACAGGCCATCGCACAGCCAATCGCGGTGAATGACCTGATCGCCGATCGCACGTGGCAACGCCGCGTCTCGGCCATGCTGTTCACACTGTTCGCCGCCCTGGCGCTCGTGCTCGCCGCCATCGGCATCTACGGCGTGACGTCCTATCACGTCGCGCAGCAGACGGTAGACCTCGGCCTGCGCGTCGCCCTCGGCGCCCAGCGCACCGACGTCCTCTGGCTGGTCGGTCGCGAATGCCTGCGATTCATGGCCCCCGGCGTCGCCTCTGGCCTGCTCCTCGCGTCACTGCTGTCTCAATTCGTCGCCAGCCTCCTCTTCGAAACCTCCGCGCGCGATGCCGCCGCGTTCCTGGCGGCTCCCGTATTCCTCATCGCCATCACACTGATCTCGGCATACGTGCCCGCCCGGCGCGCCACCCGCATCGATCCCGTCACGGCACTCCGAGATGAACGCTGATCGACCTGCCCACGACTACGCGCTCACGACCAGCCTGGCCTAACGCGCGCCGGCCGGCTGGTCGACACGATTGCTCGTCCCCGCGCGCTGACGCTCGCCGTTGCCGCCGTGGAGACCTTCCGCAAATTCTTCAATCATCTTCTGATCGAAGGCTTTCAAATCTTCAGGCTTGCGCGATGTGACGAGGCCGCGATCGACGACAACGGCCTGATCCTGCCAGTTGCCGCCGGCGTTCTTGACGTCTGTCTTGATCGACGGATATGAGGTCAGGCGGTAGCCGTCGACTACGCCGGCCTCGACGAGCAGCCACGGCGCGTGACAGATGGCCGCAATGGGTTTGCCGCCGTTGAAGAATTCGCGTACGAAATCGACGGCCTTCGGATCCGTCCGCAGGCGATCGGGATTCATCACGCCGCCGGGCAGCAGCAGCGCGTCGTACTCCGCGGCGCTGACGGCCGCGAGCTGGCGATCGACGTTGACGAACTCGCCCCACTCGGTGTGATTCCAGCCGCGCACCGTATCCCGCTCGGGCGAGACGATATGCACTTCGGCCCCGGCCGCTTCCAACGCTGCCTTGGGATCCGTCAGCTCTATCTGCTCGAAGCCCGTGGTCACCAGCGCCGCGACTTTCTTGCCCTTCAACTGCTCACTCATGAACCCTCCTCGGGTCGCACCTCGACCGTGCGCCTGTTGTACTGAGAGATCACAAAGCAACCTGCGGGCCACACGCGAGTGCGGGTGTGCAGAAAACGCAATCACGCCGCGCGGGGACGAGCGGATGAGGAAGAGAAAGAGAAAGAGTGCCGCGAGAAGCGAGGGTGGAACGTGAGGGTGAGGACTGCGGAGTGGACCGATCAGGCGGTGGCTTTGCGCGTCGTGCGACGCGGGGCCGTGCGGACTGGAGCGGCCGCGGCCTGGGCTGCGGCTCCCGCGGGGGCTTCGAGCTGGAAGTCCAGCGGAAGGCGTCCGCTGAGCGGATCGCGCGAGAGCAGCTCGAGCAGCGCGCGGAGATCGGCTTTGAGTCTGGTCAGCCGTGTCTTGAGATCCGCGCCCATGACTTCGTGCAGCAGAGAGACGTCTTCCACGGGAGGCACCGCGGCCCGCACGGAAGACGGCGTGTCACCGTCCAGACGCCGACGAACGCCCGCGAGAGTCAGGCCCTCACCAAACACGAGTTGCCGGATGCGCAGCACACGTTCGACGTCCGCCCGTCTGTAGACGCGCGGTCCGCCCGGCGTACGCGCAACGCCGAGGTCGGTGAATTCGCTTTCCCAGGATCGGAGAACGTAAGGCTGGACCTTGGCGATCTCGCACACTTCCGACGCCTTGAAGGCGGGGCGATCGGGAATGGCAAAGGAAGCCGCGTCGTTCATGGAGCTACAGCGGTGGAGTATAACACGTTTCGGCGCAAGGCCTTACCACACCGCCACGAGGTCGGACGCGCGTCCAGGATGAGCCGGAGTGTGCCCCCACGCGCGATGTCGCGTCGCGAGGTGAGAGTCGACGTGGGAGCGGGTGGAACGTGTCCACCCGCCGCCATGCAATGACCCGCTGGCTGCGTGACGCGGTGTCAGGCGCCCGTCGGCGACGGACCGTGCGCCAGCAGGTTTCAAGACTTTACAAGACGCACGTCGGGGACGTACGTCCAAAACGCGAGGCGCTAGACGCGCGTGTCGCGCAACAGATCGTTGACTTCGCGCTCGGCCTGCTACCGCGCCAATCCATAGCGCTCCTGCAGCCGACCGTACAACTGATCCTTCCTGCCATCGATCTGATCGAGCTCATCGTCTGTCAGCTCGCCCCACTTCTCTTTCAGCTTGCCCTTCAACTGAGTCCATTGACCCTTGAGCGTATCTTCGTTCATATAGCCCTCCGCCGTCCTTTATTGCAAGCGACGGGCCGTTACGCGCGAAGCCCATGAAATCAGGACGATCGGCGCATGAACCAATTGACGCTGTCTCGTTGCAATGCAGGCGCTGTCAGGCTCCGGACGTTCGTCACGCGCCTCGACAGGCAGAGGTGAACGACACGCAACAGCAACGCACGTTTACTCTGGCCGCCTACTCGGGCCGTCGTCTTGGCTTGCCCGTGCGCGGCTTCGAGCGCTTGCGCGTGGTCGAGCCACTGGTCTTTTTTCTCTTCGGACGATCCTTCTTGTCGCGCGCCTTTTCTTCACCACCGCGGCGTCGGACGATGACGCGAATGGGACTGCCGATGAAACCGAAGGAGTCACGCAGCCGGTTGACGAGGAACCGTTCGTAGGAGAAGTGGAAGGTCGTCGCAACGTTGGTGAACAGCACGAACGTCGGAGGCGCAACCGCCGTTTGCGCGGCGTAGAGGATCCGCACTTCACGCTTGCCAGGGCTGACCGGCGGATGAGCGGACGTGACCGCTTCGAGAAAGCGATTCAGCTCTCCGGTCGGCACGCGCTGCCGGCGCGCCTTTGCCACGCGCTCGATGGCTTCGAGCAGCTTCGGCGTGCGATCGCCCGTCTTCGCGGACATGTGCAGGATGGGTGCGTAGTCCAGGAACTTGATGTGACGCCGCACCTGCGCGTCGAACGCCTTCGAGAAGTCCTGTCCCTTGCCTTTCGTGAGATCCCACTTGTTGGCGGCAATGATGACGCCGCACCCGGCGTTCTCGGCTTCGCCCGCCACCGTCGCGTCCTGATCGGTCGGTCCTTCCTCCGAATCGATCAGCAGCACGGCGACGTCGGCCCGTTGGATGGCGCGCCGCGCGAGGACGACGCTGATGGTTTCCACTTCGTGCCCGCGTGCAACGCGTCCGGCGCGCCGGATCCCCGCGGTGTCGACGATGCGCAGGTTCTTGCCGTGCCAGCGCAGCAGCGTATCGACGGGGTCGCGCGTCGTGCCGGGCATCTCGCTCACCATCACCCGCTCTTCCTTCACGAGGCGGTTGACCAGGGACGACTTCCCCACGTTCGGGCGGCCGATGATGGCCACGCGCGTCTCGTCCGGCTCCCCTGGTTCTCCGTCGGCTGCGGCCGCGATCTTCTTTCCTTTCGATCCTTTGGGCAGCCGGGTGAGCACCTCGTCCAGCAGATCGCCTACGCCCTGCCCGTGCTCGGCCGCGACGTCGACCACCGGCTCGAACCCGAGCTGATAGAACTCGACGACCCGTTCGCGCGCGCGCTTGTCGTCGATCTTGTTCACCGCCATCAGCACCGGCACGTTCACCGGGCGGATCGCGGCCGCGATCTCCTCGTCTCCCGACACGAGTCCTTCACGCGCATCAACCACGAAGACAATGACATCCGCGGACTCGATGGCGCGCCGCCCGTGCTGCACGACGAGCTCGTGCAACGGGTCCTGGCTCGCGCCGAAGACGCCGCCCGTATCGACGAGCGTGAACGATGTGCCCTGCCACTCCGCGGGCTCGGCGATGACGTCGCGCGTCGTGCCCGGCATCGCGTTGACGATCGCTCGGCGCACACCGGTAATGCGATTGAAGAGCGTGGATTTGCCGACGTTCGGACGCCCCACCAACACGACCGTCGGCCCTGCCGTTTTACGAGTACCAGCCATTTCCGCGAGGATTCTCCTGACACTTACGCCGCGCCTTGACAGCGTAAGTGTTTAATTTTATGCTAGTTATCAACTTCTTGGAGCGCCTAAGCATGATCAAGGTGGACATCGTCAACGAAGTGTCCAAAGTTGCCGAGATCACCAAAGTCAAGGCCGAGGTGGCCGTGGACGCGGTCTTCGACGCGATGCGCACTTCCATGCAACGCGGCGAGCGTATCGAATTGCGTGGCTTCGGTGTCTTTCAAGTCAAGCCACGCAAGCGCGGCATTGGCCGAAATCCCCGTACAGGGAAGGAAGTCCGTATTCCTCCTGGCCGGACCATCCGGTTCAAACCCGGCAAAGACCTGCAGAACATCGGCGGATAATCGGCCCGGAACGAACGCGTGACAGCCGATCCGCCTCCTGGCGTACCCATTCATCCTGCGTCGCCGCCTCCGCCGCTCATTCCGGAGCTGGTCCCCGATCCGTCCGCCCGGTTCGCCGAACCGCCGCGTGACCGCGTCTGGCTCCACGTCCTGCTCTTCGCCTTCACCATCCTGACGACGACGCAGGCGGGCACCGGGTTTTTCCTGAATCACATCAGTCATTTCGGCGCACGCCCCATCCGCGCCAGCGCGTCGGAGATCATCATCGGCGGCCTCTGGTTCGCCCTGACCGCGCTGAGCATCCTGACCGCGCACGAGATGGGGCACTACGTGGCGTGCCGCATCTACCGCATCAACGCGTCGCTGCCGTACTTCCTGCCGATGCCGGCGTTCTCGTATTTCGGCACGATGGGTGCGGTGATCCGCATCCGGGACCCCATTCGCAGCAAGCGTATGTTATTCGATATCGGCGTCGCCGGCCCGATTGCCGGGTTCATGGTCGCCGTCCCCGCACTCGTGATCGGCCTGCTGTGGTCGCGGGTCGACCGCCTGCCGCGCAATTTCAGGGGAGATGAATTTGGCGAGCCGTGGGGATTCCAACTGCTGGCTCAGGCGATCTTCGGCCCGGTGCCCGAGGGCTACTCGCTGAACCTGCACCCGATGGCCTGGGCCGCGTGGTTCGGCTTCCTCATCACGGCGCTGAACCTGCTGCCGCTCGGCCAGCTCGATGGCGGACACATCGCCTACGCCGTTTGGGGCCGTCGCGCGAAGTGGTTGACCTATGGGACGTTGGCCGGCGCGCTCGTGTTGGGCGTGTTCGTGTCCTACTCGTGGGTCTTCTGGCTCCTCATCATGCTGCTCCTGCTGTATCTGTCCGGCTGGAGCCATCCGCATACGACAGACGAACACGAACCGCTGGACCGGCTTCGTCTGCTGATCGCCGCGCTCGCGCTGCTCATCTTCATCCTCTGCTTCACGCCAAGACCGATCAGCCCGGCGGAATTCGTGCGCTGACGCGCCGCCGGGCGCCATCGGCGGCCTCAGAGCATCGCGAGCGGATCGACGTCCACGGATGACCGGCGCGCGATCTCGACGTGCAACCGCAGCGCGTCGGCGACGGCGTGCCGCATCGCGGCGCGGTGTGTGCCTTTGAGGAAGATCTGCGCGCGATGTTCGCCTCGCAGCTTCACGAGCGGCGCGCGCGCGGGGCCGAGGATCTCGAAACGCCCGCTGGCATGGCGCAGCAGGACCAGCTTCAGCCGCTGCGCATCCCGCATCGCCCCGTCCAGCGAGTCCGCCCGGACGATCAGGTTGACCAGCGACAACAGCGGTGGATAGTGCATCGCCTGCCGGAACTTGATTTCGTGCTCGAAGAACCCGCCATAGTCCTGCCGCCCGGCCAGACCGATGCTGTAGTGTGACGGGAAGAGCGTCTGGATGATGGCCTCGCCTTGACGAGTACCGCGGCCGGCGCGGCCGACGACCTGGGTGAGGAGCTGGAAGGTCCGTTCGGCGGCGCGGAAGTCGGCGACGCCGAGGCCGACGTCCGCCGAGATGACGCCCACCAGCGTCACCTCCGGGAAGTCGTGCCCCTTGGCAATCATCTGCGTCCCAATCAGCACGTCCAACTCTCGTCGCGCGAAGCGTTTGAGCAGACGGCCGATCGCGCCGCGCCGCCGGACGGTGTCCCGGTCGACCCGCGCCACGCGTGCGTCGGGCAGCAGTTCGCGCACCTCCGCCTCGATGCGCTCGGTGCCGACGCCGCGGTACTCCAGGAATTCCCCGCCGCACTTCTGGCAGACGCTCGGCAGGTTCACCTCGTGATCGCAGTAGTGACAGCGTCCGCGATGCGCGTTGCGGTGGACCGTCAGGTTGACACTGCAATTGGGACATTCGAGCGTCGCCGAACACTGCCGGCAGAACACCGCCGCTGCAAACCCGCGTCGATTCAGGAGGATCAGGCTCTGATCGCCGGCGGCGAGCCGCTGCGCGAGCGCCGCGCGGAGCGGTCCGCCGAGGACGATGTCGGGACCGTCGAGCGCGTATTGTTCGCGCATGTCGACGATCTCGACGGTGGCGAGCGGACGATCGAGCACGCGTCGTGAGAGGACGACACGCTGGTAACGCCCGGAGACAGCGTGCTGATACGTTTCGAGCGACGGCGTCGCCGAGCCGAGGACGACGAGGGCGTCCGCGTGCTTGGCGCGCATGACGGCTACGTCACGTCCGTGATACCGCGGGCTCTCCTCCTGTTTGTAGGACGTGTCGTGCTCCTCGTCCACCACAATCAGGCCGAGTAACGGCAGCGGCGCGAACACGGCGGAGCGCGTGCCGACGACAATCGAGACGTCGCCGCGGCGGATGCGGTGCCACTGGTCGTAGCGTTGACCGTCCGACAGACCGCTGTGCTGAATGGCGACGCGATCGCCGAACGCGCGGCGGAAGATGGCGGCCGCCGCGGGCGTCAGCGCGATCTCGGGGACGAGCAGGAGGACGGAACGACCTTGCCGGTGGATGGCGTCCGCGAGACGGAGGTAGACTTGCGTCTTGCCGCTGCCCGTGACGCCGTGCAGCAGCGCGACGTCGAACGTCCCGCGCAATGCCAGTTGCGTCAGGCGGTCAACCGCCGTGCGCTGTTCTTCGGTCAGTTCGACGTCCAGCGGCGAACCGAGCGACGCTTCGACCTCGCGCTCTTCCTGCTCGAACGGATCGCGCTCGAGCACTTCGTCTTCAATCGCGACAATGTCCTTCGCAGCCAGACGCGCGAGCACGGCGGCAGACACGCCCTGCGTCGCGAGCGCGGGCACCGGCACGCCTTCGACGGCATCGAGCAGGAGGCGCACCGCGAGTTGCTGCTTCTCGGTCAGTTCGGCCATCGCCGGGTCGTCCATCGGCTTTGCCGGCTGCACGAGCCGCGCGACGCGATGATGCTTGAACGCGGCACCACGTCCTTCAATCTCGCGCGCTTCGCCAAGGACGCCCTTCTGCTCCAGATCGCGGATCGCCTTCAACACCTGCCGGCGCGCCTTGGCATCGCCTGAACGCCGATCCAGCGCCTTGAGCACGCGCGCGGTCAACGTGGATTGCGTGCACGAACCACCAGCCCGCAGCGCATGAACGACCGCATCACGCAGGACATCGGCTCCGCTGGACGAGCCAGGCAGCAGCAACAACCGTTGCTCGATTCTCGACTCGTCCTGCAACTGCAGGCGCACGCGGCTACGCATCCACGTAAACGGCGGTGCCGCCGCCGCAATCGTCTCGCCCGGTCCGCACATGTAATAGTCGGCCGCCCACAAGGCCAGGCGAACGATGACATCCGGAAAGAACGGCTCGGCATCGAGGATGTCGAGAACGTCTCTCGGAGCAGCCACGGGTGACGTCGTTGCGGCGCCGGCGGTTGTCTTCGCGATCGTCGCGATGGCGGTCGCAGTCGCGGTCACGGTCGTGCCGGTGTCTTCGTCCGGCGATGCCGTCGTTGCAGCGCTGACGTTCGTGGCGATGATGCAGCCAGAGACGACACGTGTGCCGAGCGGGATGAGGACGCGCATGCCCGGCGCAACGGCGGTTGCGGAGGGCACACGGTACGTCAGCGGGCCCAGGCGAGGCACGGGCACCGCTACCGAGATGAACTGGAAGGAACCGGAGGAGCGGACGGCCGACACGGCCTCAGCTTAACTCGTCGCCTTGGAGGATCGCGCGCACTTTCTTCATGTCCTCCCACGTGTCGCGCTTCCGCTCGGGACTGCGCAACAGGAACGCGGGATGGAACGTCGGAATCAGCGTCGCGCCGCGATACTGGAACTCGCGTCCGCGCAGCTTCGAGATGGACGCCTGCGTTTTCAACAGCGCGTGCGCGGCAAACGTGCCCAGCGCCACGATCACTTTGGGCTTGATCGCGTCCACCTGACGGAACAGGAACGGCTCGCACGACGCCACCTCGTCCGGCTCCGGATTCCGGTTCTCGGGCGGACGACATTTGATCACATTCGCGATGTAGACGTCCTCGCGCTTCAGGCCAATCGCTTCGATGATCTTCGTGAGCAACTGACCGGCGCGCCCGACGAACGGCTCACCCTGAATATCTTCATCCCGCCCCGGCGCTTCGCCGACGAACATCAGATCCGCCTGCGGATTGCCGACGCCAAAGACGATCTGCTTGCGGCCGAGGCCGTGGAGCTTGCAGCGCGTGCAGTCCCCGATGTCCTCTCGAATCTCACGCAGGACCACCGCCGTTTCACGCGGCGGCCCGTCCTCTTTCGCAACCGGCTCATCGAACATCGACGCGGCAGGCGGTGTCCATCGGACATCGCGGACAGGACGCTGGCTCACAACGGACTCCGACGAGGATGAATGTTCGTCTACAGCAGTTGCAGGGTCGGGATTGACGACAGGCGATGTCGTTTCGTCCGGGCTGGCGTGATCCGATGCGGGAGTTGCGCCGGCTGACGCCGCGCGTTGCGCCCAGCGCGGGTCGCGGCTGATGCCGTCGACACCAAGGTCGCGATAGAACTCGAGATGGGCAGCCAGCGCGGCGGAAAGGTCGGAGCGGACGGGCATGGACGGGACATTCTACCGCGCGGGCGTGCCTTCCGTCCTGCCTTCCGTGAGCAACCGCGAGACGCGATCGAGAATGCGTCCCGCCAAGGTCGTCTTTTGCTGCAACGGCAGCTCTTCGATGCCGTCGGCGGCAACCAGCGTTGCCGCGTTCGTCTCGACTTCGAAACCGGCGTCGACACGGGAGACGTCGTTCGCGACGATCAGATCGACCTGCTTGCGGGCGAGCTTCGCGCGCGCCCTGGCAACGACGTCGCTGGTTTCGGCGGCGAAGCCGACCAGCAGCGGCGTCCGGCGATCGCCGCGGGCGTGGCCGAGATCCGCGAGGATGTCGCGCGTGCGGACGAGCGTCAACGTGAGGTTGCCTTCGTCCTTCGCCACCTTCTGCGGCTTCGCGCCATCCGCGAGCGTGTAGTCGGCAACGGCCGCGGCCATGATCACGACGTCCTGCTGCGCGGCGCGTGCGGTGACGGCCGCGTGCATGTCCGCCGCCGAACGGACGCGCACCACGGCCGCGAGTCCGGCGCCTTCGGGCACCTGGAGGCTCGACGGTCCCAGCACCAGCGTGACCTCGGCGCCTCGACGGCCGGCTTGCTGCGCAAGCGCAAGGCCCATGCGTCCGCTGGAGCGGTTGCCGACGTAGCGCACTGGATCGATGTCCTCGTACGTCGGTCCCGCGGTGACCAGGACGCGGATACCCTTCATCGTGTCCGACCGCGACAGGATCAGGTCCGCCGCGGCAACGATGTCCTCGGGTTCGGCGAGGCGGCCCGTGCCGATCCAGCCGCACGCGAGGAAGCCGCTGCCCGGGTCGACGAACTGGACGCCGCGCGCAGCCAGCGTTGCCGCGTTCGCCTGCACCGCCGGGTGCTCCAGCATGTTGGTGTTCATCGCCGGCGCGATCAACACCGGCGCGCGGGTGGCCAGATAGAAGGATGTGAGGAAGTCGTCTGCCACGCCGTGCGCCAGGCGCGCGATTGTGTTCGCCGTGGCGGGCACGACGAGCAGCAACGCGGCTTGCGTGGTCAGCGCGATGTGTTCGATCTCGGCGTTCGCGCCGGGCTCGAACTGATCGGTGATGACGCGATGCCGTGTGATGGCCTCGAACGTCAGCGGTCCGACGAAGCGCTGCGCCGTTGCCGTCATGATGGCGACGACATCGTGTCCGTGCTTCTGCAGACCGCGGGCGACCTCGACGGCCTTGTAGGCGCCGATGCCGCCGGTGACGCCGAGCGCGACGAGAGCCATGCGCCTACTGCTGGGGAGCGATGGGTTCGGACGTGTCCTGCTGCACCGCGCCGCTCGCCACCTCGCGTTGCGCGGTACGGGCCGGCTTGTTGGACTTCTGCACGCGCGGCGTGCAGCCCTGGAGGAGTTGACGGGCGCGAGCGCTGGCGACAACGACGAATTCGAAGCGGCTGTTGGTCTGTGTCGATTGCATGGTGATAGGGTCCCTCGGCTGGCGCGTCCGTGCGATCAGCCTCGGATCTTGATCGGCTCCGGTTGTCTGAACGAATCGATGATCCGTTCCGCGATCGGACGCGCGCGCCGGACCCGCACGCGTTCGGCCATGATGATGGAGCGCAGCGCGTCCACGCAGCGGTCCAGTTCATCGTTGACGATCAGGTAATCGTAATCGCAGTAGCTCGTGACTTCCTGCCGCGCCACCTGCAATCGTCTGCGCATGGCGTCTTCGCTGTCCTTGCTCCGTCCGCGGAGCCGCTGCTCCAGGATCGGGAACGACGGCGGCAGCACGAACACCGAGACCAGCGCCAACCCGCGTTCACGCACCTGGCGGGCGCCCTGGACGTCAATCACCAGGACCACGTCGCGCCCCTCGTTGAGGAGCGCTTCGGTGTCGGCCGCCCGGGTCCCATACAGGTTCCCGAAGACGTCCGCCCACTCCAGGAACTCGCTGGCGGCGATCATCTCCTGGAAGCGGTCCCGAGAGATGAAATTATAGTCTACCCCATCCCTTTCGCCCGTCCGGGCCACCCGGGACGTGTAGGACCGGGACAGCGCGAGGTCCGGCATCAGTTCCACCAGCCGTTCCACGACCGTGGTCTTGCCCGTCCCGGACGGCGCTGACACGACAAACAGGGTCCCGCGCGGCACGGTGGCCGTGGACTGGTCGTCAGCGGGGCTTGCACTACTCAACGTTCTGCACCTGTTCCCGCATGCGTTCGAGCTCGGACTTGACCTCGACGATCTGCTCGGACACGCGTGCGCCCTCGGCCTTGGAGCCGATGGTGTTGATCTCGCGGTTCAGTTCCTGGATGAGAAAGTCCAGTTTCCGTCCGCAGGGCTCGGGCGCGTCCGCAAGTTCCGCCCAGTGTATGAGATGGGCGCGGAAGCGGACGATTTCCTCGCTGATGTCGGACCGGGCGACGAACCGGACAACCTCCTGCGCCAGCGCGGCCGGCTCGACGAGCGTTGCCCCGCCCAGTTCCTCCACGCGCGCCCGGAGCCGCCCTTCCAGGTCCTTGCCGCCTTCCGTCGCGTCCGACGCAATGCGCTCGATGGCCACGGCCAGCCCCAGCCGGCGGCGTTCGAGGTCTTCCTTGAGGAACTGCCCTTCGCGCCGCCGCATCGTGTCGAGGTCCTGCAACGCCGCTACCAGGGTTTCCTCGACCTGCTTGTGCTGCGCCGCCGCGTCCTCGTCTGACATCGCCGGCGGCGCCTCGCGAACGGTGACAGCCTGCGGAAACCGCAGGAGATCGGACGGACGCATCGGCCCTTCCACCAGGCCAAGCTCACGGGCACGTCCGATGACACCGCCCAGAGAACGCGCGAAGCCTTCGTCCAGCTCGACGGTCGCCAGTGTCACCTGGCGGTTCTGGAGGTGAATCGTGACCTCCAGACGTCCACGTGCGGCCAGGCGTTGAATGAGCCCGCGCAGCGCGGCCTCGGCCGAGGCCAGCGCTTGCGGAATCCGCAGTTGCACATCCAGGAACCGGTGGTTGACGGACTTGATCGTCACCGCCGTTGTCAGATGCTCCGACTCGCGAGTGGCCGACGCGAAGCCGGTCATCGACTTGATCATGACACCTCCGCCACGGACCCGGCGATTGCCGCGGTCGTGCCGTCTCCATTACGTGGACCTTCGAACATCTGCAGCGCGTATAGCCGCGCGTAGACGCTGTCCGGCTGCGCCAGCAGTTCCTCGTGCTGACCGATCTCCTTCACGACGCCGCGTTCGAGGACGACGATCGCGTCCGCGCGGCGGACGGTGGACAGCCGGTGCGCGATCACGAACGACGTGCGGTTCTGCATCAGGCGCATCAGGGCTTCCTGCACGAGCCCTTCGGACTCGGCGTCGAGCGACGACGTGGCTTCGTCCAGGATCAGGATGGGCGAATTCTTCAGCAGCGCGCGGGCGATGGCGATGCGCTGGCGTTGTCCGCCCGACAGCCGCTGGCCGCGCTCGCCGATGAAGGTCTGATAGCCGTCCGGCAGCGTCGCGATGAACTCGTGGGCGTGCGCGGCGAGCGCCGCGCGCTCGATGTCCGCGGGCGCGGCGTGCGGCGCGCCGTAGGCGATGTTCGCGGCAATCGTGTCGTCGAAGAGGACGGTTTCCTGCGTCACCATCCCGATCTGCGCCCGCAGTGATCGCAGCGTCACGTCGCGGATGTCCACGCCATCGATCAGGATCGCGCCGGTCGTCACGTCGTAGAACCGCGGAATCAGATTCACCAGCGTCGTCTTGCCCGCCCCGCTGAGCCCGACAATCGCAATCATCCGCCCCGCCGGCACGGTGAAGGCGACGTCCCGCAGGATGTGATGCCGATCGCGGTCGTCGTAGTTGAACGACACGTCCCGGAACTCGATGCGATCCCGCAGCGGCGCCAGATCTCGCGCGCCCGGCCGGTCGTGGACTTCGGTGTGCGTGTCCAGCATCTCGAAGATGCGTCCCGCCGCGGCGATGGCCTGCTGCAAACTCGCGTTGACGCGGCTCAGTTTCTTGGCCGGCTGATACATCATCAGCAGCGCGGCCATGAACGCGAAGAACGCGCCCGGCGTCATGTGGCCGAGGCCGATCTGGCGGCTGCCGTACCACAGCGCGCCCGCGATGGCGATGCCGCCCAGCAGTTCCATGACTGGCGGCAGCATCGACAGCGCCACGATCACTTTCATGTTCGTGCGATACAGCCGGTCGGACGCGTCCGCGAAGCGCGCCGCCTCGCGCGCCTCCATGCCGAAGGCCTTGACGATACGATGGCCGGCAAAGGCCTCGGTGGCAAGGTGGGAGATCGTCTCCAGATGTTCCTGCGAGCGGCGCGTGGTACGGCGGACGCGCTGGCCCAGGCGGATGAGGGGATAGACGATCACGGGCGCGCCGGTGAGACAGACGAGCGTCAGGCGCGGATCGAAATAGAGCATCACGAAGAGGCAGCCGACGAGCGTCAGGGATTCGCGGATCAGGTCACCCACGGTTTCCGAGACGGCCTGCTGGATCTGCTGGACGTCGTTCGTGACGCGGGACAGGAGTTGCCCGCTCGTGCGGCGCGCGAAGAAACTGGCGGACTGGCCGAGCATGTGGGTGAACAGCGCGTTGCGCACGTCGCGCACCACGAGTTGTCCCACGTCCGTCATGAGATAGCCGGAGAAGTAGCCGCCGAGCCCCTTCAGGAGTGACGCGAGGATGATGAAACCCGCGATCGGGCCGACGTTCTGCTGCGAAGGCAGGGCCTTGTCGATGATGGGTTGAAAGAGGAACGCGAGGGCGGACGAGGCCGCACCGTAGATCAGCATGGCGGCGAGCGCCGCTGTCAATCGGCCCCGATACGGGGCGCCATACCGTAGCAGCCGGAGAAAATGGTTCACGCTGGCGTCGCCGTCGGAGACACGCTCTCGTAGCCTTTCGGATATCGCCGCCGCCATTCCCAGGCGGTGTCGACGATGCGATCGAGATCGGCAAACTGGGGGTTCCAGCCAAGCTCGCGTCGCGCCTTGCCGCTTTCGGCGTACAGCACGGCGGGATCGCCCGGCCGGCGCGCGCCGATGACGTGCGGCACCGGACGTCCGACCACCCGTTCGACGCTCGTCAGGATGGCGCGGACGGACTGCGGCACGCCGGTGCCGAGATTGTAATCCGCGGACGCGCCGCCCTGTTCGAGGCGCTGCAGCGCGCGGAGGTGGGCGTCCGCGAGATCGATGACGTGGATGTAGTCCCGCAGGCAGGTCCCGTCCGGCGTCGGATAGTCGTCCCCAAACACGGCCAGAGCCTCGCCGCCGAGCGCGGCGTCAATCGCCCGCGGGATGAGATGCTGCTCCGGCTGATGATCTTCGCCGAGGACGCCGTCCGGGTCCGCGCCGGACGCGTTGAAGTAACGCAGGATCACCGAGCGCAACCCGTAGGCGCGCTCGAAGTGCGGGAGCGCGCGCTCGATGGCCAGCTTGGTTTCCCCGTACGTGTTGATCGGATGCTGCGGATGATCCTCCGCAATGGGGACGATCCGCGGCTCGCCGAACGTGGCGCACGTGGACGACAGGATGAACCGGCTGACGGACGCGCCGACCATCGCGCGCAGGACGGAAAGCGCGCCCAGGACGTTGTTGTCGTAGTAACCGATGGGATCCTTGACGGACTCGCCCACGAGCAGCGACGCCGCGAAGTGCATCACGACCGACACCCGGTGTTGCTCCAACGCGTCCTGCAGGTGACGCGTGTCGCGGATGTCCCCGTGGACGAAATGCACTGGCGCGTTGACGTGCGGGGTCGTGGACGCGGCCTCGACGCCGTGCTGGACGGCCAGCCGGTCCGCGGCTTCGCGGTGTCCCTGCGACAGGTTGTCGTAGATCACCACGCGATAGCCGGCGCGCAGCAGCGCTTGCGCGCCGAAGCTGCCGATGTAGCCCGCGCCGCCCGTCACCAGGACGGTGTTCACCGGCCCCTCCCGATGGAGAAGTAGGTGAACCCGTGTCCCTTCATCTGCGCCGGGTTATAGATGTTCCGGCCGTCGAACACCACCAATTGCCGCATCAACTTCTTCATGCGCTGGTAATCCGGCTCGCGGAACTCGTTCCATTCGGTGATGAGCGCCAGGGCGTCCGCGCCGGTGAGGGCGTCGTAGGCCTTGCGCGCGTACGTAATCTTGTTGCCGAAGTGCCGCCTGGCGGTCTCGGTGGCCTCGGGGTCGTACGCCTGGACCTTGGCCCCTTCCTTCAGCAGCCTGTTGATGATTGTAATCGCTGGCGCCTCGCGCATGTCATCCGTGCGCGGCTTGAACGCCAGACCCCACACGGCGACGGTCTTCCCTTTCAGACTGCCGAAGTGGGCCCGAATCTTCTCGACCAGGACATTTTTCTGGAAGGCGTTGACCTCTTCGACCGCGTCGAGGATGCGGAAACTGTAGTTCTTGTCCTCGGCAAACTTGAGAATCGCCTTCACATCCTTGGGAAAACAGCTCCCGCCGTAGCCGACGCCGGGGAACAGGAACGCCGGACCGATGCGTCGATCCGACGCCACCGCGCGGCGGACCTCATCCACGTTGGCCCCGTAGAGGTCGCAGATGTTCGCCACTTCGTTCATGAAGGAAATGCGTGTAGCCAGCATCGCGTTCGCGGCGTACTTGCACAGTTCGGCGCTGGCGCAGTCCATCACCATCACGGGCGCGCCCGTCCGCGTGAACGGGGCGTAGAGCTCTTTCATCAGTTCCGCGCCACGCGGGTCCTCGGCGCCGACGACCACGCGGTCCGGCTTGAGGAAGTCCTCGACGGCGGCGCCCTGCTTGAGGAACTCCGGGTTCGAGACGACGCTGAAGGGATGCGTGGTTTCGCGCCGCACGACCTCGCGGACGCGCTCCGCGGTCCCGACGGGCACCGTGCTCTTGTCGACGATGACCTTGTAACCGTTCATGGCGCGAGCGATGTCGCGCGCGACGCCGAGGACGTGCTGGAGGTCGGCGGACCCGTCCTCCGCTTCCGGCGTCCCGACGGCAATGAAAATGATCTGCGAGGCCCGGACGGCGCGCGGCAGGGTCGTGGTGAACGACAGGCGCTTCTCGGCCCGGTTCCGGCGGACCAGCTCTTCGAGCCCCGGTTCGTAAATGGGAATCTTGCCCTTCTGGAGGGCCCGAACTTTTGCTTCGTCTTTATCGACACAGATGACGTCGTTGCCGTTCTCGGCGAAGCAGGCGCCCGCCACGAGTCCGACATACCCCGTCCCGACAACCGCGATCTTCATGCCTGATGCTCCGAATCAATCCGTGACCGCCACAAAATTGCCAACCGTAGCATGTGGCGTTGAATGCTGTCAATCTACTGACTTGCAAGGAGTTGGAGGTGGACAACGCGCGTGGACGCGTGACCGGCGTACTCGAACGCCGTGCTACCCTCCTGGCAGACATTCTCGCTTCGCGGGAATGTCCTTGTCCGTTCCTGCACCGCTCCGCGGGGCGGCCATCCCCAAGGACGGACGACCGTGCGTCGGACGGCAACGACGGTAGCCTTGGGGAATAGCGGCAAACCACTCTGGCGAAAGTCCTGTGTCTGTTGGCCCCGCTCGCGGGGCGGCCATTCCCCAGGACGGACGATTTGCCTCGGTCAGGATCGACGCCGGCCCTGGGGCATGTATGGCGAGGCGTCCCGCCGCGCAACAGTCCCGAACAGGCGGCTTTGGGTGACACCGTGCGCATTCTCATCGATTACCGGCCCGCGCTCCGGCAGCGGTCCGGCGTGGGAGAGTATATCTTTCAGCTCCTTCGGGCGCTCGTCGACGTCAAGGCGTCCGGCGATGAGATCGCCGTGTTTTCCAGCTCCTGGAAGGACCGCGTCGACCCGGCCGGCCTGGAGAGCGTCCGCGTCGTCGACCGACGCGTCCCCGTCCGCCTCCTGGCCCGCCTCTGGCACCGGCACGAGTGGCCCACCGTCGAGTCCCTCACCCGCGAATCCTTCGACATCGTCCATTCCGCCAACCCGATGCTGGTGCCGTCCCGGCAAGCCGCCCAGATCGTGACGGTGTACGACCTGGACTTCCTGAACCACCCGGAACGCACACGCGCCGAAATCCGGCGGGACTACGCGGAACTGGTCCAGCAACATACGTTGCGGGCCGACCACGTCATCGCCATTTCGGCCTACACCGCCGGCGAGGTCCACCAGCGGCTGGGCGTGCCGATGTCACGGATTACGGTGTGTCGTCCCGGCGCCCCCGAGTGGCAGCCGCGCGAAGGCCCGCCAACGGACGGTTACATCCTGTTCGTCGGGACGCTGGAACCGCGGAAGAACATCGGCGGCCTGCTGGAAGGCTACGCGCGCCTGCTGGCCCGCCGGCCGGACGCCCCACGCCTGATCCTGGCCGGCCGGACGCAGCCCGAGTCCAAGCCCTGGCTGGAAGCCCTGGCCAAGCCGCCCCTCGCCGGACGCGCCTCCCACCTCGGCTACGTCGCCGACAGCGAACGCGAAGCGCTCTACAAGGGCGCGTCCGTCCTGGTCCTCCCCTCCTTCAACGAAGGCTTCGGCCTCCCGGTCCTCGAAGCGATGACGGTCGGCGTGCCCGTGATCGCGTCGAACCGCGGCGCCCTGCCCGAAGTCCTCGGGGACGCAGGACTGCTGGTCGAGCCGGAAGATCCCGATTCGATTGCCGGCGCCCTCGAACGCATGCTGTTCGAGCCGCGGCTCGCGACGCTGCTGGCCGCCCGCGGCCTGCGCCGCACCCGGTTGTTCGACTGGACCAGCTCGGCCCGCGCACTGCGCGCCGCCTACGATGAAGCGGCGGCATTCCGCGCGCGACGGAGCCCCGCGAGCCTGGCGGATCGATCGTAGAGGGACGTTCCTGAACGACATGAAGATTGCGGTTGACGCACGCGAGCTGACCGACAAGCCAACCGGCGTCGGCCGCTATCTCGCCGAGATCCTCGCCGGCTGGACGCAGTCCGCCGACGCCGCCGACGTCGAGGTGACGCTGTTCAGTCATCGCCCGTTACCAGTCCTCGCCCGGCTCACGGACTCGTCGTCTTTTCCGGTTGGCGCACGCATCACGTCGGCGATCACGCCAGGCGACGGCCGGCTGCTGTGGGAGCAATGGACGTTGCCGCGCGCCGTGGGCCGCCGCTTCGACGTCCTCTTCTGTCCCGGCTACTCCGGTCCGCTCCTCGCCCGCATCCCGCTTGTCGTCACCATCCACGACGTCTCGTTCTGCGCGCATCCGGAATGGTTCCGGTGGAAAGAAGGGCTGCGCCGACGCCAGACGACAAAGGCGACGGCGCGCAAGGCCGCGTACGTCATTGCGGACGCGGAGTTCTCAGCGTACGAGATCGGCCGCTGGCTGCACGTGTCCGACGCGCGGATCCGGGTCATTCCGCTGGGCCTCGGCGGGACATTCGAATCGGAGACCTCGGCAACGCCAGTTGCCGGGTCCGCCTGGACGAGTGGACGCGATCCGCTGACCCTGCACGTCGGCTCGCTGTTCAACCGCCGGCACGTGGACGAGTTGATCCGAGCGTTCGCGCGGGTCCGCGCACATGTGCCTGGTGCAACGCTGGCGATCGTCGGCGACAACCGCACGTATCCGCCCATAGACTACGACGCACTCATCCGTGAACTGGGGTTGCAGGACGCCGTATCGCTGTTCTCGTACGTGCCTGACGCGCATCTGCACGCGCTCTACCGGCGCGCACGGGCGTTTGCGTATCTCTCGACGTATGAAGGCTTCGGCCTCCCGCCGCTCGAAGCGCTCCGCGCCGGCGTGCCCATCGTTGTCTACGACACGCCGCTCGCGCGCGAGGTCTATCGCGAGGCCGCCCTGTATGTCCGTCCGCACGATCTCGACACGCTCTCGTCCACGCTGACGCGCCTGCTGCAGGAGGAGGAGATCGGCCGGCGTCAACTCGCGGCAGCTACGCCCGTCCTCGCTTCGTATTCGTGGGCCGATACCGCGGCACGCACGCTGGCCGTCCTGCGGGAGGCGCAATGACGACGGCGCCGACGCTGGCGATCGTCCTCGTGTCGTACAACGCGCGCGAGGATCTCTTCCGCTGCCTCGCGTCGCTGCACAGCCATCCGCCCGCGGCCTCGCACGAGATCATCCTCGTCGACAACGCGTCGACAGACGAAGGCCTCGGTGTCGTGCGGGATCGGTGGCCGCGCGTGCGCATCATCGAGAACGCGGAGAACCTGGGCTTTGCGCGCGCCAACAACATCGGCATCCGCGCGTCCACCAGCGAGTTGATCCTCCTGCTGAACACGGACACCATCGTTCCCGCCGGCGCGATCGATCAGCTCATCGCGGCGCTGCGCGCGCATCCGGACGCCGCGGTTGCCGGTCCGCGCCTGGTCGATGGCGCGGGACAACCGGAGTTGTCGTTCGGCCGCATGATGGGACCGCTGAACGAGCTGCGCCAGAAGCTCCTCGTGCGCGGACACGCGCGCGGCTGGCCGATCGTGTCGGCGCGCGTCGATCGCCTGACACGGCAACCACGGTTGACGGACTGGGTCAGCGGCGCCTGCCTGCTGGTGCGCCGCGGCGATGCGGAGCCAGCGGGACTGCTGGACGAGCGCTATTTCATGTACTGTGAGGACGTGGACTTCTGCGCGGCGATCCGGGCGCGCGGCCGGGCGATCCTGTTCACGCCGGACGCGGAGGTGATCCATCTGCGGGGTCGGTCCGGCGCGGACGCGCCCGGCGCGACGCAGGCAGCGTACCGGCGCGCGCACCTGGCCTTCTACGAGAAGCACCATCCCCGATGGGCGCCGGTGCTGCGCTGGTATCTCGCCGCGCGCGGGATAAAAACGGCCTGAAACAACGGCCCGCAACTACGATAAGATTTCCCCGCCGTGCGGATTGCGATTGACGCCCGTAAGCTCCATGATTTCGGCATCGGCACCTATGTGCAGAACCTGCTCCGGCAACTCGCGCGATTGGATGCCGAGACGGAGTACGTGTTGTTCTGCTCGCGTGACGATCGCGATCTCCTGTCCACGCTCGGACCAAACTTCCGGCCGATCGTCGAGCCGGCGTCACCCTATTCGCTGCTCGAACAGGTCAGCCTCCCCGCGCGCATCGTCCGCGAACGCGTCGACCTGTATCACAGCCCGCACTACGTCCTGCCGCCGCTCGTGCCGGTCCCGTCGGTCGTGACAATCCACGACTGCATCCACCTGATGTTTCCGCAGTATCTGCCCAACCGGCTCGCGCCGTTCTACGCCCGAACGTTCATGTGGTGGGCCGCGCACCGCTCGTCCCGCGTGCTGACGGTGTCGGAAGCGTCCAAGCGGGACATCCTGCGCTACTTCGACGTCCCCGAAGACAAGGTGACGGTGATCCACAACGCGATCGACGACCGGTTCAAGCAATTGCCGCCGGACGAGGATGTGCATCGCGTGCGGGAGCGCTTCCAGTTGCACGACCCGTTCGTGCTGTACGCGGGCAACGTCAAGCCGCACAAGAACCTGGAGCGCCTGATCGAAGCGTTCCACCTGCTGCACACGGACGGCTTCCCCGATCTGAAGCTGCTGATCATCGGGAACGACATCTCGAAGTACGCGACGATCCGCCGCGCCGTCCACTCGTGGAACCTGCACAAGTACGTCCGGTTCCTCGGCTTCGTGCCGGACCAGACGCTCGCCATCCTCTACCGGCTCGCGTCGGTGTTCGTCTTCCCGTCGCTGTACGAAGGCTTCGGGCTGCCGCCGCTCGAAGCCATGGCGAGCGGCACGCCGGTCGTGACGTCGAACCTGTCGTCGCTGCCCGAGGTCGTGGGCTCGTGCGCGGTGCTGGTGGATCCATACGACGCGAAGTCCATCGCGGACGGCATCCGCCGCGTCCTCACGGATCCCACGCTGGCCCGCGACCTGCACGAGCGCGGCCCGCAGCGCGCCGGCCAGTTCTCGTGGGAGGAAGCCGCGCGCCGCACGCTGGCGATCTACGGGGAAGTGGCCCGCAACCGAGGGATCGCATGACGAGATCCCGTCCGGGGCCGCGCCCCGAGGGAGTCCCCGCCGATCTCCGCATCGCCCTCGTCCATGACTGGCTGACCGGCATGCGCGGCGGCGAGCGCGTCCTGGAGATCGTCTGCGAACTGTTCCCCCAGGCCTCGCTCTACACGCTGCTCTACATTCCCGGCAGCGTGTCACCCGCCATCGCCCGGCTCTCCCCCCGCTCGTCTTTCGTGCAGCACCTCCCGCTGGCACGGCGGTTCTACCGGCACTACCTGCCGCTGTTCCCGATCGCGGTCGAGCAGTTCAATCTGGACGCCTACGATTTAGTGATCAGCTTGAGCCACTGTGTGGCAAAATCTGCCGTCACGCTCCCGCACACGCGCCATTTATGCTATTGCTTCACGCCGATGCGGTACGCCTGGGACCAGTTCGACGCGTACTTCGGCACGGCGCGCCTGGGGATGGCCTCGCATGCGTTGCGGCCGGTCCTGCAGGCGCTGGCGCGCTGGGACGCGGCCACGAGCGGACGGCCCGATCGGTACCTGGCCATCTCGCAGCACGTTGCACAACGGATCGGCCGATACTATAATCGTGTGGCCTCAATCGTGCATCCGCCCGTCGACACGGCGTTCTATACGCCACTTGCCAGCAGCCCCGAGCCGTATTTCTTGATTGTCTCGGCCCTGGTGCCATACAAACGCATCGACATGGCGATCGCCGCCGCCCGCCGCTCCGCGCTGACCCTCAAAATTGTGGGCGATGGTCCCGAACGGGCCGCGCTCGAGGCCAGTGCGCCGCCGAACGTGGAGTTTCTCGGGCGAAAGACCGATGAAGAGGTGAGAGACCTGTATCGACATGCGACAGCCGTGCTGCTCCCCGGCGTCGAGGACTTTGGCATCGTTCCCCTCGAAGCCCAGGCCTGCGGACGGCCTGTCGTCGCCCTCGCCGCGGGCGGCGCGCTGGAAACCGTGATTGACGGCGAGACCGGCGTCCTGGTCCCCGAAGACACCGAGGCCGCCTGGGTCGACGCGCTGGATCGGGTCCAGCGCCTCCAGGTCGATCCGGCGCGTCTGCAATCGCACGTCGACACCTTTGCGCGGCCCAGGTTCGAGGCCGCTTTTGTTCGCGCCGTGACGGATCTGCTATCGGCGCCCGCCGGAACCATTCGATGGTAAAGCGCTGGAACCGACTGCTGGTCGCCTTCTACGTGATCACCGATTCGGTGTTCGGGATGGCCGCGTTCCTGCTGGCCTACGTCCTGCGCTTCGAAGCCGGCATCATCGAGGTCACCAAGGGTCAGCCGCCGTTCTCCCAGTACGTCAACGTCCTCCCCTTCGTCGGCGTCCTCGTCCCGCTCGCCTTCCACATGCAGGGCATCTATCGGCTCCGCCGCGGCCGTTCGCGGGTGGACGATTTCTTTGCCGTGTTTGTGGGCAGCATCCTCTCCGTGGTGCTCGGCGTGGTGACGACGTTGTACGTGCAGACGTATTACGTGCCGGATCAACTGAAGGACCGCGGCGTGTATGAGGTGTCGCAGCTCGTCTGGGCGATCTTCCTCGTGCTCAACGTCTCGCTGACGTACGCGTCGCGTGAGCTCGTCCGCGAAGCGCTCGAACGCCGCTGGCGCGCCGGCATCGGCCTCAAGCGCGTCCTCGTCGCCGGCGCCGGCGAGCTCGGCCGCCTCGTCGTCGACAAGATCCTCGAACACCGCGAGCTGGGCTATAAGATCGTCGGCTTCGTGGACGACCGCGCGGGCGGCGATCACCTCGGCTACCGCGGCCTGCCCCTGCTCGGCACGCTCTCGGAAGCGAGCGAGATCCTGCAACGCGAGCGGATCGATCAGTTGTACGTCGCGCTGTCGCTGGACGAGCACCTGAAGATGGTCAGCCTCGTCGAAAGCGCGAACCGCGAGATCGTCGACATCAAGGTCGTGCCCGATCTCGTCCAGATCATGGCGCTGCGCGCCCGGCTCGAAGAGCTGGACGGCATCCCGATCATCAACATCCACGACGTCCCGCTGCGCGGCTTCAACAGCGTGCTGAAGCGGACGATCGATGTCGTCGCCTCCACCGTCGGCCTGGCGCTGCTCTCCCCGCTGCTCGCCGCCATCGCCCTGCTGATCCGCCGCTCGTCCTCCGGTCCCGCCTTCTTCCGGCAGGAACGCATGGGCCTGGACGGCAAGTCGTTCTACGTCTGGAAGTTCCGATCGATGTACGACGGCGCCGAACGCGAGACCGGCCCGATCTGGGCGCGCGAGGACGACCCCCGGTGCACGCCCGTCGGCCGCATCCTGCGCCGCTTCAGCCTGGACGAGCTCCCGCAGTTGCTGAACGTGCTGAAGGGCGACATGTCGCTCGTCGGACCGCGTCCGGAACGGCCGTTCTTCGTCGAGCAGTTCAAGCAACGCATTCCGCAGTACATGCTGCGGCACAAGGTGAAGGCGGGGCTGACGGGGTGGGCGCAGGTCAACGGCTGGCGCGGCAACACGTCCATCGAGAAGCGCATCGAGTACGACCTCTACTACATCGAAAACTGGTCGGTCGCTCTCGATCTCAAGATCCTGTGGCTGACGCTGCTCCGTGGCTTCTTCCACAAGCACGCCTACTAACGCAACGCCCGTTTCCGTTCTCGCACACGCTCCATGTCCACGCCTCGTGTCGTCATCACCGGCGCCGCCGGATTCATCGGATCCCATCTCGCCGAAGCCCTGCTCGATCGCGGCTACAGCGTCATCGGGATCGACAATCTGCTGACTGGCGACACCGCGAACATCGCGCACCTCGCCAACCGCGATTTCCAGTTCATCAAGCACGACGTCACGAATTACATCTACATCGAAGGCCCGGTCGACTTCGTCCTCCACTGGGCAAGTCCGGCCAGCCCGATCGATTACCTCGAACTGCCCATCCCGACACTGAAGGTGGGCGCGCTCGGCACGCACAAGGCGCTGGGACTCGCGAAGGCGAAGGCCGCGAGGTTCGTGCTGGCGTCGACGTCCGAGGTCTATGGCGATCCGCTGGAGCATCCGCAGCGGGAAACGTACTGGGGCAACGTCAATCCGATCGGGCCGCGCGGTGTGTACGATGAAGCCAAGCGGTTCGCGGAGGCGATGACGGTCGCCTATCAGCGGTATCACGGGGTGGACACGAAGATCGTCCGCATCTTCAATACCTACGGTCCGCGCATGCGCGTCAACGACGGGCGCGCGGTGCCCGCGTTCATCTCGCAGGCGCTCCGCAATGAAGACGTCACGATCTTCGGCGACGGCACGCAGACGCGCAGCTTCTGCTACATCAGCGATCTGGTCGACGGCATCATCCGCCTGATGCTCTCGGACACGAACGATCCCGTCAACATCGGGAACCCGCACGAGATGAGCGTCGAAGCCATCGCGCGGACGATCATCGAGATGACCGGCTCCACCAGCCGGATCGTCCATCGGCCACTCCCCACGGACGATCCGAAGGTCCGCAAGCCGGACATCACCCGCGCCCGCACGCTCCTCGGCTGGGAACCCCGCGTCCCGCTCGATCAGGGCCTCACGACCACGATCGACTACTTCCGCACCAAGCTCCACGTCCCGGCGTCCACCCCACAGCGCTAGCCCGAACCGCGGCGCCGGAATGTCCACGCACGTCGCGGACGCGTCGGTCCGCTCCGCGGATCACGACGGCAACTCGCCGAGGAACTCCAGGAGCGGGATCGCCTCAATCCCGTCCAACTGCTGCCGGCGCGGTCCAAGGAACACGACGATCTGTCGTTTGAGACGAGTGGTCCTTGCTGCAAACGCCCGCAGGCCGGCCAGATCGCGAGTGTCGATCGTACGGGACGCCTTCACCTCGATGGCCCACACCTCTCGCCCCACTTCGAGGACATAGTCGACTTCTGAGCCGCCACGACTCCGGAAGTGGTGCAGTTTCGCTTCCGGCCAGATATCACCGGTTCGGCGATAGAGTTCCAGGCCGACCAGATGTTCGAGCAGAAGCCCTCGTTCGTCTTCCAGCGGCTGGTCCAACGGACGCCGCAGGAGGGCATTCCGAATCCCAAGATCGAAGAGCAGCACCTTCGGATGCGAGATCAGACTCGTACGATCCGACCCGCTCCATGCGGGCACGCGAACGAGGATGAGCGTATCTTCGAGCACCTCGATGTACCGGCGCGCGGTCTCGTAGCCGATCGCAGCATCTCGAGACAGGCGATGGAGGTTGATCACGTTCCCGGACCGCGCAGCCACGAGATCCAGAAGGCGCGCGTATGCGCCGATGTCCCGCACAAGCGCCTCGGCCTGCACCTCTTCTCGGAGGTACGTGTCGACGTAACTTCGAAGCAGTTGCTCTCGTACGGCGGCATCCGCCTCGCTGTAGATACCCGGCAGCGAGCCCTGCGCCAACACTCGATTCATGTCGAACGCCTCACCCATCTCACGGGCCAACAAGGGATGCATGTGATACATGAGGAGACGACCGGGCAGAAGATTCGCTTGTCCGCGCCGCAACTTTCTCGCGCTCGATCCCGACAGCAGAAATCGAAAGCGCCGTGGCCGCTCGTCAATGACGGCCTGCAGGGCATTGAGCAGTTCCGGCACGTGCTGAATCTCATCGATCAGGACCGTGTGGACGCTTTCAGGAGCCGACCGCAGTTCCTGCTCGAGTCGCTCCGGGTGCGACACGTACTCTCGAAACGTGGCAACGCTCGCGAGGTTGATCGTCAAATCGGGCATCAACGAGGTCAGCAGCGTCGATTTACCGACTTGCCTCGGCCCCAGCAGCATCACGTTGCGCTGATGGTGCTTCAGACGGGCCGCAAGGATCCGCTCATACATGTGGGTAAAATAGCATGCATTTTACCCACGACCACTAAATGCCTGCACACCTGACGCTAACCTTCTTATCTGAAATGACTTATTCGGTCGACAACTTGGCGGCGTGGGTGGCGTAGTGCAGGGCGGAGATGACCGTCAGCGCGACGGAGATGTAGGCCAGCAGGGGGACGAGGAAGGACCAGTCGCGCAGGTAGTTCACGTAGAGCGTGACGACACCGGTGACCAGGTAGGCGGCGGTGGCGGCCTTGCCGAAGAATGACGGACGGAACGTGCGTTGACCGATCGCGAGATTGACAATGGCGACGGTGGCGACGATCCCGATGTCGCGGCTGAGGACGAGGATCGTGAGCCAGACGGGCAGGCGGACGGTGAGGTGGTCGAGCGGGAGGGTCAGGACGATGAACAGCGTTGCGACGAGGAGCTTGTCGGCGACGGGATCCAGCCAGGCGCCCAGTGTGGTTTTCTGGCCGGTCCAGCGTGCGAGGAGGCCGTCGAGCGCGTCCGTGATCGCAGCGATCAGGAATGTGATGACCGCCCAGCCCATGTGATCGTAGAGGACCAGCAGCGCCAACACGGGGATCAGCAGCATGCGCAGGAGCGTGAGCTGATTGGCGGGCGTCAGCGCGGTCATGGTCACGGTTGGGGGAGCAGGTCCGCGAGTCGATCCGCGACCGCGAGCGCTTCGGCGCCGGTCACCGGACGCGTCGGCTGAAAGCTCTGTTCAGCGTCCAGCTTCAGGACGCCGGACGCCACCGCGAGCGCGGCGGTTGGATAGGACGCGTGCGTGGGCGGGACGTCGCTCAACGTCGGACGCGCGTTGCGCCACATCTCGCCGCGCGTGCGATCGCGCTGTGCCACTGCGGCCAGGGCGCGCGCGATGATGTCCGCCATGTCCGTACGGCGGACGACCGTCCCCGGCTGGAAGGTGTGGTTGGGATAGACCTCCATCAGGCCGGAGCGCGTCACCGCGAGGATCCACGGTTGCGCCCAGTGCGAACGGATATCGGTCATCACGACGGGCGGCACCGAGCCTGCGGTGGCCAGCCACTTCTCCAGACGCAACCCGAGGACCGCGGCGACCTCGCCGCGCGTCACCTGCGGGGCGGCTGGGAGCGAGCGATACGCCTCGGGCAGCGCCGCCAGCGCGGCGGACTTCTCCAGCGCCGCGATGCGGGCGGCAATCTCCGGCCGCGCTTCCAGTGACTGCGCCAGTTTGAACGCGGCCAGCGCGCCCGTGGCGTTCCCGCGCGCCTCTTCAATCTCGCCGGCAAGGACGTGCGCCGCAACATCCCGCGGGTCGAGCTGCAGTGTCGTCCTGACGTGCTCCGCCGCCCGATCGAGCTGTCCGGCCTGACGCTCGACCGCCGCCAGCTCACGGTACAGGAACGCACTGTCGGGCGACGCCTGAACGGCCTGCTGCCAGAGGCCGCGCGCGACGTCCAGCTGTCCTTTCTGCTGCGCGTCCCTGGCGTCGGCGACGAGCTCTTCGAGGCCCTGGAATCGGAGGGCGTCGGCGCGCGTCCGGACTTCGGTGCGGGCGGGATCGATCGTGACGACCGCGTCGAGCGCGGCGACGGCGTCCGGGATCTCACTCGTCGCGAGCAGCGCTTCGGCGCGGCCGAGCAACGCGGGGATATAGTCCGGCGCGGTTGCGAGGGCCTTGTCGAAGGCCGTGAGCGCGTCGCCGTAGTTCTGCTGCGCGAGCGCGCTGTAGCCGAGGCCGGCGTCAGCGGGATAGAAATCCGGCGCGTCCCTGGTGATGGCGCCGAAGCGGCGCGCGGCCGCGCGTGCGTTGCCGCTCTGCAGCAGGTTCCACGCTTCGCGATGGGCCTCGGCCAGCGGTCCGGCGGACGCCGCCAGGGACTCGCTCAGCGCGGGGAACTCGTAGGCGGGAAACATCGGTCCCGTAACGACCGGCTTGGGCGCGCGGGCGGCGCAGGCCGAGGCGAGGCACACCGCGGCCACGCCGAGGATCAGGGCCGGCGCGCGCCAGACCGATCGTTTCCTGTGGCCGATGATCCGCATCTTCATCCTGGGGTCGATGTGCCGATCCTGGGTCGATGTGATGTGTCTCGCCCCTACTATCTCGCGGGGACCAGGGTCAAGCGGTCCAGCAGCCGGCGAGGCACGTCGGCTTCGATGGACACGCGTCCGTCCGCGGCCTGATGGCTGCGGACGCGGGCATGGCGATACAGACGAGCGATGCGCTGCCGATCGCCCTCGTCTTGCTCATTGAACTCGAGTGTCACGTGGTGCATGTCGAGCGACAACTGCCGCAGGACCGCCTCGCCCAAGCGCTCCAAGCCATCGCCCGTCGCCGCCGAGACGCACACGGCCTCGGGATGCGTCACCGCGAACCGCTGCCGCTCGTCCGCCGACAGCCGATCGCATTTGTTGAACACGAGCAACGACGCGACGTCCCTGGCTTCGATCTCTTCGAGGACGCGATGCACCGCGTCCATGTGCCGCTCGTACTCCGGGTTGGAGATGTCGACGACATGGAGGAGGAGATCGGCTTCGGTCACTTCCTCCAGCGTCGCGCGGAAGGCGGCGACGAGGCTGTGCGGCAGGCGATCGATGAACCCGACGGTGTCGGACAGCAGGATCTCCTGGCGATCGGCGAGGCGGACCTGGCGGATCAACGGATCCAGCGTCACGAACAGCGCGTCGGACGCAACCGCGTCCTGTCGCGCCAGCCGGTTGAACAGCGTGGTCTTGCCCGCATTCGTGTAGCCGACGAGCGCGACGGTCGGGACGAACCCTTCCTGACGGCGCTCCCGCAGTTGCGACCGTCGCCTGCGGACGTCCGCGATCTGTTTGCCGATCGTGCTGATGCGATGGCGGATGTGGCGGCGGTCCGTTTCCAGCTTCGTTTCACCAGGACCGCGCGTGCCGATGCCGCCGCCGAGCCGCGAGAGCGCCGCGGAGGCGCCGACGAGACGGGGCATGAGGTACTTGAGTTGCGCGAGCTCGACCTGGAGCTGCCCTTCACGCGTCCGCGCGCGGCGCGCGAAGATGTCGAGGATCAGTTGCGTGCGATCGATGACGGCGCGGTCGGTCGCGCGCTCGAGGTTGCGCAGTTGCGCCGGCGTGAGCTCGTTGTCGAAGATGATCAGCTCGACGTCGACTTCGGCGGCCGCGGCGGCCAGCATCTCGACCTTGCCGGACCCGAAGAACGTGGCGGGATCGGGCTTCGCGCGTTCCTGCACGAAGCGGAGGACGACCTCTCCGCCCGCGGCTTCCGCGAGGCCCTGCAACTCGGCGAGCGCCTGCTCGCTGTGCTCGCGCTGCGAGGGCGCGGTGATGAGGCCCGCTATCGCGACGCGCTGGCGCGCGTGAGCCGCCGGCTCGGTGCGGGAGGAGCGATCGGGCCCCGCCGAGGGGCGATCCTCGCGATCGATCGTCATTGAAGCGATTCTAGCACGCGCTCCCACGGCACCGCGCCCGCGCGCACGAGCCGCGGCTCCGCGCCAGTGACGTCAACCAAAGTCGACGGCGCACCGCCCCGGCACGCACCCGCGTCCAGTACCAGCGCGACGTCCACCGCGTCCGCCAACGCCCACAGCACCTCGTCCGCAGTCACCGCCGGCGCCTGCCCCGATCGATTCGCACTGGTCGCGGTCACCGGCGCGCCCAGATGCCGCGCGAGCCCGACCGCCACCGCATGCGCCGGCACACGCACCGCAACCGTCGCGCCTCCCGCCAGAACTTCGGTCCCGAGACGATCGGACGCGCCAACCACGAGCGACAGCGGACCGGGCCAGAAGCGCTCCGCCAGTTGCCGCGCGAGCGGGGGCCACGCGTTCGCGAACGCTTCGGCCTGCGCCGCGCTCGCCGCAATCAACGGCAGCGCGGAATCCGGAGGACGTCCCTTCACCCGAAAGATCCGCCGCACCGCCTCGTCGCTCCGCGGATCCGCCGCGAGGCCGTAGAGCGTGTCCGTGGGAAACGCAATGACGCCGCCCTCGGCCAGCACGCGCGCCGCGTCCGCCAACGTCTGCTCCGCCGGTTGCTCCGCGTCGATGACGATCCGAATCATGCGTCCTTGCGCACGGCCTCCCGCTCCGTGTCCTTCTCCATGCCGCCTGACGCGGCGTCGTGCAGCGGTCCGCGATCGACATAGACCTGCCACGTCGCGATCAGTCCCTTGCGGACGATGGCCTTGAGCGCGATTGGCGCGCTCCACGCGCTCTTCGCCGGCGTGCCGTCGCCCGCGCCGACGCAGCGGCCGGACTCCGTGCCGAAGATTGCCACGATGTCACCGTAGCCGAGACAGTGTTCGACGGTGATGCGGTAGTCCGTCGTGCGCTGGAAATCGCGCGTCCAGCGCTCGATGACCACCGACGCACCGGCCACTTCGCGGCCGACGGCATCGATAAAGATGTGGTCGGACGTCATCAGCGCCGTCAGCGTCGCGACGTCGTGCGCGTTGACGGCCGAGATGAATCGCAGCGCGGCCTGTTCGGCCTTCGAGACCGCCCGTTGTCTCGCCATGACGGCTTGTCCTCCTCCGCGTCGTGTCGTGTTCTCCGCGTTACACTACACGTTCGCGCGCCTTCGCGCACCGTTTCCGGAGGAGCTTGACATGCCACCGAGAAAATCCACCTCGGCCGGACGGCGTCCGGCATTGCCGCGGGTACCCCTTCCGGTCAAAGCCGGCCGCGTCCACGAAGACAAGACGAAGCGACCGCACCGCAAGGCCAAATACAAACGTCCGCCACGTCCGGACGAGTGACCGCCCTTCCGCGACCGCCCCGCCTGTTCCCCGCTCCGCCCTCCGTCCTCCTCCCGACTCCTCCGCCGTCTCTCCTGTCACCGTCGAGGCCTGATGTTCGACAGACCGAGAATCCGCTCGCGAGCGTCAGTATCCGGCACCTCGTTTTTACGAAAGCTGTCTCGTTCGCTACACCGGCACCGCACCGCGTCCGCTAGAGTGACGCTGCCCGCTCCCGATCCCTCAGCTCCCTGCTTACCAACCACCGGACCTGGGAGGCCATCATGGCTTCACTCGACCGACGCGGGCGACGTCGTCCCGTCGTCCTTCTCAGCGTCGGCCTCGCATCGCTCCTCGTCTCACTCGCGGATCTCGTCCACTCGCAGACCGCTCCCACCGTTGTCCCGATGACCGCGCACAATCTCACATGGTTCCTGCATCCACCCCAGGACGGCAGCACGGCGGGCGGATTCACGATGAACCAGATTCCCGCCCCCACACGGGGCCTCACCGTGCAGCTTCTCAGTCAGCCGGCCTGGTTCAGCGATCCGACACTGACCGGCGTCTTCGGTCCGGGCGCGCTCTTCCGGTTGACGCTGCCCTGTACGATCGGCGTGCTGATCAACGTCACCTACCGGCTGTCGATCACGAACGCGGAAGGCAGCGGCGAGCAGATCCTCGGCAGCCAGACCGAACCCATGCCCATGTGCTTCGGCACGCGGACGATCTTCTTCCCCGTCGAAACGCCGGTCACGCTGGAGAATCAACGGCTGAAGCTCACCATCTTCACGACGGTCAGCGCGGTTCTGAATCTGACGACAGGCCCGGGCACGTTCCTCCTCACCACGAACTACACGGGAACGCCGTAGCCACGCGTGTCGCGCGACAGTGCTACTCCCTGATGGGGCTACTCTTCGCTGACGACAGCCGCCTTGGCGCGCGTCTCCGCGAGCGCGGCGGCGGGTGGCGATTCGACCAGCGGCGTCTTGTCGCGCATCACGCGAGAGACGATGATGGCGACGAGCGTCAGGAGGACGGCGTCGATGACGAACACGAGGCGGATGCTGCGGCCGGCGATGAGGCCGCTGATCATCGGGCTGAGGGACAGGCCGGCGAGCGATGCGCTGGTCAGGAAGCCGAAGCCGGTCGCTCGCGCGCTCTGCGGGATGACACTGCCGCCGGTCGCATACGACGCCGTCATGGCGACACCGACGGCGAACCCGAACAACGCCGCGGCGAGGGTCAGCATCGCGAGGTGCGCGAAGACCGCGAAGACGAACATGCAGACGGCGGCGGCCGCGGCGCCGCCGCTGATGACGGCGCGCGGCGTCCAGCGGCGCAGCAGATGTCCGCACGCGTGATGGCCGACGGCGGCGGCCGCCGCGAGGACGGAGAACAGCAGGCCAGAGACGAGCGCAATCCGATCGTGCGAGACGCCGAGGCTTTCGACATAGAGCGGCACGATCGGGCCGAGGCTGCGGTCCACGAACTGCACGCCGAAGATCACGCCCATCAGCAGGACGAAATTCTCGAACGCGAGGACGTTGCGGAACGACACGCGCGCCGTGCCCTTGGGCGGCTTCGCGTCGCGCGGCGTCTTCTGCTCGCGGTATCCGAAAAAGACGAGGACGAACGCCAGCGCATAGAAGCCAGCGGAGATGAAGAAGGCGTTGCGGATGCCGACCGAGGCCGCGAGGAAACCGCCGATGACGGGACCAAGCGCGGGGCCGAGCCGCTGCGCGGTCTGGACCATGCCAATCGCCGAAGCCATGCGGTCGGGCGGTGCGGATTCCGCCGCCATCGCCAGGACGAGCGCGCCGTAGCCGGCAAAGAAGCCCTGCAGGACGCGCAGCGCGAAGATATGCCACGGCTGCGTGGCGTATGCGGTCGCGATCATGATGATGACGAAACTCACCAGCGAGCGATTCACCATCAGCTTCGGACCGAAGCGATCCGACAGGCGGCCCCACAGCGGCGCGAGCAGCGCGGTCATGCCCGGCGTCACGCCGAGGCTGATGCCGGACCAGAAGGCGATGTCACCAACGTCCGACAACCCGAGCTGCTGCAGATAGAGCGGGAGGAACGGCATCACCAGGGTGAAGCCGGCGAACCCGATGAAACAGGCGGCGGTGACGGTGAATAGATTGCGGCGCCAATCGGCCGTCGAGGGTACAGACAAGGCGTCACTATTTTACCGTGAGGCCCGCCGCACTTTACGTGACGCCGCTGCGCAGATGGTGTGAGGTGAGCCGGCCGCGGTCGGGCCGGCTCGTGTGACGGTTTGACGGCGTGTAACGACAGCGCGAACGACGCGCGGCCGGGGCGGACGCTGCTACGGACGCGGCACGAACACCGAGACGACGCGCGCGGTCACCGGCACGGCCGGCGGCGTGTCCGCGCTGCCGTGAGGGGCCTTGAAGTCCAGGAGGAACGACATCTCCGGCGTGATCGCGTAGACTCCCTCATCTGCCGCGATCAGCGTCGGCGGCGCCCCCTTCGCCTGCTGAAAGATCTCCGCGTATGTCGTCCCCACGCCCAGGCCGGTCGCCGTGCGATACCGATCGTCCAGCACTTCGATCGAAGAAACCCTCGCCTGCTGACCGGTGCTGAACCGCACGCGAAGCGACGGTTGTTCCGCGCCGGCTGCCGGCAGGACCAGGATCGCCGGCGTGAACTGTCCACTCGTCTGCAGATCGACGACCTGTGTCCGCTCGCGGGTGATCCGGCGATACAACCCCTCGGCCGACAACCCCAGTTGCACGACGCCGGCGCGGCCGCCCGCGAGGAGATACGGATCGCGCGCCGCCTCCTCGTCTGTCAACGATCGAAACATGCTGTGCGAGCGGCGATGGGCGCCACGCATGGGGTCGAGGCTCCCGACCTCAATCGGCGTGGGGCTCGCAGCCGGCTGTGGCGGCGAGGACTTGCCGTCGGCGGACGGCGCGAAGTCGACAGTGGCGGTCAGGATCACCGGGACGGGCCGACCGTTCAACAGTGTCGGCTCATATTCCCACTGCCGAACGGCGTCGAGCGCTGCCGTGTCGAGCATCGCGATGCCACGCAGGATGCGCGCGTTCGCGACGCGTCCCTGTTCGTTGACGGTGACCTCCACGATGACCATTCCACGCAGGCGGGCGTTCGCGGCCTCGGCCGGATAGACGGGTGAAACGTACTTCGTCCGCGTCGGGGCCGCAATGTTGCCGCCGACGCGGATGGGCGGCGCCTGTGCAGCAACCGCGGAGGGCAGGAGGACGAGGACCACGAGAAGGGACGCCAGCTTCGTCCAGACACGCATCGGGAACCTCCTTCTTGGCAACGGAGATAACGTCAATCCTACCTCAAACCTCCGACGAACGCCTCCGGCGGACGTCGTCAGGAGTCCGCGTCAGAAACGACCGAGGTCGCGGTTTGAAGGCAAGCGTGTCGCGCCCCGACAGGAGTCTGAGAACCGCAGATTGACTCCGGCTTCGCCTCGATGGATACTGCTCGAACCTGCTGAAGAACACCATTGCGGCGATGCGGGACCGACAGCGCTTTGAGCGAGAAGGGTGGACCTATGTCAGCCACGACTCGGCGAAGGTTGTGTTGGCTTCTTGTCACGGCGCTACTCAGCGTTCCTCCTGAATTGCTGATTCTGGACGCGCTTTACGCCGGCGGACCATCGGCGCCTCAATCATGGGTAGCCGGTTTATCGGAGCAGGCGTTGTGGAACGCTGCGATGAGAATCCGCGACTATCCGCTGGAGTATCGCAGAGCAATCTTGAAGGTCCTGCCTCCGGAACAGCGCGCAGCCGCGTGGCGTGCGGCGATTGCCGACTACATCCAGAGGCAGCCCACGCTCAGCGATATGCACGTGAACGTTCTTGAGAACGCGATGGCTCGTCTCTCGCCCGAATGGTTCTCACCGCCACTCGCCGACCAGCATTACCAGGAGGTAGACGCGATCGTGAATGCCACCCACGCGCTTCTCGGCGCAAAGGCAACGCGAGAGCTGTTCTACACTCTGGGACCGGACAACTCGAGCGCGGCCCTCCCTCTTCGTCTTCGTCTCGCGGAGCATATCCGGACGCTCTTCGAAGCACGAGCCGACCCGCCCTGCAATTGCAGCATGGAATGGAGCTACATGTGCGACGAATGGGGCGTTCCAGAGGGAGACCAATGCTCGCAGGCCAACGTCAGTTGTTCTGCGGATGTTGAATGGCCGATGTGCGGCGCTTTGTGGTCGTATGCCTGCGATGGCACCTGCCGGCAGAATCTGGCCGAAGGCCCCTGACGTAACGGCTTGAGCATGCTGTTCGCCGGTCGTCCCCGTCCTGTGAGCAACCGGCGGACAGGCGTCGAGTTTTCCAATGAACCCGTGGCTCGACCGATGGGTCGGCAGAGTTGCTCTTCTTGTGACGTTCGCACTTGTCGTCTTGGCCCTGGGCCTCGTCACGACCCTGGCATCGCCACGTCTCCGGGGGTGGTTGGGTTCGAGCCCCAGACACCTCACGAGCTACGCCGTCGGTCAGCAGATCGACGTTCCGGCCTCGGTCTACCACGGAGTTCCGTTCACCGTGATTCTGTTCGCGAGAAGCACCTGTCCAGCCTGTCAACGGGCGAAGCCGTTTCTGGGCCATCTCGTGCGTACGCTGAGTAGCACCGGACGTGTGCAAGTGGTTCTGATCGCATCGGCTGGTCTCTCCGATGCCGAGATCGCTTTTGGACGTGAACTTGGCATCGACCAGACAAAAATTCTGGCTCCGAACGCCCGTCCCCTGCGTTTCCGGCGCGTGCCTGCGATCGTGGCTGTCGACTCTGATGGCAGGGTCGTGTATTCCTATGAGGGATCACCGATTGCTGGATCCGAATCTCTTGTTCAAACTGCCATTCTCGCGGCGACAAGCCCAGGCCCGAGTTGACCGGCCCCGAGCCAACGCGCTCCGTACGGACCCGGCAGGTCGGCAGAAGGCCCCTCGACGTGAGATGCGTCCTGGATCTCCGTCTTCGAGTTGTGCCACGCGCCTGGGTGGTTTCTCGCGCTGCAACGCCGCGCCACGGCCGCCGCACCGCCGATGTCCATGAACGAGCCCGTTGCCGCCATCGCCTGTGACGGGCTCACGAAGTCTCTTGGCCCCACGCCCATCCTTCGGGATCTCACGTTTGCCATCCCGCGAGGAGCCATCTGCGGCCTCGTCGGTCCCAATGGGTCAGGGAAAACCACGATGCTTCGAATTCTCTGTCATGTGCTCCGGCCCACCTCCGGTAGCGCAACGATCCTCGGCCATGACGTGAGCGACCGGCGTTTCCTGGCCACAAAGGTCGCCGTCAGTTTCGCCACGCCGCAGTTCTACGAGTTCTTGACCGGACGCCAGGTTCTGCGGACGCTTGTCGGCGCCGCTTCGGCTCCACCCGAGATCGACGCAGCCTTCAGCGCCGTCGGCTTGACGGCCGCCGCAGACGCCAGGGTCCGAACGTACTCCACTGGGATGCGCCAGCGTCTGGGCATCGCATCGGTGATCATGCTACAGCCTGACGTCTGGCTACTGGATGAACCCTTTGCCAGCCTCGATCCCGTGACAGCCACCGAAGTAAGCCAGATCATCAGGCAGGTCTCTCTCTCCGGCGGATGCGTCCTCGTGGCCACCCACGCGCTCCGCGACATCGAACAGCTCTGCACCCATGTCGTCCTTCTCCACAACGGGCGACTGGTGGCGACAGGAGCCCTGAGCCAGATCCTCGGATCGCGGACCTTCAGTTTTGCCTGTTCCCACCCTGACGCGGCGCTCACGATCATCCAGCGAGTCGGCTGCGACGCGAAGTTGTCAGCGAAGGGCCGAGTGCTGGTGGACTGTCATCACGAACGCGTCCCCGCCATCGTTCGCGAACTCGTGCAGGCCTCGATCGACATCAGGCTGATCGAAGAACAGCGTCCCTCTTTAGAGGACTGGTATACCAGGCAACTGCAGGACGAAGCCCATACCGACCAGCGACGGCGGAACGCGCCATGAGACCGCAGCACATTCGCCTCGGCATGATGTCCCGGACCATCCGGGCCGAGTGGCTGAAAGCGGTTCACAATCCCGCGCTGATCCGCCTGGCTGTCGGCTGCATCGTCGTCGCCATCGTCTTCCCTGTGGCGATTACCCTATTTGGGGTGATGACCCCGGCATCAGGTTCACTCAGCGCTGCTGCGCTCTCCTGGCCTCGCAGCCTCTCCGCCGGCGTTGTCTTCCTGCGGAATTTCGGTCCGGTCCTCGCCGTTATCGTGTTCGCAAGCATCTTTGGCCTGGACTACGAGTCCGGCATGTGGGACTGGATCCTTTCGAGAGATACCGGACGCTTCAAGTGGTTTGCCGCGAAACTGGTGGCGTCCTTGGGCTTCTGCACCGCAGTCGCCGTCGCGTCGCTGTGCCTGTGGCTTTCCCTGGCGGGCCTGGGTGCGTGGTGGCTCGGAGGTTCACCGATCACACCGCCACCGCCGAAAAGCTATGGCGCGCTCTTCGTCATGCCTGTGGGATTGATGATCTTCTATGGCGTCACAGCCATGCTCGCAACCGTCGCCTGGCGCTCGACCGTCGTCGGCATCACGGCAGGCCTGCTCGTTCCGACACTGGTTGGATTCGCGGCCTTTCGCAGCAAGTCCGCCGTTATGCCGCTCGCGCACTTGCGGGAGATTCAACTCATCCTGCTCGGAGCGTCCGACAACGAGTCGGCGCTCTTCTTCAGGATCGGCATGGTCTGCCTCCAGGCGGGCGTGATCCTTGGCCTCGGCGTCTACATCTTCAGTCGCCAGGAATTCACCGCCGCCCGGGGCTGACCGTCCCTCATCTCCGAATCAGAACCGGACCCGGAAATCGCGGTTCGGGTGCAGGTGGATCGTGTCGATGAACCGGATCCGCTGCGGGTTCGTCTGCATGACGACCGAGCTCGTCCGCATGCCGTCGCCGAAGAAGCGGACGCCCTTCAGCAGGTCGCCGTCGGTGACGCCGGTTGCGGCGAAGATCAGCGAGTCGGACGAAGCGAGATCGGACGCGGTGTAGATCCGCTTCATGTCCGTGATGCCCATCGCGCGGCAGCGGGCTTCGTGCTCCGGCGTGTTGACGACGAGCCGGGCGAAGATCTCGCCGTTCAGGCAGCGCATCGCGGCGGCGGTCAGGACGCCTTCCGGCGCGCCGCCGATGCCCATCACGGCGTGGATGCCGCTGCCAGCGACGGCGGCGGCAATGCCGGCGGACAGGTCACCGTCCGCGATCAGCCGGATGCGCGCACCCGTCGACCGGATGTCGGCAATCAGCCGCTCGTGACGCGGGCGATCGAGGACGCAGATGACCAGATCCTCGACGCGGCGTTCCAGCGCCTTCGCGATGCCGCGCAGGTTGTGCGAGACGGGCGCGTCCAGGAAGACGGCGTGCTTGGCGTCGCGTCCAACGACGAGCTTGTCCATGTAGAGGTCGGGCGCGTGGAGCAGGCCGCCCTCCTCCGACGCGGCGAGCACGGCGAGCGCGTTCGGGTCGCCGGTCACGCACAGGTTCGTGCCCTCCAGCGGATCGACCGCGATGTCCACCTTCAACGTCGCGTTGGTCTTGTTGGCCGCGTCCGTATTGGCCTTGCCGACCTTCTCGCCGATATACAGCATCGGCGCCTCGTCGCGCTCACCTTCCCCAATGACGATCGTGCCGTCGATGGCGAGTGTATCGAGCGTCCGGCGCATGGCTTCCACCGCCGCCTTGTCGGACTTGTGGCGGTCGCCCTGCCCCATCGTGTGACCCGCCCCGATGGCGGCCTGCTCGACAACCCGCAGGAACTCCAGAGAGAGATCCGAAATCATCGGTCACTCTGCTCCTAGGCTTCACGTCAGGCCCCACGCCTGACGTGCACTCCTCGTGCGGCGCCGGACACGCCGGCTTCCGCAGCTCTCCGTTGACGCGGGCGACCTCGCAACGCCGCGAGGCCGTCCCCCGTGTTTGACTCTCGTGTCTGACTCGTGCCCTGTGTCGTGCTTACTTCACCGTCGACGCCGCGCCTGCATACGGCGGCAGTTCGCATCGCGTGGGCCGATCGGTGCGATAGCCCAGGAGATAGTCGGCCTGCATCACCTTGTGGATCTCGCGCGTGCCCTCGTAGATCACCGCGCCCTTGCAGTTCCGATAGAACCGGCCGACCGGATACTCGTCCGAGTATCCATTCGCGCCGTGGACCTGCACCGCGTCACCCGCGGCGCGCTCGGACGCGACGGTCGAGAACCACTTCGCGAGCCCCGTCTCGCGCGTGTTGCGCTTGCCCTCGTTCTTCATCCAGCCGGATCGGAGCCACAGGAGCCGCGACGCCTGATAGTCCGATTCCATCTGCGCGATCATTTCCTTCACGAGCTGATGCTCGCCGATCTCGACGCCGAACGTCTTCCGCTGTTTGGCGTACTTCACGGACGCGTCGCGGCAGGCGCGGATCAGGCCCGTGGCGCCGGCGGCGACGGTGAACCGTCCCTGGTCCAGCGCGAACATCGCGATCTTGAAGCCCTCGCCTTCGCGGCCGACGAGGTTCTCGGCCGGCACTTCGACGTCATCCATCTTGAAGAACCCGGTGTTCCCCGCGAGGATGCCCCACTTGTGCTTCAGCGTGCCGCTCGAAAAGCCCTTGAACGCGCGCTCGACGATGAAGGCACTGAGGCCGGACGGATCGCGCTGCTTTTTCTTTTCGAGGTCGGACCAGGCGATGACGAGATAGTTGTCGGCGACGTCGGCCAGCGAGATCCACATCTTCTCGCCGTTGAGCACGTAGCGATCGCCCTTGCGGACGGCGGTGCTCTGGATGCCGCGCGCATCGCTGCCGGCTGCCGGCTCCGTCAGGCCGAAGGTCGCGATCTTCTTGCCCTGCGACTGTGGCACCAGATAGCGCTTCTTCTGATCGTCCGTGCCCCACGAGAGCAGCGTCAGCGAGTTGAGGCCGACGTGGACGGACATGATCACGCGCAGCGACGTGTCGACGTATTCGAGCTCTTCACTGGCGAGGCCGAGGCTGATGTAGTCCATGCCCGCGCCGCCCAGATCCGCCGGCACGCAGATGCCCAGGAGTCCGAGCTCGGCCATCTGCGGGAGGATCTTGGGATCGAAGGCGTGGGCGCGGTCCAGCTCCTGGATGCGCGGCGCGACCTCGCGCCCCGCCCACTCCCGCACCGACTGCTCGAGCAGGCGATGCTCATCGGTCAGGTCGAAATCCAGCATGAGATACCTTTCAAAATGAGAGATGCCGGGCCAGGATGGCACGCCCCGCGCCCGGAAAAACGAAGGATGCTATCACGAAACCGCCACTTGCTTCCCGGCCACCGCCGCCTGTGCCCGCCAGGCCGCGGCTCCGGACTCCGGCCACGCCCGCGTCCCGGCCGGCGGATAGCCAGACCGGCAGGCTGGCCGGCGGGGGCGGTTCAGGCCCGGCGGATGGCGACCGGCGCGCCCGGCCCGAGGCCGAGGCGATCGCTGGCCCGCGTTGATCGCGCGGCGAGCTCCAGGTAGTCGGTGCTGCCAAACAGCGCGCAGACCTCGTCCTCCCCAATCTCCGCGTACGTCCCGACCAGCCGCGCGACGGGGTGTCCGCCGGCCTGGATGGCGAATGACTGGCCGCTGGCGAAGCGTTCGAGCGTCTTGCGGTCGATGCTGGTGACGAGGTTCCCGAAGCGGTCGATGCGGACGATTTCGCCGTTGACGCCGTCGACGTCGACGGTCGCCTGGGGCAGCGTCAGCAGGTGCGGGTTCTGGAGCGGGCGGCCGAGCGCGGTCAGTTCGATGCCGCGCAGCAGCCAGGCGGCGGCGGGTGCGAAGCGATCGCGGCCTTCGAAGGTCCGGCTGACGGTCGGGCGGAAGAAGCGCCGTTCGGTCAGTTCGACGAGGCGTTTGGCGGGCGTCTCGCGGAGGACGCCGCTCAGGACGCCGTTGTCCGGCGCGACGAACCGGTAGTCGCCGGCCTCGACGGCCATGCCGCGGCGCGCGGATCCGACGCCTGGATCGACGACGGCGACGAAGACCGTGCCGGCGGGGAAAATGCGGTAACAGGCGGCGAGTTGGAGCGCGCCGTCGAGGACGTCGTGCGGCGCGATCTCGTGGGTGATGTCAACCAGGGTGGCTTCGGGGCAGACGCTGAGGGCGGCGGCTTTCATGCTGCCCACGTAGTGGTCACGCAGTCCGAAGTCGGTGAGCAACGCGATCACGGGGCGGGACATGCGGGCGGCGGCCTCCGGCGTCCACGCTTACGACGCGCTGGCAGCAGGTTTGATTTCCGGTTTCCGAAAGACGATCTCGCGGATCTTGGTCAGTAACAGGAACGATTCCCAGACGTTCAGGCCCTCGAACATCTTGTTGATGTCGCGATTGACGAACACCTGCTGCCGCCCGCGGGCGGCGGGAACGGTGCGGTGCTTCAGCGTCTTGTCGTCCACGACATGATAGCGGGTGAACTCGGGTCCGGGCGCGGCGACGGTCGTGAAGAAGCCGAGCAGCGCGCCACCGGGCTTGAGCAGGCGCGTCATCTCGCGGGCGAGGACCTGGGCGGCCGATTTGTCGAGATAATCCAGGATGTCCCAGCAGAGGATGCCGTCGAAGCTGGCGTCGGGCTGCGGGAAGCGGGTCCGGAAGAACTCGGTCAGTTCAGGCGAGCGGTTCTCGCGGGCGAACTTGTCGATGGTCGCGTAGACGTCTTCGACGACCAGCTTGCAGCCCAGCCGTTCACCGAAGAAACTGACGTTGTGCCCGACGACGGGGCCGAGGTCCAGGAGGACGGGCGCGTCGCGGTGCGAGAGTGCGGTGAGAAATTTACCAAACGCCTTGGTCGAGAGTGACTTCTCCGGCGGCGCCGGCGCTTGGGGTTGATCGTGGTGCGGTGGCGAGCCTTCGCGTCGTCCGCTAATCTTCGCGAACAAATCGGCGAAACCTCGGCCCGTTCCCCCGTGTGACACGGCCGTCCCTCGATGTCTATGTAGTCAGGCGCGCGCCCTGGGGCGCGACGCCGGTGTTGCTCTGAATCGAGTTGGCCGCGAACTGCCAGATCGGGTGTCGTCACTCGCACGGAGGGCTAACTCGCATGGGAGGCCGCCGATCGACCGCTCGCGGCACAGGCTCGAACGCTTGTGAGTCGCCGGGCATCCATCTGCGAGGCCGTGGCCGTGGAAGGCCGAGGACCCGCAGAGACCAGTCGGGACCGCTAGACCTTCGCGGGAGCGGCGGCAACCGCGGGCTGCTGCGGCGCGGGCTTGTTCTCCGACCTGGCGTCGGCGGACGGCTTGGCGGCGCTGATGTTCCCGGCACCGGTGCCCTTCTGCATGTCGATGCTGCCGCGGAAATGGGCGCCTTCGGCAATCGCGACGCGCGGCGAGACGAGATCGCCGTCGACCGACCCGTTGTCGCGGATGTCGACCTTCTCGGACGCGGTGACATTCCCGGTGACTTCGCCAAGGACGATGACGGCCTTTGCAAACACCTGGGCCTTGATCTTGCCGTTCGGTCCGATCGTCAGCACGTTCTGCCGGAGCTCAATCTTGCCTTCGACCTGGCCCTCGATGGTGAGATCCTCGCTGCCGCTCAACTCACCCTTGATCACAACTGACTTTCCAATGTTCACTATGTCCCTCTCGAGTTTGGCCAGTCTGGATGCGCCGACTGGCTGGTCCACAGTTGGCGGCTGAGGCGCCTGGGCTGGTGGTTGGCCAGCGGGGCTGCCAGGAACGCCTGCCGGTCGCACTCCTTCATCCCGTTTCCACATATGCAGTCTCCGGTAACGCTAAGTGACGTGCAGGGTGATGCGTCCGAGCAAGATGCCGGGGCAGCAATCGGGCCGAGTATACGAAAGCACCTGCACCGTGTCTACCCCTTTTCTTGCTGATGGTTAGGGGCGGTGCTATGATTGGTGATTGTCGCGCGTCTTGTCGGAATCCCGCGTCGAGCGACCTCCCGATCAGACGACCCGGCATCTCAGAAAGTCGTCCGAGGTCAGCGTCCGCCACCACGCGCTGGCGGCCCCCCGACACCAGGCGGCAGCAGTATCGGCATCTTCAGGGGACGGCGTCGGCGGAAGAAGGCCGTGCTCGTCTCGGCTCGCTGCTGAGTTGTTCCTCTTCTCGGTCGAAAGGCCCCGCGTAATTAGAGGCCGTGCGCATCTATCTTGACTATAACGCCACGACGCCGCCGTCGCCGGCGGTGATCGCCGCGCTGCAAGAGACATTGCCGCTCGTCTTTGGCAATCCGTCGAGCGTGCATTACTTCGGCCAGCAGGCCAAAGCCGTCCTCGACGCCGCCCGCCTCTCGACCGCGACGCTGATCGGCGGCGATCCGTCCGAAGTGATCTTCACGAGCGGCGGCACCGAAGCGGACAACTTCGCGCTGCGCGGCGCGGCCGACGCCGCGGAGCCGACCGGCCGGCGTCACATCATCGCGTCCGCGATCGAGCACGAAGCCGTGCTCCAGACGCTGAAAGCCCTCGCCCGCCGCGGATGGACCGTCACGCTCCTCCCCGTCGACGCGACCGGCATCGTCTCCGCCGCATCGCTCGAAGCGGCGATGACGCCCGACACGTCGATCGTCTCGGTGATGCACGCGAACAACGAGATCGGCACGATTCAACCCGTCGCCGCGCTCGCCGCCATCGCACACGCGGGCGGCGCCGTGTTTCACACCGACGCGGTGCAGTCCGTCGCGAAGATTCCCGTCGACGTCCGCAGCCTCGGCGTGGACCTGCTCTCGCTGTCCGCACACAAGTTCGGCGGACCGAAAGGCATCGGCGCGTTGTGGGTGAAGCGCGGGACGCGCCTCGCCGCGGTCATGACCGGCGGACGCCAGGAACGCAACCGCCGCGCCGGCACCGAGAACGTCCCCGGCATCGCCGGCCTCGGCGCCGCCGCCCGCCTCGGCGTGGACAAACTGTCCGCCGAGAGCGACCGGCTCGCCCGCCTGCGCGATCGGCTGGAGAGCGGCATCCTCGCGCGCGTGCCGGATACCGCCGTCAACGGCGATCCGTCGCAGCGCGTGCCGAACACGACGAACGTCAGCTTCGACGGCATCGAGGCTGAGTCCCTGCTGATCGCCCTCGACCTCGAAGGCATCGCCGTGTCCACCGGGTCCGCCTGCTCGTCCGGCACGCTGGAACCGTCACACGTGCTGAAGGCGATGGGCCTGTCCGCACACCGGACGCAGAATTCGCTGCGCTTCAGCCTCGGCGAGCGCAACACGGACGCGGAGATCGACCGCGTGCTCGACGTCCTCCCCGGCCTCGTCTCCCGCCTGCGCGGGATCACGGCCGGCAAGGCCACCGGCGCCGTCGCTTCGGCGTCCTCGTAGTCGTCGTCTCAGACGTCCTCACGGGCGTAATCGGCAGTTTGCGTGGAACACACGAGTCCCAGGATGCGCATCGTTGTCGCCATGTCGGGCGGCGTCGACTCCTCCGTCGCCGCCGCAATGCTGGCCGATCAGGGCCACGACGTCATCGGTGTGTCGATGCAGCTCTACGATCAGCGCGAGGGGCAGACGCGCTTCGGCACGTGCTGCACGATCGACGACCTGCACGACGCGCGGCGCGCCGCGACGGCGATCGGCATCCCGCACTACATCATGAACTTCGAGCGGCAGTTCCAGTCGCACGTCATCGACAACTTCGTGAAGGAGTACGTCGGCGGCCGGACGCCCATCCCCTGCTCGCACTGCAACAGCGACCTGAAGTTCGCGACGCTGCTCGATCGCGCCCGCTCGTTCGATGCCGAGTGCCTCGCGACGGGCCACTACGCCCGCGTCGAGCGCGACGAGACGCGGCAGCAGTTCGTCCTGAAGCGCGGCCTCGACCCGGCGAAGGACCAGTCCTATTTCCTGTTCTCGCTGACGCAGCCGCAGCTCTCCCGCGCCTCCTTCCCCATCGGCCACCTGGAGAAGACCGACGTCCGCACGTACGCCCGCGAGCGCGGCCTGCCGGTCGCCGACAAGCCCGACTCCCACGAGATCTGCTTCATCCCGTCCGGCGATCACGCGGAGTTCGTCGAGCGACAGGCCGGGTCGTCTGCGCCCGCCGCTGGCGTCCTCGTGGACACCACCGGCAAGGTCGTCGGCCGCCACGCCGGCGTCCACCACTTCACCGTCGGCCAGCGGAAGGGCATCGGCCTCTCCGCGCCCATCCCGCTCTACGTCGTCGACATCGACGCACCCTCCAACACCGTCACCGTCGGCGCACGCGCCGCGCTGGAGCGCCGGACGCTGATCGCCTCCGACGTGAACTGGGTCGCCGGCACGCCACCCGCGACGCCGGTCCGCGCCGCCGCGCAGATCCGCCACCGCCACCGCGAGGCGCCGGGCCTGCTGACGCCGCTCGGCGACGGCCGCGCGCGGATGGTGTTCGACGAGCCGCAGGCCGCCATCGCACCGGGTCAGGCGGCGGTGTTCTATCAGCAGGATGAAGTGATCGGCGGCGGCTGGATCGAGTCGTCCAGCGCCGACGAGTCGAACGACGCCTAGAGCGTGTCTCCTGGTCCGACCCAGGCGGTGAGCGCGTCCGCGAGCCCCGTCTGCGTCCGATCTCCCACCCACGCCACATAGCCATCGGGCCGGATCAACACAGCGCTTGGAGCCGTGACCGGCCCGAGTGCCGGAAGCTCCCACGCACCGTCGTACGTCGCGTCGACGAGTCGAATCCGATCGGCCCACGGCGTGAGGTCGAAGCGGCCGGGTGCATCGAGGTTGAGCAGCACCGGCCGGGCACCGTGCAGCAGGGTGAAGACCCGCAGCGCACCGTCGGCGGCGATCAGATCGAGATCGGGCATGCGCCGTCCGAGGAGCGGGTGGCCCTCGCCGAGGTCATAGTGCACGCCCAGACCGGACATCTCCGCGGCCAATCGTCTGCGAGGCTCGTCCAGCGCGAGGAACTCGGCAACGATGTCGCCCAGCGCCTTCGTACGATCGTCCTGGCGACGAAGGGCGACTTGCGCCATCGTGTTGCGTAACACGCGGGCCGCGATCGGATGACGCTCGGCATGATAGGTATCGAGGAGGCTGTCCGGTGATGTTCGCTTGACCACCTGGGCCAGCTTCCATCCCAGGTTCACCGCATCCTGCACGCCGATGTTGAGGCCCTGTCCACCGATCGGCGGATGCACGTGCGCGGCGTCGCCGGCCAGCAGGACGCGCTTGTCACGGTACGCAGCAGCCTGACGCGTCATGTCGGTGAATCGGGAAATCCAGGCGGGACTGTGGATGCCGAAGTCGGTCCCGCAGACGGCGATGAGCGCCTCGCTGACATCGCGCAACGTCGGTTCACTATCGAGTCGCAACTGTTCCTCGGTGAGCACGATCCGGGCCGCCCCGCTATTCTCCGCTTTGCCGATCGCATGGATGCCGCGCGCATCGTGATGAAATCCCCACTTCGGCTCCTCGGCCGTCTCGACTTCGGCGATCAGCCAGCTTGTGGTCGGATCCCACCCGGCGAACTCGATGCCGGCGGCCTTGCGGATCAGACTGCGGCCGCCATCGCACCCGACGAGATACGCCGCCCGGAGCGGCTGACCGTCGGAGAGCGCGACATCGACGCCGGTGTCGTCCTGCGCGAACCCCGTCACGTCACGCCCGCGATAGATCGTCACCGCCAGCTCGCCGGCCCACTCGGCCAGGATGCGCTCGATGTGGTTCTGCCACAGCCCGAGGACATAGTTGTGCCGCGTGGGCACGTCGCTGACGTTCAGGGGAACGTGGAAGTGCACGACCGGAAAAGTCTGTCCCTGTGAAAGGAACCGATCGGCGATGCCGCGCTGATCGAGCACCTCGATGGTGCGTGCGTGCAGGCCGCCTGCGCGCGAGCCGATGAGGTCCTGGCTGACGCGACGCTCGACAATGGCTACGTCGACGCCCGCCAACGCCAACTCGCCCGCCAACATCAGCCCCGTCGGCCCTCCTCCAGCGATCAGCACCGCATGCTCGCTCATCGACACACTCCAAGCGATTCATCCGTCGACAACACCATACGCATGTTCGTGACTCCCTTCCTGCCGGTTCTGGCTCTCGCAGGAACGCGAGCGCGAGACGCGTACAAATGAAAACGGGAGCGGACGTCGTCCTGCTCCCGTGTCAGTACTGTCGGTTGACGCGATCGCTAGACGGCCACTTCGGGCGTGGCGTCCGCGTCGCGCCGATCGGTCGTCGGCGCGTCACCCAGGACGATGGGCAACTCCCCCAGGTGCTCCGGCAATCCGTCGAGATAGTGCTCGGCGTCAATCGCCGCCATGCAGCCGGACCCGGCCGCGGTGATGGCCTGGCGGTAGATGTGATCCTGGACGTCGCCGCACGCGAAGACCCCGGGGATGGACGTCTTCGTGCCGTCGTGCGTGAGGAGATAGCCGTTCGCGTCCATGTCGAGCTGTCCGCGGAAGAGCGACGTGTTCGGCGTGTGGCCGATGGCGATGAACACGCCCTCGACCTGCAGCTCCGAGCGCTCGCCCGTTGCCACGTGCTCCATGAGGATGCCGGTCACTTCGCCCTTGCCGTCATCCAGGACGCGTTCGATTGCGGTGTCCCAGCGGAAGGAGATCTTCGGGTTCGCGAACGCCTTGTCCTGCATGATCTTCGACGCGCGCAGTTTGTCGCGCCGATGGATCACCGTGACCTCCGACGCGAAGCGCGTCAGATACAGCGCTTCTTCCATCGCGGTGTCGCCGCCGCCAACGACGGCGATCGGCTTGCCGCGGAAGAAGTAGCCGTCACAGGTCGCGCACGTCGAGACACCGTGTCCCATCAACGCGATCTCCGACGGCAACCCGAGGAGCCGCGCCGACGCGCCGGTCGCGATGATCAGCGTGCGCGCCGTCACCTCGTCTTCGCCGTACGTGATGACGAACGGACGCCGGTCCAGGTGGACGGCGTGGACGTCGCCTGACACGATCTCCGCGCCGAAGCGCTCGGCCTGCGCGCGGATCTCCAGCATCAAATCCGGTCCCAGAATCCCGTTGCGGAACCCCGGCCAGTTCTCGATGTGCGTCGTCATCGTCAACTGTCCGCCGGGCTGCGCGCCTTCAATGACGAGCGGCTTCAAATTGGCGCGCGCCGTGTAGAGCGCGGCCGTCAGGCCGGCGGGGCCGGAACCGATGATGACGATATCGCGGGCTGATGTAGCCATAGGACGCGGTCAGATGTGGCGTTCGACCAGCGCCTTGATGCGCGTCTTGTCGGCGGTGCCGACGTGCGAGTCCACGACCTCGCCGCCCTTGAACACCAGCAGCGCCGGAATGCCGCGAATGCTGTACCGGCTGGTGACGTTCGGGTTGTCGTCGACATTGAGCTTGCCGATGACGGCCTTCGGGCCGAGATCGCCGGCCACCGCTTCCACGTGGGGCGCGATCATGCGGCAGGGCCCGCACCATTCCGCCCAGAAGTCCACGAGCACGGGCACTTCGGACTTGAGTACCGTCTGCTCGAAATTGTCGTCCGTGAAGGTCACGATGTTGTCTGATGCCATGTCCAGATAGTCTCCAATTCCTATCCTACAGCAAGGGCGACCTGACGGTCGCCCGGTACCTGGAGGAGAGGGCCTCGTCCCGGCTCGCGTCGAACCGGCGGGCAGCTACCCCTTAAGACGCGCTTTCTCTTCGACCTGGTGCACGTCCAGCGCTGGCTCGACGCCGGATGTTTCACCGACCGGCAGGTCGGCTGACGATGCCGACGCGGCCCCCGCGCGGCGCGCGATCTGCCGGTAGAGCGTGACATAGTCGCGAGCGGACCGATCCCACGAAAAGTCCTGCGCCATCGCCCGGCGCTGGAGGCCCCGCCAGGCCTCGCCGTCGTAGTAGACGCCGAGCGCCCAGCGCAGCGTGTCCGCGAACGCCGGACCGGTCGCGTCCCAGAACTTGAAGCCGGTCCCCGTGCCGGCGACTGCGTCATAGTTTTCCACGGTGTCGTCCAGTCCGCCTGTCGCCCGCACGACGGGCAGCGTGCCGTAGCGAAGGCTATACATCTGGTTCAACCCGCAGGGCTCGAACCGCGACGGCATCATGAACAGGTCCGCGCCCGCCTCGACCAGGTGCGACAGCCCCTCGTCAAAGCCGATCCGCGCCGCGATGCGATCCGGGAACGCCGTCGCCAGCGCCCGCCACATGTCCTCATAGCGCCGCTCGCCCGTGCCCAGGATGACGAATCGCGCGCCCATGTGCGGCAGATCCGAGGCGGCTCGCGCGATCAGATCGAGTCCTTTCTGATCCACCATCCGCGACACCTGCCCCACCACCGGCGTCCGCAGCGCGTCTTCGTCCGACGGCAGTCCGTACGCGCGCAGCAGCGCGCGCTTCGCCTCGACCTTGCCCGAGAGATCGTCCGCCGCATACGGACGCGGGATGAATGGATCCTTCGCGGGATTCCACACGTCCGCGTCGATGCCGTTGAGGATGCCGACGAGGTCGTGCCGGCGCGCGTTCAGGATGCCTTCAAAGCCGACGCCGTACTCGGGCGTCAGGATCTCCTGCGCGTAGCGCGGACTCACGGTGGTGATCTTGTCGCTGAAGTTGATCCCCGCCTTGAGGAAACTGACGCGCTGGTAGAACTCCAGCGATTCGACCTGGAACAGGCTCCAGTCCAGATCCAGCGCGGGCAGCCAGCCCGGATCGCAATGGCCCTGATACGCGAGATTGTGGATCGTGCAGATCGTCGCCGCGCCGCCGAGATACGGGTCGTGCGTGTAGCGCGTCTGCAGGTAGACGGGCGCGAGGCCGGCCTGCCAGTCGTGCGCGTGCAGGATGTCGACGCGCAGCCGGCGGACGCGCGCGGCTTCGAGCGCGGCGCGCGCGAGCAGCGCGAAGCGCCGCGGGTTGTCGGGGTGATCGTGTCCGTGGACACCGTAGATGCCGTCGCGCTCGTAGAGCGACGGCACGTCGAGCAGCCACGCGGTCGCGCCCTGTCCGAGCGCGCGCTCGTAGACGCCGACGCGGTGGGTCTCCGATCCGAGCGGGATCGTCACCATGAACGCCGGCGCGCCCGCGACGGTGATCTCGCGATAGCGCGGCAGCACGAGCACCACGCGGTGACCGAGGCGGCCGAGCGCGATGGGCAAGGCGCCCGCGACGTCCGCGAGGCCACCGGTTTTCGCGAAGGGAACGGCCTCGGACGCGACCATCAGAATGGTCAGGCTGGAATCGGCGAGGGATGCCATGGAACAAAGTTATCAGTAATCAGTCGTCAGTTCTCAGTCGTCCGATTTTCCGGTCCAGCATACGCCGCAGGCAGAAATTCGACGGCCACTGATGACTGATGACTGATAACTGACGACTTTCAACTGGCGTATCCCTGCTGGATCGCGGCGGCGTCGAGCGGCAGCGTGGCGATGGTGTCGAGCGCGAGCATGAAGGGGCGCGCGGTCGAGCGTCCGTCGAAGCCCTTGAGGTAGCGCTGACAGGCATCGCACGCGTCGACGCGATACATGCGCGTGCCGGAAAGGAACGTCTTCAGCTTCGACGCGTCCGCGCAGCCGCAGCTCGGGCACGTCCCCTCGTCGAACGTCCACAGCCCCGTGCAGCGGCTGCAGACGAGATGCCGGCCCTGTCCGGCCGGCCACACGGCCAGCTCTGGATCGCCGCCGCACATCGGGCAGTCGGCGCGGGCCCAGGTCGACGTATCGACGTTCGGCAGCACGGCGTCCGCGCATCCCATCAGGAACGGGCGGAAGGACAGGAGCAGCGGGTGATGAAAGCGTTCGGCGCCCTCCACCGGAGGTGGCGTCTCGGGGCCGCCGCCGGTGTACCACCAGGCCGCGAGCGCGGGCACGAGGCGCGCGTCACGCGTCAGGTCGTGCAGGGCGCGGCAGTCCTGCGTGTCCATCATGCCGAAGCGTTCCAGGACGTCCACGCACTGGCGGAGCATCCGGCGGAACTCGCTCCATTCAATCGGGACTTCGTCGAACGGCAGGAACGGACGGCCGGCGCGAAGGCGTTCGGACAGCAGCGGGAGGTCGAGGCAGTGGCGCGGCAGCGGCACGCGGGCTTGCAGGCGGCGCTGGAGTTCGACGAGCTCGATCTGAAGATCGATGGCGGATGCGAGGTGCGGCTGCGTCTGGCGCAGCCGCTTCAGCTCGGCGATGTCACGAGGATCGGCGCGGGTGTGAGCCCCGGGAGGACGCTCTGACACGTCGTGAACCGCCATTTAGCGCGGTGTCTGCTCCTGCGGTTTGGTCGTATCGGGCAGGAGGCCCTTCGTGCGATCGGACATCCAGTTGAACAGGTGCTTCGTTTCCATGAAGCGCCCGGCGTTCGAGCGGGCACCGAGGACGACGACGGCGACCGGGTCGCCCTGGGGCATCTGCAGCAGCGTCGCGAGGCAGTAGCCGGCCTTGCGGATGAAGCCCGTCTTGCCGCCGCGGACGTCGACGTCGCCGCCGAGCAGCTTGTTCGTGTTGTGGACGGTGACGGTGCGGCGGCTGGTCGTGAGCGTCTCTTCCTGCTTGCGCATGATGCCGGCGATGCGCTCGTCGCCCGCGGCGAACGAGATCAGGCGGGCCATGTCATACGCCGAAGAGATGTTGCTGTCGTCCAGGCCGGACGGATCCGTGTAGTGCGTGCGTTCGAGGCCCAGCTCCGCGGCTTTCGTGTTCATGCGGTCGATGAAGCCGGACGCGCCGAACGGCGAGACGCGGGCGAGCGCGCGGGCGGCGCCGTTGTCCGAGCCGATGAGGAGCAGGTGCAGCAGATCGTTCACCGTCACGCGCTCGTTCGCGCGGAGATACGTGGTGGACGCGGCGCGGACATCGGCGGGCTCCACGAACACGGGCCGCGAGAGGTCCATCGCATGTTCGAGGAAGACGACCGCGGTCATCACCTTCGTGATGCTCGCGATGGAACGCGCCGACTGCGAGTTCTCTTCCCAGAGGATCTGATGCGTGATCGGGTTGTAGATGATGGCGGCTTCGGCGCGCACGTCAGGAACCTGGAGGCCCTGCGCGTCGAGGCGGAACTGCGGTGTCTGCAACACCTTCAGATCGCGCACATACGCGGCGGCCTTGGCGCGTGCGAGCCGCACCTTGCGGGCGCGCGACCGTGAAGACGAATAGCGCGCGCGGCGCACCCGGGTCTTGGTCCGCGTGACCTTTGACTTGCTGGTGGTCGTAGAGACGCGTTTCGTCTTCGATTGCTTCGCCGCAGCTTCCGCTGACTGAACAGCAGGAAAGCTGAGCATGAAGCTCATCAAGACAAACAGCGCTCTGGCGGTCCAAGACGATCGGGATCGGTACATCGGCACTTCCTGATTAGGGAGTCACACAATGAAGGTATCGGCATTGTATCAAAGAATCTTTATAATGCAAGCGGCACAACGACTTAGCTCGGTTGTCCGGATATGGACGACCTGACCGCCAACCGGTCGTGCCGCCCGTGTCGGAAATCCGGACATCGCCATGGAAAACCTGAAAATCCAGGAGTTTGCGTCCATCCGCGCTTCCATCCGCGAGCGTGGCACACTCCGGCCCATCTTGTTTATTGCGACTGTCGGGCTCTGGGCCATCCTGATTCTCTGGCTCTTCACGTCCGAAGCCATCCCGCTCGCCACAATCTTCCCGCTCCTCGTCCTCGCCGCCGGCTTCGAGGCGCTCTACGCCCTCCACGTCAACGTCGAGCGCATCGGCCGATATCTCCAGGTCGAGTACGAGGAAAGCGGACTCCCCGACGCACCGACCTGGGAAACCCGCTCGATGCAGTACGGCCAGCGGTTCCGCGGCAAGGGCCCACATCCGCTGTTCGTCGGTTTCTTCATTATTCTTCTCTTCGCCAATTTCCTCCCCGTCGCGCTCTCCGGCCTGCCGCCGGAGCAGATCGGCCTTGGCGCCGCGCACCTCGCCTTCGCCGCCCGCATCCTGCTGGCCCGCCAGCGCTGCGCCGTTCAGCGCGCCGAGGACCTCGAACGCTTCCGCAGCCTCGCCACCAGACCGTGACGGATCTGCCGCCGGATCCGATTGCCCGCGCTGGCGTTTCCTGTTATCGTTGCCCCAATCCTTCATAGTCAGGCGGTTCCGCCCGCGGACTTCGTCTCCCCGCCCGCTGCACCGCCCGGATATGTTGTCGCGCGCGTGCGCGCCCGCCTGCGGTTCCCGGCCGGCGCCGTACCCGCGTTTGTTTGTTGTCTCGGTTCCCGCGGCAGCCCTATCCGCGCGAACCGTGGGGAGGACTGCATGGCCACGAAGTATTGGTGCGGTCGCCTGACCGCCGCAGTCGGTCTGCTGATGCTCGTCGGGTCGTCGATGCCCGCTTTCGCGCAGGATTTCCGCGGACGGATCATCGGCACCGTCAAGGACTCCAGCGACGCGCTCCTGCCCGGCGTCAGCGTCACCGCCACCAGCCCCGCCCTCATCCAGCCGCAGACCAGCGTCACGGGCGACGATGGGGCGTATCGATTCATTGCGCTGCCCGCCGGTCTCTACGATCTGAGCTTCGAGTTGACCGGCTTCAAGACGCTGAAACGCACCGGCATCCGCGTCGTCATCAACACGACGCTCACCGTGAACGCCGATCTGGACGTCGCGACGCTGCAGGAGACCGTCACCGTCAGCGGCGAGTCCCCCGTCGTCGACACCTCCACCACCGCCGTCGGCACCAACTTCACCAAGGAACTGCTGACGGAGATTCCCAACGCGCGCGACATCTGGGCCGCGATGGCGCAGTCGCCGGGCCTGCACGTCACCGGCTTCGACGTCGGCGGGTCGCACACCGGCACGCAGACCGACTACAGCACGTACGGCGTGAGCCAGCAGAACACGACGCGCGTGGAAGGCATCAACGCCACGGAAGCCGTCAGCGCCAACGGCGGCTATTTCGATTTCGGATCCTTCGAAGAGTTTCAGATCGGCGGCGCCGGCAACATGGCGGATCAGGACACGCCGGGCGCGTCGCTCAACATCACGATCAAATCGGGAGGCGACCGCTTCAGCGGCGGCTTCTACGGCGACTGGGAAGGCGACTCGACGATCAGCGATAACGTGCCCGACGCGTTCAGGACGGCGAACCAGCGTGACAGCGACGGCTTCTTCGTCCGCACGCCGCTCCGCCGCGGCAATCCCATCGATCGCCAGTACGACATCAACACCGACATCGGCGGACCGGCGATCCGTCAGCGCGCCTGGTTCTACTACTCCTACCGCCTGAACGATCAGTACAAATCGATCCTGAACTTCGACGAGCTGGCGCGCTCCAAGCTGTCCAATCCCTACACGGTCAAGGGCACGTATCAGCTCACGCGCAACAACCAGTTGATCTTCTACGCCAACCAGCGCGAGAAGCTGCAGGCGCTGCGCGACCTCGATCCGAATATCCCCATCTCCGCGGCGTATTACCAGTCGTCCAAGAACAACATCTACAAGGGCGAGTGGACCAGCGTCCTCAACTCCCGCCTGTTCCTCGACGTCATCGCCGGCACGTGGCTCAACTTCTTCCCGCTGCGTCCGCAGACGGAGAACGGCTTCGCCGGGACGTACGTCCCCGGACGCGTGGACCTCAGCACCACCGCGCGCCTCGCCGGCGGACCGAATACGCTGTATCAGGATCAGAAACGCTACAAGCCGCAGTTCAACATCTCCGCGACCTATTACAAGGAAGGCTGGCTCGGGAGCCACAATTTCAAACTCGGCACGGAAGGCCGCTGGGAGAAACGGACGTTCTTCGCGGATCAGCCGTTCAATCTCGTCTACTACGACGCGGTCCTCAACCGCACGCCCAGCGAGGTCGAGTTCTACAACACGCCGAACACGGGCGACAACCGCGTCCACGCGTTCGCGATTTATCTGAATGACAACTGGCGGGTCAACGATCGCCTGACGCTGAATCTCGGCGTGCGGCTGGATCGCTATCGCGACTTCTGGCCGGATCAGGTGATCAGTCCCGGCGGCGTGCCGCAGCTCGCGAACACGACGGACACGCGACTGCGCGACCTGTTTGCCGAGCGCGACATCGCCGCGCAGACCGTCTCGCGCGCGACGACCGTGGGACCGCGGCTCGGGTTCGCGTACGACGTCCGGGGCGACGCGAAGTCCGTCATCAAGGGCTTCTTCGGCCGCTTCTATTTCAATTCGGCGCCGGACACGATTGCGGCGGAAGCCAATCCCGTCGGACGCACGCGCCTGCGCTACCGCTGGACGGATCTCAACGGCAACCTGCAGCTCGATGGCCCGGACGAACTGGGCGCGTTCCTGCGCACGGTCGCCGGTCCGAGCGGCGTGATCATCGATCCGGAGATGACCCGGCCGTACGGGGACGAGTACTCCGTCCACTTCGAGCAGGAGCTGCGCGAAGGCCTGTCGGGCCGCGTGTCGTACGTCCACAAGAGCCTGCGCGACGAATGGGCGACAGTGGACCTGGATCGCATCAACGCGTACACCACGTCGCTGACGCGGCCCGATCCGGGGCCGGACGGCCAGTTGAACACGTCGGATGACGGCGCGCCGCTGCAGTTGCTGGATCGGACGGCGGTGGGCGAGCGGCGCGTGTTCACGAACGCGGACGGGTACGATTCCGACTACGACACGATCGAGCTCGCGGTGAACCGCCGGTTCCGCGGCAACTGGATGGTGATGTCGTCCGTCGGCTACACGTGGCTCAAGCAGTATCTCGGCAACATCTCGGATACCGGCGCGCTGTCGTCCACCGGCAACAACAAGGTCTACGAGTGGCGCCCGAACCTGCGCCGCTTCGGCCGCGAGTCCACGTCGCTCTGGAATTACAAGTTGATCGGCCGCTACGTCGCGAAGTGGGACATCGGCCTGAGCGCGTCCTACAAGATGCAGAGCGGACGCAACTGGGGACGCTCCCTCTCCGTCAACCTCCCGGTCGCGGGCAGCGAGACGATCCGCGTCGAGGAAGCCAGCGCCAACCGCGCGCCGAACATCGGCATCTTCGACGTCCGCTTCGACAAGTCTTTCGCGCTGCCGGGCAGCCTGCGCGTGACGGGCATGATCGACGTGTTCAATCTCGCGAACGCCGGCACGGTCACCGCCTTCCGCACCACCACCGCGGCCGACGGCAGCTTCAAGGAGGTCACCGCCCTGCTCGACCCCCGCATCGTCCGTTTCGGCGTACGCCTGCAATTTTGAGCATCAGCGCAGGACGCAGGCGGTCGGAACCATGCTTCCTGCTCCTCCGGCGGATCTGGCAGACAGATCCGCCGGGCGAGTGCTACTGACGAGCGATAGCTCAGCACGCGAGCGACACAAGCGAAACGGCTGGGTTACACTGTGGCCGCATGGCCGCTGCTTGGATCGTCCCGATCCTGTTTCTCCTGTCGGGTGCGACCGCCCTGCTCTATCAGGTCGTGTGGTCGCGCCTGCTCACGCTGGAGATGGGCCACACCGCCGCCGCGATCAGCACCGTGCTCGCGGCCTTCATGGGTGGACTCGCGATCGGCGCCCGTCTCGCCGGACGCTACGCGCCGCGGACGCCGCAGCGGCGCGCCCTCGCCATCTACGCCGGACTCGAGCTCGCCATCGCCGGACTCGCGCTGACGCTGATCCCCGCGCAGACGTTCACACGCCCCTGGCTGGCGCAGGCCTACGCGGACGGCGACGGCGGTCTCTCGTTCGCGCTGCTCCGTCTGTCCCTCAGCCTCGCCATCGTTCTGCTGCCCGCGGCCGCGATGGGCGCGACGCTGCCCTTCGCCGTCCGCTTCTGTGAAATCGACGGCCGCGTCGCCGGACGCACCGCCGGCCGGCTCTACGCGATGAACACGTTCGGCGCGGCGCTCGGCGCGGCCCTCAGCGGTTTCGTCCTGCTGCCGCAGTTCGGACTGTGGCAGACGACGATGATTGGGGTGATCGTCAACGTCGCGATTGCCGTGCTCTGCGTCCTGCTCTGGATCGGCGTGAAGTCGCCCGAACCAGACATCATCGAGCCGCCTCCGCCGTCATTTGCGTCCACGTCATTTGCGTCGACGTCTTCCGCCGACCGCGGATCTGGCGGCGCCCGCCGCCACGCGCGCGTGGACGTCACGATCGAGATCGGTCCGACGCCGCGGCCTCAATCGGCCGCGCTGGCGGTCGCGCTGTCCGGGTTCGCGGCGCTGGTGCTCGAAGTCGCGTGGACGCGCGTGCTCGTGCTGACGGTCGGTCCGACGACGTATGCGTTCAGCATGATGGTGGCGACGTTCATCCTCGGCCTGGCCGCGGGCGCGGCGCTCGGCACGCGGCTGCTGCGACGCATCAACCGTCCGCTCGACGTCCTCGCGCTCGTGCAGGTCATCGTCGCGCTCACGACATTTGCCGCGGCCTACGCGGCGCCGCGCCTGCCCGAAACGGTCGCGTCGCTGGTGGCGTCCGCGTCGCACGGCTTCGGCAGCCTGCTCGCGATCGAGAGCCTGCTGATCGGCGCCGTGCTCCTGCCGATGGCGGGCGCCCTCGGCGCGATCTTCCCGCTGGCCGTCGCCACCGCCGCGCCGTCCCGCAGCGACGCCGCGGCGGACGTCGCCCGCATCTACACCGCCAACACCGCCGGCGCGATTGCCGGCGCGCTGGCCGGCGGCTTCTTCCTCGTGCCGCACCTCGGACTGCGGCGGACGATCATCCTCGCGGGTCTCGTCTGCGTGCTGTCCGCCGTCGAACTGGTCTGGCGCGCACCGAAGCGCGGACGCGCCCGCGTCATCGTCACGTCGCTCGCGGCCGTGGCGGCCGCCATCGGCATCGCACTGCCCGGCTGGGACGAAAAGCTGCTGTCGAGCGGCGCCTACAAGTACGCGACGGACGCGAGCGATCCGCGCGTCAGCCTCGACGCCGGCACGCTGCTCTACTACGGCGACGGCGCGGCCGGCACGGTGTCCGTGCGACGCATCGCCGGCGAGACGTCGCTCGCGATCAACGGCAAGGTGGACGCGTCCAACGCCGGCGACATGCTGACGCAGAAGCTGCTCGCGCACCTGCCGCTGCTGCTCCACCCGCGGCCGGAGTCCGTCGCCATCGTCGGCCTTGGCAGCGGCGTCACGGCCGGCGCGGCCCTCGTTCATCCCGTCCGCCGCGTCGAGACCATCGAGCTGTCGCCCGAGGTCGTCGTCGCGTCTTCGTTCTTCGAGAAGGAAAACCGCCGCGCGCTGGCGGATCCGCGGAGCCGCGTGATCGTGGGCGACGGCCGGACGCACCTGCGGCTGTCCTCGCGCACGTACGACGTCATCGTGTCCGAGCCGTCGAATCCGTGGATGGCCGGCGTCGCGTCACTGTTCACGCGCGAGTTCTTCCTGTCGGTGCGCGAGCGTCTGAACCAGGGCGGCCTGTTCTGCCAGTGGGCGCATACGTACGACATCACCCGTGAAGATTTCGCGTCGATCGTTGCGACGTTTCGATCCGTCTTTCCGGACGCGGCGCTGTGGCTGGTCGGTGAAGGCGACGTGCTGCTGATCGGCGGACGCGATGGAGCGCCGGACCCCACCGCGATCGCGAACCGCTGGACGCGTCCCGGTGTCGCGGAGGACCTGAGCCTCGTCGCCGTGCGCGATCCCTGGAGTCTGCTGACGCTCTTCGCGGGCGCCGGCCACGACCTGGACGCGTTGACGCGCGGCGCGCTGGTGCAGACGGACGACCGCACCGCGCTGGAGTTCTCCGCGCCGCTGGGACTGTACGGCTCGCGCGCCGATCGGTCGTGGGCGCTCCAACTCGCGCCCGCGAGGCCAGTGCTGGCGCTCGCGCACGGCGACGCGATCTCGACGGGCACGATGTATGCGAACCGCGCGGCCACGCTGTTCCGCGCGCGGGCATATCACTTCGCCTTCGACGCCGCCGTACACGCGCTCGACTCACAGCCGGCGGACGCGGAAACGCTGTCGATCCTCGCGCGGTCCGCGCTGTCGATCGGCCGTCAGGCGGAAGCGCTCGCGCGTCTCGAAGCGATCGTGCAGCGCGCGCCGGATCTCGTCCTGCCGCGGCTGGAGCTGTCGCGGCTCCAGGCGATTCTCGGCTTGACCGATCGCGCCGTCGCCACGGCGTCGGAGGCCGCGAAGCAGGCGCCCGATCATGCCGACGCCCTGGATCAACTGGCGTCGGTGCTGGCGGACGCGGGCAACGTCGACGGGCTGACCGCCGTCGTGTCGGAGATGCAGGTGCGGTTCCCGCTGCGCACGGAAACGACGTACTACGAGGCGACGCTGTTCTTCCTGCAGGGGAAATATCACGAAGCGGCGAAGCTCGGGGAACGTCTGCTGAAGCAGCGGCCCACGGATCCGCGCGTCCTGAACCTCGCGGGCGCGGCGTATGCGAGCCTCGGCGTGCGCGACCGCGCGCGTGAAGCCTTCGAGGCGTCCATTGCCAGCGACCCGCGCGATCCCACCAGCTACGTCAACCTCGCCCGCTTCGAGCTGGAGACCTTCAACCCGCGCCGTGCCGCCGCGCTGTTCACGGAAGCGCTCTTCCTCGACCCGCACTCCTCCGCCGCGCTGAACGGCCTCGCCGACGCCATGAGTCACCTCGGGCAGTCCGACCGCGCCGCCTCGCTGCGCGCGCGTATTCCGACGACGTAAGAACCGACGGCAGTGAGAGTGAAAAGACGAGCGGGCGGCTACGGACGGACGCGGGCGTCGCGGTCCGCGGCCAGGTCGTCGTAGATGGTTTCCAGCCGACGCATCCGGCGCTCGAAGGACAGTTCGTCCTCGACGCGGGCGCGGGCGGCGATGGCGCGCGTGCGGGCGCCGGCGGTGTCCGTCATGAGCGACGCGATGCCGGCGCGGAGCGCGTCGACGTCGAGCGGCGGGACGATGAGGCCGTGGACGCCGTGATCCATGATGTCCGTCGTGCCGCCTGCGTCGGTCGCGACGACCGGGATCGACATCGCCATCGCTTCCAGCACCGCGTTCGGCGATCCTTCGGACACGGACGATTGCGCGTACGCGTCGAACCCGTGCAGCAGCAGCCGGACATCCGATTGATGCCCCATGAAGCGGCAGCGAGCCGTCAAGCCCAGGCGCGCGGCCTGCGCGTGCAGCGCGTCCTTCAGCGGTCCGTCGCCGACGACGGCCAGCACGGCGTGCGGATGCTCGCGCGCGATCGGCGCGAAGGCGTCGAGCAGCAGATCGAGGCGCTTCACTTCTTCGAGCCGGCCGACGGTGCCGATCACGAACTGCTCCGGCGACGCCTGCAGCCGCGTCCGCGCCTCCGCGCGCCAGCGCGCATCTTCGCGCTGGAACTGCCGGTGATCGACCGAATTGGGAATCACGGTCACGCGCCCCGGCCGCGCGCCCGCGTCGAGCAGTTCCTGCTTCAGCCGGCCGGACACGACCACGACGCGCGGGAAGCGCGCGAGCAGCCGGCGGTCGACGAAGTAGTACGCGCGATCCTTGCGGCTCATGCCGGAGAACCCGTGCGCGGTGGAGAACGGGATGACGTTCTCGGCGCGCGCGAGGAGCAGCGCCAGGAGATCGGTCTTGTAGTCGTGCGCGTGGACGATGTCGATTCCGCGCTCGCGGATGATGCGCCGGAGCGCGGGGAACACGCGCCAGTCGAAGGAATTCCGCTCGCGGACATCGACGTACTCCACGCCGAGATCCTTCGCGCGCTGGTCGATGTTGAAGACCGTATCGCGCTCGTCGCGGATGTAGCACACGGTGACCGCGTAGCGTGACGGATCCGCCTGCGCGGCGCCGAGCAGGATCGTCTTCTCCGGTCCGCCGCCGGTGCCCCAGACGCTGCGCAGTTCCAGGATGCGGAGACACCGGCCTCCGGGGCTGGCCGGCTCGAGCGACACGGACGCGGCGGGCGGCGCGGTCACGGAATGCCTCGCACCACCTGCGGACCGAGCCAGTTCGCGATCGGCAGCGGCAGCTTCTGCCACGTCGCCACGGCCGCGGCGAACTTCGGGTTATCGGGGCTGTGATCCGGCAGCGTCTTGCCGTCGGGCAGCCAGTACTCCCAGCACATCGGCTTCGGCTCGGCGCCCCACTGCCGCTTGAAGTGGAAGGTGCCTTCGTCCGGCGTGGATCGGCCGAAGTCGAAGACGCGCATGCCGTCCGCCACCGCCGTCCGCAGCATCTCCCAATAGAGCAGCATGTTCGGATTCTGCGAGCGGTATTCCTTCAGCGACGAGGCCCACGGCACTTCCACCATGTCGCGCCAGCCGAACGTCAGGCTCGCGGCGATCGGCGTCTGCTTGTCGCGCACGACGTGCAGGTGCGCGCGCGCCGGCACGGCGCGGAGGACGTCCGCGAAGAAGCGCTTCGAGTAGACCGGCGTCCCGAGGTCGCGCATGTTGCGCGCGAAGACGTCGTAGTACTCGTCCAGCAGGTCGAGGCCGCCCCGCGCGGTCGTAAATTCGCTCTTCTGCGCCTTGCGGATCTGGTTGCGCACCTTGCGGTCGAGATGCTCCCATTGCGTGGTCTCGGTCTCCGCGAGGGTGAGATACATGCCGACCTTGTGGCGCTTCGGCGTCAACTGCGTGTAACGCTGATCGAGATGCCGGATCTCCAGATAGCCGCACCTGTGCGCCTCCGCCACGCGGACGGCCTCGGCGAGCAGCGCCTCCGCGACGTCCTGATCGGACGAGACGACACCGCCGTAGTTGAGGAACGGGAGCGACACGGCGAAGCGGCCGAACACCCAGGTGTGGAAGAGGACGAGCGGCAGGACGCCGGCGATCTGTCCGTTGCGCAGCGCCGCCAGGTAGACGGCGCGATGGCCCATCGCGTCGGTGAACACGGACCGCCACGCCCAGAGGTGATAGCCGGTGGCGTCCGGATGCGCCTCCACGAACGCGTCCCACGCGCGCGGATCCGGTTCGTGGGTGATCGAAATTGCAGAGCTCAACACGGTCTCCATCGCCGCGGCAGGGCGCCAACGGCCATCACATGATACGCGGCCTCGGCGTCAGCGGGCCTCACCGTTTCCGTACACGCCCGGTACCGATATAGGATCAGCCGTGCCTCTCCGCGTGCTCTTCCTGACGCACCGTCTGCCGTACGCGCCGAATCGCGGCGATCGGCTGCGCGCGTATCAACTGCTGCGGACGCTGGCGGCGTCCGGCGCGGAGGTCGACCTGATCTCCCTCGCCCACGACGCGGAGGAAGCCTCGCACGCCGCCGATCTGAACGGGCTCGCCGCGTCGGTGCACGTCGCGCGCGTGCCGCGCCTCCGCAATCTGACACGCGGCGCATTTCTGCTGCCGAGCCAGCGCCCGCTGACGCATGCGCTGCTGGACGCGCCCGACATCACCGACGTCATTGCCCGCGTCCGCCGCGATCGCCAGCCGGATGTCGTCCTCGCTTACTGCTCCGGCATGGCGCGCTTCGCGCTGGAACCGGCGCTCGCCGATCTGCCGTGCGTCGTCGATATGGTGGATGCCGACTCCGCGAAGTGGGCCGCGCTGGCGGAGACGACGCCGTGGCCGAAGCGCTATGTTTACACCCGCGAGGCGCGCTGCCTCTCGCGGTTCGAAGCGCGGGCGATGCAGCACGCGTCCGCGACGCTGGTCGTCAACGCGCGCGAGCGCGAGATCCTGCGGCGCCTGACGCCGGACGCCCGCATCCTGATCGTCGAAAACGGCATCGACGTCGATGCGTTCACGCCCACGGCCGCGCCCACCGAGGATCCGACCGTCATCTTCTGCGGCGTGATGAACTATGCGCCCAACAGCGCCGGCGCGGCCTGGCTCGCGCGCGAGGCCTGGCCGATCGTCCGCGCGACGCTGCCCGCCGCGCGCCTGCTGCTCGTGGGCGCCTCGCCCACGCAAGACGTCCGCGCGCTGGCGGACGCGGACCGCAGCATCGCCGTGACCGGCACGGTGCCCGACGTGCGGCCGTTCCTCGCGCAGTCCGCCGTCGCCGCCGCGCCGCTGCACACCGCCCGCGGCATCCAGAACAAAGTGCTCGAAGCCGTTGCCGCCGGCCTCCCCTGCGTCGTCACCTCGACCGTCGCCGATGGTCTGCCGAAGGACGTCGAACCCGCCTGCCTCGTGGCGGACGCCGCGCAGGCCTTCGCGGACGCGCTCCTCGCGCTGCTGCACCAATCCGGCCGCGAGCGGCGCGCGCTCGCCGCGTCCGCGTCGCTCGATCGCCTGCGCTGGACGTCGCGGCTGCAGCAGGTGCCGGACATCCTGCGCGACGCCGCGGCACGCGATCAGGCCGCGCTCGCCGTCGCCGCGAACGCCTGAACAAACGCCTGACACCGGGCGCTACTTCGATCCCGGCTTCGATCTCTGCTTCGATCCTGGCGGCGTCCGCGCCGTCACGCCCGACAGCTTCTTCGTCAACGCCACGGCGTCGTCCTGCGTCGCGAGCGACGGCGCGCGTTCGAGCGCGTAGTCCAGCTCCTTCTTCGCCGTCGCCACATCGCCCGCCGCTTCGAGCGCGACGGCGTAGTGCAGGTGGACCTCCGCCGCCGTCGGCAGCGCCGCCGCGGCCTGCCGCAGCAGCGGGACCGCCTGACGCGTGTCGCCGCTCAACTGCAGGACCCAGCCGTACGTGTCGGCAATCGCCGGCGCGCCCTGCGCGAGCGTATACGCCCGCTGCGCGTACGGCACCGCGTCCGCAGGACGCTTCTCGTAGGTCGCGACCGCGAAAGCCAGGTTGTTCAGCGCGATGATGTCGTTCGGATTCGTCTGCAGGATGCGGCGGTAGCGATCGATCGCGAGATCGTACTGCTTCGCCGCCTCGTACATGCCAGCCAGCGCGAGGTGCGCGCCGTTCAGCGAATTGTCGAGCGACGTGGCCTCCTCGAACGCCTGACGCGCGCCGGCGCGATCGCCGCGCGCGAGCCGCGCTTCCGCCTTGAGCGCCTGACGCAGCGCCGGTTCGCCGACGCCCTTCCCCGCCTGCTTCAGCGCCGCCAGCCGGCGGCTCGAAAAGTATCGCGGCAGCTCGGTGGACGGCTCGACGGCCGGCTCCAGCGCCTCGGTCGACGGCGAGACGCGCGTGAACGGCGCACAGAGCGGATCGCCCACGACCACGGTCTGCCAACTCAGGAACGGCATCGCGAGATAGTACGACTCGGCGAGCGTGAAGCCGGAGACGTACGCGGGGAACAGGATCTGCGGACGGATCGTCGCGTCGAGGAACGGCTCGGCCACGTGGCCGGCGATGCCGGTCACGCCGGCGTGGATCAGATCGCCCGCGAGCGACTGCGGCGACTGCGCGAAGTGCGACGCGCGGTTCTCCCACGTCCCGAGCGTCCAGTTCCCGGGCGGCTGCTCGAACGTGCGGCCGTCGGTGCTGACGAACATCGCGGCCAGCGCGCCCGGCGCGAAGGTCATGTCGAACGTGCGGCGCTTGATCGCGGGATCGTTCGATCCCCACGAGTAGTACCCGAGGACGTTCAATTCGCCGACGACGACCTCGCTCGTCTTGTCGAGCAGGACGCGATCCCCGTAGCCCAGCGTGCCGAGGCGATCGGCGGTGGTCTGCAGCCAGCCGTTCGCGCGGTTCAGCAGGTCCGCCTTCATGTCGAGCACGAACGTTCCGCGCGACTGCGCGTTGGCGCTCCGCTCGATCAGCGCCAGCGCGTCGTCCACGGTGAAGCCGTCGAGGCGCGAGACGAGGAAGATGTCCGCGTGCTCGTGCGAGAACGGCTTCGCCTGCGCGAGCTCGGACGACCCGAGGTAATACGGATTCTCGACGCGGCCGATGCGCGTGATGGGCTGACTGGTCGTGAGCTTGCGATACAGCAGCGTCAGCTCCGAATCGACGCTGGACACGGTGCCTTGCAGGCCGGTAGATCCGCCGATGCGGACGGGGATGCCCTTCGTGAGGACGATGAAGAAGATGCGGTCCTGCGCGCCGGTCTCGGCGAGCCAGCGGCCGATGGGTCGTTCGATCTGCTCCTGATACTCGCGCAGCGCGATCTCGTCCTTCGCGGCGACAGTCACCTTCAGCACCTGGTCGGCGGGGACCTTGCGCGCCTGCGCGTAGGCGTCACCGATGCGGACGGAGTCCGGGCTCGTGGCGTTGACGACAACGAGGACGTTGCGGCCCGTCTGCGCGTCCGCGGACGTCGCCGCGCCGCCAACCAGCAGCACCAGCAGGAGCGCGATCAACAGGACGACCGGCTGTGCGGCGCGCGGCGGCGGACAGCACGCGCGGGCCACGTGGAGACGCCGGCGCGTGTGTGCCGCGTGTGACAGGGCGGCGTGCGGTATCCGCGCAATCGCGCGCCGAAACGGCGCAAGCAGAAGCAAGAGCGAAAGCATGGTGCGTCCCATCATGCCACGCGCACGGGCGAACGCGGCCGACGGCCCGATCCGGCAGGACCGGATGGGGCGCACGCGAACGGTTCGAAAGGTGAAAAACGCGAAGGCTGGCAGGATGGTCCCCGAACGCTCACGAAAACGTGACGCGCCCGGGGACGAATGTTGACGACTCGTCTTCCAGTTCCTCGGTCGTCGCCGGAAGACCGGCGTCCTGCTTCGTGTGCTGGAAGACGCGGGAGTTCGCCGTGACGATCCGAACCGTGTAGGCAATCGGCATCAAATCGAGAATGGCCTTCACCGCGTTCAGAACGGCGGGCGCGTAATGGTCCTCGTCTTCTGGCGTCAGTGTCGACACAAAGTGAATGTCCATGGTGTGGGCGTACCTACTGGGCTGAACAAGGGCCGAGCGCGGGTTGTGACAAACAACGGCGCTTCGTGTGCCGTCACAGTGCAAACCGCGTTCCCGGCTCCGAGGCCTCAAGTCCACGGGTTTTGTGTCGATTCCAAGGGATGCATGCTGGAAAGTCGGTTCGCTTGGCGCCCCAAAGGTTTCGCTCAGGCAGACTCCGGGTCGACGGGGCGACCTGGCCGCAGTGAGGCGTGGCTCTTCTTATGACTCCTACGCCGACACTCGTGGGCTCCAGCCCCGCGGTCCACTCGCTCGACGGTGACATCACCGCCGCCGCGCGCTCCGATGCCAAAGTCCTGATCACCGGCGAGAGCGGCGTCGGCAAGGAAGTCGCCGCGCGCCTGATCCACTCGCGCAGCCTGCGGCGCGAATCGCCGCTCCTCACCATCAACTGCGCCGGCCTGCCCGACACGCTGCTCGAGTCCGAGCTCTTCGGCCACGTCCGCGGCAGCTTCACGGGCGCCTATCGCGACAAGCCGGGCCTGCTGCAGAGCGCGCACGGCGGCACGCTGTTCATGGACGAAGTCGGCGAAATGTCGCTGCGCATGCAGGCGCTGCTGCTCCGGTTCCTCGAAACCGGCGAAGTCCAGCGCGTCGGCGCGGAGCGGTTCTCGGATCCGGTGGACGTGCGCGTGATCTGCGCGACCAACCGCCACCTTCGCGGACGGATCGCTTCGGGTGACTTTCGCGAAGACCTCTACTACCGGCTGAACGTGATCCATGTCCACATCCCGCCGCTGCGCGAGCGGCGCGAGGACGTGCGTGATCTGCTGCAGCACTACATGCGCAGCTATTCGGAGCGGTATCGCGTCCCCATCCGGCCGTTTGCGCCGGAGACGCTCGATCTGCTCTCCGCGTACGACTGGCCGGGCAATGTCCGCGAGTTGAAGAATGTGATCGAGCGCCTGGTCGTGCGCGCGGAGAGCACACAGGTCATGCCGACGGAGCTCCCTCCCGACATCCGGTTCACCACGCTCGCCAGTACGCCGGCCCCTTCACCCGGCAACGGTCCCGAGCCGCTCGCGCGCAAGCTCTACCACTTGATGGTGCGAGACGGCGGGAACTTTTGGACGGTCGTCTACGAGCCGTTCATGTCCCGAGACTTGACGCGCGAGACACTCCGGTTGATCATCACCTACGGACTCGAGCATGCGCAGGGGCGCTACAGCGCCCTCACCGAGCTGTTCAACATGAACCGCTCGGACTACAAGCGCTTCTTGAACGTCCTGCGCAAACACGACTGCCTGGTGCCGTTCCATTCGTTCCGGTCCGCGAAGCTTGGTGGCACGCGCAGCAGCGCCGATGCCGCGGATGCCGCACCGGACGCCTGGGCGGTCTAGACTGATCTCGGTTCGCGTGCCGCTCCAGCCCCCACTCGGTCGCACGCGTTGGTGGCCTTCATGCCCAAGCGTGTTCTGATCGTCGACGATGAGCCCGATGTGCTCGAAACTTTGGCGGAAATGGTGTCGGCCGGCGGCTACGATGTCGTCACCCGCGCCAGCTTCGACGAAGCCAAACGCTATCTCACGCACGAACCACCGGACATCCTCGTGACGGACGTCCGCCTCGGCGCGTTCAACGGCCTGCAGCTCGCCGTGCTGATGCGCTCGCTCCGCCCGACGAATCCGATCGTCGTGCTCTCCGCGTTCGACGACCCGACGCTGCGCGAGGAAGCCGCGCATTGTCAGGCCACGTATCTCACCAAGCCTGTGTCGAAGAAAGAACTGCTCGTCCACCTCGCGAGCTGACGCGGACGTGCCGGCGGACGGTGCGTGGGACGAATGGGATCGCGGACGGCCGACGTCGAACGGCGGGGCGATCGGCGCCCGCCGCCGATCGCTTCGCCGTGCCCCCCAACGTGCGCGATCTCGAGCTCCGAGGCTATTGCAGCGGCGTGCCGGTCTCGTTCGTGCCGCTGGCCCACATCATCCCGTCGGCGTTCGTGTAGATCGACCGCTCGACGGCAATGGGCTGATCGGTGACGATGGCGACGCCGAAGCGCTCGCCGCTGGCCATGCCGACGCGTGAGGCGGCGACGGTGACGCGCGCGCCGGCCGGCACCATCTGTCGCCGGACGATGGGCGGCTTGCCGCCTTCGCGGAGAAAGGTCAACGTCGCCTGCGTGGCAGTGCCGCCGGGATTGGCCATGAGGATGTACGACTCGGCCTGATCGGGTCCGCCCACGACGCCTTCCGCGAGCGCCCACGCCGTCGACAGCGATGGCATGCCCGCGCTGTTGTGCGCGCCGAACCACGCGCCGGCCGGCCAGTACATCGATCGCTCGACGATGATCGGCGCGTCCGC
>Ga0187894_10000088_pt1 | contig 114082 bp, 89 predicted proteins | sample GBC1701081metaG_FD_136650 | JGI IMG/M metagenome (GOLD analysis project Ga0187894, IMG submission 136650) | White microbial mat communities from a lava cave in the Kipuka Kanohina Cave System on the Island of Hawaii, USA - GBC170108-1 metaG ... | reverse complement strand
CACTGCTACTTCGTCGGCTGCCTCGATGCCCGCTCTGTGGGCAACGCACCAATGGCGCGCATCGACCGCGCGGGCCGTCGCGAATGTGATCAAGTAGTACTAGAATCAGCGCTCCAGAACTGCCATACGTTGTTCAGACTTCGGTGAGCGCGGACTGCTGAGTCCCGCGACTCCGCGGAGGAATCGTGCTGGACGTGTTCGGAGTGGTACGTCGTGCCCTGCGTGTGTGGCGGCGAGCACCTGGCGTGGCGCTGGCTGTCGTCGCCCTCCTGGCGCTCGGCATCGCCGGCGTGGCTGCGTTGTTCAGCCCTCTGTATGCGCTGATTCTGTCGCCGCTCCCGTTCCCGGCTCCCGAGCGACTGGTGCGCATGGGCAGCCACATCCCCGTCTTCAATGGATATACGAACACCTTCGACGAGCGCGATCGGCTCGGGTCCATCTTCATCAATGTCATGGCCTATGCCCCAGTCATGGGCTATGACGCTGAGGCGGACTTCTTGGCAACAGGTCGGCCGACACAGGTCAATATGCTGGCCGTCACGCCGGAGTTCTTCGAAACCTTGGGGGTATTACCCCGTATGGGCAAAGGGTTTGCGAATGAACGGATCGACGCCCCCGTCATCGTCCTGAGCGATCGATTGTGGCGAACTGCGTTTGAGAGTTCTGACCGGGTGATTGGCATGACGGTGCGCATCGGCGGTCAGGCGCGCCCTGTCGTGGGCGTGATGCCGGAGACGTTCGATTTTCCCGGCGGCGTGGACGTCTGGGTGCTCATGGGTACGGTGGGGTACGCGTCCCCCGGCTTGGAGCGCGTCGGCCGCCTCCGCCCGGGTTTCTCGGTCGAACAGGCCGCCACACACCTGGAGGCCATCCCTCACACGCGAGCCCCTGGTGCAACCGGGCCGTTGGCTGGAGATGGCCCGAGCCTGCAAACGCTGCAGACCTACCTCCGCGGCGACCTGCGGGCGACGCTGTGGATGCTGTGGGCGGTCTCAGGGCTCTTTCTCCTTGTCGCGTGCGTCGGCGTCGTCAACCTGCTCCTCGCGCACAGTGTCCGTCGGCGCCCGGAGATCGTCGTGCAACTGGCGTTAGGCGCAGGCCGATGGCGGCTCGTTCGCCAGTTGTTGACGGAGATCCTGGTGCTGGCGATCGGCAGCGCGCTCATCGGGCTTTGGCTATCGACTCTCGCCGGTCGATGGCTGCAGACGCAGATGGCGGACCTGCAGGCGGGCCCGCTCTTCGTTCCCGCCACCCTGGCCCTGGGCGTGGCCCTGACCTTCGTCGTCACGATGGTCTGCGGCCTGGTGCCGGCGCTCCACGCGACGCGTGTGGAACTGAGCGCCGCGTTAGCAGCCGGGGCGAGCCGCGCCAGCGGACTCCTCTCACGACGTCGATTCTTCGAGCCTCGGGAATACCTGACGGGCCTGCAAGTGGCGTTGGCCCTGGCGCTGCTGGTGGGGACGGCGTTGCTGCTGCGAAGTCTCAGCGCCCAGATCGACAAACCGCTCGGGCTGCAGCCTGACGATGTGGCGGTCTTCCAGGCACGACTGCCCATGTCACCGGGGCACCTGGCGGCGATGATGAAGTTCCGGAATGAGCATCACATGACGCGCCGCGGGTACGGGCCGAGGCATGACGCGGCGTTGCTCGAGAACCAGGCTCGCACACTGGCGCCCGAGCGACGTGCGGAACGCGTCCGAAACGCGCTGTTCCTGCGAGATGCGTATGACCGCCTGGGAAAGCTGCCGAACGTGGTCTCCGTTGGCGTCTTCAGCCCCACGCCGTTTACGCCCCACGCGGCGCTGAGAATGCTCACATTCATCTCCGCTGCTGACCAGGCCGGTGCCGGGGATCCTCCGCGCGTGAGAGCGCTCAGAGGGTGGACCAGTACGAACGGGTTCGACATCCTTGGTATTCGCTTGCTGCGTGGGCGAGCCTTCAATGCAGAAGACGTCGCGAGTACGCTGGCGGTGGAGTTGGCGAAAGTCTCTGCCGACGACCAGGCCGAACGGCGTGATGGCCAGTCTGGCCCGGTGATCATCAACGAGGCGTTGGCCCAGCGCCTGTGGCCGCATGAGAACCCTGTCGGGAAACTACTGAAGGATATCTACGATCAGGATCCTCACCTTGTCGTGGGCGTCGTGTCCAACTTCTATTCGACCGCCGATGCCGCGAGTAGCGGACCTGCCGTGTACTCCCCATGGACAGGACACATGCTGCTCAATACCTTTGTCGTCAAGCTTCAGGCCGGCGCGTCGGCTCAGGCCTTGTCACCGGAGATTGATCGTGTGGTGAACGAACTGATGCCAGGGATTCCACGCGTGGACGTCCGAGACTTGAAGTCTCTGACCGAGGCGACGCAGCGCTCTACTCGTCTGGCCCTGGTATTGCTCGGCTGGTTCTCGCTGCTCGGCACCACCGCCGCGGCACTGGGCGTCTACACCGCGAGCACGCTGATGGCGTCGGCGCGGAAGCGCGACATCGCGATCCGCATCGCCCTTGGTGCGAGTGTGACATCGATTCGCTGGTGGATCCTGTCGCGGAGCGCACGGCTCCTCCTCGTTGCCATTCCTTTCGGGTTGCTAGCGGGGTGGGTGCTGGCCCGACAGCTCTCGCATCTGCTCTTTGAAGTGACCGGAACCGATCTCGCGACATACACCATCAGTGTCGTGCTTCTTCTCATCGTCACGTTGACGGCGAGCCTGTTGCCGGCCCTGTACGCGGGGACTACGGATCCTGTCGTCGCTCTGCGATCTGAATGAAGACCTTGTATTGTCAGTTTTGATGTGCCGGCACGGATACAAGCGTAGACGTAAAGAACAAGGAGGACGCATGACTGTGCGATTCAACAATCGTTGGCTTCTGATCCTCATCGCAGGAATCGTCGGCTTTACAGCGACGGGATCTATTCATGCAGGAGGAGAAGGGCATGGATGCAAGCTCGGTGAATGTAGCGTCGGTTGGCAGGGTGGCAGTTGCGCGTTCATCTCCAGCGCTGAGGGTGATTCCTGCGCTTGTCTACTTGACATCGGTTCGTATGTAAACACCTGCGATTGCTCAACGGGCGAGTACCCCCCGTGCGGCGGAGGTTTAGCCGGCTAGCTTATTGCCAAGGACGTTGTTCATCCGGAGCGCTCTGGAAAGAATGGGAGCCGCCAAGCGGCCCATCACTCTTCAGAGGAGGCTCCGGATGACGCTCAGGAATTGCCCTGACCATGAAGGACGTCATTTTCAAGATAGCGCTGATCGGCATCCTGCTTGCCTGCGCTGTGTCGCTTCGAGGGCAATTCGTTGCGACACGGTCCAGCATCAATATTGAGCGCTCGCGAGCCCACATCAGCGACCGCCTGCCACTCACATCCATCGGCGGAATCGACGCGTCGGGACAACTCGTCGACATGACATCACCGACACGAGCGAAACGCTTCGTCGTCTGTGGATTCAGGAATTCGACACTGCAGCAGGATATTGACGTATGGACAGCAGTCGCGACGCGCCTGGCCGCGCACCCTGATGTTCGCATCGTGGGCTACTGTGACGGAGATTCCTGCGCGCAGACCGTCAAGAAGACAAGGCCGCAGTTGCCGTTCACGATGATTGCTCATGGAGAGGTCGTCACCAGCCAGGCGCTACTCAGCGCAGATGCGCGAGGCGATTGCGTACTCCTCAACGACAAGATGCGAGCGATCAGGCGTGTGTCCTGGAGAATGCCTGAACGGTCACCCGTTGACTTGGCGAAGGACATACTCGAATGAAAAGAGTATCAGTCGAACGACTCCTGTCGCTCATTGTCCTCTCACTCGTCATCATGAATCTGGCGTTGATCGTGGCGATCCTCTTTGAAAGAGCCGAGTTGCGGTCTGTCAAAACCCAGTACGGACGCAGTCCCGACGGCAAGCCGACCCCGCAACTGGACGGATTCGCGCGTGATGGCAGACCGGTCGAACTGGCAGACGCCAACAGTGGCTTCGCCGTTTGGTACGGGAGCCACAACTGTCCGTTCTGTCGGAGAGACGAAGAGTGGGGCCGTCTTTCGCTGAAGCTTCAACAGCAGGGCCTTCGAGTACTCGTCCTTCTTCCTGGCGCCGGTGATGAGTTTCCTGCGGACCGCCTCAAGCCGAAAGAAGCTCCGCAGATCGCGTACGCGAGTGCTGACTGGCTCAAGCGGTATCCACTGTTCGTCACGCCGACTCTGCTCATCTTTGATGCCAACAGGCAACTCATCTGGCATCACCGGGGAATGCTCAATGCCGAACAGGCAAGTGACGCGCTGCGGGCCGTCGATGCCGCCAACCGGAGCAGATAATCGTTCGCGCCGTCGGTCGAATCGGAAGTTACGCCATGAACGGTTACGGTCGCCCCGGCCACTGAGGCAGGCGGCTCGCCAAGGCGCCCCGCCAAGGCGCAGGGATCGCGAGTGCGCGTCAGCAATCGCTGCGGGAGTCGTGATGGGCGCACGCGCGTAGGCGTGTGCGGCGATCAGAGTCCGCGGAAGAGCGGCCGGCCGTACGGCAAGCCCGGCCAGGGGATCGAGAGGACGATGATGGCCAGGGCGGCGAGCGTGGTTGTCCAGACGCGCCGGTGGCGGACGGCATCGTTCGGGGACTGCATCGAGCGTTTGCGGCCGATGTGCAGGACGGCGACGGCCGCGACCATCGCCACGACATGTTCGATGCCGTAGAAGCGGAGGCCGGACTGCTTCATTGCGATGGCGATGTCCGACCAGAATGCGCGGACGAATGGACTCAGCAGGGCGTACGTCACGAGGCCGATCAGCATCTGCAGATCCAGCAGGCCGACCAGCGCGACGTGCAGCCGCTCGTCCAGCGCGTGCCACGCGCGCCGCTGCCGCCAGGCGGCAAACGATCGGACGATCATCAGCACGGCGAGCGCCAGGATCACCCAGCGAAGTCCGGAGTGTACGAAGAGCGCGAGGGTATAGAAGCTCACACGATTCTCCCGGTCCGACGACATTCTCCCGGTCCGCGGACGTCAAGGGACGTGGGCCATCTTACCCCGTGGCGAAGGGAAGACGATCCGCCGACCGTGGGCGCCGACCGTGCCGCGCGGACCGTGCGGTCACGTCGAGCTGTGTACCGGATCCTGCCATGTATGATGTCGGCACGATGTTCCTGATGACCACGCCTTTAGAATCTCGCCAGCCATCTTTCGTCGCGGCCAGCCTCTCACTCCTGCACACGCATGTCCGGCCTGTCGTGCTCCGGCGCCTGGCGGCGTTCATCGCCGTCCTGTTCGTGGCGGGCGCGGCCGCGGCGCAGGACGGGCCGCAGGTGCTTCGCGTCACGCCGCCGGCCGGCGCGGAGTATGTGTTCGCGGTGACGACCCGGACCGACGCGGTGAATGCCGCCGGCACCTACCAGATGGATCTCACGCTGACGCAGCGCGTGCAGGCGATCGGCGATCGGGACGTGACGTGGTTGGTCAAGACCGCGATCGACAAACTGAGCAGCGAGGGCGTCTTCGTGGGCATCGAGAACGCGCTGCGGGCGCTCGACGGTCTCGAAATGACGAAGGTCGTCGATCGTCGTGGCCAGACGACGAGCCTGACGGTGGGCGGCCAGAACGTGCCGGCCTCCGGCACGCCCGACGTCACGTTCCCTGAGAACGCGGTCGCGCCCGGCGATCACTGGATCGCGGAGGTCGACAGCAACGGGCGCAAGGCACGCATCCGCTATACGTTCAAAGGCCGCTCCACGGTGTCCGGCCGCCCATCGCTCTTGATCGAAGGGCAGTTCGAGCCCGGCCAGTTCGCGACCAGCGTCGAACCGGCGCTCTACCATCTCGATCCGGCCGATGGCCTGCTAATCTCCGTGGCGGGCGTCATGCAGATGGACATCGACGGCAAAGTGATGCGCGTGCGCTTCTCGGTGACGCGCGTGCCCGCGAAGACGCGGTAGTCGTCCCCCACGCACCGCCGATGGGTAGAATGATGTACGACGGTTGAGAGCCCTCACGCAATCCGAGCGCGCGCCGACGCGATTTCAGGCAAATTTCACGCTGCTGCCTCGTCCGCTGCGATATCGTGGGCACTTGATGCGCTCGCATTCTTCGTCCGTGTCTTCGTCTTCATGCGACGCACGTGGCGCCGGTTCGCGGCCGCGGACCTGGCTGCTGCGTGCGTGGCTGTTCTGCGCGTGTCTCGCGACGGCGTGCAGCGGCAGCTCGACGCCGTCACAGCCGTCGAACCCGATGCCGCCCCCGTCAGCGGATCGGTGGACGCTGCAGGGGCGTGTGGTGAGCTATCAGGCCGGTCAGCCTGTTGCCGGCGCGCGCGTCCAGCCGCAGGGCGGCGCCGCGGTCACGACGGATGGCAACGGACGATTCACGATTGGCGGCGACGGACCGCCGCCGGCCAATCCCTATCTCGTGACGGTCGATGGTGGCGGTCATGTCGCGCGATCCGTGCATGTGCGATGGCAGCCCGGGTCGCGCGACGACGTCACGATCGATCTCATTCCGCTGGCGGCGCCGTTCTCGCTGGACTTCTATCGTGAGCTGGCGCGCGGCGGCCTCAACCAGCCGCAGAATCTCCGTCCGCTTCAACGGCTCACGGAGGATCCGTCGTTCTACATTCAAACGACAGACTTTCGTGGCGTCGATGTTCCTGCGGACACGCTGCGTGTCGTGCGGGAGGCCATTCCCTCGGCGGTGCACGAATTCTCGGGGGGCACGCTGCGTGCGGCGCGCATTGAAGAAGGACGCGAGGCGCGGCCCGAGGCGCCGGGCTGGATCAACGTGACGCTCTTCTACGATACGCAAGGGTTGCTCTGCGGCCGCGCCTCGATCGCCACGACGCCCGGTTTCGTCGAACTGGCGTACGGCAATGCGGTGTGCTCGTGCAACAGTCCGACCGGGATGAGTGAGAACCTCGTGCGCCACGAGCTGGGGCACGTCCTGGGGTTCTCGCACGTCGCCGGACGCGAGCACATCATGACGACGTTTCAGGATGCGGCGTGCGCAGGACGTCCGGAGGGGGGCGCGTCCGCGCTCGAACGGTATCACGCGGCGCTCGTCTATCATCGTCCTCCGGGCAACACCGATCCCGATCGCGACCCTGCGCAGATCGCCCTCACCGGACCCGCCGCCGGTCGATCCGCGGCGATCAGTTGCTACTTCCGATAGAACCCCCCGACTCTATCTGGACCGTCCGGCGCGTGCGTTTCCTGAGAATGCGAACACACGCGATGCGGCGCACCAGTTTGTGGCACTGTGCCTCGAAGGAGGTGCAATGTGTCCAATTTCTTCCGGCTGCCCAACCGCGTCCCGCTGCCCAACCGCGTCCGGCTGGTCTGCGCCGCAATCTTCGTGCTCGCGTCCATTTCCTTCCACGTGCAGCCCACCAGCGGCGCCCCTGAACTGTGTGGACCGTGTCTGACCTGCGGCGCCAGCGGCGGTGGTGTCGGCCCCTGCCTGGATCGCGGCTGCCGCGCGCGGGGCGGCTTCTGCTCACCCGCGGTCGGAGAGCTGAACTGCCGGTGTTCCGTGTCCTGACGCGGGAACGCGGGCCGGCGGATGCGTCGCCGCAGGATTCCTGAAACGGCGAGTCCGTGCGGCGACACGCATCAGATGTGAAGGTGGTTAGAACGGGATGCAATGGCAATTGTCGCCGAGGCCGACGCAGTCACCTCTCATTATCCTGAAGCAGCCGTTGTCGCGGCAGGCCACGCCGTTCCAGGTACAGAGTTCCGTGGTGGACGCGGATTCGGTGGTCACGAACGGCGCGGTCGCCAGCAGCACGAGCAGACAGCAACAGCGAAGTATCGAGCGATTCATGACGAACCTCCTGAAGTCAGGTGAACGGGATCCGTCGACGGGAGCTCGGACGTCGAGCATAGATCGCGTGGATCGTTCGCGGGGCAGTGTTCGACGTTTTGAGTGGATGAATGTTCCGCGTCGGCTTCGGCGGCGTGTGCCGGGCGGTCTTGTGCAGGAGATGCGGTCGTAGGCGGCGAGCGAACGGCGTCGTCGCATGACGGACGACGCCTGGCGGACGAGATCAAACGTGCGGAGAGGATCCGTGTGGTGAAGGATCCGTGCGGCGAACGATCCGAGTCTGCTCGCCGAGGTCTACTCGCTCGACGATCGCGGGACTTCGCCCTTCAACTCGCGGATTTCGACAAGGGCACGACCGACGCCGCGCCGGAAGTCCGGCGCATCGGTCTTCGTGTCGAGCCAGAGCGGCTCGAGGCGGCGTTCCAGTTCCAGCAGCGTAGCCAGGTTCCACAAGGGCGGACGGACGATTGATTCGCTCATCCTTGCATTCTGCTCCGTCTGCCGCGACCTCTGCAATGCTTCGCGCGCGCGAGGCTAGTCCGTGCGTACACACTTCCACGTCGTTGTCCAGGAGGCCCCCATGACTCAATCGAGCCGTACCTTCCGTAAGCTGGCCTTGGCAGGATTCTTCGCGGGGGCCGCGCTGATCGCGCCCGCGCTCGGACAGCCGTCGGTGGCGCAGCCGGCCGGCGCCTGTGGGCAGATCTGTCCGCAAGCGGGATTCTGCAACGATCCCGTGTGTAAGGTTTGTCGCCGGGTCGGCGCCTTTTTCATTTGCCAGCGACTTCGCGCGCCGGTGGACGCGAACGCCTCCGTCCGATAGGCGGAATCCGAGACGGAACGGGTCGGCGCGCCGGTCAGTCGAGAAGGACGGAGCGCAGGTCCGGCGGGACCTGATCCGCCAGGCGATCTTCCACGATGGTGGTCATCTGCACGAAGCGGCCGAGCAGGCGCAGATAGAGGTCCGGCAGGGCATCGGTGAGGCGCCGCGCCTGGACGAACGTGCGGATGACCTGATCCTCGTGGCGGTCGTCCCCGAGCAGGTACCGCGCGAGCGACACTTCGGTGCCGCCGTGCGCGAAGGGATATTTGAGATCGCCGCACATCGGTTCGACGGTCTGCAGCAGCGGCGTCATCGCTTCAACCGTCGCGGCAATGAGCTGGCTGACGTCGCGGTTCATCTCGCCCTGACGCTGCGCCAGTTCGAACGCCGTCTCCAGCGTCGCGCATCGCACGCTCAAGTCGAACAGCTCGTTCACCATCGTCGCGACGCAGATGAACACCGGGAGCAGGCGTTCGAGGTCTTCGCGGACCGGCGTGAACGGACCCGCGGTCGCGCCGCTCGTGTGGACGACCTGCAGCGCCGAGAGCAGCGAGACCTGCGCCTGTCGATCGAACTCCGCCAGCAGCGCGCGGTGCTTGTTGAAGCGATGGTGCAGGCGGCCGATCGCCTGCTGGACGGCGTCGGACGTGGCGGCGTCGAGCAGCCAGTCCTTCGGCGGGATGGAGATCTTGTGCTTGATCAACAGGCCGGCCCGCTCGATCGTATGCCGATCGCCCAGCGTGTCGTGGAAGCCTTGATTCGCGCCTTTCGCCGCGTCCCCCATCGCCTTGACGGCCGCGCGCGCGGACGCGTACTTCTGTAGCGTCTGCCGGATGTTCACCGGCTGCGCCACCAGCTCCGCGCGGAACGAGAACGGTCGATAGACGGACACCGCCCCGCCAAAGAACTGCTGCGGCGCGTTGATCAATGCGCGCTCCGCCGCGTCCTCCGACACCGCGCGGTCCGCCGACACGAGGAGAGATTCGTCCACGGACAGGCCGGCCGTGTCGCGGTAGTAGGCGACGGTCGCCAGACGGCTCAGCGAGTTGAAGTCGGTGAAGAGCTGCGTCGCGGGACCGTCGAAGGCGAACGCGCCGGGCTGATTCGCGACGGCCGCGGCGGCGATGCGGTCGACGTCGGCCGGGTGCGTGTCGAACAGGCCGGTCTTGCGCTGCGAGACGACGTCGAGGATGTGGGCGCAGTCGTCCCGGTCGAGTGCCTGATAGCGGTGGAAGGCGAGCGCGGACAGGTCGTCCGGCAGACGCTTCGAGCGCCAGCCGTGGTGTGCGTCGCCCATCGCGCGGCCGAGCGCGACGCCGAGCAGCGGCAGTTTCTGCGACGTGCGTGTGAAGACCTCGGAGCCGGCGACGTCGATCTCGTACCGGTCGGCGTCGTACTCCATCTGCCGCAGCATGAAGCAACTGCACACGTGGCCGACGTGCATCAGGCACCACAGCGCGCCGCGGCCGATCCAGATGCCGGCCTTCGCGACCCAGATGACGATCGTGATGCGGAAGTCGATGCGGCCCCAGCGATCGAGGCGGCGGTCCCAGTCGTCCCGCTCGTAGACGACGCGGGCGAACCAGGCGTTGATCGTGCGGATGAGGAACGTCGCGCGCATGCCGGTGCGCTGCGCGAAATGACCGAACTCGTGCGCGAGGACGCCGGTCAATTCCTGGAGGGTGAGGCCGGCGACGAGCGGCAGGCCGATCGTCAGCGTCAGGTCCTGGCTGGCGAAGCTCCAGACGCCGCGCCGGAAGCTCGCGGACGCGTTCGCCTGGCAGTCGACCGCGATCTCCGTCGGCATCGGCGCGCCGACCAGGCGGCAGAGGCGCGCGATGAAGGCGAAGAGCAGCGGTTCCTTGTCCTTGGTGAGGATGACCGGTCCCGCGATGGACTCCACCGGGGCGAGCACCGGCTTGATCAGGAACAGCAGCACGATCAAGCCCGCCGCGAGCGGCCCGAGATACGTCAGCGTCTTGCCGACCATCCGGCCGCGTTCGTAGAGGATGCCGACGTTCTGCGTGGCGTGCCAATAGACCAGCCAGCCGACCGCGCCCACGAGCGCGAAGTAGATCAGCGGCAGCAGGACCAGCAGGCCGAGGACGAGCAGCAGGCCAAGGCGATAGAAAGCCGAGAGCTGTGGGGCGTCGATCGGACGGCGGAAGCCGTCCAACGGATTCGGTCGCGAAGACGAGGATTCGGCACGCGGGGGAGGCGGTGGCGTCGTCGAGGAATCGCCGGCGTTCGACATGAAAACTTTCGCACGGACACCCGTCCGCGCCCGCGGTTACCCAAATGCTGGACAGTAATCGGCACGCCGTCAGTCTGGCGTGAGTCGCCGTCGCGATGACAGGCTGACTGCCGCCCCGACTCCCGCGGCCCGCGTGCTGACGCTGTCCTCATCCGCCCGCCGCCCGCCCGTCGCGCCCGCCGCCCGCCACGTCCGCTGGTCTCAGCGTCTCCACTCCATCAGGCGCTTCCACTCCATTAGATGCGCCGGACGAGCATTAGATGCTGAACGGCGTCTGTCCATCGTACTCCGCACTCGGCGTTCCGACCTTCAGGTGATTGGGGGATTGCGTTGGCGGCATGAGACGGACGATCTCCTGGTGAAACTTGTCGTAATTCCCGCCAAAATCGCCATTCTTCCAGACCCGCAGCAGCGTACCCGTGAACAGGCCGTTGAACGTCCCGTCCATCGAGAGCTGATTGTCCTGACAGCCGGAGATCAGCCGCAGCGACGCCACGATCGGCGACGCCTGCTCGGGCAGGTCCGCGGCAATGTCGTCGTAAAACGCGCGGTTCAACCGGTACGTCCGCGCCGCCGCATCGTCCGGCATGGTCCGGAAGACCGGTTTCTGGTCGCCATCCGTCCGGGTGACGGGCTGACTCGTGACGCCCGTCCGCACCAGCTCGTTGTAGGCGGCGCGCACGGCGGTGCCGCTATGACATGAATCCAGGATGGCCAGGATGCGGACGCCCTGCGCGAACGTCGCCCAGAGCTCGTTCAGCTCATCGTCCACGAGCTGGCCGTCGAACAGGCACCATGTCTCGTCCTTGAGGTCGGCCTCGTCCCCGTTCTTGTCCGGTACCTGCCCGCCGTGGCCGGCGTAGGTGACGAGGAAGATGTCGCCGGCCTTCAGGGTCTTGGCGGCGTCCGCGATGGCGCCGATGACGGCCTTCCGCGTGGCTTTCTTCGTCGTCAGGGTGGTGGTCTTGAAGCCCTTGCTCTTGGCGAGGGCGGTCATTTCCTCGTGGTCGGCTTCGCAGGCCTGGAGCTTGCCGTCCCAGCCGCCGTAGTGCGCCGGGTCGACCGTGTTGAGGCCAATGTGGAGGGAAAGACCTTTGGGCATGAGCGTATCTCCAACGGGATCGGACGGGACGCACGGGCCGCCGGCGGCCCGGCCCGTCCCTGCGTGTTGTCACGGAGCGCTGTCACTGAAGAAAAACGTGCAATGTCGGCTTCTTGAACACCCGAGCCAGCCGCCGGACGGGCTGGCGACAATCGGGCGAAAGACCTGGGGTACATGTCTCACCAGACCCCTTGCCAAGAAACGGCGCTTTGGACGAAAATTGTCTATCCGACCCCAACTAATCGTTGACAGTGTCGGGAAGCGGCCCATATATTGTGTGGCCGCATCAGCGGTGTGTCCCGCACGCCGCTGCGCTGCTCGCGCCTCGATGCCGGTGCGTCGAGTGTTTCGTCGAAAGGATTTTCATCCGTGCCTGCCACCAAGATCGTCAAGCGGACCGGCGAAGTCGTCGTGTTCGATCGCACCCGCATCCATCGAGCCATCGTCAAGGCCGTGCGCGCTGTCGGCACCGAGCTCGATCTGCCGAAACTGGATAGCGTGGTCGACCGCGTGGTGGCGGAAGTGGACGATCGGTTCACGGAGTTCTTCCCGAACGTCGAGAACATCCAGGACATCGTCGAGAAGCACCTCGTGCGCGAGGGCCAGTACGAGATCGCGAAGGCCTACATCCTCTATCGCGCCGATCGGCAGCGGGACCGCGAGGCCTCGCGCGCCCGTGACATCGAACGCGCGCGCCTCGGCCGGCTGACGGTCCAGACGCGCGACGGCCGCACCGTCCTCTTCAACCTGAAAAAGTGCGAGGACAGCGTGGCGCGGCTCGCCACGGACCTTGAGGGCGTGTCCATCGATCGCGTCGTGCAGGAAGCGATGCGGACGGTCTACGACGGCATTCCCACGACGCAGATCGAGCGGGGGCTGGTGCTGGCCGCGGCGGCGTTCATCGAACAGGACCCGGCGTACAGCTACCTGGCGGCGCGGCTGCAACTCGAAGCGCTCGCGAAGGAAGTGACGGGGCAGTCGTCCGCGTCGGACGACCGTGACGGCGCGTATCGCATGTCCTTCACGATTGCGGTACGGAACGGCGCCGACACGGGCGTGTTCGACGAGCGGATGCAGCAGTTCGACCTCGACAAGCTGGCCGCGGCGCTGCGTCCGGAGCGCGACTGGCTGTTCCAGTATCTCGGCATCCAGACGTTGGCGGACCGTTATCTGGCGCGTCATGACGGCCGATGCGTCGAGCTGCCGCAGGCCTTCTGGATGCGCGTCGCGATGGGCCTCGCGATCGAAGAGGCGGACCGGAACGCCCGCGCCATCGAGTTCTACGATCTGATGTCGCAGCTGCACTACGTCCCGTCGACGCCGACGCTGTTCCACGCGGGGACGCCGCATCCGCAGTTGTCGTCCTGCTATCTCACGACGATCAAGGACGATCTCGGCCACATCTTCAAGTCGCTCAGCGACAACGCGCAGCTCTCCAAGTGGTCCGGCGGCCTCGGCAACGACTGGACGAACATCCGCGGCACCGGCTCGAAGATCCGCAGCACGAAAGTGGAGAGCCAGGGGGTCGTGCCGTTCCTGAAGGTGGCCAACGACGTCACGATGGCCATCAACCGCAGCGGCAAGCGCCGCGGCGCGACCTGCGCGTATCTGGAGACGTGGCACTACGACATCGAGGACTTCCTCGACCTGCGCCGGAACACGGGCGACGAGCGCCGCCGCACGCACGACATGAACACGGCCAACTGGATTCCGGACCTGTTCATGAAGCGCGTCCTCGCGGACGGTTCCTGGACGCTCTTCTCGCCGGACGAAGTGCCGGACCTGCACGACCTCTACGGTCGCGCGTTCGAGGAGCGTTACGAGCAGTACGAGGCCAAGGCCGCGCGGGGCGAGATCGCGCTGTTCAAGACGCTGCCGGCGTCCGCGCTCTGGCGCAAGATGCTGACGATGCTCTTCGAGACGGGGCATCCGTGGATCACGTTCAAGGATCCGTGCAACGTCCGGTCGCCGCAAGACCACATCGGCGTCGTTCACAGCTCGAACCTGTGTACCGAGATCACGCTGAACACGTCCGAGGACGAGACCGCGGTCTGCAACCTCGGCTCGGTCAACCTGGCGCGGCACATCGTCGATGGACGGCTGGATGAGGAGCAACTGGCGCGGACGGTGTCCACCGCCATCCGGATGCTCGACAACGTCGTCGACATCAACTTCTATCCGACCGTCGAAGCGCGCAACTCGAACCTGCGGCACCGGCCGATCGGGCTCGGCATCATGGGCTTCCAGGATGCGTTGTTCCTGCTGAATCACGCGTTCGACTCGCAGGAAGCGATCGACGTCGCCGATCGAACGATGGAAGTGATTTCGTATCACGCGATCCTGACGTCCTCGCGGCTGGCGCAGGAGCGGGGCGCGTACGAGTCGTTCGCCGGGTCGAAGTGGGACCGCGGCATCTTCCCGGCGGACACGCTGGATCTGCTCGAGCGCGAACGGAACGTGCCGATCGACGTGTCGCGCCGGCGGCGGCTGGACTGGGCGCCGGTCTACGCGCAGGTCAAGCAGCACGGCATGCGCAATTCGAACACGATGGCGGTGGCGCCGACGGCGACGATCGCGAACATCGCCGGCTGCTTCCCGTGCATCGAGCCGATCTACAAGAACATCTACGTCAAGGCCAACATCAGCGGCGAGTTCACCGTCGTCAATGAGTATCTGATCAAGGACCTCAAGGCGCTGGGCCTCTGGAGCGGCGAGATGCTCGATCAGTTGAAGTACTTCGACGGCAACCTCCAGATGATTGCGGGCGTGCCCGAGCATCTGAAGGCCAAGTATCGTGAGGCGTTCGAGATCGACCCGATCGCGGCGCTGAAGCTGACGGCTGAGCGCGGCAAGTGGATCGACCAGAGCCAGTCGCACAACGTGTTCATGAAGGGCACGTCGGGCAAGAAGCTGGCCGAGATCTACCTGACGGCGTGGCGGCACGGCCTGAAGACGACCTATTACCTGCGGACGCTGGCCGCATCGCAGATCGAGAAGTCCACGCTCGACGCGTCCAAGTTCGGGTTCACGCAGAAGCGCGGCCAGACGGCCGGCGCGAGCGCCACGCCGTCCGCGGCGGCATTGCCGTCCGTGGCCCCGTCCGCCGCCCCGTCGGTGTCGGGGGCCGGATCGAGCGCGAGAGCCGTCGCGGCGCCGGTCGAGTCCGAGTCCGAGGCCGAGCCGAAGTTGTGCCGGATCGACGATCCGGATTGCGAAGCGTGCCAGTAGCCCGCGTGAATTTCATGCCAGTGCGCCAGTCGTGAGCGTGCGAGCACATGCCGATCATCAACAGCTCGAAGACCGACCCGAACAAGATCCTGCCCATCCGCTATCCGTGGGCGCGGGAGTACTACAAGGCGGCCATTGCCAACAACTGGACGCCCGAAGAAGTCTCCATGCAGAAGGACGTGGAGCAGTGGAAGTCCACGCGCGTGCTCTCCGAGGGTGAGCGGCGGCTGATCCTGTGGAATCTCGGCTTCTTCTCGACCGCCGAATCCCTGACCGCCAACAACATCGTCCTCGCGGTCTATCAGCACGTCACGAACCCGGAATCGCGGCAGTATATGCTGCGGCAGGCGTTCGAGGAAGCGATCCACACCGACACGTTCATCTACTGCTGCGACACGCTCGGCCTGGATCCGGAGGAGGTCTACAACATGTACCTCCGCATCCCGTCGATCCAGGAGAAGGACGACTTCGTCGTCGAGCTGACGAAGTCGGTCTTCGAGCCGTCGTTCAAGACAGACGGTCCGGAGAACATCCAGCGCTTCGTCCACGACCTCGTGGGCTATTACGTCATCATGGAAGGCATCTTCTTCTATGCCGGGTTCGCCATGATGCTGGCGCTGAAGCGGCAGAACAAGATGATCGGCATCGGCGAGCAGTTCGAGTACATCATGCGGGACGAGAGCCTGCACCTCGCCTTTGGCTGCGATCTGATCAACACGATCAAAAGCGAGAACCCGGAGATCTGGACGCCCGCCTTCTGCGACGACCTGGGCCGGCTGGTCGACCAGGCCGTGGTGCTGGAACAGCGCTACGCGCGCGACGCCTGCCCGGACGGCCTGCTCGGCATCAACGCCGAACAGTTCGCCCAGTACGTCGAATACGTCGCGGACCGCCGCCTGGACCGTCTCGGCCTGCCCAAGCGCTACAACCGCGAGAACCCGTTCCCCTGGATGTCACAGTCCACGGATCTCGCGAAGGAAAAGAACTTCTTCGAGACCCGCGTCACCGAATACCAGACCGGCGCATCACTCGCCTGGGAATGACCTACAATCAAGGGCATGACGGTCGCGGACCTGCTGCCCTTGATGAGAGATTTTGAATCCGATCGCGTCGAGCGCAAGGAATCGATCGGCGACCCGGACAAGCTTCGGAAGGCAGTGTGTGCGTTCGCAAACGATCTCGCGGGCCACGGCCAACCTGGTGTCATCTTCGTTGGCCTGAAGGATGATGGTTCGTGCGCCGGGCTTCGCGTGACGGACGATCTCCAACAGAAGCTGGCGTTCATTCGAGACGACGGCCTGATTCAGCCGTTGCCGTCCATCGACGTGCAACGACTCGTCGTCGATGGATGCGAACTGGCGGCAGTGACGGTCTGGCCGGCGGTTGCTCCGCCGGTGCGCTATCGGGGCGTCGTGTGGGTGCGGGTCGGCTCGACCACGCGACTCGCGACTCCAAGCGACGAAGCCCGATTGTCGGAGCGACGCCGTTTTCGAGACCTGCCGTTTGATCTGCACCCGATTTCGGTCTCTACGATTGACGATCTCGAACGCTCCTATTTCGAGCGTGACTACCTTCCGCTTGCGGTAGCGCCGGACGTCTTGGAAGAGAACCGGCGCACCCTGGAAGACAAGCTGCGCGCGCTACGGTTCCTGTCGCAGGATGCACACTTGACCGTCGTTGGAGCACTGGTCGCCGGACGCGATCCTCAACAATTTCTGCCGGGTGCGGCCGTGCAGTTTCTGAGGATCGAAGGCCGCGAATTGACGGATCCGATACGTGACGAAAAACGCCTCGAAGGCCGCCTGGCTGATGTCGTCAGACGTACGGAGGAAGTGATCGAGGCCCACAATCATGTGGCGGTGGATTTCACCGGCGCTCCCGTCGAGATCCGCCGTTGGGACTATCCACTGGCCGCTCTTCAGCAACTGTTCAGGAATGCGGTCTTGCACCGGAGCTACGAAAGCTCGAACGCTCCGGTGCGCGTCTACTGGTTCGACGACCGCATCGAGATCCTCAGTCCGGGCGGTCCGTTCGGACACGTCACGGATCGAAACTTCGGCGAGCCGCACGTGAGCGACTATAGGAACCCGCATCTCGCCGAGGCGATGCGGGTACTCGGCTTCGTACAGCGGTTTGGCGTCGGCATTCAGATTGCCCGCGCGGCCTTGCGCGAGAATGGGAACCCCGCCCTCGAGTTCGATGTGCAGCCGACCCACGTGCTCGTGATCGTCAGGAGGCACCAGTGAGCGTGCCGGTCGTTGCTTTCTTCAACAACAAAGGAGGTGTCGGCAAGACGTCGCTCGTGTATCACCTCGCCTGGACGTTTCAGGACCTCGGCACGTCGGTGCTGGTCGCGGACCTGGACCCGCAAGCCAATCTGACGGCGGCCTTTCTCGATGAGGACCGGCTCGACGAACTCTGGCCGAACGATGCTCCTCACGCCACGATCTATGGAGCGATCGAGCCGCAAGTCAAAGGTGTGGGCGACATCCTGGACGAGCCCTTTGTGGAATCGATCGACGAGTCGCTGCATCTACTGGCCGGGGATCTGGCCCTCGCGCGATTCGAGGATGAACTGTCGCTGCAGTGGCCCTTGTGTCTGAGCGGAAACGAGCGAGCGTTCCGCGTTGAATCAGCGTTCTGGCGGATCATGCAGCGCGCCGCGCTGCGCGTCGACGCGGCATTCGTCCTTGTTGATATGGGACCGAACCTTGGCGCCATCAACCGCGCCGCCCTGCTTGCTTGTGACGCTCTGGTCGTTCCTCTTGCGCCCGACCTGTTTTCGCTCCAGGGTCTGCGGAACCTCGGTCCGACAGTGAAGGTATGGCGCAGGGAATGGCAGGACCGGTTGCAGCGCGCGCCCGTGTTGCCGCTTCCGGCTGGCGCGATCAAGCCGCTGGGGTATGTACTCATGCAACACGCCGAACGGCTCGATCGTCCCACGCGGGCCTATCAGCGTTGGGCCGAGCGTATCCCCTTTGAGTATGCCGAACAGTTCGAAGAGGCCAACTCGCCGCGTCAATTGGGGCTCGTCAAGCATTACCGGAGTCTCATGCCGATGGCACAGGAAGCCCGGAAGCCGATGTTCCATCTGACGGCCGCAGACGGCGCGATGGGCGCGCACGTCAACAACGTGCGCACAGCCGCGAAGAACTTCCGAGAGATAGCCGACGCGCTCGTCGAGCGCATCGGCCTTTGATCACCCCAGGCGGTACGTGTCCTTTGCGAGGTGATACGAGAGATCGACGATCGCGCTGTTCGCGGCGGACTCGTCGATGACGTGGCGGGCGACGAGGTTCGCGAGGAAATTCGCGTCGACGCGGCGGCAGAGGTCGTGCCGCGCGGGGATGGACGGGAACGCGCGCGTGTCGTCGTTGAAGCCGGCCGTGTTGTAGAGGCCCGCGGTCTCGGTGGCGTGGCGGCGGAAGCGCTCCATGCCTTCGAGGCTGTCGTGGAACCACCAGGGCGGCCCGAGGCGGACGGCCGGATAGTGGCCCGCAAGCGGCGCCAGTTCCCGCGAGTACGTGGACTCGTCCAGCGTGAACAGCACCATCCGGAACCGCGGGTCGTTGCCGTACGCGTTCAGCAGCGGCAGCAGGTTGCGCGTGTACTCGGTCTGGATCGGGATGTCGCAGCCGCGGTCGGGGCCGAAGCGCTCGAAGACCTGGCGGTTGTGATTCCGCCACGATCCCGGGTGCAGTTGCATGACGAGGCCGTCCTCGACGCTCATCCGCGCCATGTCCATCAGCATGTGTCCGCCGAAGACGTGCAGGTCGTCTGGCGTCGCCTCGCCCGTGAGCGCGCGCGCGAAGATAGCCTCCGCGTCGTAATCACTCAGGCGGCTGGTGTACGGCGTCAGCGCGGCATGATCGGTGGCGGTCGCGCCCATCGACTTGAAGAAGCGCCGCCGATCTTCGAGCGCCGCGATGAACCTGGCGAATGTCGTCACCGGACCGCCGGTCAGGCGGCCGAGGCGATCGATCTCGGCATGCCACGACGGGTGCAGGATGTTGATCGCGAGGTCCGGCCGGAATGTCGGTTTGACCGACGTGAACCCGTCCGCGTGGAGGCGCTGGTGGTGCTCCAGCGTATCCGTGGCGGCGTCCGTCGTGCAGAGCACTTCGATGTTGAAGCGGCGGAACATCTGCCGCGGCTTGAAGTGCTCCTGCGCGAGTTGCCGGACGATGTGGTCGAAGATGGCGTCGGCGGTCTGCGCGTGGAGCGGCTCGCGGACGCCGAAGACGTCTTCCAGCTCGTGCGTCATCCAGCAGCCGGTCGGCGTGCCTTGGAACAGGTAGAACTTCTCGGCGAACAGCCGCCAGATGGCGCGCGGGTCGGTCTCGATCGGCGTGCCGTCCAGCGAGGGGACGCCGAGGCGTTCCAGCGGCACGCCCTGCGAGTAGAGCATCCGCGTGACGTAGTGGTCCGGGATCACCAGCAGGGCCGCCGGGTCCGGAAACGGTGCATCGTCTGCCAGCATCTTCGGGTCGACGTGGCCGTGCGGACACACCAGCGGCAGCCCGGCGACGTGTTGATACAACCCGCGGGCGATGTCGCGCACGACGGGGTTCGGGTCGAAATATCGGTCTTCGTGGAGCATAGGTGACGTCCAGGACGCGTGCGTGCAGAGACAGCGGCCGGTGCGTCCAGATTCTGCCAGATTCTGCCCTGGGGCGGCGTGGGATTCACATGCCGCCGAGCGTCCGCCACAGGATGTAGCAGGCAGTGACGACGAGGAACAGGCCGAACCCGCGCTTCAACTGCGAGTGTTCGAGGCGGCCGGCGAGCGCGCTGCCGGCCAGCATGCCGGCCAGGCCGAGCGCGGTGAAGAGCGTGACGACAGGCCAGTGGATGCGTCCGCCGAGGCTGTGCAGCACCTGGACGCTCTTGGTGAAGCCGGCTGCGGAGTTGAAAGCGATGGTAGCGAGCGACGTGCCGACCGCGACGTGCATCGGCAGGCCGGCGACGAGGACCAGGCACGGCACGATGAGGAATCCGCCGCCGACGCCGAGAAAGCCTGTCAGCAGGCCGATGGTGAGGCCCTGGGCGGCGACCTGCCAGGGGACGGGCCGTGGCGGATCCGCGGGCGTCAGCGTGGGCGGCTTCAACATGAGGGCCGCCGCCATCAGCATCAGCACGCCGAACGCGGTCAACTGGACGGTGGCGGACACGAAATGCGCGAGCCACGCGCCCGCGTAGGACCCCATCATGCCCGGTGCCGCATACGCGACGACCGTGTGCCAGGCCACCAGCCCCTTGCGCGCATAGGGCACGACGCCACCGGCGGCGATGAGGCCGACGATGACGAGCGATTCCACGATCGCGGTCTTCTGCGGCTCTCCGACGAGGTAGACGAGGATCGGCACGGTCAGGATCGACCCACCGGATCCCAGCAGTCCCAACGTCACCCCAATCAACACGCCACCCAGCCAGGCCAACGGATGCACGGCCCTACGATACCGCGACTCGGCGATCTCGCGACGGCCCACCGACCAGTGCCACCGTGAATCGGCCAGGTTGTCTCAATGATTGGAGCAGGTCTGGATGAAAGAGCGGAGAGACGGGGGCGTGTCTCTCCGCAGCCGGACCTAGCGGCCGTGCTTGTGCATCAGCACGATCACTTCGTCCAGCATCTGGTCGACCTTCCCTGCCACTCGATTGAGCTTCGGGGAGGCGCAATACTTCAAATGGCTGCGGAGCAACTCGCGGCCGACCGCGCGCAGCGCTTCATACACCGACGACACCTGCATCATCACGTCGCCACAGATCCGGTCTTCCCGGATCATGGCCTGCAGCCCACGCACCTGTCCTTCGATCCGGCGCAAACGCGTGAGATTCCGCTCCTTGGCGCCCGGATCGACGGTCGTCGCCTCTCCGGACAATTCCGCACTTTCCTTCGCGTCACAGCCGCAACTCGCGAGCGCCCGCGGACCGATTGCCGATCCTGCCGCCACCCTCGAGCTCCGCCGCTTCATTGGTGCCACGCCACACTCCTCGCCCATTGGTGTTTCATGACAGCCGCGTCCGGCGCGGTCCCGATCGCACGGCCCCATCCCGATCTCAACCCTCCTCGCCGCCGTCATCTCCCGAATCTCCAAATCCTTCCGACCGCCCCTCGGGGCCTGCCGAAGCCGTCGTCCACCGTGTGATGACGACGACGATGCAATAACATATAGTTCTTCGTCAATAAGAATCTAAAGTTGTATGAAAATCTGGAGGGAATGAACGACGAGCCGTCGTCGGTTTACACGTGACGCGGTACGGCGAGGCGGGAGTGAAGCGTTATCCGAGCCACCAGATGCCGAAGGCCAGGGTGGCGAGCGTGACGGGGACGCCGACGCGCAGGAACTCGACGAAGCCGATCTCCACCTGGCGGCGACGGGCGCTCTGCAGGACGATCAGGTTCGCAATCGACCCGAGCATCGTCAGGTTGCCGGCGAGTGTGCTGGACATCGCGAGCGTCAGCCAGGCGGTCTCGGGCGAGGGCAGTTGAGGCACGAGGCGGGCCATCAGCATGACGGCGGGGACGTTGCTGATGACGTTGGAGATCAGCGCGGAGACGACGGCGAGGCCGGTCGTCGTGTGGAGGCCGGCCGGCGCCAGGACGTCGAACAGGCGCTGCGAGAGCCCGGCTTGCGAGACGCCGGCAACGATGACGAAGAGGCCGATGAAGAGGACGAGCAGGTCCCAGTCGATCTGGTCGTAGAACTTCGCGGGCTTGACGCCGCGATTGAGGAGCAGCACGGCGCCGGCGATGGCCGCCGCGAGCGCCGGTTCCATGCCGGCGAGGAAGGCAATGACGACGAAGGCCGCGACGAGGCCGCCCTTCCACATCATCGCGCGGTGCATGGGCCGCGGCGGACGTCCAGGGGTGTCGAGCGGGCCCGCGTGCAGTTCCTTGCGGAACAGGAACAGCAGCAGCAAGGCGTCGATGGTGAGGCCGAAGAGCGCGATCGGCGCGAGCGAGACCAGGAAATGGCTGTAGCTGATGCCCGAGAGGCTGCCGATCAGCATGTTCTGCGGATTGCCGGTGATGGTCGCGAGGCTGCCGATGTTGGAGGACGTGGCCAGCGCGAGGAGGTAGGGCAGCGGCCGGTGTCCGCGCGCGCGGGCGATGTCGATCAGAATCGGCGTGAAGACGAGGCAGATCGTGTCGTTGACGAAGACGGCGGACAGGAGCCCGCTGACGAACACGACGGCCGTGAGCAGCGCGCCCGGATGCCGGACGGTGGCGCCAATCCAGGACACGACGGTGCGGAAGAAGCGCGCCAGCCTGAGATGCGCGATGAGCACCATCATGCCGAACAGCAGCACGAGCGTCCGGTAGTCGAGCGCCTCGAAGGCCTGATCCAGCGTCAGGACCCGGGCGGCAATCATCGCCGTCGCGCCGACGATGACCGCCCCCGTGCGGTCGATTCGCAGATATGGGACGCGGCCGAATGCGAGGATGGTGTAGGTCAGCGTGAGAATCAGCCCGGCGAAGAACTGCGGCATACGCGCATTGAGTCTACCTGCTCCGGACGGTGAGGCGATGCACGAGTTGATAGAACGTGGGCAGCGCGAGCAGCGTGAACAGCGTCGACGTCAGCAGGCCGCCGATCATGACAATCGCCAGCGGACGCTCGATCTCCGTGCCGTGCAGGCGCAGCAGGACGATCGGCAGCAGGCCGAGGATGGCCGTCGCCGCCGTCATCAGCTTGGGTCGTACGCGCCCGAGGCTGGCCTGCCGCAGCGCCTCGTCGAAGGGCACGCCCTCGGAGACGAGACCGCGCGTCTGCGTCATCAGCACGAGGCTGTTCTGCACCGCGATGCCCAGCAGGCCGATGAGGCCGACCAGCGAGGACACGTTCCAGGTCTCGCCCATCAGCGCGAGCGCGACGATGGCGCCGACAAAGGCGTCGGGAAGCGTCAGCAGGACGACGGCCGTCTCGGCGAGCGAGCCGAGGGCGATGTAGAGCAGCACGAGTACCGCGGCGAGCGCCAGCGCGAGCGCGAACCAGAGCGCGCGCGTCGCCCGGGCTTCGCTCTCGACCTTGCCGCCCAGGTCGAAGAAATAGCCTGGCGGCAGCTTCAGGGCCTGTGTCAGCCGCGTGCGGACGTCGGCCGCGACGCCGGCCAGGTCGCCGGACGTGATGCTCGCCTCGACGGCGATGCGCCGGCTGGCGGCCTCGCGCCGGATGGCGGACGGGCCGAAGGTCTCGTCGACGCGCGCGAGCTGCACGAGTGGGACCGGCGTGCCGTCGTGCGCGGTGATCGTCAGCGTCCGCAGGGCGTCGAGGCTGTCGCGGCGATCTTCCCGCAGGCGGACGACGAGGTCATACCGGCGCTGGTCCACCCAGACGTCCGCGAAGCGCTCGCCGACCAGGCCCACGCGGACGGCGCGGACGATGTCGCCCGGCGCGAGGCCGGAGCGCGCCGCCTGCGCGCGATCGACGGCGATCCGGATCTGCGGGAGCCGCGTCGCGGCGTCCTGGCGGACGTCCGCGAGCCCCGGCGTGCCCTGCAGGACGCGCTCCGCGTCCCGGGCGAGGGCTTCGAGGCGATCCAGGTCCGGCCCGAAGATACGCACCGACAGGTCGGCTGGCGTGCCCCCGAGCCCTTCGTCGATCCGCATTCCGAGCGGCGTGGTGAACAGCACCGACACGCCCGGCACCGGCTCCAGCGCCTCGCGCATGGCCTCTTCCAGCTCGTCGATCGACCGGCCCGTCCGATCCGGCTTGAGCACGACCAGGACGTCGGACAGCGTGTGCGGCATCGGGTCTTCCGTCCGCTCCGCCCGTCCCGTCCGCCGCACGACGTCCTCGACTTCGGGAAACTCCCGCAGGACGTCTTCCACCCGGTGGTTCAGCCGATCGACTTCCGCGAGCGACGCGTCCGGCGGCAATTGCGTCTGCAGCAGGAACGCGCCTTCGTCCAGCTTCGGCATGAAGTCGCGCCCGAGCTGCAGGCCGAGCCACAAGGCGGGCACGGTGAGCGCGAGCGAGACGAGGCGGACGAGCGTCGCGTGCCGCAGCGACCAGTCGAGCAGCGGCGCGTAGACGGCTTTGATCCGCCGGATCAGCCACACGTCCTCGTCTTCCGCCCGCACGGGCCGCAGCAGCGCCGCGGCCATGACGGGGACGACCGTCAGCGAGAGCACGAGCGAGCTGGCCAGCGAGGCGAGGACGGCCGCCGCGAGCGGCTGATACATGCGGCCCTCGACGCCGGACATGACGAGCAGCGGGCTGAAGACCGCGATCACGATCAGCGTCGCGAAGGCAATCGGCCGGCCCACTTCGGTCGCGGCCTCCAAGGCTGCCGCGCGTGCCGTCGCCCGGGCGCTCGTGGCGTCGGCGGCCCGCGTGTTGAGCCGGTGCGCGATGTTCTCGCAGACGATGATCGAGGCGTCGACGAGCAGGCCGACCGCAATCGCGAGTCCGCCCAGCGTCATCGTGTTGAGGCCGATCTCGAACCAGCGCAGCAGCAGGCCCGCGAGCGCGAAGGACCACGGGATGGTGACCGTCACGAGCAGCGCCGCGCGGACGTTGCCCATCAGGAGCAGCAGGACGAACACGACGAACACCGCGCCAATCAGCACGGCGCGGCCGACGCCGCCCAGCGCCGACCGGACGAGGTCCGACTGGTCGTAGACCAGCCGCAGGCGCACGCCGCGCGGCAGGCTCGGCTCGAGTCCCGTCAGCGCGTCGCGGACGCGCGCCGCGACGGCCACGGTGTCCGCGCCGAATTGTTTCACCACGCGGCAGCTCACGACTTCACCCTTGAGCCGATGCGCGATGCCGCGCCGCGGCGTCGGCGCCTCGATCACGTCCGCGACGTCGCCCAGGATGACCGGCACCGGACCTTTGACGGTGACGACGGTCTGCCGCAGTTCGTCGACGGTGGACGCGCGGCCGATCGCGCGGATCGACCACTCCGTCGGCCCGCGGACGATGTAGCCGCCCGCCGAGTTGCGGTTGCTCTCGTCCGCGGCGTGGATCACCTGGTCCAGCGTCACGCCGCGCGCGCGCATGCGTTCCGGGTCCAGCGCAATCTGGAACTCGCGCAGGTAGCCGCCCAGCCGCTCGACCGCGGCGACGCCCGGCACCGACAGCAGCCGCCGGGCGACCGTGAATTCGGCGACGTCGCGCAGCAGCATCAGGTCCGCGCCGCTTTCCGCCTCCAGCGTGAATTCCAGGATCTCGTTCAGTCGTCCCGTCAGACTGGAGACGAGCGGCGCGCCGGTGCCGGGCGGCAGGTCCGCGGCCGCTTGCGCGACGCGTTCCCCGACGAGCTGCCGCGCGCGGTAGTAGTCGATGTGGTGCTCGAATTCGATCGTGACCTGCGTGACGCCGGCCTGCGAGCTGGATCGCAGGCGGCGGACGTCCGGCAGTCCCGCGAGCGCGGTTTCCAGCGGCATCGCGACGCTTTGTTCGAGCTCTTCGGGCGCCATCGCCTGGTTCTGGACGATGACGTTGAAGATGGGCGCGGACAGGTCGGGGAAGACGTCACGCCGCAGGTCCTGCAGGTTGAGCGCGCCCAGCACCGCGCCAATGGCCGCGAGCGCGATGGCCAGCCCCGGCCGGCCGAAGCACGCATGAATGAGACGGGCGATCATGTCGGCCTTTCAGTGCGCGTGCGCGTCGCCCGCGCCGCGTTTCTTGTCCCATTCCGCTTTCAGGACGAAGGCGCCTTCGACGACGATGGCTTCGTCTTGCGGCGTCAATCCGCTCAGGACTTCGACTTCGCCGCCGAGATCGCGTCCGCGCCCGACGCGCCGGATCTCGAAGACGTTGGCGCTCCGCGGGATGAAGACGCACCAGTCGTTGCCGATCCTCTGCATCGCCGCCGCCGGCACCGTCGTCACCGGCTGCGTCCCCGCGCGGACGGGCACCGCCGCGGAGCCGGACATGCCGGGCCGCAATTGACCGTCCTGGTTGGAGAGGACGACACGGACTTCGACGGTGCGGGACACGGGATCCACCTGCTGGCCGATCCGAGTGACGCGGCCCTCGAAGGTACGGCCGGGCATCGCCGCGACGTTGACGGCGACACGCGCGCCCGTCGCGATCTGTACCGCGTCGCGCTCGAACGCGTGGACGATCAGCCACAGCGTCGACAGATTGGCGATGCGGAACAGCGGCTTCGAGGGATCGGTCATCTGGCCGAGCAGGACCGTGCGCTCGATGATCGTGCCCGCGACCGGCGCCCGCACGATGAGCCGCGAGTCCGCTGTCTGACTCGACGCGGTCGCCTCGGTCGAGGCCGCGGGCGCGGCGTCCGGCGTGACCCCGAAGGCCGCCAGCGTCGCCCGCGCGGCGGCGAGATCGGCTTCGGCGGCGTCCGCGTCCGCCTGCGCTTCCTCGACGGCCCGCTGCGGCGTGATGCGCTCGGCCGCCAGCGCCCGCCGGCGCTCGACCGCCTGACGCGTCACCAGCACGCGCGCCCGCGCCCGCTCGTAGTCCGCCCGCGCCTTCCCCAACTCCGGACTCTGCAGCTCGACGAGCGCCTGTCCGCGCGTCACGCGATCGCCTGGCGCCGCCAGCACCAGCGTCGCGCGCGCCGCGATCGGCGCGCCCGCTTCCGCGTAGGCGTCCTCATTCACCCGCAGTTCTCCCAGCAGCGACGCCGTCTGCGCGTCCTGCCGCACTTCCGGCTTCAAGGTCGTCATGCGCAAGTCGCGCAGCGTGTCGGCGCCGATGGTCAAGAGCGACTCGTGATCGTCGGCGTCGCCGTCTTCGTGCGCCGCGCCCGCCTTGGCGTGCGCGTCCGGCGCCTCGGCCTTCGACGCGTCCGTGGCGGCAGGCTGCGGCGCGCGGCCGCACGCGGCGATCCAGAGGAGCGTCGCGGCAATGGCGCAGAGGCATGTCGACCGGCGCTGGGTCATCCGGCGCGGTGTCGTCCGGAGCAGGGGCGAGCGCGTCATGGCAGGTCTCCCGCTGCGGATTGCAGCATCGTTCTGGCGGTCAGGGTGTCGAGGACGCGATCGAGATACTGCAGCCGCATGTCCAGCGCCTGCTGGCGGACGATCAAGGTGTCCGAGAGATCCAGCTCGCCGGCTTCGTAGCTGCGCGCCGCGAGCCGCTCGTTTTCTTCGAGGCCGGGCAGCGCCTCGCGGGCCAGCGTCGCGGCGGCGGTGGCGCGCCAGCGATAGCTCTCGGAGGTGGACTGGATTTCGTGCGCCAGCGCGTCGCGCCGGACCTCCAGCGCCAGGCGCGCGCGGGCGAGCGACGCGACGGCGGCGGATTCGACGTCGCCGCGCGCCGTGAAGAGCGGCAGCGTGACGATCAGGCCGCCGAAGACGGCGCGGTCGTCGCCGCTCCTGGTGAACCGCGTGGACGCGCCGAGCGCCGGACGATTCATCGCGCGCGCGGCGGCCAGGCGCGCGTCGGCGTCGGCGACGTCCGCGCGCAGGACGGCCAGCGCGGGATGTGCGTCCAGCGCCTGTGCGAACGCCGGCGTGCCGGGCACACGCTCGCCCGGAGCAGCCACGCCCGGAACAGGCTGGCTCAGCGTGGGCGGGTCGGTGAAGGACGCATCGACGTGGATAACCGCGTTCAAGGGCAGACCGAGCAGCGGACGCAGGCGGCCGGCGGCCTCGGCGGCGAGGGCCTGCGTCGACGCGACGTCGGCCCGCGCGCGGGCGAGCGCGGCCCGCGCGACGTTGACATCGAGCACGGCGACGTCGCCTGCGGCGTAGCGGCGTTCCGCGATTGCGAGGAGCCGGGCGGTGGCGGCTTCGGCGTCGGTCAGGACGCGCAGCCGCTGCTGGACGTGCTGGACGCGGACGAACGTCAGCATCGCGTCGAGGACGAGCGTACGCGTGAGGTCGCGGCTGGCGGCTTCGGCGCGGCCCACGCCGGCGTCGGCTTCGGCGGCGCGCGCGCGGCGCCGGGCGCCGATGTCCAGCGGCTGCGTCAGCGTCCACTCGACGTCGGTGGTGCGGGACGCGTCGCCTGCCCGCGACGGACCGACGTACGTTTCGACCTCGGGACTCCCCTGATACGCGCGCGCCGCGGCCGCGCGGGCGCGGGCTTCGTCCCCGGAGAACTGCGACGCGGCGACGCGCGCGGCCTGCGCGCGTGCGAGCGTCAGCACGCGGTCGGCCGTCAGCGCGTCCGGTGACGGCGCTGAGAGCGGTAGCGCCGGCGCTTGCGCCGCGGCGACCGTCGGCACCAGCGTGCAGGCCGCGAGCGCCCAGGCGAGCGTGCGCGGACGAGCGCCCGTGAAGCGATCCATGAGCATGGCCAGTCCTCGGGCGGACGCGTCCTCCGGCGTGCGGCCAACGCCGCGGCCGTCGGAGCCTCCGCGAAACAACGGACAACGGCTCGCGCGTGCGCGCAGAGGCGCGGCATGCGTCGCCGTCCCGGACGAACGTGGGGGATCAGGCTCGGCGGATCAGGCTTTCGGGACGTGCAGGATGGCGCGCGGTGCGCCGTCGGACCGGCGCGGGGTCACGCTGGCACGGATGAGCGTCTGCGATGACGGGGCGAGCGTGAAGTCCGGCTCCGGCGTGATGACCGCGCGGATGGCGCCGCAGCAGGCGCACGCCACGCACGGCGTCGTGCAGTCGTCCCCGCCGCCGTCGACTTCCACCGTCGGACAGTCATCTCCCGCAACGAGCGGCACGACCGCCATCGAGGTGAAGAGGAACAGGGCCAGGAAGGCCGCCAGCAGGCGCACGCGGGGCAGTGTACTGGAACGACCGGTGGATTGCCAGCGTGACACTCACCCGCGTCCGCGCGGTGTCCTGCGTCTGAAAAAGCCGCGGGCGCCAGCAGGGGAGTTCCCCGCTGGCGCCCGCGGCGGTCGTGCGTCCGTGCCGCGACTGAGCGGCCGCCTAGAAGAGGTACCGGATCGACACCTGCGACTGACGCTGCGTGCCGAGGCCGATCGTGCGGTTCAGCGGGCCGAGCAGCTCGCCGAACGTGCCGGTGTTCGCGTCGGTGAAGGGCACGCCCGGCGTGCCGTTCGGGAGCGACGCCGCGGGCAACTGGAAGTTCAGGTGATTCGTGATGTTGAAGACCTCGACGCGCACCTGGATGGCCTGCGTGCCGGCGAAGCGGAATTCCTTGCTCGCCATCAGGTCCACCTGCCAGAAGTTCGGTCCGCGCAGCGCGTTACGCGGCATGTTGCCGAAGGTGCCCGGCTGCGGCGTCGCGAAGGCGGCCGGGTTCAGGTACTGATAGATGCCCGTGGCCTGGTCGTAGCGGCGCAGATACGGATCCACGCCGGGGATGAGGTCGGGCCGCTGCGTGCCGCGCGAGTTGCCGCCCGGGATGTTGAAGATCCGCTGACCGTCGACCGTCAGGAAGTCCGGACGGGTGATCGTCACGGTGAAGGGCACGCCGCTGCGCGCGTTGAGGATGCCGCCCACGCGCCAGCCGCCGCGCAGCAGGCCCTGACCCGGGATGTCGTACACGACGCTCGCGTTGAACGTGTGGCGGATGTCCTGCGGGTTCGCGCCTTCCTCGGTCGAGAAGTCGAAGGTGTTCTGCGCCGTCGCCGCTTCGTTCGAGCCCTGCGTCGTGCCGGTGTTCTTCGCGAACATGTACTGCGCGCCGCCCGAGAAGCCGCCGCGGAACCGGCGCGTCACGCCAAGCTGCAGCGCGTTGAACGTGCTCTCGCCGCCGGAGGTCTTGAAGTCGACCTGGCCGTATTCCGGACGCGGACGCAACTGCGTGACGGGGTCGAACAGGTTCGCCACGCCGCGCAGGAACAGGTCGCGTCCCTGGCTGCCCGTGTAGCCGACGCTCACGTTGAACGCGCCCGGCAGCTCGCGCTGGACGCTCGCGCCGTACTGGATGTTGTATTCGTCCGGACGATCGTGCGTGTAGCCGCGCACCGAGAGCGATTCGCGGAACAGCGCGTCGGGCACCGGATACTGCAGGCCGTTGTTCGGCACGTCACCGGCACTGATCGACGACCGCGTGATGTAGTTCTCGATCGGCTGGATGCGGTCTTCGAACTGGCCGGGGCCGTAGAAGATGCCGAAGCCGCCGCGGACGACCGTCTTGTCGTTCAGCGCGTAGGCGGCCGAGAGGCGCGGCCCGATGTTGTTGTAGTCCGGCTCGTAGAAGTTGTCCGGGTCGCTCGAGAATTCGTTCTCTTCGATGAAGAACGGCCGCGCGCGGCCATCCTTCTCCTTGACCACGGAGTAGAACTCGTAGCGGAGGCCGAGGTCGAGCGTCAGCTTGCTGGTCGGACGCCAGGAGTCCTGGACGTAGCCAATCAGGTAGTACTGCTGCGCCGTGAAGAGCGGCGAGTCGAGCGCGCGCTGCACGCGGTTCGGACGGTTGTCGATGAAGTCCTGGACGCTGTTGAATTCGTAGGTGTCGCCGCCCAGGAACTGGAAGTCGACGGCGATCTGGCGATATTCGCCGCCGAATTTGAGCGTGTGATTGCCGCGCGTCCAGGTCAGCGCGTCGCTGAAGGCGAAGGAGGTCGGCTCGAAGAGCGATCCCGCGCCCTGCGCCGCGCTGGTGGCCCGAAGCTGCAGACCACTGCGCGCGATGCCCGAGGTGCCGCGTCCGTCAATCGAGGAGGAGCCAATCGCGCCGGAGAGCGACGCCTGTTCGATCGGATAGCCCGCCGGGCCAAACGCCACCGCGCTCGTCTGCGGCCGGTTGTACCCGAATTTGGCTTCGTTGATCATCGTCGGGCTGAGCACGCGCTGGTGCGTGAAGGCGAAGTTCTGCGGCGTCTGCTCCGCACGGACGCGCCGCGGCGTCGCGGTGCTGTCCGGCGTGTCGAGCTCGCCGTTGCTGTACATGTAGCGCGCGTAGAACGACTGCCGATCCGAGATGTGATAGTCGACGCGCGCGGTGACCGCGTGCTCGTCCTGTTCCGCCTGCGTCCGGTTCGTCGCACGGCCGACCAGCGCGTTGTCGCTGAGCACCTGCTCGATCGGGAAACCCGTCAACAGCGGCGCGATGGCGCGCGTGCGGTCCGCACTCCGTCCACCACCGGTCGTCGTCGGGATGCCGTTGAGGATCATGTCACGCGCGACGTTGCTGGGGACCGCTTCCGTGAAGCTGAGCCCCGTCTTCTGACGCAGTCCTTCGTAGCTGCCGAAGAAGAACGCACGGTTCCTGGCGAGCGGCCCGCCCAGCGATCCGCCGAATTGATCCATCGACAGCGGCTGCTTCACATCGTCGTACGGGCTGGTCGCGTCCATCGCGTCGTCGCGACGATATTCGAAGAGGGAACCGCTCAGGCGGTTGCTGCCGCTCTTGGAGACGACCGTGATGTTGCCGCCGGTGCCCAGGCCGCTTTCCGCGGGCGCCAGGCCGGAGGTGACGCGGAATTCGGAGATGGACTCCATCGACGTCTGCAGGCGGAACTGCGAGCCCGTGGCGTTCAGGTAGCCGGGGCTGGCGTCCCAGATGTAGGTGCCGTCGACGCCGTCGTAATTGAGGTAGTTCTGCTGGTTGGACTTGCCGTTGAAGCGGATGCTGCTCCAGCCGCCGTTGCCGTCGGACGAGGCGCCGGTGGCGAGCGTCATCAGGTTCGCGAAGTTGCGGCCGTTGACCGGCAGGTTCTCGACTTCGGCCGGCGAGACGTTGACGCCAATCTTCGCCGAGCTCGCGTCGATCGCGGTCGGCGTCGCGCTGACGTTGACGGCTTCGGTGACGGCGGCCACGGACAGCGCGATGTCGACCGGCTTGATCTCGCCCACGCCCAGCGTCACGTCCTGCTTCGAGGCCCCGAAGCCGGAGAGCTCGGCGCCGACTTCGTACGGGCCCGATCCGAGATTGGTGACGGTGTAGCGACCGTCGCTGTCGGTCACGGCCGTGCGGACGGCGCCGGTGCGGGTGGAGGTGACCGTCACGGTCACGCCGGGCAACACCGCTTGACTGGAATCCGTAATCGTCCCCACGACCCGGGACTCGGTTTGCTGCGCGCGCGCGGTGGCCGCCGGAGCCAGGACGCTCAGCGCGGCGATCCACAATACAGCCGTCGTTCTCAGGACTCGCATGTGTTCCTCATGAGTGATGGAGTTCGACCGACCTACTCGTGGACCGGCCGGGCCATGCCGAGCACAAACGGTATGCGGCTGGGGTGAATCGCGTGCGACGTGCGTGTTACGCAAGCGTTAATTCAGGGCCGACGCCAGCGTGGCTGGCGCGCGTCCGGGCGAGAGGACGGCGATCCCCTGCGACGACGGAGCGACGGCGAAGATTGGTGAAACTTCGGCGATAATGACGGCGTTTTCTCCACACGCGTGCGCGCTCGCGCGTCGCCGCCGCGTGGCTCGCTCTTCGTCATCGCTCATTGGTTCGGGAAGGAATAGAGATGTCACAGTCACGACGACAGTTCATCACCACGGCCGGCCTCGCCGGCGCCGGCTGCCTGGGCGCCGGGACGCTGGCCGGCGCCGCCGGCACGCCGCAGACCGGTACGTCGCAGGCCGGCACGGCGACATCGCCCGCTGCGGCCTCGACCGCCGCAGTGGGGAAGCCGCGCGTCAAGCTGGCGCTGTCCACGTATTCCTACTGGCACTTCCGGACGCCGAAGGTGCCCATCGAGACCGTCATCGACAAGGCGGCCGCGCTCGGCGTGGATGGCGTCGACGTCCTGCACCGGCAGATGGAAGGCGAAGATCCCGCGTACCTGCAGAAGCTGAAGCGGCGGGCGTTCGTCAACGGCGTGTCGCTCGTGAGCCTGTCGATCCACCAGGACTTCGTCGAGGCGGACCCGGCCGAGCGCCAGAAGCACATCGATCACACCGTGAAGTGCATGGAGATGGCCTACGCGATGGGCATCCCGTGCATGCGGCTGAACACGGGCCGCTGGGGTACGACGAAGTCCTTCGACGACCTGATGGCCGCGCGCGGCATCGAGCCGGTCCTGCCGGGGCACACGGAGGACGAAGGCTTCAAGTGGTGCATCGATGCCATCGAGAAGATCCTGCCGAAGGCGCAGGAACTGGGCGTGCTGCTCGCGCTCGAGAATCACTGGGGCCTGGCGCGGACGCCGGAAGGGTTGCTGCGGATCCTGGACGCGATCCCGTCACCCTGGCTCGGCGCGCTGATGGACACCGGCAATTTCCTCGAAGAGCCGTACGAGAAGCTGGCGCAGATTGCGCCGAAGACGGTGTTCGTCCAGGCGAAGACGTATTTTGGCGGCGGGGAGTGGTACGCGCTCGACCTCGACTACAAGCGGATCGCGAAGATCCTGGCCGACGTGAAGTACCACGGCTTCGTGGCGCTGGAATTCGAGGGCAAGGAGGACGCGGAGACCGGCGTCCCCAAGAGCCTCGCCGTCCTCCGCGACGCGTTCGGCGCCTGACGCGTCGCCGCCGCCGCCCGATCCGCTCGTTTCGCCGAACGCGTCCTCGCCGGGGCGTGCGGCGCCTGTCGTTGCCGGTCACAGTCCTGCTGTGTGTGAGTTCGTGCGAGGGAGGCCGGCATGATCGATTCGAACCAGCCGCGGCGGCCCGAGCCGCGGCGATCGGGGCCGCCGCGAGCGTCCGTCCGCCGCGAGGCGCGATCGCCCGTCAGCCTGGACGAGCGGGGATCCGTCTTCGACAAGGGACGCGGGCCGCGGGCCGGCATCGCGCTCTGCCTGTCGGGCGGCGGCTATCGCGCGATGCTCTTCCACGCCGGCGCGCTCTGGCGGCTGAACGAGATCGGCTATCTGCGGCGGCTCAACCGCGTGTCCAGCGTGTCCGGCGGATCGATTGCCGCCGGCCTGCTCGGCCTGCGCTGGAAGCGGCTGTGGTTCAACGACGCGGATGACATCTCGACGAACTTCAACGAGGAGATCATCGCGCCGCTGCGCGCCCTGGCCGGCCGGACGCTGGACGTGGGCGCCGTGCTGGGCGGCCTGCTGACGTTCAGCTCGATCGCGGACCGGGTGGCGAAAAGCTATCGCACGCATCTCTTCGGCGACGCGACGCTGCAGGCGCTCCCGGTGTTCCCGCGGTTCGTGATCAACGCCACGAACGTCCAGACGGGCGCGCTCTGGCGCTTCTCGCGCCCGTTCATGGGCGATCATCGCGTCGGCCTGATCCGCAATCCCACGGTGCCGCTGGCGGACGCCGTCGCCGCGTCCTCCGCGTTCCCGCCGGTGCTGTCACCGATGCGGCTGTCGCTCGATCCGTCCACGTTCGAGCGGCCGACGCGCGGCACGGATCTCGACATGCCGCCGTACACGACGCAGGCCGTGCTGACCGACGGCGGCGTCTACGACAACCTCGGACTCGAAACGGCGTGGAAGCGCTTCACGACGATCCTCGTCAGCGACGGCGGCGGACGGACGGCGCCCGACCCGCACCCGCGGGCAAACTGGGCGGCCCACGCCGTCCGCGTCAATCAGATCATCGACAATCAGGTGCGCGCGCTGCGCAAGCGGCAGTTGATCTCGTCCTATCGGCTCGGCGAGCGCGCCGGGACGTACTGGGGCATCCGCAGTCTGATGGGGAATGACTTTCCGCCCGGCGCGCTGCCGTGTCCGGAGACGCAGACGCTCGTCCTGGCCAACATCCCGACGCGCCTCAAGCGGATGGACGCGTACCTGCAGGAGCGCCTGATCAACTGGGGTTACGCGATCTGCGACGCCGCGATGCGGACGCACGTCGCCATCGACGCGCCGCCGCCCGCGCGCTTCCCCTATCCTGGCGGCGTCGGTGAGAACGTGACGCGTCCCCCTTCAGAGGAGTGAGCCATCATGCGACGACTGTTTCTGGTGTGTGTCTGTGTGGGTCTGACGACATTGATTGCGACTACGGCGGTGTCCGCGCAGCCGGTTCCGGCGGGACGCAAGGTGGGGTTCGCCGAGTATCTGAAAATGGGCTACAACGGTCTCAAGACCAACCTGACCGCTGCCGCCGAGCGGATGCCGGACGCGGACTACGGCTTCAAGATCGGTCCGATGCCGGAAGTCCGCACGTACGGGCAGATCTTCGCGCACGTCGCGGAGTCGCAGTCCGACATCTGCGCGGCGATCAAAGGCGCCCCGCGCGCGCACGCGCAGAAGCTCGACGAGACGTTGAAGACGAAGGCGGAGATCGTCAAGGCGCTGGCGGCGTCGTTTGCCGCGTGCGACGAGCTGTTCGCGTCGCTCACCGACGAGAGCGCCGTGGAGATGGTCAAGCGCGGAGAGGGAGAGATCGCCCGCAGCGCATTGCTCGTCGGCCTGCTCGCGCACGACGCGGAGATGTACGGCATCAGCACCGTCTACCTGCGCGCGAAAGGCCTCGTGCCGCCGTCCACCGAGCGACAGCAGCAGCGTCGCGCCGCCGGCCACTGATCGCCGACCGCGTCAGGATGCGCGATCGTTTTCGAGGGCGAGCGGCTGGGTGTCGCGCGGCAGGCGGACGGTGAACACGGCGCCCCCCGACGGTTTGTTCGATGCCTGGACGTCGCCGCCGTGCAGTTCGACCAGGTGGCGGACGATCGACAGGCCGAGGCCGGTGCCGCCGGACTCGCGCGAGCGGTCCTTGTCGACGCGGTAGAAGCGCTCGAAGATGCGCGTGAGGTCGACGTCGGGAATGCCCGGCCCCTGATCGCTGACTTCGAGCACGACGCGCGATCCGTCGACGCGCGACTGGAGGTCGATCCGGCTGCCGTGCGGCGAGTAGTTCGACGCGTTCTCGATCAGGTTGCGCAGCACGTCGTGCAGCTTGGCGGGATCGCCGACCACCGTCCCCGCATCCCGGCCCACCACGATGTCGACGTCCTGCCGCCGGCCTTCCAGCACCGGCGTCAGGTCCGCGATGACGCCGCCGAACAGCGTCTCGACGGAGCAGGGCGATCGCTCCAGCGCTTCCTGTCCCGCGTCCAGCCGCGCGAGGCGCAACAGGTCCTTCACCAGCCGCTCCATCCGGCTGGAATGGCGCGCGATGATCTCCAGGAAGCGGCGCGTTTCTTCCTCGCGCGGCGGCGCGTCGAGCAGCGCTTCGACGTAGCCGCGGATGGCCGTCAGCGGCGTGCGCAGCTCGTGCGAGACGTTGGCGACGAAGTCGCGGCGGATGCGGTCCGCGCGGCGCAGGTCCGTGATGTCGTGCAGCACGAGCACGGCGCCGGTCTGGCCGGACGAGGACACCGACGCCGCGCGCGCGATCAGGGTCTGGTTGGCGTCGCGTCCCAGCGACAGCTCCGCGCCGCCCGGCGTCTGGCCGTGCAGGGCCCGCGCGAGCTGCGCGGCAATCTCGGGATGGCGGATCAGCTCCAGGTAGCGGCGGCCGATGGCCGAATCGTCCAGCCGCAGCATCCGCCGCGCCGCGTCGTTGATCAACTGGACGTGTCCCTGCTGGCTGACGACGAGCACGCCTTCGACCATGCCGGACAGGATCGCTTCCATCCGCGCGCGGTCCCGCGCCAGATCCTCAATCCTCACTCCCAGCACCATCGTCAGATCATTGAACGTGCGCGCGAGCAGGCCGATCTCGTCCGTCTGGACGTCGCGGGCGCGCGCCTCGTGATCGCCCGCGATGGCGCGCCGCGCGGCGGTCGTGATCGCGTCGATCCGCCGGGGCAGCGCGCGCGTGAACGCCCACGCGAACAGCGCCGCCAGCGCGAGAATCACCGCGACGCCGGCCAGCAGCGGCCCGCGCACGACGGACATTGCCTCGATGCCGCGGCCTTCGAGCGTTCGGACGATGAGCAGGGTGACGAGCAGCAGCGCCACGGTGGACGTGACGGCGGTGACGATGAAGATGCGGGCCCGGACGCGCATGCGAAGTGGCGAGCTCCTTGGGGGACGGCGGATCGAGTGGCGTGAGCGTGGACGCGGTTCTGGGCCGGCCGATCGCGATCAGCCGGTGGCGCGCGGCAGGCTACTCATGATCGTCCGGCCCCGTGACGAGCTTGTAACCAAACTGCTTGACCGTTTCAATCGCGTTCGCGAGCACCGGCAGCTTCTCGCGGAGGCGCCGGACGTGAACGTCCACGGTCCGCGTGCCGCCGGTGTATTGATACCCCCACACGTCCTGCAGGAGCAGGTCGCGCGAGAGGACGCGGCCCTTGTGTTCGAGGAAGTACTGCAGCAGCAGGAACTCCTTCGCCGTCAGGCGGACTTCGCGATCCGTATCGTGGACGAGATGCCGCGTCAGGTCGAGCGCCAGCGATCCGTAGCGGAGCACGCGCTCGTCCGACGCCTGGCGCTTCGTGCGGCGGAGCAGCGCGTTCACGCGCGCGACCAGCTCTTTCGGGCTGAACGGCTTCGTGACGTAGTCGTCCGCGCCGAGCTCGAGGCCGACGATGCGGTCGGACTCCTCGGCGCGCGCGGTGAGCATGATGATCGGGACGCCGGCCGTGGCCGTGTCGGTGCGCATGGCGCGGCAGATTTCGAGGCCGTCCAGGCCGGGCAGCATGCGATCGAGGATGACGACGTCGGGGACGTTCCGGCGGGCGAACGTCATCACGTCGGCGCCGTGCGTCAACACGTCGGCCTCGTGGCCCGCGAGCGTCAGGTAGTGAACGATCAGCTCGGCGATATCTGGATCGTCCTCGACAACGAGAATGCGGCTCATGAGTTGGGCGCGGGCAGTGGTCCCGACGCGACGCCGGCCAGGCGCTCGACGGGCGCCCGGGCCAGGGTCGCGCGCAGATCCGCATCAGACGCGTACCGCCGCGCCGGGATGCGTCGCGCGGACACCTCCAACGGCACGGTGGCCCCGTCGAACGGGTCCGGCGTGATTTCCAACCGCTCGCCGTGCAGTATAGCCCGATAGTCTTCCATGAGATACGGGTCGTGCCACCCGCTGCAGTAGACCAGAGAGAACAGATCGCCGAGGCCGACGATCACATAGTCCTGCAGGAACTGGCTGGGATCGACGACCGGCCACGTCGGCGCGGCCTCAGCCGCATCAGTGGCCGCGTCGGTGGCCGCGCCGGCGTCCGCGGGCGGCGTCGTGCTGAGGCTGAAGAGGTCATCGCGGCGGCGTTCGAGGTCTGCGAAGAACGCGTGCCAGTCGGGATCGTGGGCGTACCGGCGGTAGACCGTCAGCGCGTGCTGCGCGACGAGCGCGCCGACGTACGGGTCGCGCGCCGCCAGGCGGTCGACCGCGCGCGGCCAGACGCCCTGTTTGTGGGCGAGCGGCGCGGTCATGAAGTCGTACGGCAGGCCGGTCTCCGGTGAGACGGGCGGCGCGGCGTCCCATTCTTCCCACTCGCAGTCGTGCAGCGCCGCGGCCATCAGGACGCGGTCCCGCGTGGCGCGCGTGGGGAAGCCGTGGTGCGTCCACGCCGTCATGAGACGTCCCGCGAGCGCCGCGTGATCGGGCTGCGTGATGAGGAGCAGGTCGGAGCCGTCGGGGCGAATGATCATGACAGGACCCGGTGTGCGTGCCGCGCGGGACGCTACAGCTCCTTCACGCCGTGGTTCTGCGTGAGGAACCAGATCGAGACCGCGGTCAGCAGCGCGCCGTTGATCGCGAGCGCGAGCGGCGCGCCCGTGTGGCTGGCCAGCGTGCCCGCGGCGAGGCTCCCGAGCGGCATGCCGCCGCGGAACGCGACCATGTAGATGCTCATGACGCGGCCGCGCATCTCGTCCGGCGCAATCAACTGCGCCAGCGAAATCATCGTCGACGTCATGACGATCATCGCCGCGCCGCCGATGAACAGCAGCAGGTAGGTGACCGGCAGGAAGCGCGAGAACGCGAACGCGATCACGATGACGCCGAACACGCACTGGACGATCAGCGCCGTCCGGCCCATGTGGGCGTAGCGTCCTTTCCACGCGACGATCAGCGCGCCGGCGACGGCGCCCGTGCCGGACCAGGCCATCATCCGGCTGTACTCCTGCACGCCCTGGCCGAAGACCTCGCGGGCGACGACGGGCATCAGCGTCTGCAGCGGCAGGCCGAGGAACGTCGACAGGAAGCCGATGACCGTCAGCGTGACGAGCGCGGGGCGCGCGCGGACGTAGGCCAGGCCCGTCTTCATCTCGGCGGCAATCGATTGGTTCGCGCGCGGCGCGGACGACCGTGCCGACGCTCGGGGCAGCCGCAGCATCAGCAGCGCCCAGATCACGAAGAAGAAGGACAAGCCGTTCAGCGCGAAACAGGCCGCCATGCCGACGGCCGCGAGCGCGACGCCGGCGAGCAGCGGGCCGACGATGCGCGACAGGTTGAACTGGATCGAATTGAGCGCGATGGCGTTCGGCAGATCCTTGCGTTCGACGAGTGACGGCATGAACGACTGATACGCGGGGCCGCCGAAGGACTGCGCGAGGCCGGTCACGGCGGACAGCGTCAGCACGTGCCAGATGCGGACGACGTCGAAATAGACCAGCGCGGCGAGCGTGAACGCGGCGCTGAGCTGGACGACCTGCGAGCCGATGAGCAGGAGGCGGCGATCGTGTCGATCCGCGATCACGCCGCCGACCAGCGTCAGCATGAGGATGGGCAGCTCGCCGATGAAATTATCCAGGCCGAGATAGAACGCGGACCCGGTGAGCGTCAGCACCAGCCAGTTCTGCGCGACCTTCTGCATCCACGTGCCGCTGGTCGACAGCACGTTGGCCATCCACAGCAGCCGGAAATTGCGCGATGCGAGTGCGGATCCGAGGCGCCACAGCCCGCGCGGCGCGGGTGCGACCGCTTCAGGGGGCGTCGCCGCGTGGACAGCGGCGTCCGGCGTGGTGGAACACGGCGGTTCGGAGGTCACGGAGTCGGAGGGAGCGGAAGCCACGACGGTCTGTATCGTAGCACCCCCGCTCAACCGTGGGGTGTCGCGTGCGTGTTTGCTGTGATGAAGGCCCCGCACGGGGAGTGGCCCGCGCGAGGTGCGTCTGCTGTGGCCGCGCTATTGCGGGAACGGGCAGGTCTTTATGCAGATCGCCACGCTGGGCAGTTGAGTGTACTGGCCGTCGCCGCATTCCAGGCTGAACAGGCGCGGATGGCTGTTCGGCCGGATGTTGCAGTCGACGGTGGCTGTCGTCGCGCTGCAACTGCGTGCGACCGGAGTTCCGCCGTCAGCCCTGCATGCGTTCTGCAGCGTGTTGCAGGGGAAACACTGCGTCGGAGGCGGACCCGAGTAGAGCAGCCGGTTCGGCGATCCCGCGCCGATGTTGAACAGCTTGTCTGCCGTCGCGGCCGAGACGAGCGCATTGGCCACGGCGCCCGGCGATGCGGTGCGGTTGGTTTGCAGATACAACGCCGCGGCGCCGGTGACGTGCGGGGCGGCCATCGACGGCCGCTGCTCGTCGTCTCGTCGCCATCGTGGAAGATGCCGGCAGAGACGATGCTCTCGCGCCGGCCGCGAACGTCCTGCTCGATGAACGCCACGCGCGGATCCTCGCTGAGGGCGCGCGCCGCCTCTTCGGAGAGCTCGATCGCGAAGCCGTTGATCGCATGCTGATAGATCTGCGTCAGCCGTCCGCGGTGGACCGCGGCGAGTTGTTGCGCGAGCGCCGGCGCCGCGAAGCGAGTCCTTTCGGCCCCGCCGCGGTGTCGTGTAGCACGACGATGTAGCGGTTGGGAATGCCGGCGGCGTGTGGACGGAACTTGCTCAACGGTTCCTGCGCGTCGCCAGTCGCGCCCAGGCCATAGACAACGGTGGAGACGAACACCGTCGCGATCGAGAGCCAGCGCATTACGGTCTTTCTCATGCTCGGACCTCCTCACGAACCAACCCAGGCAGGCGCGCCCTATGAGTAGCATCGGCGCTCGACGAAACGTGAACGTTTTCAGCAGGTTGTACGTATTGCCGTGTGTCATAGCAGATATCTGCGCATTCGTGGACGCGAGAGCCGGACCTGGTGTCTGTTTCTGTCCGCCGTGCGGAACGCTTTCGTTCGATTGGTGGAACAGGCATTCGTCCGCGCGCGCCGCTCGTCTGCGTGGCGCGCCGTTCGCGCGCGAAAACCGTCGCGGCGGAGGCTGGTTGTAGAATGGTCGGTCAGATCGCCGCGCGGAGGGCGCGCCGCGGAGCCCGAAAGGAACTGCGATGTCAACGGAACGGACCAGACGACAATTCATCCAGCACGTCGGCGCCGGCGCGGTGGCGGCCGCTGCCGCGGCCTCGACGCCGCTCGCGGCCGGCGAGCGGACGCGCGTCCTGCCGGCGTCTTCCCGCATTCTTGGCGCGAACGAGCGGCTCAACGTCGGCTTCATCGGCTGCGGCGGCCGCATGAACACGCACATCGATCACATCGTCCGGCGCGGACGCGAGAAGGGCGACGTCCAGGCAGTCGCCGTCAACGACATCTGGGAGAAGCGCAAGAAGGACGCGCGCGAGCGCGCCAAGGTCGACGAGAAGGCCGTCTATCACGACTATCGCGAGATCTGTCAGCGCGCCGACGTCGACATCGTCGTCATCTCCTCCCCGGATCACTGGCACTTCGATCACGCGATGGCGGCCCTCAAGGCCGGCAAGGACGTCTATCTCGAAAAGCCGATGACCTACACGCTGGACGAGGCACGGCAGATCGCCGAGGCGGTGAAGTCCAGCGGACGCGTCCTGCAGGTCGGCAGCCAGTACACGTCGCTCGATCACTTCTGGAAGGCCAAGAAGATCGTCGCCGACGGCTTGATCGGCGAAGTCGTGTGGGCCTCCGGCGGCTTTGGTCGCAACCGCAACGAGACCGGCGAGTGGAACTACAAGATCGACGGGGACGCGAACGAGAAGAATCTCGATTGGAAGGCGTTCCTCGGCAGCGCGCCGTCGCGTCCGTGGGAGCCGGCCCGCTATTTCCGCTGGCGCAAGTACTGGGATTACTCCGGCGGCATCGCGACCGACCTCTTCTATCACACGGTGTCGCCGCTGCTGCTCGCCATCGGTCCGGAATTCCCGATCCGCGCGACGGCGTCGGGCGGCATCTACGTCCAGAAGGATCGTGAAGTGCCGGACACGTTCTTCATGAACGTCGACTATCCGGAATGGACGATGCAGTTGGCGTGCTCGGTGGCGAGCGGGACGGGCGCCCCGCTGGTGCTGCACGGGTCGAAGGGGACGATCTTCGTCGGGCTGGACAGCGAAGCGTTCAACAACGAGACCATCGACGTCGTGCCGGACAAGCCGTACCGGGACGAATTTATCAAGCAGGCGGGCGGCGAGACGTTGAAAGTGCCGGTGAAGCCGTTCGTGCGCGGCGAGCATCCGCACATGGACAACTTCCTGGACTGCGTCCGCAGCCGGCAGGAGCCGCACCTGCCCGCGGACCTGGGCTACAAGGCGATGGCGGCCATCGCGATGGGCGTGCAGTCGTACCGGACCGGCAAGGTCCTGACGTTCGACACGCAGACGCAGCGGGTCACCGATTGACGCGACTGACGGGTGACGCGAGCGGGCCAGGCGCACGTCTGGAGCCGGCCGGGGATCGACAGCAGCAGAAGAGCAGGGGAGCGCAGCGTATGGGGCCGATTTCGCAGTTCATCGACCGGCACTACCGGCATTTCAACGCCGCGGCGCTGAAGGACGCGGCGGACGGGTGGATCCGTCATCTCGACCAGGGCGGCGTCATGCTGACCACTCTGGCCGGTGCGATGAGCACCGCGGAACTGGGGGTGTCGCTCGCGGAGATGATCCGGCAGGGGAAGGTCCACGCGATCTGTTGCACCGGGGCCAACCTCGAAGAGGACGTCTTCAACCTCGTCGCGCACAACCACTACGAGCGCATTCCGCACTACCGTCATCTCTCGCCGGCGGACGAGCAGGCGCTGCTGGACCGGCACCTCAATCGTGTCACCGACACGTGCATCCCCGAGCACGAAGCCATGCGCCGCATCGAAACGGCGGTGCTGGAAGAGTGGATGGCCGCGGACCAGCGGGGCGAGCGCCTGTTCCCGCACCAGTTCCTCTATCGGATCCTGCAGAACGGGAAGCTGACGGCGTCCTACGAGATCGATCCGAAAGACAGTTGGCTCACCGCGGCGATGGAGCGCAACCTGCCGATGTTCGTGCCCGGCTGGGAAGACGCGACGCTAGGCAACATGTACGCCGCGCACTGCATCACGGGCGAGGTGAAGAACGTCCACACCGTCCGGACCGGCATCGAATACATGATCGAGCTGGCGCGCTGGTATCAGGACGTCAGCGTGAAGCAGTCCATCGGGTTCTTCCAGATCGGCGGCGGCATTGCCGGCGATTTTCCCATCTGTGTCGTCCCGATGCTGCACCAGGACCTGCAGAAGCCTGACGTGCCGCTATGGGGCTATTTCTGCCAGATCAGCGATTCGACGACGAGCTACGGCTCGTACTCGGGCGCGGTCCCCAACGAAAAGATCACCTGGGGCAAGCTGGCCACCGACACCCCCAAATACATCATCGAGTCCGACGCCACCATCGTCGCCCCGCTGATCTTCGCGAAAGTCCTCGGCTGGTAGAGGCGGACGCGTCCGCGTCCGCCTGACCGCTTGACGGGCGCGTCGCACTCAGGCGTCGAGGCCGGCGGCTTGACGGAGCCGCTGGTCTGCCGTCAGCAACGACAGCCCGCCGAGATGTCGACGCGCGGTGAGGAACGTCGCGAGATGAAGGGCATCGAGCGCGCGGAGCGCTCGGCTCGGCGCCACCACTGAGGCGAGGGAGCAGATGGTCTCAGTGAGCTCGAAGATGTGACACCGCGGCCACAACGCGTCCAGGTCTCGCTGAAGATCGGTGAGCCGCGTCTCGGTGCATTCGCCCGTGAGACGCAGGCGATGGAAGGCCCGCGCCACTTCCACCTGTGTCAGACGAGACGTCACGAGCATGTCCGCCTCGCGAAATTCTTTCTCGATCGTTGGCGTCATGCCGGGTTCGAGCAGCGCTCGGAGGACGGCGGACGTATCCAGATAGACGGCACCCATGACGCGACTCCGCTACTCCCCGAGCTTGTCAGAGTGGCTGGCGCCCGATCGGATCTCGTCTGGCCGGATCTCGTCCGATCGAATCTCGTCCAGCAGGCGTTTGGCCGTTCCCTTCGGCAGGTTCGCACTGGTCGGCCGCCAGATCCAGTCTCCCTTCGCCAACTCCGGCGCCGCCACTTCGCGAGCGGCGACAAGGGCCTCCAGCGGATCGGTGACCGCATCGCGCGTCATCAAACGAGGTTGACGCAATTCCGCCACGACGGCGTCCCTATCAGACACGAGCACGACCTCTCCGGACTTGACCAGACGGATGTATTCCGACAGGTGGGTTTTCAACTGCTTGATGCCGACGACCTTCACTCCGTCATTGTAGTCACCAGTGACTACATGGGTCAATGCGTCAGGAATGATGGCAACCCTGGGCGGGAAAGCCTTGGAAACTCCTCACAACTCCTGACAGCACTGTTACAATAAGCCCCCGCATGCGCGCGGTCCGACTTTTCCTCATCTCTTTCCTGGTCCTGTTCCTGGAAGTGGCGTTGATTCGGTGGATGCCGGCCTACGTCCGGCTCCTCTCGTACTTCTCCAATTTCATCCTGCTGGCGAGCTTCCTGGGCATCGGCGTCGGTTGTCTGCTGACGCGGACCCGGCCGTTGCTGCCCTGGTTCGCGGCGGTGCAGACCCTCGTCATCGGCGCCGTGTATTTCCTCCGCCTGGAAATCCACGTCCCGTCGTCCACCAGCATCTACTTCACCAGCGGCACCTCGGCGCAGGTCATCCCGATCGAAAGCAGCATGCTCCTCCCGCTGCTCTTTATCGTCGTCGCCATCCTCTTCGTCACGCTGGCGCAGACGCTCGGACAGGCGATGGAGCAGGGCCGGCCGCTCGTCGCTTATTCGGTGAATCTGGCCGGCAGCCTCGCCGGGGTGATTGCCTTCGCGGCGATGTCCTGGCTGGAACTGCCGCCGACCGCGTGGTTCGGCCTGGCGTTCGCGACCGCGGTGCCGTTCCTCTTCCAGGGACGACGGCTCGTCTCGGTCTTCAACGTCAGCCTGCTGGCCGTGTCGCTGTTCATGGTCCACCAGCTCGCGAAAAACACGATCTGGTCGCCCTATTACAAGATCACCGCCTACACGAACAACCACGAGACCGTCGTCGAGGTGAACAACATCTTCCACCAGTCGATGGCGCCGGTGACCGAGAAGGAATATTTCTACCAGTGGCCGTATACGGTCCTGGGCAACAACTTCGATGACGTCCTGATCCTCGGCGCGGGCTCGGGCACGGACGTCGCCGCGTCGCTGCTGCACGGCTCCAAGCGCATCGACGCCGTCGAGATCGATCCCGTCATCGTCCGCCTCGGCCGGCAGTATCATCCCGACAAGCCGTACGACAACTCGCGCGTCCACATCAAGACGGACGATGCGCGGCACTTCCTGCGGACGACGGATCGCAAGTACGACCTCGTCGTCTTCGCGCTGATCGACTCGCTGACGCTGCAATCCGGCTTCGCGTCCGTGCGGCTGGAAAGCTACATGTTCACCGAGGAATCCTTCCGCGCGGTGAAGGATCGCCTGAAGCCGAACGGCGTCCTCGTCGTCTACAACTACTTCCGCGAGCGCTGGCTCGTGGACCGGCTCGCGAACACCGCGGCGGCGGCGTTCGGCCAGGAGCCGCGCGTCCACGTCCACCAGGAGCACGGCTACCTCGGTGTGATGATGGTCGGCCCCGGCCTGAACCGCATCGCCGCCTGGCCGCCGATTCCGGATCGCGTCGAAGCCTACAACCATCCGGACGTCGTCAGCCCCGGCCTGATCCTCGCGCGCGATCAGCACGTCAATCCGGCGACTGACAACTGGCCGTTCCTCTACATGCGGTCGCCGCACATCCCGACGCACTACCTGTGGGCGCTCGGCCTCGTGCTCGTGACGTCGGTGCTGGCCGTCGGCCTGACGCTGCGTTTTGGCCAAGGCGGCGCGGGCAGCGCCGTCCGCGGACTGACGCTGTCCTCCTTCCCGTGGCACTTCTTCTTCCTCGGCGTCGGCTTCATGCTCATGGAGACGAAGGCCATCATCCAGTTCGCGCTCCTGTGGGGCTCGACGTGGGTCGTCGCGTCGCTGGCGATTGCGTCGGTGCTGACGATGGCGATTGCGGCGACGTGGACGGCGTCGCGCGTGGAGATCCGCCGGCCGTGGGTCGTGGGCGCGGTGCTGCTGTTCCTGCTCGGCGTGAATTACCTCCTGCCCGTCGGCCGCCTGGCCTTCGACAGCCTCGTCATGGAATCGCTGGTCTACGCGCTGCTGATGTTCAGCCCGATCTATTGCGCCGGCCTGCTGTTCGGATCGAGCCTGCGGTACTCGACCGGCGTCGCCCGCGACTACGGCGCGAACCTGCTCGGCGCGATGGTGGGCGGCGTCGCCGAATACATCGCGCTGGTCTCCGGCTATCAATTCCTGCTGCTCGTCGTGGCGCTCTGCTACGTCCTCGCGCTGGTGACCCGTCCCAGGCCCGAGACCGCGCGCGTGCAGGCGGCGCGGGCGGACGCGGCCTCGGTGCGCGCTTAGCGGACCTCGCGTTTCGCATCGCGGCACGCCGTCGTGAAACGGCGCGGACGTCGTCCGCGGCGCGATTGGTCGTCGTGGCGTTTGCAGGTATGCTTACGCGACCATTCTGACCCCGTCGATCCGACCGGCGATCCCAGCGAAGAGAGGTCGACCATGAACGAGTCGCGTCTGTTCCGAGCGAGCTGTCTGGCCCTTGTCGCCACCGCGATGACGTTTGCCATTCGCGGCGACATCATGGGCGACTTCGAGAAGATCCTGTCGTTGGACAAGACGCACGTCGGCGCGATTGCCGGCGCGGCGTTCTGGGGCTTCGGCCTGTCGATCCTCTTCGGCGGTCCGCTCTGCGATCTGCTCGGCATGAACACGCTGCTCCGTCTCGCGGCGGCCGGCCACATCGGCGGGACGCTGCTGACGATCGTCGCGCCGTCCTATCCGATCCTCTACCTCGCGACGCTGATCGTCGGCATCGCCAACGGCCTCGTCGAGGCGGCCGTCAATCCACTCGTCGCGACGATCTATTCCAGGGACAAGACCGCCAAGCTCACGCTGCTGCACGCCTGGTTTCCCGGCGGCATCGTCATCGGCGGCGTGCTCGCATTCCTCATCAGCCAGATGTCCACGCCCGGCGCCGACGGGATTCTCACGATCGGCGGCTGGCCCGCGTGGCAGGTGAAGATGCTGCTGATCCTCTTCCCGGCCGCGGCGTATGCGTATCTGTTCCTCGGCGTGACGTTCCCGCCCACCGAGCGCGAAGCGGCCGGCGTCCCGTTCAGCGAGATGTTCCGCGAGCTGGCGCGTCCGCTCTTCCTCGTCGTCTGGCTCTCGATGTGGCTGACGGCCGCGACGGAGCTGGGCTTCGGCCAGTGGGTGTCGAACATCTTCAACGACGTCATGCAGAGCACCGCGCAGGCCGGCGTGCTGGTGCTCGTGTGGACGAACGGCTTGATGTACGTGATGCGGCAGTTCTTCGGCAACGTCTCGCATCGCGTCTCGCCGGTCGCGCTCATCGCGACGACGTCGGTGCCGGCCGCGCTCGGGTTGTTCCTCTTCAGCCAGGCCTCGACGCCGGTCCAGGCGTTTGGCGCGGCCGCGCTCGTCGCGATCGGCGTCGCGTTCTGGTGGCCGACGATGCTGGGGATTACGTCGGAACGGTTCCCGAAGGGCGGCGCGCTGGCGCTGGCGGTGATTGGCGCGACGGGCAGCGTCTCGACGGCGATCTCCGGTCCGGTGATGGGGTGGATGAACGACGCGTTCGGCCCACGCATGGTGCTGGCGTATTGGGCCATCCTCCCGTGTATCCTGTTTGCGATCTTTGGTGCGATCTACCTCGCCGACAAGTCGCGCGGCGGGTATCGCGTCGAACGCATCCAGCAGCACGGCTGAGAAAGTCGTCAGTGGTCAGTTATCAGTTATGAGTGCGCGGTTGAACTGACGACGGAACCCGATCGACTCAGCACGGCCTGACGACTGAAAACTGACGACTGACGACTGACGACTGATAACTTCGTTTCATGAATCTCAAGCATCTCGATCGAGCGATTGTGCAGATCTCGCTGGATCTGACGTCATTATCGGAAGCATTGAACATTGCGCAGGTGGCGGTCGACGCCGGGGTCGACTGGCTGGAGGCGGGCACGCCGCTGCTGCTCGCCGAGGGCCTGCGCGCGGTTGAAGCGTTACGGGCCCGCTTTCCGGATCACCCCATCATCGCGGACCTGAAGACGATGGACGGCGGCTATCTCGAAGCGGAGATGATGGCCAAGGCCGGCGCGAGCTTCGTCGTCGTCATGGGACGCGCGCACGAGGCGACGATTCGCCGGGTCATTGATGCCGGCCGCGATTTCGGCTGCCTGGTGATGGGCGACAACCTCGGCGCGGACGATCGCGTCGCCAACGCGAAGTGGATGGCCGATCTCGGCGTCGATGTCGTCATCCATCACATCGGCTACGACGAGCGCCGGATGATCACGGGCCTCAGTCCGATGGACGAACTGGACGCCGTCGTCGCGGCGGTCGACGTCCCCGTGCAGGCGGTTGGCGGCCTGACGCTGAAGCAGGCCATCGAATGTCCGGCGCACGGCGCGCCGCTCGTCGTCCTCGGCGCGCCGCTCGTCATCGACGCCGACGGCTTCAAGCCGGCCGGCAGCCATCTGCCTGACATCCTCCGCGAGCTGTGCGCGGAGATCCGCAAGACGCCCGTCGTCCGTCCGGCGCACCGCGCCGCCGGCCGCGCGCACGCGTGACCGGCGCTCATCCTGGGTCGACTCGATTGGAGGGCGCAGCCATGTCTTCATCGTCCGCTTCATCTCCCACGTCATCCACGGCCACCGGCGCCTCCACGCAGCCCGCGGTCGTGCAATACGCGCTCGAACCGATGGCGGTCGAGCTGCGCGAAATCCCCGTCCCCACGATTGGCGACGAGGACGTGCTCCTGCAGGTCGGGGCGGTGTCGGTGTGCGGATCGGATATCCATCAGGCACACAACACGCAGTCCTGGCCGGTGAACGTGCCGGTCGTGCTCGGCCACGAATTCGGCGGCACGGTTGCCGCGGTCGGGCGCGCCGTCCGCAGCGTCCGCGAGGGCGATCGGGTCGTCTCCGAAACGGCCGCGGTGATCTGTGGCACGTGCCTGATGTGCCGCACGGGACGCTACAATCTGTGTCCGACGCGCAAGGGCTTCGGTTACGGCGTCAACGGCGCGATGGCCGCGTACGTGCGGACGCCGGCGCGCTGCCTGCACCGCATCCCCGACCGTCTGCCGTTCGACCTCGCGTGCCTCGCCGAGCCGCACGCGGTGGCGTATCAGGCGATGTGCGTGAACTCGTCCATCCGCCCGGGCGATCTCGTCGTCGTCCTCGGACCTGGCCCCATCGGCCTGTTGTGCGCGCGCATGGCGGCCCTGGCCGGGGCGCATCCGCTCGTCGTCGCCGGGCTGACGGGCGACGCCGCCCGCCTGGCGACCGCGCGCGAACTGGGCGCGACGCACACGGTGGACGTCCAGAAGGCATCGCTGGACGAGGTCGTCCGCAGCCTGGACCCGCTGGGCGCGGACCTCGTCTGCGACGCGTCCGGAGCCAGCCGTCCGCTGGACGTCGCGCTGCGGCTGGCCCGTCCGGACGGACAGGTGACCAAGGTCGGCTGGTCGCCGGACCAGGTGCCGGTCGATCTCAATCCGCTCGTGCAGAAGAACGTGCGCCTGCAGGGATCCTTCAGCCACAATTATCCGGTGTGGGAGCGCGTCATCCACCTGCTGGACGCGGGGCTCACGCGCGCCGACACGATCGTCGGCTTGCGCGCCGGGCTCGGCGACTGGCGCCGCGCGTTCGACGCGATGCACGACGGCGCCGTGATCAAGTCGGTGCTGCTCCCGAATGGGTAGGACGGCGAAAGGAAGCGAGGGCGTCGTGGCGTCAGGACGTGACACATCCGTGCGTGAGACATCACTCCGCGAGAAGGTCTGCGTCATCACCGGATCGACGTCCGGCATCGGCCGCGGCCTCGCCGAGCACTTCGCGACGCTCGGCGCGGCCGTCGTCGTCCACGGACGCGACCGCAATCGCGGCGAGGCCGTCGCCGCCGCGATCCGCGGCGAAGGCGGCGAAGCGCGCTTCATCGAGGCGGACCTGCTGGACGAGGCGAGCGGACGCGCGCTGATCCGGCAGGCGGTCGAGTGGAAAGGACATCTCGACGTCCTCGTCAACAACGCCGCCGACACGTCGCGCGGGACGGTCGAGAGCACGACCATCGAGGAGTGGGACCGGATCCTCGCGGCGAACCTGCGGGCGCCGTTCGTGCTGATGCAGGCGGCCGTCGCGGACATGAAGACGCGGCAGGCGGGCTCGATCGTCAACATCGGATCCGTCAACGCGTACATCGGCGAGTCGAAGCTGTGCGCGTATTCGGTGTCGAAGGGCGGCCTGATGACGCTGACGAAGAACGCCGCGGCGCAGTTGAACCGCTATCGCATCCGCGTGAACCAGCTCAATGTCGGGTGGACGCTGACCGAGGGCGAGCACCGCGTCAAGCGCGAGTCGGAAGGCAAGGGCGAAGAGTGGCTGGACGAGGCCGTGAAGACGCGTCCGTTCGGCCGGCTGCTGCTGCCGCGAGACATCGCCTACGCCGCCGCCTACTTCGCGTCGGACGCGAGCGCGTGCGTCACGGGATCGGTCATGGACATGGAGCAGTATCCCGTCGGCGCGCCGCCGAACTGGTAGCGCGCCTGGCGGCGACTCGCGCGTCGCGCGGCGATCGATCGGTCTCTCTTCTTCTTTTTGCGTTCTCTGGTGTGTTAGCAAGCATGGCGCCACGTATCAGTCTGTTTCCGAAGTGTTGGTTCGACGAGTTCTGCCGCGGTGAGCGCGACTACGTCGAGTGGATCTATCAGGCGGCGGACCTCGACGGCGAGGGCATCGAGCACTACGACGGGTTCTTCAAGTCGCTGCGGCCCGAGGACGTCGATCCGGTCATCCGCGCGCAGGAGAAAACGGGGCAGGTGTCGTCGCTCCTGTGCTTCTCGCCCGATTTCACGCATCCGGACGCGGACGAGCGCGCGCGCCAGGTCGAGCGCCAGAAGCAGGCCATCGACCTCGCGGTCCGCGTCGGCTCGCGCCACTGCCGCACGCTGAGCGGCCAGCGCTATCCGGACATGCGCCGCGAGGACGGCATCGCGCGCACGGTCGACGGCATCAGCCGATCGCTGGACTACGCCGCGCAGCGCGGCGTCATCCTGTGCATGGAGAACCACTACAAGGACAGCAACTGGCGCTATCCGGAATTCGCGCAGCCCGAGGACATCTTCCTCGAGATCATCGACCGCATCGACTCGCCCTATTTCGGCGTCCAGTACGACCCGTCCAACGCGCTCGTCGGCGGCTTCGATCCGTTGACCTTCCTCGACAAGGTCAAGCATCGCGTCGTCAGCATGCACGCGTCCGACCGGTACCTCGCCGACGGCGCGACGCTGGACGACATCCGCACGGCCGACGGCTCGTTCGGCTATTCGGACAAGCTCAAACACGGCGAGACCGGCAAGGGCCTCAACGACTACGACACGATCTTCCGCACGCTCGCGAGCGTCGGCTACGACGGGTGGATCTCGATCGAGGACGGCATGAACGGTCTCGACGAGATCAAGCGCTCGGCCGCGTTCCTGAAGCGCAAGCGCGCCGAGTCCTTCGGCAGTGCCGCGCGGGAGTGGGTCAGTCATCAGACCTGACCCACTCCGGGCCGGCGCCTAAAAGACGACGAGCGGACCGAGCTCAGTCGGGAGAATGATGTTCTCCCAGGCGCTGAAGACGAACTGTGTGCCCGCGGCATTTCCTCCCCACAGGATCCCGATCAACGTAGCGGCGACATCGGCCTTGACGCCGCTCGCGCGGAACACCGGCGATCCGCTGTCGCCTCCGAGGACGCGCGCATTGACGGCGTCCTGACACAGCATGGCCTTGTTGGGAGGCTCATAGTTGACGCTGATGCACGTGAGGGCCACCGCGCCACGCGACCAGCCCGTCGTGCGGCCGACCTTATTGAGGATCTCGCCAGCGATCGGGAACGGGGCGGTGCCCACGATGGTCCAGCGGGACACGGGCGTGTTGATCGTGAGCGAAGCCGTGAACGGTGAGGCAGCGTTGGGGACTTGTGTCTTGGCGATTCTGGCGAATTCCTGCTGCGTGTTCGCGTCATAGCGCGCGAAGAGGCTATCGCTGCAGCGGCAGATGAACCCGACCGGGCAGATGAGGCCGCCCAGGCGCGGGCATGTGATGCCGGCCAGGAACGGTGGATCGACGGTCTCGACTCCAATTCTGTTGGGCTGGACGTTCTGGTGATAGACGGTGCCGTTGACGGCGCCTGTCGTGGCCGAGCAGTGTGAATTGGTGACAAAACCGACGACGCCCGCGCGATTGGCATTGAAGCCAAGCGTGCACAAGAAGCTGCCGGCGGGGATCTGGAAGTTGAGCTGATAACCGCCGGGGACGGGTCTGATCAGATTCTGCACGGTCTGGACGGGATGGATGCGCGGGACCCGCTCGACGATCACGGCGTCGCGCGGAGCGCTCGTCGCCGCCCGCAGGCTGTCCAGCAGCGAGAAAGTGTCAGAGGTGGCGGATTTCTCGTCGACCCCAATCACCACGCGGTTCCGGCGTTCGTCGATGTCGATCCAGACGACGTTCGGCTCTGCCAGGACGTCGTGGAGCTCGTTGCGCCAGTGATAGAGATCCTGGAAATCATACGTACCTTCAACGACGCGGATGCGCCGGCCGAGGGCCCGGATGTCCATCCGTGTCAGGACTTCGGGCGTGCGGGATATGTCGAGCATGTGAACAACGACGGCTCCCGTATCGTCGTAGAACAGGCCGCCAAACCCAGGCATCTCCCGGGCCATTCGAAGCATCTCCATGTCAGACGAGGCGGCCGCCGGACGCGGCAGGACGATCGTGACCAGTAGCGCCGCTCCAGCAAGCAGCCGTTTCAGATTGGTGTTCATTCCATATCTCCTTGTGAGAGCGCGTTGCGAACGTTCGGGCACACGACGGATCTGGCGACACTGAAAGTCCGCGCGAGCGAAGGAGGCGCGAGCGAGAGCGGCGAACTGTTGAGCGAGGACGGTAGAGTAGTGTGTGAGCACGTGCGAGCATATGACATCGGACGTGAACGTTCAGCGTGATGGGATTCTCGTGAGGTTCAGGCCCATGCGGCCACGATGCACGCGTACGATCCAGGCAGCGCTGTTCACCGTCCTGGGAATGCCCTGCCTGCGGCAGCGGTGAAGAGCGTGAATGACGGTGTGGTACACTCGCGGGTCATGTCGAAGAAGCGCGGCGCCGCCGGGCGCAACCCCGTGGTCGGCCTCGTGCAGATGACCTGCGACGAGCGCCCGGACAAGAACCTGAAGAAGGCGATCGACCGCATCGATCGCGCGGCGAAGGACGGCGCAACCATCGTCTGTCTGCAGGAGCTGTTTCGATCGCAGTACTTCTGTCAGACGGAAGACATCAAGCTCTTTTCCCTCGCTGAGTCGATCCCCGGACCGTCCACCGAGGCCATCGGCAAGATCGCGAAGCAGCGCAAGGTCGTCGTCATCGCCTCGCTCTTCGAACGGCGCACCGCCGGCGTGTATCACAACACCGCCGTCATCATCGGCCCCGACGGCAGGATCGCCGGGAAGTATCGCAAGATGCACATCCCGGACGATCCGCTCTACTACGAGAAGTTCTATTTCACGCCGGGCGACCTCGGCTTCCTGACGCACAACACGCCGCAGGCGAAGTGCGGCGTCCTCGTGTGCTGGGATCAGTGGTTCCCCGAAGCCGCGCGGCTGACCGCGCTCGGCGGCGCGCAGATCCTGTTCTATCCGACCGCCATCGGCTGGCTGCCCACCGAAGGCGAGGAGATGAACCAGGCCCAGCATCAGGCCTGGGAGACGATCCAGCGCTCGCACGCGATCGCGAACGGCGTGTTTGTCGTGTCGGTGAACCGCGTCGGCCGCGAAGGGCAGTTGACGTTCTGGGGACAGTCGTTCGTGGCCGATCCGTTCGGGCGCATCGTCGCGAAGGCGTCGAGCGAGCGCGAGGAGACGCTGATCGTCGAGTGCGACCTGCAGAAGATCGAGGAGACGCGGCAGAACTGGCCGTTCCTGCGCGATCGACGCATCGACATCTACTCGCAGCTCGCGGTGCGGTTCCGCGATGAGGAGCCGAACGGGCGATGAGCGGCGGCACGTCCACATCGACCCCCGCCGCGCTCGGCTACGCGATGCCGCCCGAGTGGGCGCGGCACGAGGCCACGTGGTTGTCGTGGCCCAAGGACCCGGTCACCTGGCCGGACCGCGTCCCGCAAGTGCAGGAGATCTTCCTGCGCATGATCGACGCGCTCGCGCCGCACGAGGCCGTCCACGTCCTCGTGGACACGGATGACGTCGCGGCAGGCGTCCGCGCGCGCATGACGTGGCCGCATGCCGCGAACGTGCGCGTCCACGTCGTCCCCACGGTCGATTCCTGGATCCGCGACTACGGCCCCAACTTCCTGACGCGGGCCGACGGCGCGCGTGCGTTCAACGATTGGGGCTTCAACGCCTGGGGCGAGAAATACGACGCGCTGATGGCGGACACGCGCGTGCCGGCGCTGCTGGAGCCGATCATCGGCCTGCCGCGGTTCACGCCGGGGCTGGTGATGGAAGGCGGGTCGATCGAAGTCAACGGCGCCGGCGTCGTGATGACGACGGAGCAGTGTTTGCTGAACGCGAACCGCAACCCGCATCTGGATCGCGCGGGGATCGAGCGCGCGCTGTGCGATTATCTCGGCGTGCGGCAGGTGCTCTGGCTCGGCGAGGGGGTCGCGGGCGACGATACGGACGGCCACATCGACGACATCGCCCGCTTCGTCTCCGAGCGGATCGTCGTCTGCGCCGTCGAAGAGGATCCGTCCGACGCGAATTATCACGTCCTGCAGGACAACGTCCGCCGCCTGGAGAAAGCGCGCGATCCGCACGGCCGCGCGTACGAAGTCGTCACGCTGCCGATGCCCGGTCCCGTGATGGCGGACAACGATCGCCTCCCGGCCAGCTACGCGAATTTCTACGTCGCGAATCAGGTCGTCCTGCTGCCGGTCTTCGGCCACGCCAACGATCGCCGCGCGCAGGAAATCCTCGCGTCGCTCTTCCCGGACCGGCGTATCGTCCCCATCAACTGCGAGCCGCTGATCTGGGGCATGGGCGCGATCCACTGCGTCACGCAGCAACAGCCCGCCTGAGCGTGAGACGCGGACGCTACGTCGACAGATCCGCCGTCGGCAGGAAGCGCGGCGGCTTCCTGATCTTCGTTGCCTGCTCGAACGCATACGCCAGCCTGATCAGCGTCGCGTCCGTCCAGGCCGCGCCGAAGAACGACACGCCGACGGGCAGGCCGTGGATGTAGCCCATCGGCACCGTGACGCTCGGATAGCCCGCGACGGCGGCCGGCGTCGAGCTGCCGCCGGTGAAGCGATCGCCGTTGATCAGGTCCGTCGGCCACGCCGGACCCGTGGTCATCGCGATGATGGCCTGGACGCGGTGCTGTGTGAGGACGGCGTCGATGCCTTGCGTGCGGGCGAGCGTCCGCGAGAGGCGGCGCGCCGCCCGGTACGCGGGCGCGGTGAGCGGGCCCTTCTTTTCCGCCTTCAGGAAAATCTCCTGCCCGAAGAACGGCATCTCTTTGTCGCGATGCTGTTCGTTGTACTCGATCAGCGCCGCGAGCGTCCGCGCGGGCGCGCGCGATCCGGCGGCCGCGAGATACGTGTTCAAGCCGTCCTTGAACTCGTAGAGCAGCACCTCGTACTCCGGTTCGTCCATCTTGCCGGCGGACGGGAGGTCGGCGGGATCGATCAGCACCGCGCCCGCGGACTTCAACGCGGCGAGCGCTTCCGCGAAGACGCGGTCCACCTTGTCGCTGCCGCCGAACGACTTGCGGGCCACGCCGAGGCGGACGCCTTTCAGCGCGCCGGTGTCGAGGCCGCGCGTGTAGTCCACGCCGGCGTGCGTGCGGCTCGCGATCGTCGCGGCGTCGCGCGGATCGACGCCGGTCAGGACGCTGAGCAGCGCCGCGGCGTCCGCGACGGTGCGCGCCATCGGGCCGGCGGTGTCCTGGCTGGCCGAGATGGGAATGATGCCGGCGCGGCTGACGAGGCCGACCGTCGGCTTGATGCCGACGATACCGTTGATCGAAGCGGGGCAGACGATCGAACCGTCCGTTTCGGTGCCGATGGCGGCCGCGCAGAGATTCGCGGCGACGGCGGCGCCGGAGCCGGACGAAGAGCCGCAGGGATTGCGGTCCAGCGCGTACGGATTGCGCGTCTGTCCGCCGCGTCCGCTCCAGCCGCTCGTGGAGCGTTCGGAGCGGAAATTCGCCCACTCGCTCAGGTTCGTCTTGCCGAGGATGACCGCGCCCGCGCGGCGCAGGCGCTCGGCGACGGTGGCGTCCTGCGCGGGCGTCCAGCCCGCGAGCGCGAGCGAGCCGGCGCTCGTCTTCATGCGGTCCGCGGTGTCGATGTTGTCCTTGATGAGGATCGGGATGCCGTGCAGCGGACCGCGCGTGACGCCGTTCTTGCGGTCGCGATCGAGCTGTTCGGCGATCGCCAGGGCTTCGGGGTTCACCTCGATGACGCTGTTGAGCCGCGGACCCGAGTCCGCGCCCGCGCGATCGCCCGCTCCTACCCGATCAATCGTGTCGATGCGCTTCAGGTACGCCTCGGTGAGCGCGCGCGACGTGAGTGTGCCCGCGTCCATCGCCTGCCGCAGCCCGGCGATCGTCGCCTCGTCGTGCTCGAACGGACGCGGTGATTGCGCGAGTGGCGCGTCCACATCGGGAGCGCCGGACGCCGCGGCGGACGAAGGATGGATGGTCGTGGAGGCGGCGAGCGAGGCCGCGCCGAGTGCCGGCCCGATCTGCAGGAACTGTCGGCGTTTCATGAACGCGGCTCCTTTGAGTGAATCCGCATCCTAGCACGGCCGCGCCCGGCCCATCGCGGCTGCCAACCACCGCGCTCGAGTCCCGTTGACCTGTGTCCTCCATAGGACACCTGCGGCTGAGCGATCGTGAGGACAGCACACCGCACGCGCCTGCCAGGACGGCTGTCGCGCCGCGCCGGAAGGCCCGGATTCATTGTGTCGATCGTGCTTGTGGCGTCTTCGCCCGGACCTGGCATCACTGTTGATATTCCTCTGGGGCAACGACACGGATTCCTGGAGGGGAGCATGATGATCCGAAACTTTGACGCATGGACTGGACGATCGATGAAGCCGTTGGCGGCCGGTGCGGTAGTGCTGATGGCCGGTCTCGGCGCCGCGGCCTGCGGGACGAACGGATCCTCGCCATCCCCCACGTCGCAGATGGCGTCGGGCGCGAACGTCGCACCGCAGGCCGGCTCGGGGACCGCGGGACAGGTCATGGTGAATTGCGGCCCCGGCCAGCAGGCGCTGGTGCGGCCGACGGTGGTGAATGGGCTGGCGGTCTCGCAGGTGGATTGCGTCGCCGCGCCGGGCGTGCCGCAGGTCGCCGCGCCGGTGGGCACGCCGCTGGCGGCGTCACCCTACGCGCAGACGGTGACGGCGCCGACGCTGCCGGCCGCGCCGGTCGCCTATCAGCCTGTGGCGTATCAGCCGGTGTCCTATGAGGAGCCGCAGCCGCGTCCGCGCGCGGCGCGTCCGGCGGGCTACCGCACGTCTGGGGATGATTACGTCGAGTATCAGCCGCGTCGCGCCGCACCGCGCCGCACGGTGAAGAAGAGCGCGATCATCATCGGCTCGTCCGCGGGTATTGGCGCCGCGGTCGGCGCGGCCGTGAAGGGCAAGAAGGGCGCGCTGATTGGCGCGGCCATCGGTGGTGGCGGCGCGGCGGTCTGGGATCAGGTGACGCGTAACCGCCGCTAACGCTCTCGTTCGTCGGTATTCGTAGAGTTCTTCCCCTTGCGGGGCGTGGCATTGGCAGCCACGCCCCGCTTTTTTGTGACCGCGCCCGCTTTCATGCGATCGCGCATCGGGGGGACCGGCGCCCGCGTCGGACCGGTTCGTTCCGCGGAGCTAAACGCTTCGAGCGGGGAGTTTTCCATTAGAGGGACACCAGGGGGAATGTGGGCCGTCCCGCGTCGACTAGTGCTAAGATCGGCCCGCGACGCGGCCCCCGTGGCCGTTCTTCTGAGGGACAGCCCGATGCAAATCATTCGTTCTCCCAAGGTCTACGATGTCTGTGTGATCGGGTCAGGCGCCGGTGGCGGCATGGCCACGAAGGTCTTGACCGAAGCGGGCGCCGAAGTCGTCCTGCTCGAAGCGGGCGCGCTGTGGGACGCCGGGAAAGATGGGCAGATGTTCGCGTGGTCCTACGACTCGCCGCGCCGCGGCTTCGGTGGGACGAAGAAGCCGTTCGGCGAGTTCGACGGCTGCATTGGCGGCTGGGAACTCGAAGGCGAGCCGTACACCGTCAATCGCGGCGACCGCTTCGACTGGTTCCGCGCACGCATGCTCGGCGGCCGCACGAACCACTGGGGCCGCATCTCGCTGCGGTTCGGCCCGGACGATTTCCGCCGCAAGAGCATCGACGGCCTCGGCGACGACTGGCCCGTCACGTACGACGACATCAAGCCCTTTTACGACAAGACGGACGAGCTGATCGGCATCTTCGGATCCAATCACGCCAGGGAAACCGGCCTGCACAACGAGCCGGACGGCGTCTTCCTGCCGCCCCCGAAGCCGCGCGGCTATGAGCTGCTGATCAAGAACGCGTCGGAGCAGTTGAAGATCCCGTGCGTCGCGTCGCGCCTGTCGATCCTGACGAAGCCGCTCAACGGCCGCGCCGCGTGTCACTACTGCGGCCAATGCGGACGCGGCTGCGCCACGCATTCCAATTTCTCCTCGCCCTCCGTCCTCATCACGCCCGCGCAAGCCACCGGCAAGCTCACCGTTGTTCCCTTCGCAATGGCGCGCGAAATCTTGACGGACGATCAGGGCCTCGCCACCGGCGTGTCGTACATCAACACGCAGGACCTGCGCGAGTATCAGGTCCGCGCGAAGATCGTCGTCCTCGCCGCGAGCGCGTGCGAGTCCGCCCGCCTGCTGCTGAATTCCAAGTCCGTCCGCCACCCGAACGGCCTCGCGAACTCCAGCAATGTCGTCGGCCGCTATCTCACGGACTCCACCGGCGCCAGCGTCGGCGGCCTGATCCCGAAGATGATGGACAGCGTCCCGGCCAACGAGGACGGCGTCGGCGGCGCGCATCTCTACATGCCCTGGTGGCTCGACAACAAGAAGCTCGACTTTCCGCGCGGCTATCACATCGAGATCGGCGGCGGCCGCCACATGCCGAGCTACGGCTTCCTCGGCGGCATTCACAACCTGCCCGGCAGCAGCGGCGGCGGCTATGGCAAGTCGCTCAAGGACGAGTACCGCCGCTTCTACGGCGCGACCGTCGGCTTCGCCGGCCGCGGCGAGATGGTGCCGAACGAGAAGAGCTACTGCGAGATCGATCCGACGACCGTCGATCGCTACGGCATCCCCGTCCTGCGGTTCCACTTCCAGTGGGGCGACTCCGAGAAGAAGCAGGCGAAGCACATGCAGGAGACGTTCCGCGAGATCATCACGACGATGGGCGGAACGCCGCTGGGACCGATGCCTGGACCGGAGTCCGATTATGGATTGAACCCGGGCGGCCGCATCATCCACGAAGCGGGCGTGACGCGCATGGGCAACGATCCCAGGACGTCGGCGCTCAACAAGTTCTGTCAGTCGCACGACGCGAAGAACATCTTCGTCGCCGACGCGGGACCGTTCGTGTCCCAGGCCGACAAGAACCTGACCTGGACCATCCTGGCGTTTGCGATGCGCACCAGCGAGTACATCGCCGAAGAGCGCCGCAAGGGCAACATCTAGTCGTCAGTCGTCAGTCGTCAGTTATCAGTGTTTCGAGAGCTGACGACAAGACGACAAGACTGAATTCGATTGATAACTGACAACTGATAACTGACGACTACGCACATGAACGACATCAATCGACGCCGAATCCTCCAGTTGCTGGGCGCGACGCCCGCCGCCGCGCTCGCACTGCGGCACGCCGACGCCGAGGCCGGACAGCATCCCGCCTCGCACGGTCAGGCCGCGGGCGCCGCCGCGAAGAAGCCGGCCGCGAAGAAGGGCCCGTTCAAGCCGCAGTTCTTCACCGCGCACGAGTACGCCACCGTCGTCGCGCTCGCGGACATCGTCCTGCCGAAGGATGAACGGTCCGGCAGCGCTTCCGACGCCGGCGTCCCCGAGTTCATCGACTTCATCGTCAACGAGCAACCGACGCGTCACGCGCCGGTGCGCGGCGGCCTCCAGTGGCTCGACACCGAATGCCGCCGCCGCTTCTCGAAGGACTTCGTCAAGTGCGCCGACGCCGAGCGGACGCAGGTGCTGGACGACATCGCCTATCCCGCGAAAGCCAAGCCGCAGTTCAGCCACGGCGTCGCGTTCTTCAACCAGTTCCGCGACCTCTGCGCGACCGGCTTCTTCACCAGCAAGCTGGGCATGGAAGACCTGAAGTACACCGGGAACACGTTCGTCGCCGAGTGGACGGGCTCGCCGCCCGAAGTCATGAAGAAGCTCGGCGTGAGCTACTAGGTTCCGCGCGACGCCGTGCGTCACGGCACGCGAACGGCCAGCAGACGGTATGGAAGGATCGAGCGGCAAGGAGGGCGGCGTGGGCCGTCTCCTTGCCATTCGTGTTTTTGTGACCTTGTATCGGGCCGCTTCTGCGATGAGGACGCGCGGGGGCGCGTGCAGGCGGCGACCGGGACGTCAGACGCTGACGTGCGACGAGTTCAGCCAGGCGCCCGCGTCGCGCAGAAACTCGTCGTAGTCCGCGATGATCGCGAACGGACCCGGATCGGTCGAGGCCAGCAGCTCGCGCGAGTAGCTCGTCGCGACGCCGATGCACTGCATGCCGGCCGCGCGCGCCGCGATGATGCCCGCGGGCGCGTCTTCGAAGGCGAGACACGCGTCCGCCGGCACGCCCAGCAACCGCGCCGCTTCCAGGAAGACGTCTGGGAACGGCTTCCCGCGCGGCACATCGTCGCTGCGCGCGACGCGCGTCAGGCGCGCGGACAGGCCCAGCTCCGCCAGCGTGTGCGCGACGTTGGCCCGCGGCGCGGACGTCGCCAGCGCGACCGGAATGCCGCGCGCGTCCAGCAGCGCGAGCAGCGCCGGCAGGCCGGCCAGCGGCGTGAGCTGACCCTTCGAGAGCTCGCGGTACAACGATTCTTTCTCGTCCGCCATGACTTCGAGCTCGGCGGGCGAGAGCGTCCTGGTGAAGAGATGCGGGAAGATGTCGCGATTGCGTTTGCCGTCCATCCACTTGCGGGTTTCCAGCGTCAGCGCGGGTATCCCGTGGCGGGCGGCAAAGGTATTAAAGGCCTCTTCGTGCAGCGGCATGTTGTTGAGCAGCGTGCCGTCGACGTCGAAGACCACGCCTTTGATGTCCGATTTCATTCTGTAAGTCTACAAGATACGTCTGACGGCGGTTTGACCCGAGGCGCGCTAGACTGGTGTCCCGGCCGCGGCCGGAACGCAGCGCGTGAGCACTAATGCCTGATTCCACCTCCTGGCGCCACGATACCCGCGAGTCGGCGGACGACTCCATCTACACGCTCGAAACCGCGCGGCCCGGGCCGGAAGGCGCGCTGCCGTTCGAGCCGGCCGATCTGCTGTCGCGCCCGAGCGGCGATCTCTTCGGCTGGTCGCTCAACGTCGGCATGGGCTGGCGTCCCGACGCGCTGCGCCGGCCGGAAGTGCTGCTGCTGAGCACGCTCGGCGGCATGCGCGAGCCGGACGGATCCCCGCTCGCGCTCGGCTATCACACCGGCCACTGGGAAGTCGGCCTGCTGATGCGTGCCGCCGCCGAGTCGCTGCGCGCAGCGGGCTGCATCCCGTTCGCCGGCTACTGCACGGACCCGTGCGACGGCCGCACGCAGGGCACGACCGGCATGATGGACTCGCTGCCGTACCGCAACGACGCGGCCGTGGTCCTCGGTCGCCTGATCCGATCGCTGCCGACGCGCAGCGGCGTCATCGGCGTTGCGACGTGCGACAAGGGCCTGCCGGCGACGATGATGGCGCTGGCTGCGGCGCGGGATCTACCGGTGGTGATCGTGCCGGGCGGCGTCACGCTGCCGGCGACGGACGGCGAGGACGCCGGCACGACGCAGACCATCGGCGCGCGCTACGCGCACGGCAAGATTTCCCTGGAGCAGGCCGCGGAGCTGGGCTGCCGCACCTGCGCGTCCCCCGGTGGCGGCTGTCAGTTCCTCGGGACCGCCGCTTCCTCTCAAGTCGTCTGCGAAGCGCTCGGCCTCGCCGTCGTCCACAGCGCGCTCGCGCCGTCCGGACAACCGGTCTGGACCGACATCGCGCGCCGGTCCGTCGCGGCGTTTCTCGCGCAGCACGCGCAGCAGCTCCGCTCGCGCGACGTGCTCACGCAGGCCTCCATCCACAACGCGATGGCCGTCCACGCGGCCTTCGGCTGCTCCACGAACCTGCTGCTGCACCTGCCGGCCGTCGCGCACGCCGCCGGCCTGGCGCGTCCGACGATCGACGAGTGGATCGACGTCAACCGGCGCGTGCCGCGCCTGGTGGACGCGATTCCCAACGGTCCGCATCCGACCGTGCGCGTGTTCCTGGCGGGCGGCGTGCCGGAAGTCCTCCTGCACTTGCGCGCGCTGGGGCTGATCGACGAACGTGCACTGACGCCGTCCGGCGAGGCGCTGGGCACGGTGCTCGACTGGTGGGCCGCGTCCGAGCGGCGGCGGCGGTTCCGCGATCTCCTGATGACGCGCGACGGGATCGATCCAGACGATGTGATCATGCCGCCGGAGCGGGCGAAGGCGCGGGGACTGACGAGCACGGTGTCCTACATTCGCGGCAACCTCGCGCCGCATGGGGCGATCGTCAAGAGCACGGCCATTCAGCGGACGCTGATCGGCGCGGACGGCGTCTACCGGCTGACGGGGCCGGCGCGCGTCTTCACGAGCGAGCGTGCGGCCATCGCGGCGATCAAGAGCCTCGGTCCGGATCGTCTGGAGCCCGGTTCGGTGATCGTGCTCGCGGGACGCGGGCCGATGGGCGCGGGCATGGAAGAGGTCTACCAGGTGACCGCGGCGCTGAAGCACATCGACGTCGGGCCGACGGTGGCGTTGATCACGGACGCGCGCTTCTCCGGCGTGTCGACGGGACCGTGCGTCGGCCACGTCGGTCCGGAAGCGCTGGCGGGCGGACCGATCGGCCGCATCCGCGACGGCGATCGCCTGCGGGTCGTCGTCGACACGCGCCGGCTCGAAGGACGCGTCGATCTCGTGCGGACGGATCCCGCGACCGGCGAGGACGTGCCGGATGATGAGACGCTGGCAGGGCGGTCGATGCGCGCCGATCTGGCGCCGGATCCCAACCTGCCGGACGCGACGCGCCTCTGGGCGGCGCTGCAGGACGTGAGCGGCGGCACGTGGGGCGGCTGCGTCTACGACGTCGACGCGATTGTCACGAAGCTGCGTGGCGCGTGAGCGGGAACACCGGCGCCAGGGACGGCATCAGGGAAGGGGGCAAGAACCATGTCGAGTGAGCGCACTGGAGATGTGAGCCGGCGGACGTTTCTGCACACCACCGGCGGGGCGCTGATCGGCGGCGCCGCCGCGGCGCTGGCCGTGGGCGAGGCGACGGGCGTCGCGTCCGCGCAATTGCGGGTGCCGCCGGCGCCCGGCCCGAAGCTCGGGTTCGCGGTGGTCGGCCTGGGCAGCCTGGCGATCAACCAGATCCTGCCCGCGTTCGCGAAATGCGAGCGCGCGAAGCCGGCGGCGCTCGTCAGTGGCAGCCGTCAGAAGGCGGAAACGCTCGCGGTCCGCTACGACGTCGACACGAAGCACATCTACGGCTACGACAACTTCGACGCCATCGCCAACGATCCCGCCATCGACATCGTCTACATCGTCTTGCCGAACAGCATGCACCACGAGTACACGATCCGCGCGCTCAAGGCGGGGAAGCACGTCCTCTGCGAGAAGCCGATGGCGAACACGCCAAAGGAATGCGAGGAGATGATTGCCGCCGCGAAGGCGGCGAACCGCACGCTGATGATCGGCTACCGGCTGCACTACGAGCCGCACACGCAGGCGATGATCGCGATCGCGCGCGCGCAGGAGTTCGGACCGGCCCGCGTCATCGTGTGCGACGCCGGGTTCAACATCGGCGACCCCGCGCAGTGGCGTCTGAACAAGAAGCTGGCCGGCGGCGGTTCGCTGATGGACATCGGCATCTACGCCCTGCAGGCCGCGCGCTATCTGTCCGGCGAAGAGCCGACCGAGATCAGCGCGATGAGCTACACGACGCCGAACGATCCGCGCTTCAAGGAAGTCGAAGAGACGATCACCTTCCAGCTCAAATTCCCGAGCGGCGTGCTGGCGCACTGCACGTCCAGCTACGGCTGCGGGCTGAACCGCTTCCGCGTCTTCGCGCCGAAAGGATCGTTCGAGCTGGAGCCGGCGCTCAGCTACAACGGCATCCGCATGTTCGTCCATCGCGGCGGCGTGATGGAAGAGCGCGTCATCGCGGACCGCGATCAGTTCGCGCTGGAGATGGATCACCTCGCGGAGTCCGTCGCCAGGAACACCGAGCCGCTGACGCCCGGCGAGGAAGGGCTGCGCGATCTGCGGATCATGACGGCCATCTACGAAGCCGCGCGCACCGGCGCGACCGTCAAACTGTAACGCCCTCAAGGTGTAACGCCGTCAACTGTCATGACGGCGAGCTGTCAGACGTCCACACGAGTGATGGAGACCGTGCCGCAGATTCCCACATCGCCCGCAGCCGGACAGCCCGGCACGAAGCAGTTGCCCGGATCGGGGCCGTCCGGATCGGAACCGCCCGAACGGCGGCGCGTGCTGTCGCGGTCGTCCGACTCGCACGTGGACGCGCCAGCGCCGCAGGACGAGCGCTCGCGTGCGTACGAAGCCCGCGAGCGCCGGTTCCGCGTCGAAGCCGCCGCGGCGGACCGCACGTCCCAGTGGCTGGCCTGGTCGCGGCTGACCCTGCTGCTGATCGGCGTCCTGTCCGGCGTCGGTCTTCTGTTCCCCGCGTCTCAGGACGCGGCGCTCTTCGGCCTGATCGCCGCGGCGACCGCATTCATCATCGTGGCCGTCGCGCACGATCGCGCCGACAAGCGGCGGATGCTGGCCGACGCCCTGGCGGACGTCAACCGTCAGGCGCGCGGACGCGTCGAGCGGCGATGGCGCGATCTGCCGGACCCGCCGCCAGTCGACGTCAGCGACGATCATCCGTATGCGATCGACCTCGACCTCGTCCGCCACGCGTCGCTCTACCAGTTGCTCGGCCCGCCCGCGACATTGGACGGCCGGCGCCGGCTCACCGACTGGCTGCTGAACCTGCACCACGTCGGCGCCGCGGAGATCCGCGAACGGCAGGACAGCAGCCGCGAACTGGCGCCGCTGCTCGATTTCCGCCAGCAGCTGACCGCCTACGGCGCGCGCCTGTCGAACGCCGAGATGGGCGAGCGCCTGCCGCCGTTCCTCGCGTGGGCCGAGAGCCGATCGTGGCTGCTCGATCGCGGCTGGATCATCTGGGTCGCCCGCGTCCTCGCCGCGCTGGTCATCGGTCTGGTCATCGCGCAGTACGTCAAGCTCGTGTCCGGCGCGGTGTGGGCGTTGCCGGCGCTCGCCGGCTGGATCCTGCTGGCCAGCGTCCGCAAGCACCTGGAACAGACGTTCCACGCGGCGTCCGGCGTCCACATCTTCCACGCCCTCGAAATCATGATGCGGCACGCAACCACGGTGCCGCTGCACGCGACGCTGCTGGCCGACGTCCAGCGCGTGCTGGCCGGCACGGGCGCGGACGTCAAGCCGGGCGCGGCAACGGGCGACCCGGCAAGCCACGCGTCAGGCCGCGCATCACGTTACGCGTCTGGCCCCTCGTCAGATGGACAGGCGGACGCCGCGAGCGCGTTCGGCCGCCTGCGTCAGTGGATTGCGATTGGCGATCTGCGGCTCACGCCGATCTTCTATCTGCCCGTGCAGACGCTCACCTTGTGGGACCTGCATGTCTGGTGGCATCTCGAACGGTGGCGTGCGCGCGAAGGCGCCCGCGTGCGTGCGTGGATCGACGCGGTGGCGCAGCTCGAAGCGTTGGCCGCGCTTGCATCGCTCGCGCACGATCAGCCGTCGTGGACGTTTCCCGTCGTTCAGGACGCGACCGGCGCGGCCGCGGACGAAGTCCGCTTCGACGCGCGCGCGCTGGGGCATCCGCTGCTCGCCGACGCGATCCGCGTGACGAACGATCTCATCGTCGGCCCGACCGGCTCGTTCCTCCTGATCACGGGCTCCAACATGTCCGGCAAGAGCACGCTGCTGCGCGCCATCGGCCTCAACGCGGTGCTCGCGCACGCCGGCGGTCCGGTCTGCGCGCGCACGCTGACGCTGCCGCTCGTGTCGCTGCACACGAGCATGCGCGTCAGCGATTCGCTGGAGCTCGGCCTGTCGCTCTTCATGGCGTCGCTGGTGCGGTTGAAGCAGGTGGTGGACGCCGCGCTCGCGGCCCGCGCCGGCGGCCGGCCGGTGCTCTATCTGCTGGATGAAGTGCTGCAGGGCACGAACAGCGCGGAACGGCAGATTGCGGTCCGCACGATCGTGCAGCATCTGCTCGCGTCGTATGCGATCGGCGTCGTGACCACGCACGACCTCGAGCTCGCCGCGTCGCCCGATTTCGCCGCCGCGGCGGACAGCCGTCACTTCACGGAGCAGATCCAGGTCCAGAACGGCGAGCTGGCGATGACGTTCGATTACACGCTGCGCTCGGGCCCGGCATCCTCCGGGAACGCGCTGCAGTTGCTGCGCCTGCTCGGCCTCGGCGACGCCGTTGACGTTACCACGAGTCCCCGATCGCCAGCGTCACCGTAGCCGGGCTGGCGTAGCCCGCTGGATCAGGATCCGTAGAAGCGGACGTTGTCCAGTTCCAGCCAGCCCATGTTGCCCGCGTCGCGTGCGATCTCGAAGATGATCTCCACGAGGTCGTGGCCCGTCCAGCGGGTGGGCGCTTTCGATTTCGTCTGGCCGAGTGAGGCGAAGGGGATGCTCACCGGCGTCCAGAGCGGCGATCCCGAGAAATAGGATTCATGAAAGCGGCCGTCCTGGACGCGCCGCGTGACGAAGATGATGCGGTAGCGGCCCTCGCCGCGCGCGTCAAAGCGGATGCCGCGATAGCGGCTGACGTTGGCCGTTTCCCCCTCGCGCGCGATCGGAAAGACGATACGCGCGTACGGCCGATCGGCGGAGCCCATGCGCGCCGCGACCGTCAGCGCGTGATCGCGCAGTCCGCGTATCACTCGTCCTGCCACCATCGTTGTCGGCTGATTCCCCGGCGGATCGATGACGCTGTTCCACGACAACCCGCGCGCGGTCTGATTCCCGTCGCGTTCGAAGTCCGCAATCATCGGCTCGCTCAAGGTGACCGAAGGCACCGCCGTCTCGGTCGTTGCGCCCGCGGCATCGCTGCGCGCTGGCGCCGGTGACGCTGGCGGAGTCGCCGAAGGTGATGGCGATGAGGCCGTGGGCGGAAACTCGAGTGGCTTCGACGTCCGCGGCGCCGGGACAGTGGGTAAGGACGACGATCCCGTCGATGTCGTCGGAGCCGCGGGCGATGTCGATGATGATGTCAGTGATGCCGGCGCGGTCGTCTTCGGCGCGGACGTCTTGGGTTCGGGTGATGACGGCGTGGCGGTCGTTGGCGCGGGTGTCGTTGGCGCTGGCGTCGGGTCTGACAACGTCGGCGCGGAAGTCGACGTCGACGTAGCGCGCGTCAGCCGGGCGCGGAAGTCGTCGCGCGGAACCTCACGTCCGCCCGTGAACACGCGTTCGATGCGTTCCAGCTCCGCAATCGTCTTGATGGGATTCCCGTTGATGACGACAAGATCCGCGCGCTGACCGACGGCGATGAAACCGCGGTCGGACTGCAGGCCGAGCGCCCACGCGCTGCCGCTGGTGGCGGCGGTGATGGCCTGCAGCGGCGTGAGGCCCGCGTCCACCAGCAACCGCAGTTCCTGCAGCGTCGACCAGCCGAGCGGGCGCGTCGTTCGTTGGCTGTTCGATCCGACAGCCAGCCGGACGCCGGCGGCTTGCAGCGCCTTGATGGTGTCGCGTCGCGCCTGCCAGTTGCCCGGCGTCGCGGCTTGATCGCGGGCCGCGTCGAACGCCGTCCGCTCCTGCGCGGTGGTCACTTCGGCGAGGAACGGCGTCGGACCGCGCTGATCGGCTGGCGCGGACGCGGACAGCATCGGCACATACGTCGCATTCCGCTGCCGCAGCGACGTCGCCGCGGACGCATCCAGCGCCCGATCCCCCGCGCCTCCCAGCATCAGCGTCAGATCGAAATCCGCCGCCTGACGCACGCCGTCAGCCGACGCGAGATCCATGAACACACGCACGCGATTCGCACGCGCCTCGCTGGAGACCGCGGCAACGGTCTCGGGCGGCAGACGATCGATCGTCCCGCCGCGCCAGGCCTCGGCCCCGATCAGCAGCGCATCCGGCTGCCCCGCCTGCAGGCGTCGCCAGGCGTCGCGGCCAGCGTCCGGCAGAAGGCTCGCGAGCGGCGTGGCCGCGTCGCCGCCGGTTGCCCCTCCGGTTGCGCCCGCGGGCAGCATCAGGCCGAACAGCAGGCGCGGCGTGGGGACATCGGCTGTGCCCGCGGCGCGCCGGATGACGTCGAGCTCGGTGGGCTGCGTCGCGAAGATGACGGCGGTCGTGACGCCCGAGTAGAGCAGCGGGAGCAGGATCTCCTGCGGATCGCCGGCAGATGCAGACGAAGGTCCGCTGGATGCGGAACCAGCAGGTGCGGAGGCGTCGATGCGCAGATCGAAGAAGCCGGGGACGATCGTCCGTCCTTGACCGTCGATCGTGCGGGCGTCGGGCGGCACGGTGACCGTACGGCCGACCTGGGTGATCCGTCCGTCGGCAAAGAGCACCGTGCCGACGAACGGCTCGTTCCCCGATCCGTCGACGACCAGGGCGTTGACGATGGCGGTCGCGGGCGACTGAGCGCGAAGACCGTCGACGAAGAAGACCGCGGCGCCGCAGAGGAAGAGTCCGAAACCAAGAACGCGTATCACGGATTCATTCTACGGGCATTCCACAGGTTCGCCGCGCGCGTTTCGCGTGGAGATGGCCGTGAGGTGGCTGTGTGTCGCGATTTGACGCGGCCGCGCGCGGCGCGTGCATCGATGCGACCTCAGCCGCGCGTGTCTGCGGACGCGTGCGATTTTCTGTACAGACACGCGACGTGCGTGAAAGTCGCACGCTACTCTTTTCTATCCGACTCATTCCCGACGAGATGGTCTATCGAGATGACTCGACGGGTGTGCGCGGTCATCAACGACACCGGAGGAGGTCATATGATGAACAACATTCGGCTGCTGGTGCTCGGATTAGGGTTGGTTGTGACGCTGGGTGCGGGCCCGAGTTGGACGGCGCCTGGCGTGCCGACCACGCCGCCGGCCAATCTCGTGTTCGAGGGGTGTTGGGACCGTAACCCGGCGGGTCCGGTCTTCAGGGACATCTATCGCGATACGCTGGGCCGACACTGGATGTGTGCGCCGTGCCAGACGACGACCAACACGAGCACGCAGTGCAGCTTCATCTCGGACTTCACACTGAGCCTGGGGTGGTGGAGCATGTAGCATCGCGGGGCGCGCGATCGCGCTGCTTGCGCGAGTGCCGTCCAGCGTGGCGCCCCGGCATGCGCGTGCATGACCGGGGCGTTCGTTTTTTTTGCTGCTGGTGATTTTGCTGCCGGTGATTGGTTGCCAGTGATTTGGTGATTTCCCTCATTCTTTCTTCTTGATTTCTTTCTTCTTGACACAGCGAACAAAAAGCGAAAATATCGGAGAGCAGTCCGGAAGCAGCGGGTGCATGCATGGCGCTTTCAACGGCTCGCCGCGATCAACTGGAAGCGTTGCTTCGGGCCAGGAAGCTCGATGTGACGTTGACATCCGCCAGACCGCTGGCGCGTGACGCGGAGAGTCGTGTGTCGACGGGCTGGGCGGATCTCGATCGTGTGGCGGGGGGCGGCGCGCCGCGCGGCGAGTTGTCCGAGATCGTCGGGCCGTTGTCGTCCGGGGCGACGACGGTGATGCAGGCGATGGTGGGTGGCGTGACGCAGCGTGGAGAGATTGCGGCGCTGGTGGATGCGTTCGATCGCTTCGATCCCGTGTCGGCAGGCACGTTCGGCGTCGACGGATCGCGTCTGCTGTGGGTGCGTGGGACGGCGCTGGATGCGCCGGTGGTGCGGACGCGTGTCGTGCGTTCGCGAGCGTCGCCGGATCTCCTTGGACGCATCCTGCAGCGCGCGCTGAAGGCGTTTGGCGTGATCCTTCAGGCGGGCGGGTTTTCGCTCGTGGTCCTGGATGTCAGCGATGTGCCGATGCCGGCCTTGCGGCGGTTGCCGTTCACGACGTGGCTGCGCGTCGAGCGGTTGCTGGAGCATAGCGAGACGGCGGGCGTCATTGTCGCGCGGGAGCCGGTGGCGCGGAGCGCGCGTGGTCTGACGTTGCGTCTGGCGGCGCAGGGACGCGTCGAGCAGCGGTGGAGTGGCCGCAGCGATCGCGCGCGTCGATTTGGCGGCTTCGCGTGGACGCCGCAGATCGTCAGCGCGCGCCGGCCTGGCACGTAGCCGCCTGGCACGTAGCCGCCTGGCACATAGCCGCGTGGGCACGTAGGGGCTTGGCCGTAAGTGCGCGGGAGCGCAGACGAAGCGGAATGGGTGGACGGACCCGCGTGGCGCGGGCGTGTGCGAGGACGCCGGTCGATGTTCGCCTGTTTAGCGGCCTGTTTAGCGACATGTGGAGACGCGCAGGGCGCGGAGATCGAGACGGCGCAGCTCGTCCAACTGGCGAGCGATTTCTCGCCGCGCTACGAGGTCGTGCGGCGGGATCTGGTGATGGTGGAGATCGGCGGGCTTCAGCGGATCTTCGGGACGCCGCGGGAGACTGGTGAGGCGATGGACGATCTGGCGCGGCAGCGCCGGATGTCGATCGCGATCGGCATTGCCGCGACGCGGACGGCGGCACTGTTGCTGGCCGTGCATCTGAGGTCGGGCGGCCGGGTGGTGCTTGCGCCGGATGCGCCGGATGCGGAGATGTCAGCGTCGGCGTCCGAAGCTGCTCCTGTAGCCGGAGACATCGCGGGCAGGCCTGTGACGGCGTCGCGGCTGGCGGTGATCCGCATGGGGCAGGAAGCGGCGGCGTTGGCGGCGTTGCCGTTGTCGATGCTGGCGGAGTTGCCTGGGGCGGATGAGGCATCCGGGGTGCCTGGGGCATCGGTGTGGTCGGCGGGCGACGTCGAGCCGCTGAGGCCTGGAGTGCGTCGCGCGGGACGTCCGCATGCGCGCGGAGGCCAGCAGTATCCGGGGTTCAACTATCGTCTTGCGCCCGTGCCGCGGTGGCCGGCGTCCGAAGCCGAATCGGCATCGGCATCGGCGGTGAAGCCGCAGAAAAGCGCGGCGTCGCGAGCAGGCAGGGTTGCGTCGGCGGACGGGACCGTGTCGGCGGACGGGACCGTGTCGGCGGACGGGAGGCTCACGGGCGGGCGTGAGAAGAAGGTGTCGCCGCCGGAGCCTGGTTCCTGGCTGGCGAGTCTCGACATCGTTCGTCGCTGGGGACTGCGGACGTTGGGCGAGCTGGCGCGGCTTCCGGCAGCCGATGTGTTTCAGCGGCTGGGCGCGATGGGCTGGGCGTTGCAGCAGCACGCGCGCGGGCAGGACGAGCGTCCGCTGGTGCCGTCCACGTCCGAAGAGCCGTTCGAAGCGAGTCTGGCGCTGGAGTGGCCGGTCGAGACCATCGAGCCGTTGTCGTTCGTGCTGGGGCGGTTGCTCGATCCGTTGTGTCTGCGTCTGGAGCGTCGGGATCGGGGCGTGGTGGCGGTCGAGATGATGTTGCAGCTCGTGACGAAGGACTGCGACACGCGGCGTCTGGAGTTGCCGGCGCCCATGCGCGATCCCAAGGTGCTGCGGACGCTGTTGATGCTGAACCTCGAATCGCATCCGCCCTCGGCGGGCATCGATCGGGTTTCGTTGTTCCTGACGCCGACGCCGAGCCGCATCGTTCAGCACTCGCTGCTGGTGCGCGCGCTGCCGGCGCCCGAGCAGTTGTCCACCTTGACCGCGCGGCTGGCGGCCATCATGGGCGATGGTCGATGCGGAGCGCCGGCGCTGGTGGACAGCTATCGGCCCGAAGCCTTCGAGATGCGGCGGTTTCAGCCGGCGGAGGTCGTCACGCCGCCGCCCGCGGCGCCTGGTGTGCCTGCGGCGTCCGCCGTATCGACAGTATCCGCTGTGTTGCCGGGCTACGCGCTTCGTCGGTTCCGTCGGCCTGTGGCGGTGTCCGTGCAGATGGAAGCGGATCGGCCGGTGCGCGTCACGATTCACAATGCCTCGTTGCAAGGCGGACGCGTCGAGCAGGCGGCAGGACCGTGGCGAACGTCAGGCGAGTGGTGGCTCGCTCGACAGGGGCCGCTCGATCAACGGGGGCCGCTCGATCGACAGCGTCCCTGGGATCGCGATGAGTGGGACGTCGCCTTGAGCGACGGTGGCATCTATCGCATCCACCACGATCGTTTGCAGAATCGCTGGTATCTGGAGGGCATCTTGGACTGATACTGACGAACCCCACAGGCCCGCCTCGTGTTCGCCTGTCGCGTTGTCTCGATCGAACGTCGTCTCGATCGAGCTCGTCTCGATCGAACACGGTCTCGAACGTCGCCTCGCCTCATCGCCCCGCATCGCGTTATCGCTATCGCGTCATCGCCCCGCATATCGTTCCCGCCTCTGCGTGAGCTGTGAGCTGTGTGAATGGCTGCGTGTGTGCTCCAGCACGCTGGAGCCACTCAGCGTGCGTCTCAGCGCGCGTCTCGACGTGCGTTGTGGTGAGGCATTGTCCGGACGACATTGTCCGGACGACTAGAAGATGCGTTTCTTGAGGCGGTCGAGGGTGAACTTGGCGGTGTGGGCGACGGCCATGACGGCCATGACGCCGGCCTGGACGGGATCGGTGACGACGAGATCGGCGGCGTCGGGGACGCTGCCGGCCATGTTCAGGCTGATGACGAGCAGGCCGCGGCTGCGGACGTCGCGGACGGCGGTTTCGATCTCGCCGCCCATCAGGGCGCCGGCCAGCACCAGCGCGCGGGCGCGTGGGAGGCGTGCCACCGCGCGCACGGCTTCGGCCAGTGGCTGCTCGCCGACGAGCGGGATGGTGTCCACGGAGATGTGTTCCCCGCGGATGTTGTGGCGATCCGCTTCGGAGATGGCACCGATGGCTACCTGGCCGACCTGCGCGCCGCCGCCGATGATGATGATGCGCTTACCGTACACCCGCTGGAACGTTTCCACGACTTCGAGGCGGCGGACGATGGGGGTCGCCCGCAGCTCCTCGATCATGGCCGACCAGTCCGTCGAGGCGGCGATCTCCAGGTAGATGCGGCTCTCGTCAACGCTGCCTTCGAGGATTTCCACGGACGTGATGTCGCCCTGATGCCGGGCGATGACGCCGGTCAATTGGTGAAGCACGCCGGGGCCGGTGGACGAATACACCACGATGGCCAGAGGGGTCGGAGGCATGCCGGCGATGATGCCACATCCATCCGTACCTGGTGGATGTCCTGTTGACTTCCACGGCTGGCGTTCTTATCGTTGATCGGCGAACAAAAGACGAAATTATCCTTGTTTCTTCAATGATGTTGCGCACTCTGACGTCATGTATATCGAGCTCCATGCTGCTTCCGCGTTCTCCTTCCTCGAAGCGGCGGCGCTGCCTGAGCGGCTCATCGAGCGTGCGGCGGAGCTGGGATATCCGGCGTTGGCGCTGCTCGATCGGGACGGCGTCTATGGGGCGCCGCGCTTCCATCTCGCGGCGAAAGAGGCCGGGATCAAAGCGCTCATTGGCGCCGAGCTGTCCGTCCACGTGGGCGGTGCGCAGGCGCTGACGCCGTGGCGGCTGCCCGTGCTGGTGGAATCGCAGAGTGGCTATCGGCAGTTGTGCCGGCTGTTGACGCGCATGAAAACGTCCGCGCCCAAGGGCGAGGCGGTGCTCGCGCTGGAAGACCTCGACGGGATCACCGGACTCGTGGCGCTGGCCGGCCGGTCGGTGCTGCGCGGACATCACTTCGGCGTCGGCGGACTGCTCGATCGGCTGATCGGCCTGTTCGGACGGAAGAACGTCTTCGTCGAGGTGCAGCGGCATTTTCAGCGCGACGTCGAAGCGGACAACGAGATCCTGCAGACGCTCGCGTCGGCGTTCCACGTGCCGGTGCTGGCGACGAACGGCGTCCGCTTCGCGACGCCGGACGAGCGGCCGCTCTTCGATGTCCTGACGTGCATCCGGCACAAGACCAGCGTCTCGCGGGCGGGCCGCCGGCTGGCGGTCAATGCCGAGCGCTATCTCAAGCCGCCCGAGGACATGGCGGCGTTGTTCAGCGATCTGCCGGACGCGGTGGCGATGACGCGCGAGCTGGCGGATCGTCTGAGCTACACGATGGCGGATCTCGGCTATCGCTTTCCCGACTATCCGGTGCCGGAAGGCGAGACGATGATTTCGTTCCTGCGCAAGATGACGGACGTCGGCGCGCGCGAGCGGTATCGACCGTATCACGACGCCGCCCGCGCCCAGGTCGCGCGCGAGCTCGCGCTCATCGAAACGCTGCAGCTCGCCGGCTACTTCCTCATCGTCTGGGACATCGTCAACTACTGCCGCCGCCACGGCATCCTCGTGCAGGGACGCGGATCGGCCGCGAACAGCGCGGTGTGCTACAGCCTGGGGATCACGTCGGTCGACCCCGTCAAGATGGAACTGCTGTTCGAGCGGTTTCTGTCGGAAGAACGCGGGGAATGGCCAGACATCGATCTGGATCTCCCGAGCGGCGATCGGCGCGAGCAGGTCATTCAATACGTTTACGAACGCTACGGACGGCTGGGCGCGGCAATGACCGCCAACGTCATCACCTATCGCGGCCGCAGCGCGGCCCGCGAGGTCGGCAAGGCGCTCGACATTGACGCGGCGGACATCGATCAGCTCGCCAAGGTGATGAACAACTTCGAGTGGCGCGATCCCAACGAATCGCTCGTGCGGAACCTGGGCGATGCGGGGATCGATCCCGCCGGTCCCACCATTCAGCACTTCGCCAGTCTGTGGGGACGCCTGCAGCGGCTGCCGCGCCACCTGGGCCAGCACTCGGGCGGCATGGTGATCTGCCAGGGCCGGCTGGACGAGGTCGTGCCGCTCGAAAACGCCAGCATGCCCGGTCGCGTTGTCTTGCAGTGGGACAAAGACGACTGCGCCGACATGGGCATCGTCAAAGTGGACCTGCTCGGACTGGGCATGATGGCCGTCCTGCAGGACGCGCTGGCGATGATCAACACACAGATGCCGGGGACGCCGGCTCCCTCCGAGCAGACTGCAAGCGGGCAGACCTCGAACGGGCAGGCGTCGAGCGAGCAGGGAGCAATCGCGCGGCCGACGTCGGTGGACGAGGACCCGGCGGACATCCAGCCGGCGAGGCTGGATCTGGCACATCTGCCTCATGACGACCCGGCGGTGTATCGACTGCTGCAGACGGCGGACACCATCGGCATCTTCCAGGTCGAATCGCGCGCGCAGATGGCGACGCTGCCGCGGCTCAAGCCGAAGGAGTTCTACGACATCGTCGTGGAAGTCGCGATCATCCGGCCCGGCCCCATTGTCGGACAGATGGTGCATCCGTACCTGTCGCGCCGCGCGGGACGCGAGAAGGTGGAATATCCCCATCCGTCGCTGGAGCCGATTCTGAAGCGGACGCTCGGCGTGCCGCTGTTCCAGGAGCAATTGCTGCGGATGGCGATGGTCGCGGCGGGCTTCACCGGTGGGGAAGCGGAGGAGTTGCGGCGCGCGCTCGGGTTCCGGCGATCCGAAGAGCGCATGAAGAAAGTCGAAACCAAGCTGCGCGCGGGGATGGCGCGCCAGGGCATCGAACCCGCGGTGGCGGAGCAAATCCTGGTGTCGATCACGTCCTTCGCGTTGTATGGATTCCCGGAATCGCACGCGGCGAGCTTCGCGTTGCTGGTCTATGCGAGCGCCTATCTGAAGGTCCACTATCCGGCGGTCTTCTACACGGCGCTGCTCAACAATCAGCCGATGGGGTTCTATCATCCGGCGACGCTCGTCAAGGACGCGCAACGGCGCGGCGTCCGCTTCAAGAGCGTGGACGTGCAGATCTCGCAGTGGGAGTGTGTCGTCGAAGTGGACGGCGCCATCCGGCTCGGGCTGCGCTTCGTGCAGGGCATCCGGGCGGACATGGGCAAGCGGATTGCCGGCATCGCGGCCAAGGTACGCATGTCGTCCGAGCGAGAACGACAGGGGCGCGGGCCGCATGAGGTCGTCGATCGCGCGGTCCGCGATGCGCGGGCGGCGGCCGCGCCGGCGCGCGTGCGCTTTGCGTCGCTCGATCATTTCATCGAGACCACCGGCATCCGGCGGGACGAGCTGGCGCGGCTCGCGGAGATCGGGGCGCTGAATGCGTTCGGCTACGACCGGCGCGGCGCCTTGTGGCAGGTCGAGCGGGCCGTTCGTCCGGGCGGCGAGCTGTTCGAGTCCACCGATCGGGCCGCGTGGGACGTGTTCCAGCCGGCGGACGACGAGTCGTCTCCGCTCGAACCGATGACGCTGGTCGAGCGTGTCGTGGCGGATTACGAGGGGACGAGCCTGACGATCGGTCCGCACCCGATGTCGCTCAAGCGCGCGGATCTGGCATGGCGCGGCGTCCTGCGGGCGATCGATCTGCCCGTCGTGCGCAACGGCCGCCGCGTGCGCGTGGCGGGCTCGGTCATCACGCGCCAGCGTCCGGGCACCGCCAAGGGCTTCGTCTTCCTGACGCTCGAAGATGAAACCGGCATCGCCAATATCATCGTCCGACCGGACCTCTTCGACATCTACCGCGTCGTGATCGTCAAAGAACCGTTCCTGTTGATCGAAGGCATCGTGCAGCAGCAGGACGGCGTGACCTCCGTCCGCGCGGAACACGTCCAGAGCCTCGTCGGCGACGACGCCTCGGGCGCCGTGATCCCGTCGTACGACTTCCACTGACGTGTGACAGGAGCGCGTCCGGTCGGACGCGGCGATTGGTTCCCGGGCGCGATGCTCGAACGACGCCGGCTAGCGGATGAACGACAACTCGACGTTGTTGCCGACCACCTTCCAGGCACGATCGGCCGTGAGCACCGGCAGGCCGCTGACGACACCCAGCGCGAGGCAGGCCCGATCGCCCAATGACAATCCTGCCTTGCGAGTGCTCTTGCGCAAGCGGGCGATCTCGATGGCCATGTGCTCGTCCACCGCGAAGACCTTCAGCGACGTGCCGAGCAAGCCGCTGCGCCGCAACACGGATAATGACGTGTCGACTGGTGTGCCGTGATCGACGAACTTGCTCAGCACCTCCGCCAGATTGACGGCGCTGATCGCCACTCCGGCCTCGAGGGCGGTGCCGACGGCGTCCGCGCCAGCTTCATCATGAAGAAACGCCAGCAGCGCCGACGCATCCGCCACGACATTGCATCCCTGCCACATGACCGATTCCACCTACTCTCGCTCGGCGTCCTGACGTCGTTCGCGAATCAGCTCCGCGACCAGATCGCGATCGGAGGCCACATCCCGAAATGCGCCGCGCAGCGAGGAGATCTGCGCCTTCAACCCGCGCAGGCGGACGCTGCCATCCGCTTCGGGCGTAAAGACCAGTCGATCGCCTTCCGCGACACCGAGGTATTCGCGGATGGCCGCGGGCACGACCACACGTCCGCGATGCGCCAGATCGACGGCGTAGGGCGGCGGCGTCTCTCGGACCTTGGGTGTGCGGGCCATGAACTGAGTATGCCACATTGGCTGATATGTGTCACACCAGACTGAGATTCCCACAGTCGTGGCAAATGCCCACATTTCGTTCGGTCGCACCTGCTGATCGAAGGCATCGTGCAGCAGCAGGACGGCGTGACCTCCGTCCGCGCGGAACACGTCCAGAGCCTCGTCGGCGACGACGCCTCGGCGCCGTCATTCCGTCGTACGACTTCCAATGAACGCGAGTCGGTTGCGCCTTGCGTGGCTGACGGTCCGTCAGGCACAATAACCGATAGGACTTGAGGGTAACGTGACGATTTATCAGCGCATCGAAATGAATCCGGACGTGATGCTCGGAAAACCGGTCATCCGTGGTACCCGTGTCCCCGTCGAACTCATCGTTCGTAAAGTTGCTGAAGGCGCCACGGATGCCATCCTGCTCAACGCCTATCCGCGTTTGACCGCTGAAGACATCCGTGCGGCATTGCGGTTCGCTGCAGACATGCTCGCCCACGAAGACGTCATATTGGACGGCGCCATCGGCGTCAACTGACGCGGACGTTGTGCGATTCCTGATTGACGAAAGCTGCGACTTCAATGTTGCGCGTGTGTTGCGCGCCGACGGACATGATGTCGTCGCCATCGTGGAACAATCGCCCGGACTAACCGATCGCGACGTCTTGATCCTGGCGCTGCGAGAGGAGCGCCTGCTGATCACCGAAGACAAAGATTTCGGCCAACTCGCATTCTCGGCCCTTGCGGCGTCCGGCGGGGTTCTCTTCATCCGCTATCCCACGACAGCGCGTGAGCATCTGCCATCAGTCGTCGCACGCTTCGTCGCGACAGACGGGCACCGGCTCTCGGGCGCATTCGTTACGCTCTCACCTGGACGGATCCGCATCGGACATCTTCCTTCGCCGCCTGACTAGTTGCGCGCGCAACATTCACTTCGCAGTTGTCGCCGGCTTTCGCTCTCATTCTGCACTACGCTTGCGGCCCGTCGACGGACGAGGCACAATCGCGGGGCGCGCGCGGATCTGGGTACGTGCGCAGCGGAAAGCGGCAACAGCCGCGGGAGGATCTAGGGTGCGTCGACTCGGTTACGTCGTACACGTGCTGTGGCTGCTGCTGGTGATGGTCGGTGCGGGCGGACTCGTGTCGCCGGCGCATGCGACCGGAAAGGCGGCGGGACAGGCGGTCGCGCAGGCGCAGACGCCGTCCGTGGAGGCGCGCGCGGGTGGCGCAGGCGGCGGGGGACTCGTTCGCACCGACACGCTGCAGAGCGCCGCGCTCGGACGCAGCGTCAAATATCGCGTCATCCTGCCCGCGGACTACGACCAGGACGAGCGGCGTTATCCGACGCTCTACCTGCTGCACGGCCTCTACGGCGCCTTCTCCGACTGGGAATCGCGGACGGACCTCCTGCAATTCTCCCGTCCGTATCCCTTCATCATCGTCACGCCCGAGGGCGAGAACGCGTGGTATACGGACTCAGCGGGCGAGGCGTCGGAGAAATTCGAGACGTACATCATCGCGGACCTGATCCCCGCCGTGGACGAGCGCTATCGCACCATCAAGAGCCGCCACGCGCGCGCGATCGCCGGACTCTCGATGGGCGGCTACGGCGCGCTCAAGTTCGGCCTGAAATATCCCGGCCTGTTCTCCACCGTCGGCAGCTTCAGCGGTGCGCTCAGCGTCGCGCGGGATGAATTTCGCGTCGGCGAGGATCGCAAAGTCAACGAGCACCTGCGGCGGATCTACGGGAATCCCGGCAGCCCGCCGCGCGCCGCGAACGACGTCTACACGCTCGCCGAGAAGGCCGTCGTCGACCGGCTGCCGTACATCTACATGGATTGCGGATCGGCCGACTGGCTGCTCACGCCGAACCGCGAGCTCGCCGCCATCCTGCAGAAGCGCGGCATCGCCTACGAGTACCACGAAGTGCCCGGCGGACACACGTGGGACTACTGGGATCGCCAGATCCGCGTCTTCCTGAACGTCCTCGCCGAGCGCCTGCCGCGATAGGTTCCCCCGGTCCACGGATCCACGGACGCGCGCGCCCGCGGCGGACGGGACTTCAGCCTCGGTAGTTGCCGAACTGCAGCTCGACGCCGAAGTCGTGCGCGCGGAGCAGGCGCATCGCTTCCTGCAGATCGTCCTTGGACGGCGACGTCACGCGGACCTGATCGGCCTGAATCGCGCCTTGGACCTTTTTCAATTTCTGATCCTTCAGATACTTGACGATGTCCTTCGCGGCTTCGGTGGGGATGCCCTGCTGGAGATTGATGGTGCGCTTCACGGTGCTGCCGGCGGCGGACTCGACGTCACCGAGCTTCAGGTTCTTCACCGGCACGCTGCGTCGGATCAATCGTGTCTGGAGCACGTCCCACAGTGCATCCAGCTTGAACGCGTCCTCCGCCGACAGGACGAGCGTATTCTCGGCGCGGTTGAACTCGATCTCCGCGCTCGACCCTTTGAAATCGTAGCGCTGTCCCAGCTCTTTCCGTGCCTGATTGACGGCGTTGTCGACCTCCTGCAGGTCGACGTTGGACGTGATATCGAACGAGGCCTGTGCTGCCATGCGACTCATCTTACCAGACCGTTTCCGACCGGTTCCTGCGACTCGTCGCAGTTCGATCGCCAGGTGACTCTTTGCGGTTGGGCCGGGGTAAGATGAGGGGCGGGGCAGACGCGGACACGCGGTCCGGCCAGGCCCATCCAGAGTTCAGAGGAGAGCGAACCGTTATGACAATGAGCGCTGTGGTGCATGAAGCCATCAACCGCCAGATCAACGCCGAGCTGAGCGCGTCGTATTCCTATCTGGCGATGTCTGCCTTCTGCGAACGGCAGCACTTTCACGGCTGTGCGCGCTGGCTGCGTATGCAGAGCCAGGAAGAATACGGCCACGCCATGAAACTCTTCGACTTCCTCCTCGCCCGCGATGGCACCGTGGAGCTCAAAGGCATTTCGGAGCCGAGCCTGGCCTACACCTCGCTGCGCGCCGTCTTCGAAGCCGCGCTCGAACAGGAGCAGGAGGTCAGCCGTCAGATCGACGCGCTCTACGAACTGGCGTTCAAGGAAAAGGCCTACGCCGCCACCGTGGAGCTCCAGTGGTTCCTGACGGAGCAGGTCGAAGAAGAGAAGTCCACGCGCGAGATTGTCGCGAAGTTCCGGCTGGTCAAGGACGACCCGGCATCGCTGCTCGATCTCGATCGCGAACTGGGCAGCCGTCCGACGGGCGCCTGAGCGCGTCCGCGGCGGTCGTCCGTTCGCGGACCCGCGCGCCGGCGCGGGTGTCCGTCAGTGCCCGATCGAACGCCGCAGCATCGGGTAAGGAGAGACGTCATGCCACGACTCACGCAAGCTATCAGAGTCGGATCGATCGGCGCGGTGATGGTGACCACCTTCCTCGGCGCGTTCGGCGGGCATGGTGATCTCATGGCGCAACAGACTCCTGGCCAGCCGCATCCCGTCCCCGGCCGATCGATCGTGACGACGAGGCATGGGATCGTTGCGGCGAGCCAGCCGCTGGCTGCGCGCGCGGGCGTGCAGATCCTCGAACAGGGCGGGAATGCCGTTGACGCGGCCATCGCGGCCAACGCGGCGATGGGCCTGATGGAGCCCACCGGCAACGGCATCGGCGGCGACCTGTTCGCGCTCGTGTACGACGTCAAGAGCGGCAAATTGCACGGCCTCAACGCCAGCGGCTGGGCGCCGACCGGTTTGACGGTCGACTTCCTGGCGGGGAAGGGCATCACGCAGATGCCGCAGCGCGGCATCTACAGCGTGACCGTTCCCGGTGTCGTCGCCGGCTGGCACGCGATGCGTGAGAAATTCGGGCAGCTTCCGTTCGAGACGCTGCTCGCGCCGGCGATCTACTACGCCGAGCAGGGCTTTCCCGTCGCCGAAGTCACGGCGGGCGGCTGGGCGCGGTCGACCGAACTGCTGTCCGCGCATCCGAACGCGAACGCGACATTCCTGCCGAACGGCCGGGCGCCCAAGGCTGGCGAGGTCTTCAAGAATCCGACGCTCGCGACATCGCTGCGCCGCATTGCCGGCAAGGGGCGCGACGGCTACTACACCGGGCCGACCGCGGATGCGATCGTCGCCATCTCGAAAGAGCTGGGCGGGACGATGACGCATGCGGATCTGGCGGAATTTCAGGCCGAGTGGGTCACGCCGATCCAGACCACGTATCGCGGATGGACGGTGAGCGAGATTCCGCCGCAGGGACAGGGCATCGCGGCGCTGATGATGCTCAACCTGATGGAGCGGTATCCGATCGGCGACTACGGCTTCCATAGCGAGCAGGCGCTGCACGTCATGATCGAAGCGAAGAAGCTCGCGTACGCGGACATGCTCCACTACGTCGGCGACATGCGGTTCGCGAGCGTGCCGGTCGCGCAGATGCTCGACAAGGCGCACGCCGAGGCGCGGGCGCAGCTGATCGATCCGAAGCAGGCGCGCTGCGAGGTCACGCCGTCGAAATTCGACAGCATCACGCAGGCCCAGGGCAACGACACGATTTATCTCACCGTCATCGATCGCGACGGCAACATCGTCTCGCTCATCCAGAGCAACTATCTAGGCTTTGGATCCGGCATCGTCCCGACAGGGACGGGCTTCATGCTGCAGAACCGCGGTGGCCTCTTTTCGCTGGACGCCGGCCAGCCGAACACGCTGCAGCCGCGCAAGCGGCCGCTGCACACGATCATCCCGGCGTTCATGGAGAAGGACGGCGTCCGCATCGGCTTCGGCATCATGGGCGGCTGGAACCAGGCACAGGCCCACGCCCAGTTCGTGTCGAACATCGCCGATCACGGCCTGACGATCCAGCAGGCGCTCGAAGCCGGCCGCTTCACCAAGGTGACGTTCGACGGGTGCGACGTGCAGATCGAGGCGCTGATCCCCGGACAGATCCGCGATCGGCTGACGGCGCTCGGCCACAAGATCGAAGTCGAGCCGCTGCGCAGTTCCACCTTCGGCTTTGGCCAGGCGGTGATGAGCGACACGAACGGCGTCCACTTCGGCGCGTCGGAACCGCGACATGACGGCGCGGCCATCCCCGAAGCGGCACCGGTGTTCTCGTCGCCCACGGCCAAGAGCGCGAAGCCGTCGACCACGGGGAAAGCCTCCAGATAGCGCGAGGAGAATCGCGCGGCAGAAGAGCGGGCACGTCAGCGGGATATGGACGACACGACACCGGAACAGACCACGCGCACGCGCGCCTCACAAGATCGATCGCCAGAATCAATCGCGCCGGCAGCCGCGTCGCAGGCCGCCCCGTTGCCCACGCCACCGGCCGGGCCGCTGGCGGGATTGCGCGTGCTGGAGCTCGGACAATTACTCGCGGGGCCGTTTGCGACGGCGCTGCTCGCCTGGTTTGGCGCCGAGGTCATCAAAGTCGAGCCGCCGGACGGCGGCGACCCGCTCCGCACATGGCGGCAGATGCACGAGGGTACGTCGCTCTGGTGGTATAGCCTCGCGCGCAACAAGCGATCGGTCACCGCCGATCTTCGCAAGCCCGAAGGACGCGATCTCGTCCGCCGCCTCGTTCAACACTCGGACGTGGTCATTGAAAACTTTCGCCCGGGCCGCCTGGAGGAATGGGGCCTCGGCTTCGACGATCTCAAAGCGCTGAACCCGCGCGTGATCCTCGCGCGCGTGTCGGGCTGGGGACAGACGGGGCCGTACGCGCAGAAGCCTGGCTACGCTTCGGTGGCGGAAGGCGTCGGCGGACTTCGCTACGTCACCGGCTATCCGGATCGTCCGCCCGCGCGCGCGAACCTCAGTCTCGGCGACACCGTCGCGGGCCTGCACGCCGCGCTCGGCATCCTCACGGCCCTCTATCATCGCGACGTCAACCGCACCGGCGAGGGGCAGGTGATCGACGTCGCGCTGTTCGAGGGCATCTTCAATCTGATGGAATCCACGCTGTCCGAGTATCACAAGTGCGGCGTGGTGCGGGAGCGCCACGGGTCGAAGGTGACCGGCATCGTGCCGAGCAACACGTATCCCTGCGCCGATGGCCGCTACATCATCATCGGCGGCAACGGCGACAGCATCTTCAAGCGGCTGATGGTTGTCTGCGGACGGCCGGACATGGCCGAGGACGCGCGCTTCGCGCGCAACCACGATCGCGTCCAGCAGGAAGAGGCGATAGACGCGGCGATCTCGGCCTGGACGCGGGAGCGGTCGTTCGACGAAGCGCTGGCCGCGCTCGAACAGGCGGGTGTCCCCGCGGGGCCGATCTATTCCATCGAAGATCAGATGCGCGACCCGCACTTCCACGCGCGCGAGTTGTTCGAGGAAGTGACGCTGCCGGACGGCGATACGGTGATGCTGCCCAGCCTCGCGCCCAAGCTGACGGGCACGCCGGGCCGGACGCAGTGGCCCGGACCGCCGCTCGGCGCGCACAACGCCGACGTCTACGGCGGACTGCTCGGCCTGAGCGACGCCGAGATCCGGGCGCTGCGGGAATCCGGCGTCATCTAGTTATCAGTCGTGAGTTATCAGTTATCAGTCACCGGACAGCACTCAGTTGCTGACAACTGAGTGCTGACGACTGAAAACTGACTACTGCGAGCTGAGGACTTCGCCGCTCAGCGGCGCGGCCGGATCCGGCTCCCGCTGCGGCTTCCGCCAGAAATCCATCGTCGAGACGCGATGGACGCAGCCGATCGTGCAGAACGGCGCGCAGGGCTTCGGCGTGACCAGCTCGCGGTCGATGTCCGCCGTGGTGTACGACTCCAGCGGCACGGCGGGGTAGCCGCGCTGCTGCGAGCAATAGTGGACCAGGCCATCCTCGCAGATGTAGAGATAGCGGGCGCCCGCGCGGCATTGCCAGCTATTCGGTTTCCCGTCCGCCAGGTTTTCCTGGAAGCCGCGGATCCCCGAATAGAGGTTCTTGCTGATCTGCCACGTCCCGCTGATCTCGCGGGTGACGCCCTCGAAGACGGAGCGCTCTTGCGCGCCGAGCGGTTTCAGGCCGCCGCTGCCGTCGTGGATGATGCCGATCGACGTCGAGAAGCCGAGCTCCCGGGCGCGGCGGTTGATGGTGCGCGCGTCCTCCGGGTTCTTGATTCCCCCGCCCAGCACCGAGTTGATGTTGATGTCGAAGGTGGCGTGCTCCTGCAGCCACTGGAGCTTCTTGTCCAGGAGCCGCAGGCTCTTCTTCGACACTTCATCCGGCTCGATGTTGTCGATGCTGATCTGCATGAAGTCCAGGCCGGCGTCGTTCAACGCGCCGATCCGTTTGGGCGACAGCAGATAGCCGTTGGTGATCAGCCCGGCCATCATGCCGTGCGACCGGATGCGCCGGATCAGCCCGTCCAGGTCCGGGTGCAGCAGCGGCTCGCCGCCGCTGAAGGCGACGACGGACGTGCCGAGCGAGCCCAGATGGTCGATCCGCTGGGTCATCGTCTCGGTCGGCACCGGCTTCGAGACCTTGTCGTACTCGTTGCAGTAGCCGCAATCGATGTTGCACCGGCGGATCGGGACGATGTGCACCAGCAAGGGGTGCGACGTATCGGCGAGACCGCGCGCGAATTTCTGGATGGATCGAAGCTTACGTGTCGCGCGAGCACGCAGCCGTTGTGTTGAAGAAGGCAGCGTCAAGCCTGTTCAGTATAACAAAGGCCTCTCGGCAAGCGATAGGCGTCACCCGCGTAAACGCCGGACCACGCGGCCGACCTTCTGGGACGTCTCGAAAATGGCGCCCACGCGCAGGCCGCCCGGGAGCCGGTGTGAACTGACCGCGGCCAGCCCGGCGGACGCGATGCAGCCGCACTGCGAGCAGTCCGGATTGCCCCCGAACTGGCAAGGGGTGATCTGGCGCTTCAGGTCCGCGGAAAAGCAGGTGGTCGTCTGCGCGAACGTGCATTCGGCGGGGGAACTGGGTGGATGCGCGTACTTCTTGATCATGCCCTCGGGCATCTTCAGCTTCGGGAAGCGCAACCGGAGGTCCATCAGGTCGGCGACGACGCGGGCGCGGTCTTCGGGGCGGAGGCGCTCGTCCGACTCCTCGCCGATCTGCGGGGTATAGAGGCTCACCCAGAGCTGGCGCGTGTCCGGGTTCTCGGACCAGAAGCGGACGAACTCTTCCAGATAGCCCTGGCGCTGCACCTGCTGGCGCGTGACCGTGCAGTGGACGGTGATCTGCTGTCCGCGGATATGCTTCAGGATGCGATCGTACGTGGCCGGCGTGCGGCGCACGTCGTGCTCCGGCTGGAGCCCGTCGATCGACACCACGATCTGTAACCGCCGCAGAGCGGCCCATTCCTCCGGAATCGGCCGGACCGCGCTCGTCACCAACTGCGTGTAGACGCCCTGCTCGGCCAGTCGGGGCAGGATGACATTCAACTCGCGAAACCGCACGAGCGGCTCGCCGCCGACGATCGAGACGTGCAGCGCGCGATGCGCCTTCACCAGCTTCATGAACTCGCTGACCAGTTCGTCGCCGCGATAGTCGCTGACCTGGCGCAGGTTGACGTCGCCGCCAAGGTGATCGACTCCGTAGGCGTAACAGCCAGGGCAGCGCAACGGACACTCACGGGTGATCTCGATCGAGAGATTGGGATTGTACCCGCTGAGAATCCGGCCCCACGCTGTAATCACACCTTCCATGCATCCTCCAATCACGGACCCGCTATCGAGCAACCACTATAGCAGCAGAGGGAAGATTCCCAGGTCGGCGCCAGGGCCAGCCAGCTCGTATGACTTCATTGCACGAGGTGAGTGCCGCAAGCCGTCAGCATTGATACAATCACCGGACGGAATGAGGGAGCACCTTCTTGGGAGGATGGTCGAATTGAAGTCGGAGCAGACAAAGCGTCAGTCACGCGCGGCTGGAACGTCGACACGGACGGCCCGCTCGCGCAAGGCGGTGAAGAAGAGGACAGCGGTGCCGTCGCGCGCGTCCGCGTCCTTGGGCGTCAGCGTCCGCAGCACGCACCATCAGAACGGTGCGGCGCCGCAGCCCGTCCTGCCGAACCCGCCACAGATCGAGCGCCGCAAGTCCAGCATCAATGGATGGGGCGTCTTCGCGCTGGAGGCCATTCCCAAGAACAAGCGGATCATCCACTACGCCGGCGAGAAGATCTCGCGCCAGGACAGCACGCCGCGCGAAGAGCGCTACCTGGAAAAGGGCCACATCTGGTGCTTCGAGCTGAACACCCGCTGGGTCATCGACGCGGCCATTGGCGGCAACGTCGCCCGTTTCATCAACCACGCGTGCAAGCCGAACTGCTATACCGAGATCAAAGACGGCGTGATCTGGATCCGCGCCGGCCGCAGCATCAGCAGGGGTGAAGAGCTGACCTACAACTACTACACCGAAGGCGCCGCCGAGATCCCCTGCAAATGCCGCCCCGGCTGCCAGGGCATGCTGTAGGCCGCGCAGTGTCGCTCTTCGCGGTCGACACGCGTCGCCGGCCGCACACGGCGCCTGCGAGCAGGCGTCTGCCGATACAGACGTCTGCCGATAACGGGGCCGCCTCGACGGTGCTGACCGCGGCGGTGTTGACCACGACTGGCGCCAGCGGACGACCGCGGCTCTACGACTGCGTCGAAGGATTACGTGCACCTCGTCTACCTGCACGGCTTTGCCTCGTCCGCCAACTCGTCCAAGGCGCGCTGGTTTGCCGACCGCCTGGCCGGCCTCGGCCTGACGCTGTGGCGGCCCGACTTCAATGAGCCCGCGTTCGAGACGTTGACGGTGACCCGCATGCTCGATCAGGTCGCGACGCTGATCGCCGGCCTGCCGCCGGGGCCGGTCGCGCTGTTCGGCTCCAGCCTCGGCGCCTTCGTGGCCTGGCATGCGGCGGCAACGCAGTCCACGGCCGCCCGCGCCACGCATCCGATCGAGAAGCTCGTGCTCCTCGCACCCGCGCTGGACTTCGGCGCGAACCGCCTGCGCGATCTCGGCGATCGCGGTCTGGCCGAATGGCAGGCGACCGATCGCCTGGAGGTCTATCACTACGGCGACAAGGAGCCGCGCTTCGTGCATTACGCGCTCTACGAGGACGCACGCCGCTACCAGTCGGACGCGGCCGTCGTGTCCGTGCCGGGCCTCGTGTTCCAGGGCGCGAGCGATGAATCGGTGGATCCGGAGGGCGTGCGGCGGTTCGTGTCGACGCGTCCGCATATGACGCTGCACATGCTGGATGACGACCACCAGTTGCTCGCGAGCCTCGACACGATCTGGCGCGAGACGGTCGTCTTTCTCGGATTGCCGTCCACCGCGCCATGACCGGCCGTCGCGGCGTGCGCGCGATGATGCGCTGGACCGGCATGGGGTCCATCGCGTTGCTGACGGCCTGTGGCGGCCAGGGCTCCAGCCGTCCGGAATCCGCATCGTCTCCCGCATCTTCCGCTTCGACCGCCGCAGCACCTTCGCCGGCAGCATCCTCGTCCACATCAGTTGAGGCGATTCCTGCGCTGTCGCCTCCAGAGCTCGACGCCGCGTTGGCGGGATCCGCGATCCTCGTCATTGACGGGCGCACCGGCCGCGCGGTCTTCGAGCAACGCGAGGACGGCTTGCGCGCGGCCGTGCGGCCGGGGTCGATTGCCAAGATCGCCACGATCGCCGCGGCACTTGACGCGGACGCGATCCGCCCCGATGACGCCGTGATCTGCACGCGGACGCTGACGCTCGCGGACGGCCGGCGCGCGGACTGCTCGCACGTGCCGCTGCCGGGCGGCGTCCGCGCAGGCGATGCGCTCGTGCATTCCTGCAACGTCTACGCGGCCACCGTCGCGCGCCGCCTCTCGCGCGCGCAGATGTCCGCGGCCTTCGTCCGCGCCGGCCTGCCGCCCGTGCCGGAACAGGCGGACCCGATCGCCGCCGCGCTCGGACTCGACGGCGCGCCAATCCCCGTCCGCCGCCTGCCCGTCATCCTGCAGCGCGTGCTGTCCGGCGACGTCAGTCGTCGGCATCAGCACGTACTCGTCGACGGGCTGCGCCGCGCCGCTACCGAAGGCACCGCCGCGGCGTTCCAGCGCGCCGGCATCTCCGCGCTCGCAAAGACCGGCACCGCGCCGATGGCCAACGGCCATCCCCTCGGCCTCGTCATTGCCGCCGTGCCCGCCGACGCGCCGACACATGTCCTCGTCGTTGCCGTTCCCGGCGGCAGCGGTCGCATCGCCGCCGAGGTCGCCGCTGCGACGGTTCAACGCCGTCTGCCCACGTCCGCCGCATCCACCGCGTCCAGCGACACGATCGCTGTCGGCCACGCGGGCGCGGACGGGTATCGCGTCGAGCGGCTGCCGCTGGAGACGTACGTCGCGCAAGCCGTGGCGGGCGAATCGCCGGATGACACGCCGTCCGCCGCGCGCGACGCGCTGGCCGTCACGATCCGTACGTATGCGATCGCGAACCGCGGCCGTCATCGCACAGACGTGCACGTAGCCGGCGCGGGTTTCGATCTCTGTGATCTGACGCATTGCCAGGTGCTGCGTCCAGCCACGGCGGCGTCGATCGCCGCGACCGCGCGCACGCGAGGACGCGTGCTCCTGAAGGATGGGAAGCCGGTGGAAGTGTTCTACAGCGCGTCGTGCGGCGGCACGCTCGCGCCAGAGTCGACGCTTGCGGCCAGCCGGCCGGACGCGGCGTCCTGGGGACGCGTCGGTCCGGATCCGGCCGGCGTCGAGGAGCCGGCCTGGACGACGGAGGTGTCCGCACGGGATCTGTTACGGGTGCTGCGCGAGGCCGGGTTGAAGGGCGACGAGCTGCGCGATCTGCGCGTCGAGCGCGAGACGACCGGACGTGTGACGAGGGTGCTGGTTCCGGGACTGACGCCGTCCGCGCTCGCGGCGGACGACTTCAGGCGTCTCGTGGGACGCGGACTTGGGTGGGCGACGCTGAAGAGCCACACGTTCACGGTGACGCGGACGGCGGCGGGCTACCGGTTCAGCGGACGCGGACACGGGCACGGCGTCGGCCTGTGCCTGTTCGGCGCGTCGCACCTCGCATCCGCGCGCGGCGAGACGGCCGATCGACTGCTCGCGACGTATTTTCCGGCATTGACTGTCGGCGAGTGGACGCCCGCTCCCGCCTCTGCGCAGACGACGGCGTCCGCGTCGGTGTCGGAGATTGTTCTGCGGCTGCCGGCCGAGAGCGAATTACGCCGCGACGAGATCCTCGTCCTTGCGCGTCGTGCGCTCGCGGACATGTCCGCCGCCGCGGGCGAGCCGGCGCCTGCGCGGCTCCGCATCATCTTTCATCCAACGGTCGTGAGCTACGAGCGCGCGACGGGGCAGACGTGGCGGACGTCCGCCGCGACGCGCGTCGACGCGTCCGGCGCGGCGATCCACCTGCTGCCGCCGTCGACGTTTTCATCCGAAGTCCGGCTGCGGGACGTGCTGCGGCACGAGATCGTCCACGTGCTGACGGGACGCGCCTTGCGCGCGTGTCCGCTCGCGGTGCAGGAAGGCGTCGCGGCCCGCATCGCGGGCGAGCACGCGCCAGAGCAGGTGAGCACGGGCGTGGCGAGATCGCGTGAGGCCGTATCGGGCGAGGTGGTGTGTCCGACGAATGCGGACTTCCGGTCCGCGGCGGACCGGCCGGCGCTGGCGCGGGTCTACGCGCGCGCCGCGGCGTGTGTCAGCGCGGGCGCGCCGGCGGGCCAGGTGTCCGCGCAGGCATGGCGGACATGGCCGGCTGTGCGCGCGTGCGCGCCACCAGCACCAGCCCCATCATCGGCCCGGTAGGACGACGATCGCGTCGATCTCGAATTTCAGCGCCGGATCCGCGAGCGCGCCGACCTGCACCAGCGTTCCCGCGCGCTTCGCGTCACCGAAATACTTCTTCATCACCTCTTGCACCTGCGACACGCCGAACTCGCTGATGTTCGTCACGTAGATCGTCGTCTTCGCGATGTGCGAGACGTCCGCGTTCTGCGTCGCCAGCACCGTCTTCAGGTTCTTCAGCGCCTGTTCGACCTGCTCGGACATGATGATGCTGACCGGCTCGCCGTCCTTGTCGGTGCCGACCTGCCCCGAGACGAACAGCAGATTGCCGGCGCGCACCGCCTGCGAGATCGTCCCGTACTTATAGAGTTCGGGCGGATTGATCCGTTCGAGCGCTTGCGCGCGCGCGGACGCGGGCGCCGTCAGGCCGGCGATGGCGATGAAGAGACCGGTGGAGATACGCAGCAGGGACATGGCTAGGACATTCCTTTCGGACGATCGTTGTCGTCTGGACGAGCGCTGTCGTCTGGACGATCGATCGTCTCGATCGCTTCGATCGACGGGCCTCGCGCCAGCCAGTAGAGGACGGCGAGCCCGAGGTGCATGAGCAGCAGGATGATCGTCAGCTTCACGCCGACGAACGCAATTTCGGCGCTGGACGCCGGCAGTGAGCCCGGCCGCCAGTAGATCCACCGCCAGGGCAGCCAGATCAACCCGAACGCCGCGACCGCCACCGCGGCGAGCCGCGCGGGCCGCAGCGCCGGCCGGATCCAGCGTCCGCGCAGCACGGCGGCGAACGACACCGCGGCGCCTGTCGCCAGGACCGACACCGCGAGTGACGAGCCGATCACGTAGCGGATGACGGCGAGCGTCTGACGGATCACGCGGTGGACCCATCCGGTGTTGGTCCAGTCGAACGTGGCGATGAACCACGCCGTGATCTCGCCGGAGCGGTTGTCGTGCGCCGATTCCAGCCAGCCGCAGATCCAACTGACGCCCAGCCAGACCAATGCGGCGACGAGGAACGCCGGCAGCGCGGCGAGACTACGCCGCAGCGCGCCGGCCAGCGTCCACGGCGGCGCCGCGAGGAGGACCGCCGTCGTCTCGACGATACCCACCGTGAAGACGATCAGCAGTCCGAGGATGCCCGACGCGAACACCGCGAAGAGGTTCGATTCCGGCACGACGAGCAGCAGCCAGTACAGGCCGCCGACGATCGCGTGGCCCGCGAGCAGCCAGAGGACGACGCGTGAGAGCCGGGCGATCACTGAACGCCTCCTTTGACCGGCGCGGCCTTGGGATCGGGATCGGTTGGCGGCGTGGCGGCCGGCGCGGTCTCCAGGGTCGACGGCACCTCGACCGCCTGCGTCGTTGTCGTGGCGGACACGTCCGGCACATACATCGGCGCGATTTGCGCCGGCATCGCGCGGAACGATCCGGGCGTGACGATCTTCAGCAGATACTCGTATTCGTACTTGCCGTCATCGAACCGCTGCTGGAACTGGACGATGCGGTTGTCGCGGTACTCGCGCTGGCTGCCGTACCACCACCGGCGCCGACGTTCCAGCTGGTACGACGCCTCGTCGCGGACCGCCTCCGCGCCGGCGGGTATGGGATCCTCGAGCATCAGATACCGCCAGTCTTTCGAGCCGGCGGCGGTCAGACGGACAAGGAGCAGATCGCCCGGGTTCGCCGTGCCGGAGAACGGCGTCTCGCGATACACGATGCGCCCCTTTACGGTGACGGGCGTGAGCGAATAGTACTTGCGCGACAGCGCCAGCGTGCGCGAGCCGGTGCGCTCCAGCGACTCGCGGTTGTCGTAATAGCGCGCCGTGGCGGACCAGTAGACCGCGCCCGGTTGTTTCGTCACGAGGCGGACGCGGTTTGCGCCGGCCTGGCCCGGTACGGTGAAGACGACCGGCGTGGCGCGCGTCCAGTCGGCGGGCGTGAACGTGTGCGACCCGGCCGGCGCGCCGTTGACCTCGACGTCCACGGTCACGGTCGCCGGCTTCTCGCCGCGCGCGCGCAGGTGATCGAGCAGGCCGAGCAGCGCGAACGCCGTCTGCTTCGTGCTCGTCCAGAAATAGCCGCCGTTCCGGTTGACGAGCAGATAGCGGGCCGCGCGTTCCAGCAGCAGATCCTGCTTCAGGCGCGGCGCGAGCGCCTTCACGGCGAACGCCGTCGCTTCGACGCTGGTGTCGCTCCAGTCGTCCAGCAGCGGGTCCGAGTCGCTCATCCACCAGGACAGCTCGCCCTTGGTCTGCGCTTCGTCCGCGAGGGTCTTCGCGAGCGCGTCGCCGCGCGGATCGTTCTCCGCGGCGAGCGTGAGGAGCAGCAGCGCGCGGCCGTACGGCGTCAGGTCGTTCCGCTTGCTCCACAACTCGTCCACCGCCGCTTTGGGATCGTATTTCTGGCGGTCGCTCTCGGACGGCTGGACCTTGATCGCCTTCGCGCGGCTCAGGACGTAGACCATGTAGGCCTTCAGCGCCGGAATGGCGCGCGGATACTTCGTGTAGAGCCCCGCGGCCGCGTCGACGCCGCGCTGCAGGCGTCCCTGGTCCACCGGCTGATCGAGCGCTTTCGCTTCCGTCAGCGCCCACACCGCGTACGCCGTCATGAACGGATCGTTCTCGTCCGTCTTCCACCAGCCCCACCCGCCATCGTCATGCTGCAGATCGTAGAGCCGCGTGAGGCCGTTCGCCGTCATCCGGTTGAGCAGCGTCAGACGCTCGGTCGGCGCAATCTGCAGATCGTTCAGCGTCCGCATCACCATCAGGTTCGGGAAGAAGCTGGAGATCGTCTGCTCGGTGCAGCCGTACGGATACCCCGCCAGGAAATCCAGCGCGCCGAAGAGCGACCCCGCGACGGACGGCGCGAGCGATACGTCGATCGCGCGCGCGGCCGGATTCGATTGCTCGGGGATGGTGAGATCCAGCGTGTGCTCGCGCGGCGTGAGGATCGATCCGGACTGGCCCGTCTCGCGCTTCAAGCCGTACGGCAAGACCGGCAGCGACAGCTCCACCGCGTCGCCGTCGCCTTCCGTCGTCAACGTCCCCGTGACCGTCGCCGTGCCGACCTGCGACGCCTTGTACGGCCACTCGGCGCGGCTCTCGCCGTTCGGCGCGACGTCGAACGTCTTCGGCGTGGTCGCGGACGCGTCGAGCGGCGTCAGGCCCTTCGCCGTCATTCCCAGCGTCATCGTCTTTGCCGCCGGCAGATAGTTGTGCGCGACCGTCGGCAGGCGCATCGTGTCGCCTTCCGTCAGGAAGCGCGGCGTGACGATGCGGAGAATGACGTCCTTGGTGGTTGTCGTCCGCGCGAGCGCGCTGCCGAGGCGCGTGTCCTCGGTGACGCCGCGTGCCGTGACGCGCCATGTCGTCAGCGCGTCGGGATACGTCACCTTCACCGTGGCGTTGCCGGACGCGTCCGTGACGAGGTCCGCCACCCAGTAGATCGCGTCGGGGAAGTCCTTGCGCACGTGCGGACGCGCTTCTTTCTCGCTCTTGAAATCGGCCAGCGTGAACGGCTTGCGCGCGGCGCCGCCGCGGCCCGCGCCCAGCGAGACCTGCATCGCCCGCGTGCCGGAATAGCCGATGAAGGAATAGTCGCGCGAGAACGACGTGCTGACCTGGCTGTACACGCGCCGATAGAAGAAGCGGACCGGGTCGGCTGTGTCGTCCGCTCTGACCGCGTAGACCGCTTCGTCCACGACCGCGAGGCTGACCTCGGCGGACACCGGCGCGCCGGACGCGTCCAGCGTCTTGACGGTGAATACGCCGGGGTCCTGCGGACGCGACACTTGCTGCGCCGGCGTCACCGAGATCTGCAGCCCGCGCGAGACCGGCGGCACGGCGATGCGCTTCTCCGCGCGATAGAGCCGGTTGTCCTTCAGGAAGGTGACGTTGACCCACGTGTCGCCGGAGTCCGCGTCCACGACGGGCACGTCGACCGATTGCCCCGCCTTCAGCCGCATCACCTGGTGCCAGGAGATCGTGCGGCTTTCCTTCGTCACGAGCAGCGTCGCGTCCGCGTCGAAGCCGCGCATCATGAGCCGCGCCGTGTCGCCAGCCGCATAGGATTTCTTGTCCGCCACGAGCTCCAGATACGTGTCGCTGCCGTAGACGTCTTCCGTTTCCTCGGTCGACAGGATCCACAGGCCCGACTCGCCCTGCACGGTGCGGCCGTGCGAGCTGGCCTCCGCGACGATGCGATAGTTGCGGCCGCCGGACGCGGGGACGGTTGTCTTCCACTGCGCGCGTCCTTCGGCGTCGGTGGTTAGCGTATCGCTGGTGATGGTCTCCAGTTGACGCATGCCGCCCGCGTACTCGGAGCGTTCCAGCCGGATGTTGATGGGCACGCTGGCGCGCGCCTGCCCCTGGTAGTCGATGGCCCGCACGCGGACGTCGACCGGCTGTCCGGGCCGGTAGAGAAAGCGATCGAGCCGCGTGACGACCATGAACTCGCCGTACGGCGCGACGACACTGGCCTTGCCGGTGACTTCGCGGCCGGACGCGTCCGTCACGCGCGCTTCGATGCGCACGCTGTAGTCGCGGCGGTTCTGCTCGTCCACGGGCAGGTCCACGGTAACGGTCGCTTCGCCCTGGTCGTTCAGGCGGACCTGTTCCTCGCCAATCTGATCGCCGTAGTACGCGTAGTCGTAGCTGTCCGGGTCCTCGTCGGAATCCATCCAGCGGTACGGCGAATAGTAGGAGGACTTGTGCAGCGCGTACGTCACCGCCCCGCGTGCGACCGGCTGGCCGAAGTAGTACTTGGCTTTGATCGTGACCGTCGCCTTCTGGCCCTGTACGACGATCCGTTCCGCGGGCACCACCGTCACTTCGAACTCGGGCTTGCGGTATTCCTGCACCTCGAACGCGCCGTTCGCCGTCTCGTCGCCATTCGTGAGCCGGATCGTGTAATAGCCCAGCGCCGTGGACGCGGGCACGGGGAAGGTGCCGGAGACGGATCCGAAGCGATCGACCTTGACGGTCTGTCGCCACAACACTTTTTCCTCGGGATCGACGATGGCCGCTTCGATGTCGGGGCGATCGTAGGGAACGACGGCGTCCAGATCGCGCCAGCGGACGATGCCGCGGAACTTCATCGTGTGGCCGGGCCGGTAGATCGGCTTGTCGGTGTAGACGTAGCCGAGCAGCTCGCGTTTGCGCGCCTGGAACGAGTACGAGCCGGGGTCGTCCACGACCGTCTGGTCGCCGCATTGCGCGACGGCGATCGTCGTATCCGGGTTCTCGACGGACAGCTCGGCGACGGTCACGCCGTCCTGGTTGGTCGTTCCGCCGAACGCGGTCTGCTGGTTGATCAGGAGCGACGTCGTGCAGTTCGCGACCGGGTCGCCCGTGAAGCGGTTGGCGGCGTAGAACAGCGCCTGTCCCGGCGCGACTTTCGTCACGAGGCCGATATCGGAGACAACGACGATGGTGTAGGCGCGATGCGGCGGGAGGACGGCTTCGACGAGGTACACGCCGGGGCCGGGCAGTTCCAGCGGCAGGCGGCGGTGATCCATGTCCGCCACGTTCGGCAGCATCTCGCGCCAGGTCGTCACGACCTGCGCGTCGTTCAGGAGCGGCATCTGCGCGAAGGCGTTCTTGCGGAGCACCTGACGCTGCGAGACCGTGACCTTGTCCTTCTCGCGCCGCCGCTCGGCGCGATACTGGTGGCTGAAGAGGCGTCGGAAAAAGGTACGGATGGCGGCACGGCGCTCGGCTTTCCAGAAAGCGAGCCGCTCCAGCCACGTCCGCTCCTGCGGCACGACCGGTTCGGGGCTGCCGAGCGCGTGCGCTTCTTTCAGCGACGCGAAGAACGTCCGCGGATCCTTGACGCGGTACACGCGGAAGTCGAGGTGATCCAGGCCGCTGAACGAGACGTCGATCGCCGGTTGATCTTTCGTCGTGTAGATCTGCCGGCTCGCGAGCGAGAACGCGGGTTGTGGCGCGAACGCGGACTGGGCGAGTCCGGTCAGGCCGATGGCGCAGACGATCGCGGCGAGCAGGACGAAGCCGAGCGGACGGCGAAGGCTCATAACAGCTCCAATCGAAACACTCCCACGAAACCCGCGTTGCCTGGCACCGGCCGCCAGCGCGGCGCCGGATGTCTCAGCAGATCGGCCAGTCGTACTTTGCGCATCTCGCCGGCGGACGCGTCCGGCGCGGCGGCTGAAGGTGTCGTCGGCGTCGCCGCGTCCGCCGCGGCGGCCGGCTGGGTCGCCGAGCCTGGATCCGGACCGGTGTGATACACGATCCAGTCGCGCCCGTCCCGTTCGAGCCGCGACGGGCCGAGATAGATCATCAGATGATCGGGCGAGCGCTGCGACGGCTGATGGAAGTAGAGCAGATCGCCGGGCCGCAGCGCCGCGACGTCGCGGCCGAGGGGCGTGGCGTTCAAGCGGACGATGGTCCTGGCGTCCGCGAATTCGGCGAAGCGCGGCGGCGTCTGGTTGACGCGGAAGATCGCGAGACCGCCGTCCACCAGCGGGACGGTGGCGCGGACGTCCGGGAAGACAGCAGGATGGGGGAGCGCGGCGCGGCGTCGCCAGTCGGGCGTGTGCGCGCGTAACGCTTCGCGCAGCGCGTAGCGCACGAGCGCGGCGCAGTCGGTGACGTCGGCGGTCGGCCGGTAGAATTGCGCGTCGGCCAGCAGCAGGAACCAGGCGCGCAGCGCCGCGCGATCGGACGCATCGGTCAGCCGGACCTGCGCGCCGGCCGTGGCCGTCGTCCAGCTCCCGAGCAACAGAATGAAGGCGCGCCGACGCATGAGCCGCAAGTGTCCGGACCCTGTTTCCAGAGAGGACCCTGTTCCCGAGAGCACAGAGTATCCGGAGAGCAGTGTAGCGTGAAACGAACGGGCCAGCGTGAAACGCAGGAGCCGGGCGGCGGGCCGCTCACCGCGCGCGGACGGTCTGCGCCAGCACGCCGGCATACGCCGCCAGCGCCGCACGGTCGCCCCGCAACAGCGAGACCGCCATCCGCAGACACATGCCGGCGACAATTAACAGTGTGACGCTGGCGGCGCCGGTTCGGCCGTGGTGCTTGCGCGCGTAGCGGGTGAGATTGCGATACCAGATCCGCGAGAACGCCGCGAGCCCGAGCCGGTCCATCGCCACGCCGCCGCGGTGGACGAACACCGCCGACGGCTCGTAACGGATGCGGAACCCCGCGCGCGCGACGCGCTGACAAAAATCGACATCCTCGAACCAGGCCGGATGGAAGCCGGCGTCCAGTCCGCCGAGGTCGTCGAACAGGCGGGTGCGGATCAGCAGACACGCGGCGGCCGGCTGTTCGACGTCCGCGGGACGATCCGGATCCAGGTCGCGCGCGAGATAGCGGCGCGTTTCCGGGTTGCCCGGCCAGAGTTTGTCGATCAAGAGCAGATCGACCGCCCATGTCGTCAACGTGGGGAACCGGCGGATGTGGAAGTCGCGCTGCGGCATGACGCGGCGCTCGCCGTCGCTATCGGTCGTGCCGCCGCCGGTCGCTCCGCCGGTCACTCCATCGGGGACCGCGTCCACCAGACGTCCCGTGACGGCGCCGAGGCTCGCGTCCGCGTGGAGGACGGTCAGCAGGCGATCGACGGAGTCCGGCAAGGCCTCCGTGTCCGTATTCAACAGCAGGAGGGCGTCCGCCGTGGCAGCGGATCGTCCGGCGTTGACGGCGGCGGCGAATCCAAGGTTCGTATCGGCGCGCAGGAGATGGACCGCGGGGAAGTCCGTCGCGACCATGTCCGCGCTGCCGTCGTTCGAGGCGTTGTCGACGACAATAATCTCGTGCGCGGTGGGGGGATCGAGCGCCGCGAGGGCGCGCAGGCAGCGCGCGAGGTGATCGCGGGCATTCCAGCTCACGAGCAGGATGGCGCAGCGGCGCGAGTCGGACATGGCGCGCGGCCTCAGCCTCGCACGGGCATGAACAGGACGAAGCCGCGGGTGCCGGAGACGTGGGTGGCGCGCAGATCGCCGCCGGCCAGCGCGATGAGGCGCTGGGCGATGGGGATGGTCATGCCGAGGCCGCCTTGCCACGGGTCGATCGGGTGGAGCGCCTCGCGTGCGGCGTCGGCCAGCGTCGCGGACTCGCCGTCCCGCGCGACGGCAACGACGGCTTCCAGGCCGGCGCCGTTGTGGGCCGGGCGGACGGCGCGATGCACGGCAATCGTGGCGTCGGACGGGGATGAGCGGACGGTCGCGTTGATCAGCGCGGAGATGACGCCGCGGAAGCGGACCGGGTCCACGGTGAGCGTCACGTCCGCCTGGCCGGTGGAGACGACACCGACCGGGTGCGCGTCGTTGGGCGTGTAATGCGCGACGGCTTCCACCACGATCGTGGCGAGCGAGATGGGGGACGCGGACAGCGAGGGTTCCCCGCGTTCGAGGCGTCCGAGCAGGCTGACGTCCGCCACGAGCTCGACGAGCTGGCGGCAGGAGCGGTCGGCGCTTTCGACGAGGTTGCGTTGCGTGTCCGAGAGCGGGCCGGCGAGTTCCGCCGTGAGCATGCTCAGGTAGCCCAGTGTCACCGAGAGCGGCGTCCGGAGCTCATGGGCCACCAGCGAGAGCAGGCGCGCACAATCGGGCGTATCGAGTGACGGCGAGGACACACCGGAAAGTATATGACGGCGGTCTCATCAGGTGAAGGCTGGATTGACGTCCGCCGCCCGGCCCCACCCGGCAACAATACGGCCAGCCGCGATGCGACCCGGTAGAATGTGTCTTTCAGGTACGCGGATGGCCTCGGCGGAATGAACGGTCCCGGACGGGGGTTCTACGAAACAGACGGGTTTCCAGGCCAGGCCGGTGGAGCGGCTGCCATGCTCATCAAGACCAGATTCGATATTCGTTCATCCGAGATTACCGACGAGCGGTTGTATCTGAACCGGCGCGACTTCATGCGGTCCGCGTCCGTGGTTGCGGCCGGGGCGGCGGCGTCGCTCGTGCCGGGCTGGACCGGCGGCAACGCGGCCTTTGCGCAGACGCCGCTGGCCGATGTCCGCAAGAGTCCGCTCAGCACGGACGAAAAGCAGAATCCGCTGGACGAGATTGCGGGATACAACAACTTCTACGAATTCGGCACGCGCAAGGAAGATCCGGCGCGCAATGCCGGCCGGCTGAAGACCTATCCGTGGACGGTCAAGGTCGACGGCCACGTGAGCAAGCCGGGGGATTATCAGATCGAGGACCTGTTGAAGGCGTTCCCGCTGGAGGAGCGGGTCTATCGTCTGCGCTGCGTCGAGGCGTGGTCGATGGTCATCCCGTGGATCGGGTTCCCGCTGGGCGATCTGATCAAGCGCGTCGAGCCGACGTCGAAGGCGAAGTTCGTGGCGTTCACGACGCTGCTGCGTCCGGCGGAGATGCCGGGGCAGCGGTCCGATTCGCTGGAGTGGCCGTATGTCGAAGGGCTGCGGCTGGACGAGGCGATGCATCCATTGACGATTCTCGCTGTCGGCCTGTATGGCAAGACGCTGCTGAATCAGAACGGCGCGCCGATCCGGCTCGTCGTGCCGTGGAAGTACGGCTTCAAGAGCATCAAGTCCATCGTTCGCATCCAGTTCGTCGAGCGTCAGCCGCCGACGTCCTGGAACATCGCGACGCCGGGTGAATACGGCTTCTATTCGAACGTCAATCCGGAAGTCGACCATCCCCGCTGGACGCAGGCGCGCGAGCGCCGCCTCGGCGAGTTCCTGCGGCGCGAGACGCTGATGTTCAACGGCTACGGCGATCAGGTGGCGCGTCTCTACACCGGCATGGACCTGCGGAAGAACTACTGAGGCAGGTCCTCGTCTTTCCGCGCCTTCTCGCTCGTTTCCTTTGGATCGTCCTGGTGCGTATGGTCCGCGTCCCTCGTCTGCCGGCGTTCCGCTCGCCCGCGTTGTTCAAGCCGTTCGTCTTCCTGCTCGCGCTGACGCCGTTCATCGCGCTCGTGGTGAACGGCGTCACCGATAACCTCGGCGCGAATCCCATCGATAAGATCACCGACGTGACGGGGATCTGGACGCTGCGGTTCCTGGTGATCACGCTGGCCGTCACGCCGGTGCGCTGGGCGACCGGCTGGAACTTCGTCGTGCGCTTCCGCCGCATGCTCGGCCTGTTTGCGTTCTTCTACGGCTTCCTGCACTTCTCGACCTACATTGTCCTCGACCAGTTCTTCGCGTGGAACCTGATCGTGAAGGACGTCCTCAAGCGTCCGTTCATCACCGCCGGGTTCACCGCGTTCGTGCTGCTGATTCCACTCGCGATCACATCGACCGCCGGCTGGATCCGCCGCCTGGGCGGCAAGCGCTGGCAGATGCTGCACCGGCTGATCTACGTATCCGCCATCGCCGGCGCGGTCCACTACCTGTGGCTCGTGAAGATCGTCACCATCGAGCCCCTGACCTACCTCGCCCTCGTCGGCGCCCTGCTCGCCATCCGCGCCTGGCGCACCTGGCGCCCGAAACCGTCCCCCGTCCGCCCAACGGAAGCCCGCGCCCGCACCTGACCGCCTCGCACGGGCCGTGCGCTCCCGCGGCCGCGCACACGCAAGCGTTGCGCCGCCGCGACGTGGACTCGCCTGGCAGAAATTGCCATCCTCTTGCTGGACCTGTATGTCGTTTCTGCCTTCCTCCAAATAGCTCCGGACCCGCCCACGCGTGAAAGCTTCGTCTTTACGCCTGGGCATGCCGCTTGCACTATAGGAGGACGCGCGCGCGTCGAGCGGAGACGGCCGCGAGAAGGTTGCAGTGACGGGAAGACTGAAGTGACAGGAAGACTGCAGTAAGGGGAAGACCGCAGCGAACGGGGACGGAGCCATCATGACGGCACAAGATCGACCGGGGTGGGAGCGACAGGCGTGGGAGCGACAGGCGGGGCAGGCATCACGACCGGGCCGGCGGCCGGCGCGGGACGTGTCGCGACGGAGCTGGCGACCGTTCGCGTGGCGCACATCCGTGTCGCCGGGCGGTGCCTCCTCGTCGTGGTCAGCGTGCGCGGGACGGCCCGTGCTCGCGGCGTGGCTGTTCGTGCTTGTCGTCACCGGCTCGGCGCGTGCCACGACCATCCTGTATCGGACCGATGCCGAGCTCGTGGCCGCGTCCGCGCGAGTCGTGCGGGTCCGCGTGATTGACGTGCGTGCCGAGCCAGCGCCGGACGGTGGGGCCATCTATACCGTCGCGCGGCTGGCCGTTCGCGAGGACCTCACCGGTTTCCGCGATCCGGTCATCGAGGTGCGCGAGCTCGGTGGTGTGCTGGGCGAGCGTCGGGTGTGGGTGGGCGGCGCCGCGCGCTTCGCGGTGGGAGACGAGCTGCTCATGTGCCTGACGCAGCGGAACGGCGTCTGGCGGACGGTGGCGATGGCGTTCTCGACGTTCGACGTGGCGGACGGCGCCGGCGCGCCGGTGCTGGAGGCGCCGGCGGCTGATGGGGGAGCGCTCGCGGTGCGGCGTCAGGCGAGCAGTGCGGACGTGCTCGGCGCACCCGCAGGCGATGGTGCGCGTCCGCGGACGGTTGCGCAGTTCCGGCAGCTTGTCCTGGAGCTGAAAGGCACGCGCCCGGTTGCATTCGCCTCGATTCCCCCCGACGTCGTCCGGCAGAACGCGGGGACCCCGCCTCCAGCCATCGGCCAGTTCACGCTGCTGAGCGATATCCGCTGGTTTGAACCGGATACCTCCGCGCCGGTACGCTGGTATCGCAACCCGGACGCCGCGCCGCCGCTGACCAGCGGCAACGTCGACACCGAGATCGGCACCGCGGCACTCGCCTGGACCCTGCCGCCTGGCGCCAGCCTCGATCTGACGTTCAGCGGCACGCGATCGCCCGGCGGGCAATCGCCGTTCTGTTCCTCCGCGAACGCGGGCATCGGCCTCATCTCGTTCGAGGATCCGACCGACGAGATCGGCCCCGGCGTGCTCGCCGTCGGCGGCGGCTGCGCCAGTCCGAGCCAGACCGTCATCGTCAACGGACGGACTTTCTCGCGGATGACGCACGGGTTCGTCATCTTCAACACGGCCGCCGAGCTCGGGCCGTCCTATCAATCCGCGCCGAATTTCACACGCGTGATGACGCACGAACTCGGACACGGCATCGGCCTCGGGCACACCGAGCTTGGCGGGGCCGCGGGCCGCGCGAATCTGATGTTTCCGTCGTGCTGTCACCCGGAAGCGCCCATCCCGCCCGCGCTGGGACCGGACGATCTCGCGGGCCTGCAATTCGTCTATCCCGTCGTCGACGGTGACGGCGACACGCTGCCGGATCAGTGGGAACTGCAGTTCGGGCTCAGTCCGACGTCCGGCGTCGGCGCGGACGGACCGGGCGGCGATCCGGATGGCGATCTCGTGAACAACGCACAGGAGCTCGCCGCGCACACGCATCCGCGAGGCTTCGCGACGCGGTACCTCGCGGAAGGGGTCGTCAACGAATTCTTCAACACGCAGATCGCGCTGCTCAATGCCAACAACCAGCCGGCGATTGCGCTCCTGCGCTTCCAGCCGCAGGGCGGTGGTGAGCAGGCGCTGCGCGTGGTCGTTCCCGCGCGGACGCGTTCGACCGTGGCGTGGCCGGCGATCAGTCAATTCGTCGGCGGTCCCTTTGCGACGGTTGTTGAATCGGATCGGACGCTGGTGGTGGATCGGACCATCACGTGGGGCGCCGGCGGATATGGCGCGCATGCGGAAGGCGCGGTCCCCGCGGCAGCGCCGACGTGGTATCTCGCCGAAGGCGCGACCGGCGGACCGTTCGAGTTGTTCTATCTCATTCAGAACTCGACCGAGCAGGCGGTGTCCATCGAAGTCACGTATCTGCGGGCGTTGGGCATGCCGCCGCTGGTGAAGAGCTACACGGTCAACGGACGGAGTCGCGCGACGATCTGGGTGGATGACGAAGTGTTTCCGACGGCGCAGGGCGGGCAGAAGTTGCTGGCGGGGACGGATGTCTCCGCGGTGGTGCGCGTCACGGCGGGCGGGCCGGTGATTGTCGAGCGGGCGATGTATCTGAACCGACCGGATCAGGTCTTCGCGGCGGGCCACGAGAGTGCCGGGGTGACGGCGCCGTCGACGCACTGGTTCCTCGCGGAAGGCGCGACGGGAGCCTTCTTCGACGAGTACATCCTCATCGCCAATCCGTCCTCGTCCGCAGCCAGCGTGCGCACGACCTATCTGTTGACGAACGGATCGACCGTGACGAAGACGTACACGATCGCGCCCGAGAGCCGGTTCACGATCTGGGTGGATGAAGAGCAGTTTCCGGCGGGGTCCGGCGTCAAGCCGCTGAACAGCGCGACGTTCTCGACGGTCGTCGAATCACTCAACGGCGTCGGCATCATCGCGGAGCGCGCGATGTGGTGGCCGTCGGGCAACTGGTACGAAGCGCACAACACCGTCGGCGCGACGCAGACCGGCAGTCGCTGGGCGGTTGCCGAAGGCGAGGCTGGGGGGCCGTCCGCCGCGCAGACCTATCTGCTCGTCGCGAACGTGAGCCCCTCGCAGGTAGCCACGGTGCGATTGACCACGCTGGCGGAGGACGGCCAGGTGCGCGAGCACGTCTTCAACGACGTGCCGCCGAACAGCCGCTTCACGATCAACGTTGCGGCCGTCTTCCCGGATCTCGTCGGCCGCCGTTTTTGGCGCTATCGTCGAAACCGTCGGCACGTCCGTGCCGCTCGTGGTGGAACGGGCGATGTACTTCGACGCGAACGGCGTGACGTGGTCCGCGGGAACGGCGTCACTGGCGACGCTCTTGCCGGTGCCGTAGCGGCGTCCGTTGCGGAGCGATGGCGGACGCGCGGGTGCGGGCGATGTCGATCAATTGCCGCATCAGCGGCGCGAGACGCCGCCCGACGTCCTCGCGCGTGTAGCGCATCTCGCCTTCGCGGCTCAGCGCGAGGAACGACTCCAGCCGCCGCGTCAGGCGCATCAGGTGGTGCGCCACCGGCATCTCTTCCAGCGCCGTCCTCATGGTCGATGCGGCAACGACGTCGCGCCAGCAGTCCACGTACACCGCCATCATTTCTGCTTCCCACGCCCGTCGATCGGTGAACCGTCCGCCATGATTGTCGAAGAAATTCCACAACGCGATTGCCGGCGGTCCGAGGAAGCCGTTTTCGAGATCGACGAACGCGACCCGCTCGCCGTTGACGTAGACGTTGCTGCCGTCGTAGTCCGAATGGATCCAACTGGCGGGGATCGGCAGGCGGGCGAGCCGGGAGCAGGATTGATGGATCTGTTCGTGTACGAGCGCGAGGTCCGCGCGCTCGAACAGGACATCGTCCGGCCCGCGGGTATACAGCGCGATCACGCGATCGCCCGTCGCCTGCAGGCGCGCGACGGACAGTTCGCGATGTTTCAGGCGATCGAGCACGCCGGACGACCGCCACACCGATTTCTGGATCTTCGCCGTGGTTTCCGTGACGAGCCGTGTCGAATGCCGCGTGCAGCAGGTGCTCAACGGCGCGCCCGGGACGCTCCAGGCCGCCCACCAGCCGCGGCCGGTGTCGAAGGCCAGCGTCTCGGCGAAGTGTTCGGGGAACATGAGGCGCAGCGTCTGCGTGATCGGCGCCTCGTCCGACGATCGTCGCGGGCCGCCCTTGAAGAACACCGACCGGTGCGTGGTCGGCACTTCCAGCACGGCTTCGTGACGCAGCGCCTTGTGCTGGCGCAGCGGTCCGACGATGGCGTGACCGCGTTCGGCGAGGTGGCGCGCGATCCAATTGCGGATCTCGCGAAGCGTATCGAACGCGTCGAACGGGGCCTGGGGGTGTGCGACGCGGTCCATGCAGACGCGCAGCGCTTCCGCCTGGGGCGCGAGGACGGCGGTCGACGTCGTTAGCGTGTCGAGTGGCGTCCACTGGAGTGGAGACTCGGCGGGCAGGGACGAGACTTCGCCGAGCAGGGCGTAGCAGGTGTGGGCGCGCGGGTCGATGGCGGGGAGCAGGGCTTCGTGGACGATGACGCCTTCGAGCTGGTGGTGATCGAGCCAGCGGCGGATGGCGATGGTCGGCTTGAGGCCACCGTCCACGAGCAGGTAGGGCAGGAGCCAGCCTGCGGGCGTCTGCAGCACGAGCACCGCCGTGCGCGACGAGGCGAGAGCCACCAGATGATAATAGGTGCGCATCGACGCTCGGTCCTGACGGATCGGCGGACGCGGCTAGGCGGCGGCTGCGAACCGCTCGTCGCGCACGACGGGTGCCTGGGACGCCAAGAGTTTCGGCGTCACGCTTCGACCACCAGCTCCTTCTCCCAGAGCGACGCGATGAAATCCTTCGCGTCCTTCTCGACCACATCCCGCGGCGCGTTGAACTCCTGGGCGACGGTTTCGACGGCGTCCTGTTCGGACTTGCCGTCCATCAGCATCTGCCAGATGCGGGCCGCCACGGAGTTTGCGCTGTAGATCGAGCCTTTGTCGATATCCAGGATGACCAGACCATCGTCGGTGAGGTTGGCCCGAACGTGCGGAGCAGGCTTCATGTGGACTCCTTCAAACAGAGAGCGTAACCGTCCGTGTGACACACAGCGTAGATCCGCGACAGGTGGACAACGGCAGGTAACACTTGGGGTTGTTCGTGAACGCGAGAACCCGCGGCGTGCGCGGCGGCGGCGGCGACGGTGAAAGATGCGCGCCCGTGTGGCGCGCAGTGACACGCGCGGTACGGTCGTTCAGTCGAACGAGGGAACGATACGTACGCGCGGCGCCGCGACATCTCATCGTTGTGGGCGCCGGCAGGGAGAGGCTGACGACGCCTGTTTGGTGTGGCGGTATCTTAGCGGACTTCCGTGTCGGGTGCGAGCGCAAGCGGACGCTGGCCGGACGGCGTCCGCCTGCGACCAGCCCCGCGCGCCAGCCAGGCACCGGCTGCCGCGAGTGCGGCGGCGGGCGCGGTCGCACTCGGTGGCGTGTCGTTCTCGCGTGACGCGGATCGATCAGAACCGGGCGACGAGGGCGGCGGAGCCGATGGTGTCGGTCTGGCGGAAGCCGGGCACGGGCTGGTGCAGGTAGGTGAGGACGTGTGAGAACTTCAGCGAGAACACCGCGTTCAGGCCGGCCGCGATGGAGGCGCTGTGTTTGAGGCGCCAGTCGCCGCCGTCGGTCAGGTTCGCGGTGATGACGGCGTCCTGTGCCCATTCGGCGTTCTTCGACAGCGTCCAGCGATACCGCAGGCCGACCGTGCCGGTGCTGACGACCTGATCGTCGATGGCGACGCGGTGCTCGTCGATGTAGCCGAATGCAGCTTCGGCCCGCAGCCGGTGCGGAGCCGAGGACAGGAGCTGGGTGGCGAGGCCGAGCTCCACGGCGGTTTGTCGCAGCAGGCCCGCGAAGGTGTTACGTGTGTAGCTGGCCTGCGTGTACGCGTCCATGCGAGTGCCGACCTTCCGGGCGATGCGCGCCTCGGACGAGATCGATTCCGCGCGCACGCGGTCGTCCGTCTCGGTGCGGAGGAACGCATTCTCGGTCGTGATGCTCCAGACGCCCGGCCTGAACACGAACCCGCCCGCCGTCCCGATCGTCTGCGTGGAACTGTTGCCGGTCGTGCTCGCGTAGGACAGCTCTACTTTCGCGCTGAAGCGATCCGGCGGCGCTTCCTGCGGTGCGACCGCCGCGGTCACGAGGGCCGTTGGGAGAGGGAACAGCGGGGGACCGGGTGACAACGCGGGCAGCAGGAACAGCGCACAGAGGTTCAGCAGGTGCATAGGCGTCGTGGTCTCCCCCGGTCTTCGTTCGACTTCTTCCTTCGACGTAATCCGCGCGTGGACAGACGGGAGCTGGACTATCGGGCAGGACGCCGACCGTGGCGACAAGTCATTGTATCCGTTCCTGATAGCGCCCGCGTACCTGTCCAGCTCTTCTATTTCGGTCCAGCCCGCCCCCCGCTGATGCCCGATCAACCCGCGAATCCGCCAGATGACCGGGATTTGCTCCGGTCCTGGGAGACTTTTTGCCATAATGCCCCCGCTGGACTCCAGGTACGCGACCTCGCTGGAGAAGCGTGGCCCGGCCCAGGCGTTCAGGTTCGTGAGACTTCAGGAGAACAGATGCACAAACCCATCAAGTACGTGGAAAAAGGATTGACGCTGGCGGCAGGCGCGGTGTGGAACGTGTTCGACGCCCTGAACCAGATCAAGCCCAATCCCAGCTTCACGCCCAAGTGGTCGGAAAAGCCGCTGCTGAAGTCGTGGCAGAAGGTCAAGCCGCCCCTCGGGTGGCCGCGCGAGACCGATTCGTTGTGTCCCGTCTGCGTGCGTGAGGCCCGCCAGGAGATCCTGGACGGCAAGAAGGATGTCAGCATCCTCCTCAACGAGAAGGTCGGCGAGATCAAGGCGACGATCATCGAGCGCGACGGCAAGATCCTGATGGTCAAGGATTGCCCCCTGCACGGCCACTTCGAGGACGTCATGTCCATCGACCCGCCGTTCTTCAAGCACCTCGAAGAGGTGTTCCCGGGCAGCGATATCCACGCGCACAACGACGAGAAGCTCCACAATCACGGCAGCAGCACCATCAAGTACGGCCGCGGCTCGGTCCTGACGATCGACCTGACCAACCGCTGCAACATGATGTGCGACCCGTGCTTCATGGACGCGAACCAGGTCGGGTTCGTCCACGAACTGTCGTGGGAAGACATCAAGACGCTGCTCGACAACGCGATCTCCATCAAGCCGAAGCGGCAGATGTCGGTCCAGTTCTCGGGCGGTGAGCCGACGCTGTCGCCGTACTTCCTGGACGCCGTGCGCTACTCCAAGAAGGTCGGCTACAACAGCGTCCAGGCGGCGACGAACGGCATCGAGTTCGCCAAGAGTCCCGAGTTCGCCAAGGCGGCGGCCGAGGCCGGCCTGCGTTACGCCTACCTGCAGTTCGACGGCATCGGCAACGCGGCCAACTCGCATCGCCTCGTCGGCAACCTGTTCGACGTCAAGCTGCGCGCGATTGAAAACCTCCACGCCGCCGGCGTCGACATCGTCCCCGTGACGACGATCGTCAACGGCGTGAACAACGAACAGGTCGGTCGTATCGTCCAGTTCGCGCTGGACAACCCGAGGAAGATCAACTTCCTCTCGTTCCAGCCGGTGTCCTTCACGGGCCGCGACGAGGAAGTGACGGACGACCGCCGGCACGCCCAGCGCTACACGCTGTCGCATCTCGCGCACGACGTGAAGTCGCAGACGGGCATCGGCGAGCCGATCCGCGACTGGTTCCCGATCTCCTTCATGAGCACCTTCACCGACTGGGCGGACCTCGTCCACGGACCGCAGTCGGAATGGGGCCAGTTGACGTGCGGCTGCCACCCGAACTGCGGGATCGGCATGGCCGTCATGATCGACAAGGAAACGAAGGAAGCCGTGCCCGTGACGGCATTCTTGAAGGGCGAGCGGCTGGCGAGGGACATCGCGCGCGTGAACGACGCGGCGCGCGGCAAGTTCCTGTCGGTCACGGGCATGGCGCTCGCGGTCATGCGCAACTACGACCCGTTCCAGTCGCCGACGCACTTCAAGCTGACCGACCTGCTGAAGAAGTTCGACAAGACCTTCGGCGCGACCGGCAAGAACTACGGCAAGGTGACGGGCGACCGCACGACGCAGGACATCGAAAAGCGTCGCTCGGACCGCTGGAACTTCCTGTTCATCGCGGGCATGTGGTTCCAGGATCTCTTCAACTACGACTTCCGCCGCACGGAGCGCTGCATCATTCCGTACGCGACGCAGGAAGGGGAGATCTCGTTCTGCGCCTACAACACCGGCATCGGCTGGCGCAACATCATCGAGAAGATGCACATGACGGCGACGCTCACGAAGTGGTACGAAGAGCACGGCCGGCATGAGATCTTCGCGGGCGGCAAGAAGGTCGGCCTGGACACGACCCGGCACTCGCTCATCCTCGACGCGGACGCCGTCGCCAAGGGCCGCCAGACGGACCTGGACGAAGCCGGCATCGCGAAGAACGCACGTGAAGAGAAGCTCCGCGCGCGCGCCGAGACGAAGAAGAAGGACCTGGAGAACGAGCGCATGGCGCAGCTCTATCGCCAGCACGTGCTGAAGGAACCGGTGGAACCGGTCATCCAGATCCAGGGACTCTCGAAGAAGAACCAGTCCGAGACGGTCACGCACTAAGAGACCGTTCCGGATGCCGTCCGCCCAGGCGGGCGGTTGGGACGAGCGCCAGAAAGGCCCCGCGAGCGCAGGCTCACGGGGCCTTTCTCTTTCGAGCTGTCTCTTTCACGCGGGATCTCTTTCAGGGCGCGTGCGCACGTACCAATCGAACGCACCCGAACTCAATCGAATGAGCGCCGCCCAGCGACAAACGGTGCCGCTCGCGGCCGTTTCATGCTAGACAATGATCGGGCCCGCCACGCACGGGGCGAGCGCGGGACGCACCCAGGCCCAGGATCCCAGCACGGGATCACCGGCACGGGATTCACAGGTACGGCAGAAGGACGTCGACCACCGGAGCGCGCATGCCACAACTCATCGAAACGCCGAGCATCGTTGAAGCCGCGGGAAACAAGCCGAAGATCATCCGGGAATATGTCGGCCGCGTGAACACACAGCACACCGGTGTGAGCGTCGCGAAGATGACGTCGCCTGCGGGCTGGGAAGAACCAGGACAACGTCCGGAGTTCTTCGAGGTGACGCTGGTCCTCAAGGGACTGGTACGCGTCGAGCACGAACACGGCGTGCTGGACGTCCGTGAAGGGCAGGCCGTCCTCACGAAACCGGGCGAATGGATCAAGTACAGCAGCCCGGAAGGTGACGGCGCCGAGTACGTCGCCATCTGCGTCCCGGCCTTTTCCATCGACACGGTCCATCGGGACGCCTAGCCGTCGCGGAGGCAGGTGATGCGACCGGAGGCATTCTGCGCGCAGTTCGGGATTGCGCAGCCACTGGTGCTGGCGCCGATGGCCGGTGCGTCGACGCCGGCGCTGGTGGCGGCGGTGTCCAATGCCGGGGGACTCGGATCCTACGGCGCGGCCATTCTGGCTCCGGAGGAGGTGCGGCGCACGATTCAGGCGATTCGTGCGCTGACCGATCGTCCCTTCAACATCAATCTCTTCGTGCAACCGGCCGGTGGACCCTACAATCCGCGTGAGGTCGAGGCGATGCTGGCGTTGCTGCGTCCGCTGCACGATGAGCTGGGGATCGCGCCACCGGTGGCGCCCGACCCGCTCCCGACCTATCCCGCCGAGCCGACCGACGCACATCTGGATGTGCTGCTGGACGAGCGCATTCCGGTCTTCAGCACGACCTTCGGTCTTCTGCCGCCCGAGCGTGTCCGCGAATTGCAGCAGCGGGAGACGCGTGTCATCGGGACGGCAACCACGGTAGACGAGGCGCTGGAACTGCAGGAGAGCGGCGTCGACGCGGTGGCGCTGCAGGGGTGGGAAGCGGGCGGGCATCGCGGGACGTTTCGCGGGTCCTTCGACGATGCGATGATCGGGGTGTTGGCGTTGACGCGCGAGGCGGTACCGCGGTTGCGGGTACCGGCGCTGGCGGCGGGCGGCATCATGGACGGACAGGGCATCGCCGCGGCGTTGTCATCGGGTGCGGCGGCCGTGCAGATGGGGACGGCGTTCTGGGGCTGTCCGGAAACGGCCGCGCCTCCGGCGTTGTTGAGTGCGCTGACGGATCCGGCGTGCGTGACGCGGATCACGCGCGCGCTCAGCGGTCGTCCGGCGCGCGGCGTCCGCACCCGGTTCCTGGAGGCCATCGACAACGCGGCGGCCCAGCACCTGTACCCGCTGCAACGGACGTTGACGCAGCCGCTCCGCGCGGCAGCCGTCGCGCAGGGACGATCGGATGTTGTGGCCGTCCTCGCCGGTCAGGGCGTGCGTGCCCTCCGGTGTCTCCCGGCCGCGGACCTCGTCCGCGTGCTCATGCAGGAAACGCGAGATGCGCTGCACGCCGCCAGCGACCTGATGCCGACCCGTGAACGCGCCTAAACCCCACGCGCCATCCGGTTTTTCGTCTAGGATCGAAAGCTCGATGGATCATCGCTCCACGCAGTCGTCACCCCTCGCCCGCATCGAAGCGTCGGCGGTGCGTGGCATTCGCGCGACGATCATCGGCATCATCATCAGCACCGCGCTCGCCGCGATCAAAATCCTCAGCGGACTGTTCGGCAACTCCTACGCACTTGTCGCGGACGGCGCCGAGTCCATGCTCGACATCTTCAGCGCGTCCATCGCCTGGGGCGGCCTGCGCCTCTCCGCGCGTCCGCCGGACCGCAAGCATCCCTACGGCCACGGCAAGGCGGAGGCGATCGCGTCGCTCATCATCGCGTCCGGCCTGATCGTGACGGCGCTCGGCATCGCCGTCCAGAGCGTCCGCGAAATCCGCACGCCGCATCAGACGCCCCAAGCCTGGACGCTGATCGTGCTCGTCGTCGTCGTCCTCGTCAAAGAGCTGCTGTTCCGGTTCTTCCTGCGCGAAGGGCTGGGCATCCACAGCCGGGCACTCGTGAGTGATGCCTGGCACCATCGATCCGACGCGCTGACGTCGATCGCCGCCTTCATCGGCATCTCCATCGCCTTGTGGAAAGGGCAGGGCTACGAGTCGGCGGACGACTGGGCCGCGCTCTTCGCCTGCGGGGTGATTGCGGTCAACGGCTTCCGGCTGGCCAGCGCCGCGCTGGACGATGTGATGGACGCGGCGGGACCGGTGGAGCTCGAGAAGAGCATCCGGCAGATTGCGGCGACGGTGCCCGGCGTCCTCGGCACGCACAAATGCCGCGCGCGCCGCAGCGGCCTCTCCTGGCTCGTCGACCTCGACATTGTGGTCGACGGCGAGATGTCCGTGCGCGATGGCCATGATGTCGCACACGGGGTCAAGGCCGCGCTGCTGTCCTCCCACCTGGGCATTCTCGACGTGCTGGTACACGTCGAACCTCCGGAAGTCCTGCGCGCCTCGGCCATGTGACGGCTGAGGCCGGCGGTCTGGACGAACGCTCGCGGCATTGATAGCTCGCGTTGCGGCCGTGTGACCGGTGCGCTACAATCGTCGCCATGAAGACGAGCCATCCAGCGGAGCCTCGCGCGCGCGGCGCAGTCCGCACGTGGGCTGGCGCGTCAGCCCACCTGCAATCCTGCCGCGCGTCGTACTGCGTTTGTTGCTGACCGCTCGTCGATCCCGCACCCGGACTCGACACGATCCGGGCGGACGATCGATTGATGGTTTCTACCGATAGATTCGTTCCGCGTGTCGCGCGCGGACAAGTGTGATGGACGTCCCATCGGCTGGCCCCGGCCGGAGAGGCTGACACACGATGAAGGTCACGACCCGCGTCGCGCTCCTGGTCCTGACGCTTGCCGCGATCGGCTCCACGCTGACGGTCTTCGCCTGCGCCAACGCGCAAGCGACGTACGACCTGTCATCCGTGGAGGCCTGGCGGCAGGAGCGCGAGCAGGAACTGCGCGCGCCGGACGGGTGGCTCAGCGTGGCGGGGCTGTTCTTCCTCAAGCCCGGCGTGAACACGATCGGCAGCGCGCCGGACAGCCACATCATGCTGCCGGCGGACGTGGCGCCAGCGCGCGCCGGCACGGTGACGTTCGACGGACATCGGGCCGTGCTCGCGATGCGCATCGGCGTCGAAGCGCGCGTGAACGGCAAGCTCCTGCAGGGACCAGCCGAGCTGACGCCGCCCGAGGAAGGCCGGCCGGCGGGCCGCGTGGTCCTTGGACGGCTGACGCTGCACCTGCACCGCAGCGGTGAACGGCTGGCCATGCGGCTGCGCGATCCGGACCACCAGTTACGGCGCGACTTCGCCGGCCTCGAATGGTTCGACATCGATCCGCAGTGGGTCATCAGCGGCCGCTTCCACGCGTTCCCCGAGCCGAAGCCCGTCGAGATCGCTAACGTCCTCGGAGACGTGCAGAAGGCCGTCAGCCCCGGCGAAGTGACGGCGTCGATCGACGGCCAGGACGTGCGGCTGCTCGCGTTGAGCGAGAAGGACGGCCAGCTCTGGTTCGTCTTCAGCGACGCGCTGGCCGGGACCAGGACCTATCGCACGCGGTATCTCTACGCGCCCGCGCCGCGCGACGGCACGGTCACGCTCGACTTCAACCGCGCCTACAATCCGCCGTGCGCCTACAACCCGCATACGACCTGTCCGCTGCCGCCGCCGCAGAACCGGCTGAAGGTGGCGATTGCAGCCGGTGAGAAGGCGTATTCCGGTCAGCCTCCCACGTCGTAATTCGCGCGCGGACTCCGCGCACGTCGCGTCGAGCCCTCGACGCCCGCGTCAGATGCGGCTCATCCGCGTCCTTTGACTCTTCCCGCCGATCGGGCGCATCCTTCGGAGGGCCGGGCCGCGCCGGCGCCGATCGCTTCGAGAGGTCACGCTCATGACCGATGCCGTCCTTGCCGCCCGCTGGCAGTTCGCCTTCACGATCATGTTCCACTACCTGTTCCCCATCCTGACGATGGGGCTGGGCGTGCTGATCGCGGTGCTGAAGACGCTGCACCTGCGCGGACGCGGTGAGATCTACGGCGACGCCGCGCGCTTCTGGGCGCGCATCTTCGCGTTGACCTTCGGCATGGGCGTCGTCACCGGCATTCCGATGGAATTT